>Ga0208589_1000092_pt1 | contig 42233 bp, 33 predicted proteins | sample NGESurshal092012_2_FD_184486 | JGI IMG/M metagenome (GOLD analysis project Ga0208589, IMG submission 184486) | Arctic peat soil microbial communities from Barrow, Alaska - NGEE Surface sample F53-2 shallow-092012 (SPAdes) | ecosystem: Environmental > Terrestrial > Soil > Wetlands > Peat ...
GGCGGGCGGATCATCAACATCAGTTCCGTCTCCGGCGTCGCCGGCAATGCCGGCCAGGCGAATTACGCCGCCAGCAAGGCCGGACTCATCGGCCTTTCCAAGAGTGTCGCCAAGGAACTCGCCACCAAAAATATCACCTGCAACGTCATCGCTCCCGGCTTTATCACCACCGACATGACCGGCGCGCTGAGCGATCAGATTAAAGAGCAGGTCAGGCAGTTCATTCCGCTCAAACGTTTCGGAACCCCCGCCGAGATCGCCGCCGCCGTGAGTTTTCTCGCCGGCCCCGATTCGAGTTATATTACTGGTCAGGTGATTTGCGTGGACGGCGGAATGGTGATGTAGGCCGTGAAGTTTGAAGTTTTCAGTGTTCAGTTTTCAGTTAGGAGGCCTGTCTTTAGCTGAAAACTGAAAACTGAAAACTTCAAACTGGCAACGCGAGTGAAACTGTCGACCCGTGCCAGTTGCAAACCGCGTTGCCCCCGTATAGTCTGCGGCTCCTTGGACTGTGTCGGTCTGAGGGAAAGGTCATGGTGATGGAATGGCAGGGCAGGTAAAATCTATGGAAGACATTGAACAGAAAGTCATCGAAATCGTAAGTGAGCAAATGGGTGTCGACAAAAGCGAAATCACGCGCGAGACCCATTTCATCAACGACCTCAACGCCGACTCGCTCGACACCGTCGAACTGGTCATGGAGTTCGAGGACGAATTCGAATTATCCATCCCCGACGAAGAGGCCGAAAAGATCCAGACCGTGGGTCAGGCCATCGACTACATCAAAGAACATTCCGGCAAATAATCCTCCGGCAGCGGCAAGGCCGGTCCCACTCTAAAGCGGGCCGGTCTTTCACGGCGGGAGGGGTTGCCCTATCATTGAGACATGATCAAACGCCGCGTTGTCATCACAGGACTGGGGGTTATCACTTCCCTTGGCGAATCCCATGATTTGCTCTGGGAGGCGCTCTGTGCCGGAAAATCCGGCATCACTCCTGTCCGCCGCTTCGACTTCAGCAAGTTTCCCGTCAGATTCGGCGGCGAATGCTTTGACTTTGATGTCACCCGCTACGGCGTGGATTTCCGTGAAGCCAAACGCCTCGACCGCTTCGGACAATTCGGCATCGCCGCCAGCGTCAACGCCGTCAAGGATTCCGGCATCGACTTTGAGAAGGAAGACCGCGACCGCTGCGGCGTGGTCATTGGCAGCGGCATCGGCGGCATCGAAACTCTCGAAGAACAAAACAAAATTCTCAATACCCGCGGCGTCGAGCGCGTCAGTCCATTTACCGTTCCCCGGCTCATGGTCAACGCCGCCAGCGGAAATGTATCCATTGTCTTCGGCATCCATGGCCCCAACACCGCCGTCGCCACCGCCTGCGCCACCGGGGCCAACGCAATCGGCGATGCCGGCCGGTTTATCCAGCATGACTATGCCGATGTCATGATCGCCGGCGGCTCCGAGGCCGCACTCTGCGGCCTGGGAATGGGCAGCTTTTGTGCCGCCCGCGCTCTTTCCAAACGGAACGACGATCCGGCACGGGCCAGCCGCCCCTTCGACCGCGACCGCGACGGCTTTGTCATGGCTGAAGGCGCCGGTGTCATCGTCCTCGAGGAATACGAGCACGCCAAACGCCGCGGAGCCCGCATCTATGCCGAGCTTCTGGGCTACGGCATGAGCGCCGACGCGCACCACATTACCGCCCCCGACGAACAGGGCCGCGGCGCCAGCAAAGCCATGGAACTCGCCCTCGCCGACGCCGGCGTAACCATCGACAATATCGATTACATCAATGCCCACGGCACCAGCACGCCGCTCGGCGACCTCGCCGAAACCAAGGCCGTCAAGAAAACCTTCGGTGCACGGGCCAAACACGTCCCCATGAGTTCCACCAAGGGCGCCACCGGCCACAGTCTCGGCGCCAGCGGCGGCGTCGAAACCGTCGTGACCGCGCTGGCCATCCATAACAACCTGGTTCCCCCGACCATCAACCTCGAAAATCCCGACCCCGAATGCGACCTTGATTACGTCCCCAACAAGGCCCGCGATATGCGCGTTAACACCGCCATGAAGAACAACTTCGGTTTCGGCGGGCATAATGTTTCATTGATTTTGCGCAGGGTCTGATTCACAGTTTGTGCCCGCGTCGGTCGATGACTGCAAAGGAGTGCATCCATGCCGCTGCTACACACCCGCGAGAACAAGCCCGCCCCGCCCACTGATGGCGAGCTTGGTCGCATTCTCCACCTGCAAGTCCCTGTCATCGTCAAACTGGCCGAGCGCAAGCTCAATGTGAACGAAGTCATGCGCCTCGGCGCCGGCGCCATCATCGAGTTTTCCAAGAGCAACGACGAGCCGCTGGAATTAATGGTCAACAACATCGTCATCGGCATGGGCGAAGCCGTCAAAGTCGGCGAGAACTTTGGCCTTCGCATCACCCAAATCGGCGACGTGAAGACGATCATCGAAGCGTTGGGGAAGTGAAGAAAGTTTTCAGTTTTCAGTTTTCAGCTTGCCCGCTAAATCCATCGCCTGATCCCGCGATGATATTCTTCCTTCCAGTTGCGCATCGTAAACTGAATCCAATATCCGCTTAAATTGCGGTCCTGGCATAAAATGCGCGGCGGTCAGATCCTCGCCGGTAATCAGCGGCAGGGGGGCAAATTCTGCTTTCTCAAGCTGCTTGAATTCGTCTTCCAGGGCCGCGATTCGGTCGGCCATCGCGCCGGTTTTTGCCAGCGCCAATATGAGCCGCCGCGATAGATTCGCCGTCGGACGAGCCAGAAAACGTTTCTTCACCGCCAATCGCGGGGCTTCATCCGCAAGCAGGGGGGCGAGTCCCGCCAGTGTTCCATCCATTGCATCCGATTCCTCATTGCTGATCTTCAGCGTTTTCCGCATTGCATTTACAAGCCGGCGAACTTCCGCCTTCTCAAATAACTCCCGCCGATCCGGCGACTCCAATACCTCAACCACCGCCGCCGCCAGCGCCAGCCCGAATTCAATCGCTTCGCCAGACGACACCGCCGGAAAGATCGACCGCTCTTCTTTCCCCCTCTCCCGGTACTCTGGGAGAGGGCTGGGGTGAGGGTCTTTCTCTTTTTCGTCCCGCAACGCCACCATCCGAAAAATCACCCCCCCCAACTTCAAATCCCACAAAAGCTCCCACGCCCTCCCCCGCGTCACCGGCGTGAGCATCAGCCTTAATTCCGCCGCAATCCTCTCCGGACTGATCGCCTTCAACTGCGGCGCCGCCTCCCGAATCGCCGCCGCCGTTGCCGCGTCGATCTCCAGATCAAACCGCGCCGCAAACCGCACCGCCCGCAGCAGCCGCAAATGATCTTCTTCAAACCGCTTCTGGGCCGCCCCGATCGCGCGCAGTCGCCGGGCCGCTAAATCCTCCCTCCCGCCGACGTAATCAATCAGCCGGCTCTCAATCGGATCGAAGAATAAACCATTGATCGTGAAATCCCGCCGCTGGGCATCCTCCTCCGCGGTCGTGAATCGCACGCTATCCGGCCGCCGCCCGTCGGAATATTTACCATCGCTGCGAAATGTCGCCACTTCAATGACGCTCTCCCCCACGCGCACCAGCACCACGCCAAACGCCGCTCCCACGGCCTGCGTCCGCGAAAACATCCCGCGCACGACATCCGGCGGGGCATCCGTCGCCACGTCATAATCCGCCGCCGCCAGCCCCAGCAGTTCATCGCGCACGCATCCGCCCGCGAAATACGCGATATGCTCCGCCTCGCGCAAACGCCGCACCACCGCGACCGCATCGTCGCGCAAACACGCCGGTTTATTTCGCTGCGGCAGTTCCATTGCAACGGCCAAGTCTGCTATAACCATGCCCATGTCGCAAGCGGGAGAAGATAGGACTGAGGACTCAGGACTGAGGACTGAGAGGCAGGCTTCCGCGAACAATGGAATCACTCCCTCGCCCGGTACTCCGGGAGAGGGCGGAGGAGAAGGCTCTCTCAGTCCTCAGTCCTCAGTCCTCCCCTCTAGCGAAGCGCCCAAAGGCACACTCGGCATCATCTTCCTCATCGTGATGATGGACCTTCTCGGCTTCGGCCTGATCATCCCCATCCTCCCGCTTTACGCGCAGCGGTTTAGTGCCTCGCCCTTCGAGATCGGCCTCCTGCTCGCGATTTATTCAATCTGCCAGTTCATTGCATCGCCCATCATGGGCGCCTTCAGCGACCGCCACGGCCGCCGTGGCGTGCTGATTTATTCGCAGCTTGGCAGCGTCGTCGGATATCTCGTGCTCGGCCTGGTCATGCAGACCCATTGGCAGAACGTTCAACTTGCTCTCGGCCTGATTTATCTGTCGCGCATCATTGACGGCCTTAGCGGCGGGAATGTCTCCACCGCCCAAGCCTACATCAGCGACGTCACCACCGCCGAAAACCGCGCCAAGGGAATGGGCCTCATCGGCGCTGCCTTCGGAATTGGCTTCGCACTAGGCCCCGGCATCGGCGGATTGCTCGCCGCCGCCCATCCATCGCTGCCCGGATATGCGGCGGCAGCGGCGAGTTTCATCGCCATGGTTTTGACCTATAGAAAACTCCCGGAAAGCCGCCGCCACAAGCCTGCGGAGTCCGCAGTCTGGCTCCATCCCAGCCAGTTTCGGCCGATTCTGAAAAATCGCCGCCTGATGCAACTGCTCTTCATCGCTTTCTTCAGCATGGCGGGTTTTGTCATGCTTGAATCGATGGGCTCCTTATTTGCCCTCGATATTTTCAATTGGCACGAATTGAAGGTCGGTCTGTATTTCGGCTATCTCGGCGTCATCATCGCCATTGTTCAGGGCGGACTCATCGGCCGCCTCTCACGCAAATTCGGCGATTGGCCGCTGGCGATTGCCGGCCCCGCGTTCGTCGCGATCGGCATGGCCAATCTCGTGTTTCTAAGCCATCACCCCATCGTCTGGCTCATGCTGCTCGGCGGAGCCGCAAGTTCAGCGGGCCGTAGCTTGCAATCCCCCACGCTCTTTTCTCTGATGTCCAAGAACAGCGACCCGCGCCAACAGGGCCTGGTCTTTGGGCTTAACCAGGGCCTGCTCAGCATGGCTCGCGTCCTGGGTCCAATCATCGGTGGCATTATGTATACCTATAGGCCGGGCGCGCCCTTCGCATTAGCCGCATGTATTCTTGCCGGCGTGTGTCTCTGGACCGTCATGCTCAAGCGGCAGGGTGGCATCATCGGCGCGCCGGCCGCCGCCTTAGCCGGGAGTCCGCCCGCCGAAGCGGCTTAACCTCAAGACCATGTCTCTCTTTATTCGCCGCTGGTCCGGCCCCATCCTCATCGCCGCGACCGCTGCCGTCATGGCCGCCTATACATGGGGAACCTGGCCCGACCCCATCGTAGACTTCGGGAAAGAAGTCTACCTTGCCTGGCAACTGAGCCTCGGCGCGCGGCTCTACACCGATGTCGCCTATCACCTCGGCCCGCTTTCCCCCTATCTCAACGCCGCCGTCTTCCGCATCTTCGGCCCCACGCTCGCCACGCTCGAATGGTTCAATCTTTTTCTCGTTGCCGTAACGACGGTACTTCTCTACACCCTGATCCGCCGATTCGCCGGTGCATTGGCCGCCTCCGCCAGCGGCTTCACATTCGTCACGCTCTTCGCCTTCACGCATTACACCGGCATCGCGGATTACAACTACATCAGTCCTTACGACCACGCCCACACCCACGGCCTGCTGCTCGGTCTGTTCGGCCTGCTCCTTTCCGCGCGGTACAAACGGTCCCGCCAACTCTGGCCGCTTCTCGCCGCCGGGTTTGTCCTGGGCCTCACCTTCCTCACCCGCGCCGAGCTTTTCCTCGCCGCCGCCGCCGGCATGGCCACCCTCCTCCTCCGGCACGACCCCATCCTTCCGACCCCTTCGCCCGGTACTCAGCGAGAGGGCAGGGGTGAGGGTTTGCCCCCTCTTTCCCTCTCAGTCCTCAGTCCTCAGTCCTCAGTCCTTCTCCTCCTCTCTTTCCTCACACCTCTGCTATTCGCCTTCCTCACCCTCGGCCTCCCCGGCCTCCTCGGCTCCTGGCCCAGCGTCCTCGCCGGCTCCGTCGTCGGCAACCGCTTCTACCGCGACAGCATGGGCACCCTCGACCTCGCCGCCAGCCTCTGGCGACTCACACGCTGGTCCTTCTGCTGGGCGATGATTGTCTTGCCGGCGTCTGTCGCTGGCTCACTGCTCCAAAAATCACGGATGGGTTCTCCCTCTTCCCCCTCTCCCTGTACTCAGGGGGAGGGCTGGGGTGGGGGTGCTTTTTTCATTGTGCTATCAGCAACTTTCGCCCTCTGGGGCGGCGCAATCGCCTTCCTCTCCGGCTACCTCCAAGATCCCGCCGACGCCTTCGCACCTTTGCCATTGGCAGTCGTCGTCTGTCTATTCCTGGGCCGAAACCCGCGCCGCACGAAAGAAAAAAAGAACCCCCACCCCCACCCCAACCCTCCCCCTGAGTACAGGGAGAGGGGGGAAGAAGACAAGGCCTCCGTGCCTGGCGCCTCCTCCGCCCTCTCAGTCCTCAGTCCTCAGTCCTCAGTCCTTCCCGCTTTCTACGCCTTCGCGATCTACTCCCTCGTCCTCCTCGGAAAAATCTTCCTCAACGCCCGCATCTACCACTACGGCTTTGTCCTCGCCATGCCCGCCACATTGCTCGTCATCGCCGTCGGCATCGGCTGGACCCGCCCGCCCGTTCGCGCCGCCGTCTTCGGCGCATTGGCCATTACGATCATCGCCCACCTCTATCTTGCGAACGGCCTGATGAACCAGCAGGTCTACGTGGTAGGCTCCGGCCCGAACCAATTTCGCGCCGACGAGCGCGGCCGAATGGTCAACGACATCCTCCAGTTTCTTCAGCAATCCGCCCACCCCGGTCAGACATTGGCGGTCATGCCCGAAGGGGCCATGCTCAATTTCCTCTCCGGCCTGCCCAATTCCACGCCCTATTGGTCTTTCAATCCGCCTTACGCCTTCTTCGCCCCCGGTCAGGGCGAAGCCGCCGGACAGGCTCGGATTCTGGCGTCAATAAAAGCTCATCCGCCCGATTGGATCATACTCATCGCCAAAGATCATTCCGAATTCTCCGACACCGGTGGCCATTACTACTTCGGCCGCGATTTCGGCCGGGATATTGACGCCTTTGTCGATAAGAATTACGCCCCTGTCGCCGTCATGGGCCAGCCCCGCTTCACGCCAAATGGATTTGGCATGATTCTCTTACGCCGTGTCGGGTCCTAGTGGTGTACTATTGGGCTATAATGGAGGGAGTGCATCCACCGGAGTAATGAATGTCGTATCGAGTCGCCGACAAGCAAACCATATACGTTGGCAAGAAGGTTCGCCTGGAAGTTCGGCATCTGGAGCACGAGTCCAGCGGCGAGCGGTTGATGCACGAAGTCATCGTCCATCCCGGCGCCGTGGTCATTTTGCCGCTTTGGCCCGACGAAACGGTTGTCCTCATCCGCAACCGCCGCCACACCATCGGCGAAGTGCTCCTGGAGTTGCCAGCCGGCACCTTGGAAAAAGGCGAAGACCCCATGAATTGTGCCGGCCGCGAACTTCAAGAAGAAACCGGCCTCATCGCCGGCCGGTTGATCCCCATGCCCCCTTTCTACGCCTCGCCGGGGATCATGACCGAACGCATGTACCCTTTCATCGCCCGCGAACTGGAAGATTCTGAAAAACGCGACCTTCAGGACGGCGAAGAAATCGATCTGGAACCGTTACCCCTTGACACTGCTGTTACCATGTGCTCGGACGGCCGAATTTGTGACGGAAAAACAATTGCGACTCTATTAATGTATGAACGTTTCTTCAGACACCGTGGTACAAGGTGATAGAATATCCGGAACCAACCGCGCCGGAGAGAAAAACCTATGGGCTGGGAAGACCGCCCTTATTATCGTGATCGTGGCGCCAGCTCCAATCGGCTGACCGCGATCCTCGCCGGCTCCGTGCCCCTGTTCACGGCGTTCGGTATCCGTGTCCGCGCACACGCGATACTCCTCATTTTCGTTGCCGGGACCATCCTGCTCGACTGGACCGACGGCTACAGCATCAGCAGCCGCCTCATTAGCATGGCGATGCTCTGGACCGTCATCATTTTCCACGAGTTCGGCCACTGCTTCGCCGGTCGCTCCGTCGGCGGCACCGCCGAAAAAATTATTCTCTGGCCTCTCGGCGGGCTGGCGTTTCCCGACATCCCCAAGCGCCCCGGCGCCGATCTCTGGACCACCGCCGGCGGCCCGCTGGTCAACGTAGTGATTTGTCTCATCACCGCCGCCGTCGTCTGGCTCACCCACCACGTCTTTATTCCGCTCAATCCCTACAACTGCCTTCAGATTCCGTTGGAATTGTACGGCTGGCGTAATCCCATGATGTACGTCTGGTGGATGTTCTGCATCAGCTACATTCTCCTGCTGTTTAACCTGTTGCCCATTTTCCCGCTTGACGGCGGCCGCCTCGTTCAAGGCATGTTATGGAAATTCATCGGGTACTACCGCTCGATGCTCGTCTCCTGCACCGTCGGCATGTTTGCTTCCGGCGCCCTGGCGATCTTTGCCGTCCTGCACCACCCGCATCCGGATTGGATGCTGATTTTCCTCGCCGTCTGGCTCTTTGTCAGTTGCCAGCAGATGCGCGTGCAGGTTCGTGAAATCGGCCCCGAGGAACCGTGGCAATCCGAGGAGACCGATTTTTCATCCAGTCTCCACCCTGACCCGCCGGCCAAGAAGCCCCGCGTCAGCCGTCGCGCCCAACGCATTGCCCGCAAACACATCCGCCAGGAGACCGCCGAGCGCGTCCGACTCGACTCGTTGCTGGCAAAAGTCTCCAGTTCCGGGCTGGCCAGCCTTACTTGGATGGAGCGCCGCGAACTCCGCGCCGCCACCGAACGCCGCCGCCGGCATGAATCCGAATTGAAATCTTTCCTCCGGGAGTGACAATAGCCATTGGAGTACAGGGCGCTCGCCTGATCCCTCTTCCCCCTCCCCTGGTACTCCGGGGGAGGGTTGGGGTGGGGGCTTCGGCGCAAATTGCCGAGCAAGCGATTGCCCTGCCCCGGAGTATCAAAGGATGGCCATTCAAGACACCGCGTTTCAACAGTGCATCAACCCCGATTGCGCCCGCACCTATTCCGTGGACGAAACCCTCGTCGCCTGCCGCGCCTGCGGCAGCCTGCTCGATATCCTCTACGATTGGAAAAAACTTCCCGTCCCCAAGAGCCTGAATTTCTTCGAGCATCGCTGGAGCACCAAGGGCACCGAATCCGAAGGTCGCGCCGATTTCTCCGGCGTCTGGCGCTTCCGCGAACTGCTTCCGTTCTACCGCGATGAATCTCAAATTGTCACCATCGGCGAGGGCCGCACTGTCTTGCAGCAGGCCGACCTCCTCGCCCGCCAAATGGGCATGAAGCCCGGCAAGCTCCTACTCCAATACGAAGGCCTCAACCCCAGCGGCAGTTTTAAGGACAACGGCATGACCGCCGCCTTCACCCACGCCCGCATGGTGGGGGCCGGCAAGGTCGCCTGTGCCTCCACCGGCAACACCAGCGCGTCCCTTGCCATGTTCGCCGCACTGGCCGAAATCCGCGGCATCGTTTTCATCGGTAGTGGAAAAATTTCCTTCGGCAAACTCTCCCAGGCGCTGGACTACGGCGCCCTCACGCTCCAGATTCACGGCGATTTCGACGACTGCCTCCGCCGCATCCGCGAAGTCTCCGCAGATCCGAAAAACGGCATCTACCTGATGAACAGCGTGAATCCCTTCCGCCTCGAAGGCCAGAAGAGCATCATGTACCGCATCCTCGAAGCCCGCGACTGGCGCAGCCCCGACTGGATCATCGTCCCCGGCGGAAATCTCGGCAATTGCTCCGCATTCGGCAAAGCCTTCATGGAGTTGAAAGAACTGGGCCTAATCAAAAAAATCCCGCGGCTGGCAGTGATCAACGCCAAAGGGGCCAACACGCTTGACGAGGTTTATTCACGCCAGAATGTCCGCTGGAACGGCGGCCGCTACGACCAGACAACGATCCAAAAGCTCTACGCCGCCATGGATGAGTCGAATTACAAAGCCCACACCGTCGCCAGCGCCATTGAAATCAGCCGCCCGGTCAATCTGCCCAAGGCACTGCGAGCCTTGGATTTCATGAACGGCGTCACCCGCCAGGTCGATGACACCGAGATTCTCGAACATCGCGCCCTGGTCGCGCGCTACGGCTTCGGCTGCGAACCCGCCAGCGCCGCCAGCGTCGCCGGCCTGCGTAAACTGCTCGACGAGCAGGTCATCTCTCCCGACGAGGAAGTCGCCTGCATCCTCACCGGCCACGAACTCAAAGACCCCAACGCCACCGTCGAGTACCACATCGGCGCCGGCCCCAAGGGCAAACTCTCCAATCCGCCCGTCCCGGTCGAAGACGATCTCAACGCCATCCTCAAAGCCATGGGAGCCTGAAAAATGGGAACCACCCTGAAACTCGCGATCACCGGCGCCGCGGGCCGTATGGGCCAGCGGCTTATCGCTTTAGCCCGGGCCGACGGCGCATTTGAAATCATCGCTGCCACTGAACGCCCGGATCACCCCGCGCTGGCCCGTGACGCCGGCGAGCTTGCCGGCACCGGCCCGATTGGCGTGCCGCTCACGGTTGACATGCGCCCCACTCCCGACGTGCTGATCGATTTCACGTCCCCCGTCTCCACGCGGCACTGGCTCAAAACCTGCCGCGACCGCGGAATTCCCATGGTCATCGGCACCACTGGGCTGAAGGAAAAGGACATCGAGGCCATTGAGATCGCATCGGCAGGCATTCCAATTGTCCAATCGCCCAACATGAGTCTCGGGGTGAATCTTCTCCTGAAGGTCGTCGCCGACGTTTCCAAGCGGCTCGGCGACGATTACGACATCGAGATTGTCGAAGGCCATCACCACCACAAGAAGGACGCGCCCAGCGGCACCGCCTTCGCCCTGGCCGATTCGATCCTCACCGCCACCGGCAAAAAACGCGATTCCCTTCTCCACGGCCGCCACGGCGACAACGCTCTTCGCAAAAGAGGCGAGATCGGAATGCACAGCCTCCGCCTCGGCGATGAGGTGGGCAAGCACACGATTTATTTCGCCGCCCCCGGCGAGCGCCTCGAATTCGGCCATGTGGCTACAAGCCGTGACACCTTCGCCCACGGCGCGCTGCGCGCCGCCAAATGGATTACCCACCAGAAGCCCGGCCGCTACACCCTCGCTGACGTTCTCGGACTGTAATGTGACGTCCCGATGCGCCGGTTAGCCGCCGCCCTTGGGCGGCGCTTTCGCCTCCCGCCCACAAATCGATCAGAATCCCCATAAGTCTCTGTAATCAAATCCAACCCGGCGCATCCAATGAATACGGTGAGAGCCGAAAGTACGCATCCGGCCAATGGGCCGACCGAGACGGGCCGACCACCGGATGAACTTCGGCAGCGATTGTTGATCGCGCGGTTGCGGGCCGGTGACCGCTCGGCGTTGGACGAAATCGCCGCCGAGCATTGCCCGCGACTTGCCCGCCTGGTGTCGCGTATGACCGGCTGGTCATCTGACTCCGACGATCTCGTGCAGGAAGTCTTCGTGAGCGTCATTCGCTCCGCCCGGCGATATCGCGGCGAAAGCCAGTTGTCTACCTGGCTGACGAGCATCGCCCTGAATGTTTGCCGGCTGCACCATCGCAAAAAGGTTGTGCGTGCTGCCTTGTGGCGCGGCGTGAAGTTTCTGAAGCCGACATCGACGAGCCAGGACGCTTCGCATTTGCCGCAGGAGAATGATCGTGCCCAGGCCGTCACGAATGCGGTGGCCAAACTGGCAAGCCGATATCGCGAAGTCGTCGTGCTGCATTATTTGGAAGAGATGACGCATGACGAGGCGGCCGAGGCGCTGGGAATCTCAATCGGCGCTGTTCGCGTCCGCCTGAATCGCGCCCGTTCGGAGCTGCGCAAAGCACTTGGCCCGCTGATGGATTTGGAAAAATAATAATGTCCGACGCATTGGGAAAACTTCTTCGCGCGGCCGATCAGCGCCATGCCGTGCCGGCGATTGTCCCCCCTGGACTTTCGTCACAGGTATGGAAGACCGCCCGCGGACGCAGCCGCAGATTCATCGCGGCTTCAGCCGTTGCCATAGCCGGAATATCTGCAATCGGATTCCTGATGGTGTTGCACCAGCCCCGCGTCGCTCCGCCGATCACGGTCGCCCGCGTGATTCCTGCGCTGCCCGAAAAATCGGATTTGGACGCACGCATCGCCGCGCAAGAAAAGCTGGTGTCTCACCTGGAATCACTGGATCGATTAAAGCGGGCCAATACCCGCCTGGCTCAACTCCAAAGCGAATCAAGTATCGACCCGCTGGATCAAGCCGCCGCTGTCCTGGTTCTCGAAGCCGACCGGCTGCGCGACGCCGGATTACTGGCGCAAGCGGCCTTCACCTATCAACAGGTTCTTCAATATTTCCCCGCGACGTCATGGGCCAGGCCCGTTCAACAGCGTTTGGATTCCCTCGAGATCAAAGGATGAAAACCATGTGCAATACACTGAAAATCGCGTCGATTCTTTGTGCCCTGTTCGTTGTCATCCTTGTGCGGCCCGCGTCGGCGCAAGCGACGCGGCCCGCCTACGTCTGGTCCTTGGACGGCTCACCCGGGCATCTTCCATTTCCGCTCGTGCCCCCGGACCCCGACACGCTGATGATTCGCGTGCAAGGCGCCACCAACCTGACGGACGGCGGGGAACTTCGCGGCGAATTGTTTGAGGTGTTTGAGCGAAGCCTTTCCGCGACCGCCCGCAGCAACCGCGAGTTTACCCTGAGGCGGCTTGAGATGCACGGCGGCCGTTTTGACGCGGTGGTTTACTGCCATGACATAAACTTCCGCGCAGCCGCCGCGCGTGGCGGCAGAGGCGGCTCTGGCGGCCGCGGGATGAATCCGCCGCCGCCAAACCAACTTGATACTGCCGCTCAGATCATTTCTTTCCTTCAGGCCCAGCTCAAACTCCGGCCCGAGGAAGCGGCATGGACGCCCGACCAGCGCGCTGAACGCATTGCAGCGATCAGCAATGAACTCTCGCTGTACGGCGCGCAGGAAACACTCGGCCAGGCCGAACGCAAGGCCGGCAGCGACAGTGTCACGCTGATCGCCGGCCGAATCACGGCGCTGCGGAATCAGATTCAAACCGTGGGCTTTGATCTGAAGGCAAAGGAAATCCGCCGGACTGCTCTTGAAATGGCGATGGCCCAGCGGCAAAAGCGCGACACCGACGCCGGTGCAATCGCCGAAAAGGATGACGCGATCGTATCGCAGCTTCGGCAATTGGTCGATTTGCATAAACAACAACTTCAAACGATGGAGAGCCAATTTAAGTCGGGAACAGCCGGCCGCGGTGATTTGGAAGCCTCTCAATCCGCACTCGTCGAAGCCGAAATTCGCCTCGCCGAACGCATCAACGAACTGCATGGCAGCGGCAACAGCGAACTAATCAGCCGCCTCACCGACGAACTTGCATTGGCGTCGGTCGATCTGACGGAATTGAATCTGCGCCTGCATGATTTAACGGATCAATTGGATTTGTATGAAAAAGCCGGAACGGATTCCACCGCCATGACCGAGCTTATGCACGCTGTTCCAGAACTGGCGGAGATGATGCCCGGCACAATGCCGGCGACTCTGGCAATGCGCGGCGTGGACCCGTATTACGCTTCAGCGGCAAAGAATCTGGAACGGTTGCTCCTGTCCGTCTCCGATTTGACCTTCACCGACGCTACGGCACCGGAAAACTGATGGCCAAATTCCGTGTATGATACTCCACCATGCTCACGCCCGACTCCTCCAATCGCGCCTACTGGGTCGGCACGCTCGACCGCATCGTTCGACCGGTCCTGACCGCACTGGCCAATCGCAAGTTGCGGGCGACGATGCCGGTAGAAACCAACCCGCCCGGCCGCGCCGACCGCCGGCAGTACACGCACCTCGAAGCCCTCGGCCGCACACTCGCGGGCATCGCCCCCTGGCTGGAATTGGGGCCGGACAACACCGACGAAGGCAAACTCCGGAATGAATTTGCCAACCTGGCGAGAAAATCCATCGACGCGGGCACCGATCCGGCGTCACCCGATCACATGAATTTTACCACCGGCGGCCAGCCCGTCGTCGATGCCGCGTTTCTCGCCCATTCCGTCGTCCGCGCCCCCAATCAACTTTGGGCGAAGCTGGAGCCTCGTGTGCAGGAAAATCTCGCCAATGCTCTGCAATCCACGCGCGCCATCAAGCCGAACATGAGCAACTGGCTCCTGTTCAGCGCCATGGTCGAAGCCGCTCTTTGCGTCGCCGAACGCGAATGGAAAACCGAGCCGGTGGACTTTGCCATCTCCAAGCACATGGAATGGTACAAAGGCGACGGCCTCTACGGCGACGGCCCGAACTTTCATTGGGATTACTACAATAGCTTTGTCATTCACCCCATGCTCATTGATGTTCTGGAAACTGTCTCCAAAAAACGCAATGACTGGGATTCGCATCGCGCCCCGGTTCTCGCCCGCGCCCGTCGCTACGCGGCGATTTTAGAGCGCCTCATTTCCCCCGAAGGCACATTTCCCGCCATCGGCCGCTCGCTGGCCTACCGCTTCGGCACTTTCCAACTGCTCGCTCAAATGGCCCTGCGAAAAGACCTGCCGCCGGCTCTCTCGCCCGGGCAGGTGCAATGCGCTTTAACCGCCGTCATTCATCGCATGATCGAAGCCCCGGGCACGTTCGACGAGCACGGCTTCCTGACCATTGGCTTCTGTGGCCATCAATCCGGAATCGGCGAAAATTATATTTCCACTGGAAGCCTCTACCTTTGCACCACCGCACTTTTGCCTCTGGGATTACCGGCCACCGACGAGTTCTGGACCTGCGGCCCCACCGACTGGACCAGCAAACGCGTCTGGTCCGGCCAGGACATCGGCGCCGATCACGCCATTACGGAATAATCGGCCCCGACCATCCTCGGCAGTAGGCCTCGCCTCTATTCCCCTCCCATGTACTCAGGGGGAGGGCAGGGGTGGGGGTTCTTTGATAGCGCTGCAAAAATTGGCGCATTCCAATGGATCACAGCGTCCGATCCTTCGAATCCACTTCCAGGATATCCTCAGTTGCGTTCGTGATGCCGGTGTATCGATCGCGCTTGCCATCCGACAGGTACAGCGCGACCGGCTCATCCGTCACAATGATCGTGTCTTTGCCCAGCCCGCCGACAATCACGTCATTGGACCCGCCGCTCTGAATCGAATCCGCGCCGTGGCCACCGCTGAAGAATTCGCCGCTGCTGGCCCCGACGATGGTGTCGCTGCCCGTACCCGCCCAGATCGCCGACACACTCGGCATGATCGTGAGGTGCTCACCCAGCAGCGAGTCGCCGCTGTCAGGCAGGCCGTCGTTGGACAGGACCATCCCGTCTTCGCGGTAGGAGAAATCGGCAATTGTATACCCGCTGCCGCCTTCCAACATGTCATTCCCAGATGACGTAAACCCAAACCCAAACAACGATCCCGTCATAAGCAGATTGGTTCCACCACCGCCGACCATCGTGTCCGAGCCGCCCTGGCCAACGATCACATTGTCGCCCCCGCCGCCGGTGATCGAATCCGCGCCCTTGCCGCCTTTGAGCGTGGCCGATATTACAACCGATGAATCCACGGTGATCGTGTCGCGCCCGGCCGCGCCCGTGATCAGCAGGCTGGTCACGTCGGCCAACGCAAACGAGCCGAGCGAATTCCCGTCGCCGGTCACATTCAAATTCGTTCCATCCGACGATACAAAAATCGTATCGTCGTTGGGCGTTCCGGTGATGGTCAGCACGCCCGAAACATTGGCTGCCACAACCGATGTCGCGTCGGCAGGCGCAATCGCCGGCGCCGCAGCCGCTGCCGGCGGTACTGCATCAGGTGGAGGAGTCGGATCGATGATCTGGAAAATGTTCGACATCGAATCGGTTGTATTGTTTTCCGCGAAATTCATTCCCGCGCCGCCGTTCACCGAATCGCCGCTGCCGCCGCCGGTCAGGAAAATGTCATCGCCCGCCCCGCCGAGAAGCTTGTCGCCACCGCCGCCAACCAGGGTGTCATTGCCGGCGCCGCCCGAGGCCGTATCGCCGCTGGCTCCCGGAACAATTATGTCATTTCCGCCGTTGCCCATGAGCATGCTGCCTGCCGAGCCGCCCATGATCATGTCCGCCCCCGACCCACCACTCACCGTGTTCGCGTCGCCGTTATCCGCCATGATCGTGTCATTGCCGCTACCGCCGCTGAGGCTGACGGCCGGCACCCCCGCCCCGACCATCAGGCTGTCATTTCCTGAGCCAAGGTTCAACATGATTCCGTTGAAGCTGCCCATCGCAAATGTCATCGGCTGCCCGTCGAGCGTCACGATGATGTTGTTTCCGCTCATCATGACGCTGCCCGTGTCCGCGCCCCCGGTTCCTATTCCCATGACCATGCCGCCGGGCGCAGCCATGCCGATCGACGGCGCCGCCACCGTCAGCGTGAATGGAAAGCTCGCGTCCGGTGTTATCCCGTTACTCGCTGTCAGCGTCAGCGAGTAATTGCCGACGGTGTTCATCGCCGTCATTCCCGAAAATGTACCCGTGCCGTTTCCGTTGTCCTGGAACATCAATCCCGCCGGCAGCGTGCCCGTCACACCGATCGCCGCCCGCGGGTTTCCCTGCGTGGCCACGGTAAACGAAGTCGGAATCCCAATCGGCACGACCGCGGTGTTCGGCGTCGTGAAGAACGGCGATTCCAGCACATTGATCGTCAGAGTCTGCGAAGCGAACCCGCCCGCCGTGAGCATGGCGATCAGATTCTCCGCATAAACTTTTCCCGATCCGATCAAAGGCGTTCCCGCAATCGTCGCCGTGCCGTCGCCGTTGTCCGTAAACGTCAGGCCCGCCGGCAGCGGCTGCATGTCTGACAACGCCGGCGTCGAATCAAAATGCGCCGTCGTCACGGTAAATGTTCCCGCATTCCCAACAGTAAAGGTAACGTTGTTGCTGCTGGAGATGCTCGGCGCCAGCGCGATATTCAGCATGAACGTTTCCATCGCATCCGGCGAAATACCGTTACTCGCCGTTACTGAAAGCGGATAGGCGCCCACTTCCGGCAGAGTTGGCACGCCTTGCAAGAGGGCCGAGCCGTTGCCGTTGTCATGGAAGGTGATTCCCGCCGGCAGGCCTGTCATCAGCATCAGCGCCGCCGCCGGAAAACCGGTGGTGGTGAACAAAAACGATCCCGTCGCGCCGATTGGGAATGTTGTGCCACTCGGCCCGGTGATCGCCGGCACCTGAACGACGTTGATGGTCAGCGGCGTCATGATGTTGGTCGTGCCGTCGGTCGCCGCCAGCGTCAGCGGAAAGCTGCCACCCCGTCCGAGCGCGGCGGTTCCCGAAATGGTCGCCGTGCCGTCGCCGTTGTCATGGAACAGCAGCCCCACCGGCACTCTTCCCATTTCCGTGATCCTGGGCGTCGAACCGAAATTGATCGTGGTAATCGTGAAGCTGTCGCTCGCGCCGGCGATAAACGTCCGGCTGCTTGCGTTGGTGAACGCCGCATTCTGCGAGACCGTCAGCGTGAAAGTCTGCGTGGCGTCGGGGGCGATTCCATTCGACGCCGTCACCATCAGTGTGTAAACCGCGTCGGTCCCGACCGCCGGCGTTCCGGAAATGCTGGCCATGCCGTCGCCGTTGTCGTGGAACGTAACGCCGCCGGGCAGCGATCCTGAAATTGTCAGCGCGGCATTCGGCGTTCCCACGCTCGTCACCATAAACCCGCCCGGCGAATTGGGCGTGAAGCTGAACGAGGTGGTCGTGTTCGTGATGGTCGGCGCCATATCGCCCACGCCGGTCGCGGTCACGATGATGTTCGTCGGATTCACCGTCTTCGTGAAGGCGAAGTGCGCCGCGCCCGGCAGATTGTAAACCAGCGATCCCGTGCTGGAGCTGAAAGTCGCCGCCGTGAAATTGTTGGTATTCACGGGTAGGTAGGGGCCGACGATGGTCGCCGTCAGCGCGCCGGCCAAATGCGCCGCTCCATTCACGGAGATCGAGCCGAATTTCCCGCCCGCCGGCGGTCCGCCGATCATCAAATTCAAATTTCCGCCGCTGGTCTGCGAGAAGCTGCCGTTCACATTGACCCGGCTGGCCGTGCCAATTGTGATCGTGCCGCTGTTGATGACCACATTACCCAATCCCAAGGTTCCCCCGCCCGTCGCCTGGAGCGAGCCTGTATTCGTAAATGAGCCGATGGATCCGGGGCTGATCGAAATCGTCGCGCTCGCCACTCCCGCGGTGATGCCGCCATTGTTGACGATCGAAGAGTCTCCGTTGAAGGCGGCTATGCTTCCCGCTCCGCCGCCGACATTGATTCCAGGGCCGAGCGTCAGCGTCGCGGCGTTGCCGCTGTCCTGAATGAACAATCCTTCGGAAGCGCTGGCGCCGAAAACCACCGAGCCGTTGCCGCTGATCATCTGCGTTCCCAGGAATGTCAGCCTCCCGTAATTACCCGGAACAATCGAACTGCCCAGCAGAATCGTTCCATTCAAAACCAGTCCGCCCGTCACCTGCGCGTTGGCCCCGGCAATCTGTGAAGCGTCAAGTACCGAATTCGCCGGGATGGTTACCCCCACTAACATGCCGGAGTTGACGGTGAGCATGAGTCCCGCCCCCGGCATGTCGCTGATGGCGCCGCCGACGATGGTTCCAATATTGAGGAAGAGCGAGCCAGGGAATGTAAGCGTCGAGCCGCTGAACGACCCAGTGGATACCGGCTCAAAATCGAGCGTCTTCCCCGTGTTGTTCAATGTGCCGCTGAGATTAATCACTCCGCCGGTGGCGCTAATTGCCCCCAATCCCGCGGTTGTGGTCGTGCCGCCGATGTTCAGCGTGCCGCCACTGACCGTGATGGTTCCGCTATTGTTGAAGTTCAGCCCGATGACCGCAAGCTGGCTGCCGGTTCCGGAAACACTCAGAGTTCCAGTATTACTGGAAAACTGCATCAGCGTCAGCATGCCGCCATTCATTGATTCAATGGTGCCGGAACTGATCAGGCCATTCGGCGAGCCGCCGTCCACCGAAATCGACTGGCCGGAAACTCCCGCGATAATGGTTCCGTTGTTCACGAACGACGCATCGGCGTTCTGCTCCGCGATTTCGCCCGCCCCGCCCTGAATGGTCACGCCGCTGAGCGTCAGAGTCGCGGGACTTCCTGCGTCCTGAATGAAAATGTCATCGTTGAGGGTCATGCCCAGTTGCACGCTGCCGCTGCCGCTGAGGCTCTGGGTTCCAATGAAGTACAATCGACCGTAGAAGCTCGCATTGGTCGGGCTGCCCAGGTTAATCGTGCCGTTATCGACGAGGCCGCCTTTAATGGTGGCAGTGGCGTTGCCGAATTGAGCGGCATCAATGATCGATCCAGGGGTCAGCGTGACGCTGATCAACGTATTGTTATTGTTGGTCAGGAATAGATTGGCCCCGCCGGAGTCGGCGATTGCCCCGCCGTTGATCGTTCCACCCTGCAAATACCACGGCCCTGGCTCGGTGTAGATCGAGCCGGAGACCGAGGACGTCGATGCCGTCGTCAGGTTCAGCGTGGCGCCGGTATTGGTCAGCGTGCCGGTCAGGTTGACGGTGCCGCCGCTGTTGGTGAATGTTCCCAGATTCGCCGCGGTAAGCGTACCGCCGAGATTCAGCGTGGCCGCCGACGACACTGAAATCGTGCCCGAATTCGTATAACCGATGCCGCTAATTGACAGCAGGCTGCCCGCGCCGGCGGCGCTGAGAGTTCCGGTATTCGAGGCGAATTGCGTCAGGCTGAGAGTTCCGCCGGTGATCGCCTGGATCGTGCCATTATTCGTGACCGTGCCGGTGGTGGAGCCCGCCTCAACGGTAAAGGTGTCGCCGGGCGTTGCCGACGTGATGGTTCCATTGTTGATGATCGACACATCCGCGTTGCTCCAGGTAATCCGACCGTTCCCGCCCTGCACGGTGATGCCGCTGCCGATGGTCAGCGTCGCCGCGCCCTGGGTATCGAACTCTTCCAGCCAATTGCTGACGCTGATTCCGTAAACCACGCTGCCCGTGCCGCTGAGGGTTTGCGAACCATAAAAATCCAATCGGCCGTAAAAATTAGTATTTCCCGCCGCACCCAGCTCTGCCGTGCCGTTAAGCACCAATCCCAGCGTGATGTTGGCGGTGGCGTTGCCGACTTGCGTTGCATCGAGAACCGATCCAGTGGGGATGGTCACGCCCGACAACATGCCGCCGCTTCCGGTCAACGTTAAAAACGCTCCAGTCGCATCCGCGACCGCGCCGCCAATGATGGTTCCCCCGCGCACAAACCACGGCCCCGGCTCGGTGAACGTCGAACCGGCCAACGAAGAAGTGGAAACCGGCGCCAGATTCAGCGTCGTGCCGCCATTGTTAAGCGTGCCAACCAGATTGATCGTTCCTGAAGAATCGGTAATCGCACCCAGCCCCGCCAGCATGAAACTGCCGGCAAGATCAAGGGTGGCGCCAGTGACGGAGATCGTCGCCGAGTTAGTGAAATTGTTTCCGCTGATCAACAGTACGCTGCCCGCGCCCCCTGCGCTGAGCGTGCCTGAATTGGTCGACAATTGCGTGAGACTGATGGTTCCGCCGCTGACCGCCTGAATCGTGCCGGCGTTCATCACCGAGCCGGTCGTGGAACCGGCATTCACGAAAATCGTATCGCCCATCGTCGCCGAGGTAATCGTTCCGTTGTTGATGATCGAGGCGTCGGGATTGTTCCAGGTGACCTGTCCATTGCCGCCCTGAATGGTAATGCCCGAGCCGATGGTCAATACCGCCGCCGGCACGGCGTTTTGGTCGAGCGTTTCAACCCAATTGGCGGTGCTCATGCCGAATACAACGCTCCCCGTGCCGCTGAGAATCTGCGAACCGACGAAATTCAGCCGTCCAAAGGTGCTGTTGCTGGCCGCGGCGCCCAGGTTGGCGGTGCCGTTAAGTACCAGCCCCAGCGTGACCGTCGCGTTGGCGTTCCCAAACTGCGTCGCATCCAGCACCGATCCGCTGGTAATCGTAACGCCCGAGAGCACTCCGCCGGAGTTGGTCAGAATCAGGTCCGCGCCGGTTGCGTCCGATACCGCACCGTTGGTAATCGTGCCACCGCGCAGGAACCACGGCCCAGGCTCGATGAACGTCGGAGGGGGTCCCGACGAACTGGTGACCGTCGCCAGGCTCAGCGTGGAGCCGGTATTGTCCATGATTCCCGTGAGATTGATCGTCCCGCCGCTGTTGTTGGTCAGGTTTCCGACGCTTGCCAGCGAGAATGTGCCGCCCAGATTCAGGGTGCCGCTGGTTACGTTAATCAGACCGTGATTCAAATAATTCGTTCCGCTGATCGACAAGGAACTGGTTGCTCCCGCCGCGCTCAGCGTCCCGAGCGTCGCATTGATCGACAATTGCGTGAGAACAACGGTTCCGCCGGTAATCGCCTGAATCGTGCCGGAGTTGCTCACGCTTCCGCCCGCCGGCCCGGCTTCAACGGTAATGGTGTCGCCTGCCGTCGAGGAGGTGATGGTTCCGTTGTTGATAATCGACTCAGTCCCGCTGTTCCATGTGATATGTCCATTGCCGCCCTGAACGGTAATGCCGCTGGCAATGGTCAGCGTTGCCACCTGCCCGTTGTTCGCGGCCTCGATAAAATTTGCGGTGCTGATTCCGAAGATCACGCTCCCCGTGCCGCTCAGCGTTTGACTATTTTCAAAGACCAATCGTCCATAGGTGTTGTTGTTCGTCGGCGATCCCAGCAGGGCGGTGCCGTCCAGTTCAATCCCATTAATAATATTCGCGTGTGAATTGACGAACTGAGTCGCATCAATGAACGAACCCGTCGGCACGGTAATCCCCGCCAAATCGGTCCCTGTACTCGTCAGCGTCAAATACGCGCCGGTGGAGTCCGTCACCGCGCCGCCGGTAATTCCGCCGCCGATCAAATACCACGGCCCGGGTTCGTTAAATGTGGAGCCTGACACCGAAGAGGTCGTCGCGGTCGTCAGATTTAATGTCGTGCCCGTGTTATTCACCGAGCCGGTGATATGAATGATGCCGCCGGTATTGGAAAGGCTTCCGAAGTTGGCGAGCGAAAACGTGCCGCCAAGATTGAGTGTGCCCGATGAACTCGAAATGCTGCCGGTGTTGCTGTAATTCGATCCCAAAATCGTCAAAGTGCTCGCGGCGCCGTTGACGCTGAGCGTGCCTGTATTCACCACCAACTGCGAAACCGTCATGATCCCGCCGTTCAGCGCCTGGATGGTTCCGTTATTGGTGACCGTGCCGCTGGTGGCGCCGGCTGTAACCGAAAACGTATCGCCCGAAGTCGAGGACGTGATGGTGCCGTTATTAATGACCGACTCGTCGCCGCGGTTCCAGGTAATCTGTCCGTTGCCGCCCGTGATCGTGATGCCGTTGCCGATGGTCAGTGTCGCCGGATTTGCGCCGATGTCGAGAATCTCAATCCAACTTGCCGAACTCACGCCGAAGACAACGTTGCCGCTTCCGCCGAGCGTCTGTGAGCCGCTGAAGTTAATCCGCCCGTAGGTGCTGTTGCCGCCGGCAAAGCCAACGTTAATCGTGCCGTTAACCACCAACCCGCCCAGAATGGTGGCGTTGGAGTTGTTGAACTGAGTCGCGTCGATGAGCGATCCGGTCGCCAGTGTCACTGTGTTCAGAGTTCCACTGCTACCCGTGAGCGTCAAAGGCACGGTGGGATCGTCCGAAACGGTTCCGCCGATGATGGTTCCTCCCACCAAATACCACGGCCCCGGTTCGGTGAACGTCGAGCCGTTGACCGACGACGTTGAAGCCGCGGCCAGATTCAATGTCGTTCCCGTATTCGTCAGCGTGCCGACCAGGTCGATTTTTCCGCCGTTGTTTGCGAGATTGCCAATCGCTCCCAATGTGAAAGTCCCGCCGAGCGAAATCGTCCCGCCCGTCGTGATGATCAATCCGGTGTTATTCAAGCTGCCGAACACGGTCGACAAATTGCTGTTCGCCCCGCTCACGCCGAGCGTGCCTGAGTTGGTATTGAACTGCGTCAGCGTGAGCGTGCCGCCGGTAATCGCCTGAATCGTGCCGTTGTTCGTGACCGATCCGGTGGTGATGCCGGCGCTGACCGTAATGGTGTCTCCCGCAACGGCCGAGGTAATCGTGCCATTGTTGACGATCGAGGCGTCGGCGCTGTTGGACATGATTTGGCCATTGCCGCCTTGAACGGTCAAGCCGTTGCTGAAGGTCAGCGTCGCCGCGTTTCCGCTGTCGGTGATCGCGAGATAATTCGCCGTGCTGGCGCCGAAAACGACACTGCCGGAACCGCTGATCGACTGCGTACCGAGGAAAGTCAGCCGGCCGTAGGTGCTGTTGTTGGCGGCCAGACCGAGAGTGATGGTGCCGTTATCCACAATGCCGCCGGTGATTTGGGCGTTGGCGTTGGCAACCTGCGTACCGTCGATGGTTGAACCGGTTGTGAGCGTTATGCCCTCTAGCGCCCCGCCGCTACCGGTCAGCGTCAATGACGTGCCGGCGTCCGAAATTGCCCCGCCATTGATCGCGCCTCCCATCAGAAACCAAGGCCCCGGCTCCGTATAGGTTGCGCCACTCACGGACGTGTTCGTCCCTCCAGACAGGCTCAACGTCGTTCCAGTGTTATTCAATCCACCCAGCACTTCGATCTTTGTGCCGTTGAGGACGAGGCCGCCCAGCCCCGCCAGCGAGAAACTGCCGCCGAGGGAAAGCGTTCCATTGTTCCCAGTGATGCTTCCGGTGTTGGTAAAATTGTTGCCCGCGATGAGCAGGCTGCTGTTCGCACCACTTACATTCAAAACTGACGTGTTTGAGCTTAACTGCGTCAGGCTCAGCGTTCCGCCGTTCAACGCCTGAATCGTGCCGTTGTTGATCACCGAACCGCTGGTGGCTCCAGCGCTAACAAAAACAGTATCGCCCGAAGTTGCCGAAGTGATTGTGCCATTGTTGATGACCGAGGCGTCGGCGCTGTTGGCCATGATTTGCCCGTTGCCGCCCTGAATAATGATGCTGGCGCCGATGCTCAACATCGCCGGATTTCCAGTGTCGGTAACCGCCAGATAATTCGCCGTGCTCGCCCCAAATACAATGCTGCCCGATCCGCTGATCGTTTGCGTCCCCAGGAAATTCAGCCGCCCGTAGGTGTTTGCGCTCCCCGGCGCGCCAAGATTGGCTGTTCCGTTCACGACAAAAGCCTGTGTGACATTCGCGTTGGCATTGCCAACCTGCGTCGCATCCAACACTGACCCTGCGGCAATCGTAACGGTCGCCAGCGTCCCGCCCGATCCGGTCAAAGTGATCGCCGCAGTAGCCCCGCCCGATTGCGCCAGCGTGGTATTGTTCAACGTGCCGCCGGCTAGCTTGAGCACGCCGCCGGTGGTGTTGGTCATGGTCCCGCCGGATATCGTGCCGCCGTTTATCGTGATTGTATTACTGTTGGTCACTGTCGTGGCGACCGACAGAGTTCCCGCCCCGAAATTCAACGGATCGAAAATGGTCAGGCTGTTGATGGAGTCAATCAGCGCTGTGTTATGCGTGATCGGCCCGCTGACCGCGATGTTGATCGTTACGTCATCCCCGCTCTGAGGCACCAGATTGTTGGACCAATTCGTGGGTGTATCCCAATCTCCGCCGGCGCCATTTTGCCAACTGACAGCGGAAAGCAATGTCCGCGATTCCAGCATCTCCACGGTGGCCCGACACGCGACATTCAATCGCTTATGAGCGGCAGCGGAATTCCTTTTCGCAGCGCGACGCAACGGTCGGGGGGGCGCCAATTTCATGTAGCTCCATTTCCAATTTAATTTTCGATCTTCTCTTCCCTAAGAATAGGCGAAACGATAACCAATCGCTGTTCGCCTAGAAAGCCCATGGAAAACCATGCACCATGGCCGTCCGTGAGTATTTTGCTCACAAAACGAAACACCTCATCCCTGCTTACTATTCATACGCTTAATCTGTTCAATTCAGATTCGCATCAAACGCACGACATGAATGACTTCCCCAGGAGTGAAATTCATCGTGGTGGCGACTCCGCTCCGTGCTCCCTCTCCCCGTACTGAGGGGGAGGGCTGGGGTGCGGGCGCTTCCTTTTCCACCACAACTAGCCTTCGCGCTTTTCCCCGCCGCGAAACCCTCAACCAGCCGAAATTGTCCGTCTATCGGTAAAAACCTGATTTTACATGAATATTTTCCTTGGCTTTCCGGCAAAATGCGGGTACTCTCAACTCAGCCGACTCGCCATTCCCGTACCACAGGATCGTTATGAATATTGGGGTTCGCGTCTTAACTGCCTGTATGCTGTTGAGTTGTGCGCTAGTTTCCCCCGCGCCCAGGTCCGCGGCCCCCCACTCCGCAACTGCCGGCGTCACTCTCGAAGTGCGACTTCGCAAGTTGCACCTCGTCCGGCCCGACCTTATTCCCTACCCGCTGCATGTGGAAGTGATTTGCTGATCTCGCAGTTCCCACTCAACGCGATCTGCGCCAGCGCGTCTGTCGCATACTGCACATCGAGTACGCTCACAAACGGCCCAAAACTCAATCGCGTTGTTCCGCCGGTTTTGAGGGTTCCAATCGCCTCGTGGGCCAACGGCGCACAATGAATTCCCGCACGAGTCAGAACGCCAAACGATGATTCCAGCACCGCCGCCAGTTCCTGCGGCGCGATTCCGTCGATCCTCACCGACATCACGCCCACTCGATACCGCACCGCCCGCGGCCCAATGCACCTCAGCCCTTCGCAGTCGTTGATCCCGTCCAGAAATGTCCCGATCAGCGCCCGTTCATGAATCGCCAGCTTCTCGACCGTCTGATCCATCACCCACTGCACGCCCTCCGACAACCCGATAATCCCAATCGCGTTATGACTCCCCGGCTCATACTTATCCGGCAGAAACTCCGGCTGCGTATCCAACTCGCTCACCGAACCGGTGCCGCCTTCCTTGATCGTTTTCAGCTTCTCCTCCATGCCGCGCCCCACATACAAAAACCCCGTACCCAGCGGCCCGAGCAATCCCTTGTGCCCCGGCGCCGCCAGCAGATCAATGCAGTCCTCGCGCACGTTAATCGGCACATGCCCCGCTGACTGCGCCGCATCCACCACAAAAGGCACACCGAATTCCCGCGCGATCTTCCCGATCTCCCGGATCGGCTGCAACACGCCGGTCACATTGCTCGCATGAGTGACCGCGATCAGCCGCGTCTCGGGCCGAATCGCGCGGCGAATCTCCTCGGGATCAACCCGCTGATTCACCTCATCAACCTTAATCCGCGTCTGCTCCAGCCACCCGCGCCGCTCCAATTCATTCAGCGGCCGAAGGATCGAGTTGTGATCAATGTGCGTGCAGATGGCGTGGTTCTTCTGCCCCGGATCGACCAGACCTTTGATCGCCAGGTTCAGCCCATCAGAGCAGTTCAGCGTAAAGATGACGCGCTCGCTACCTTCGCCGTGAATCAAACGATTGATCCGCCGCCTGCATTCGGAAATGAGATTGCCGGTCTCAATCGCCTCGGAATAAGCCCCGCGCCCCGCACTGGCTCCCAATTCCAGCGCATAGCGCATCATGGCCTCCAAAACCACCTTGGGCTTGGGAAAGCTGGTGGCGGCGTTGTCCAAATACAGCCGCCGAATGAGTTGCGATTCTCCATCCATCGCCGGATATCATAAAGCAAATCGATCAACCGTTACAGCGCCGCCGCCCACAATATCCCCGCATATCCCCCCGTATTGGCTGAAAACTGAACACTGAAAACTGAAAACTCTTCTGTCCCTTGTTCCCTCCGCACCCCCCAACGGACATTCAAATCAGTATGATCCAGAACTCCATGATCGATCCTCTGATTGAATACAACCGCACCGGCAGCCAGGAGGCGTTTGCCGCACTGGTTAACGCGCACGTCGATGCGGTTTATTCCCAAAGTCTGCGGCAGGTCCGCGACCCCGGCGGGGCGCAGGAGATCACTCAAATGGTCTTCATCACGCTGGCGCAAAACGCCCACAAACTTGCCGCTCGCGCCGTCGTCAGCAGTTGGCTCTTCAACACCACGCGATATTGCTGCAAAAATTATCAGCGCTCGGTCGCTCGCCGCACGGCGGCCGAACGCAAGGCGGCTCTCATGCGAAATGAAACCGTTCCCTTCAATCTCCCCGACGACGGCTCTGCATCCACTACCGACGCGATGCTGAACGACGCTCTGGCCAACTTGAACGAACGCGATCGCGGAGCGCTGTTGCTCCGGTTTTTTGAGGGACGCAGTCTCCGCGAAGTCGGCGAAGCCATGGGTGTGTCCGAGGACGCCGCCAAGCAGCGCGTCTCTCGCGCGGTCGATCGCCTGCGTGATTATTTTGGAAGACGCGGCGTCACCATCCAGTCCGCCGGTGTGGTCTCGGTTCTCACGTCGGCCGTGAAACCCGCCGCGCCTCATGTCGCTGAAATGGCCGCAAAAGCCGCAGTGGGCAAACACATGGCAACTGCAATCGCCAAAACCGCCTGGACCGCGCCGAAAATCGCCGCCGCCGCGCTCTTCACCGCAGGCGCCATTGCCGCCGCGGTGATGCTCGCCGCCCCCGGCGCCCAATCGCCGCCAAATGCGCCCGCCGCCCCCTTGGCTCAGCCCGCGCCGGCCGCGCCCGTGGCTCCAATCGCCGAAGCGCCCGCCACACCGCCGCCGGCTGCCACCGCGCCCGCACTTGTCCAGGACACGCCGACGCATACGCTGATCAAGCTCCTGACCTCGATGAATTCGAATGATCGCGCTGCGATGGACGACTGCCTCTATACAGCCCCGGCGCCGGGGCGCCCTCTTCTTGGCAAAGCCAGCGTTGAGGAACAGGCTGCGGTTTCACATGCCGTGCGTGTCTGGAAGAAAAAATTCGGCGTCGACATGGACGTGCCGGGCTATAATTTCGGCGCGATCCCCGAGGGAACTTTGAATGTCATGAATGGGCTGCTGGCCACATTGCCCGCCGCCGACACCAAAATCGACGGCGATCTCGCCTGGTTCTCTGTTCCCATGCCGCCCGAACTCTTCACCGGCACCGGCGCCAACCGCTATGCCCCGGCTGAACGTTGGGCCGGCGCCACCTTCACCTTCAGGCGAATCGACGGCAAATGGCAACTCGATATGGACCGCTCCTTTGACCTGCTGGTATACATTGGTGACAACCCAACCGGCTCCGACCCCATGGACCTTCAGGAACGGCTGAATTCCATCTTACGCGATCGTTTCAACGAACTGTCCGACAAACTCGAGGACGGCTCCATCACCAACTCCGCCCAGGGCGTGAGATTTGTTCACGACTTTGCCGACCGCGCGTTTCGTACCCTTCAGGTCAGCGGCATGAATGCCAATTTTCTCCCCGTGATCGGCGGGCCTGATCCGGCGTCAACCAAAGGCTCCGTCGCATCCAATATGCTCTCGGCCTTTTTCAACCTCGCCGCGCCCGCGCCCTCCGCCGCCCCCGCGGCGTCTCCCGACGGCCAGGATTCGCCCATCAACACAATTGGAAAACTTTGCACCGCCATCGAGCAGGATGATCAGCACTCACTTCACGAGTGCATTTGCGACGACTCCATTGATCCCTCCTACGCCGATCTCGGCCGCGCCTGGATGGACGATGAAGCGGCCAATGTTCGGGTGAAAAGGGTCTGGCTGGACAAATTCGGCGCGTCCATGAGCGTGCCGAACCTTGGCTTCGACAGCTTCCGCGGAGGCTCTTTTAACTCTCTGCTTCGCGGCGTGTTGTCCGACCCCCAAGGCCCGCGAATTACGATCGACGGCGACGAAGCGAAAGTACGCATTCCACTTCCGCCGGATGCTTTCACCGGCGTCTCCGCTGATCGTTTCGCCGCCAACGAGCGCTGGTCGGGCGCCATGCTCGTTCTCAAGCAATCCGGCGGCGTCTGGCGGCTGGATACCGACCGTACCTTCAATTTCGTCATCGGCCTCGGCCGCAAGCCCGGCAACAACGACGACGCCATCGCGGGTGAGGCGATTATTTGCCACGGCGTCGCCGACACTCTCAACAGCACAGCCGCTAAAATCGAAGACGGCAGTTTCACTACCCCAAAGCAGGCGGCCAGTGCCGTCACCAAAGGCATGGTCGCCGCTTTCGACGCGGCCAAAGTCACCGGCTCCAACATCAACGCGCTCCCCGTCATCGGCGGCACGCCCTGACCCCAATCTCATCGCGCCCGCTCCACCCGGTTAGCCGCCGCCCTTGGGCGGCGCGTGCGTCACTACCAAAACGCCCAATCCCCCGAATACAGCACATACGCCCCCAGCAAAAAATTCGTCACTGCATGTGCAATTACACAAGCCCCCAAACTTCGCGTCTTCACCAACAGCCAGCCGATCATCAGTCCCCACACAATGGCCGTCATCCATTCAATATGCACTCCCGCCCCAAACAAAACTGCAACGATAAGAAACGCCCGTAAATCCCACTCTCCCACTGCGGCGAGCTTAAAATTATTCGGCGCGATCAAAGTCCGCCACAGAAAATCCCGCCAGAAGAATTCCTCCATGAACGGCACCACCAGCGACGCCCCGCTCCACCGCACCATGATAAACAGCCACTTCTGCCACGCCACCGAAAAATGTTCACCAGGCACATACGCCGGATGCGAAAGCCGCGGATAACCCGGCCATTCATGTAGCAGTAATTTTTCCATCCCCACCCACTGCACCAGTCCGACCACGCCGACGATTGCGCCCAGCCACGCACATCGCCACGAAATCTTCGTGTAATGCGACTTTAATCCCCACAGCAGCGCCGCCGCCAGAACCGTCTTGATCGCATAACTCCACGCAAAAAACTCCGGCCAGTTTCCTCCCGCCCAGGTAAACAAAAGAAACGTCCCCATGGGCAGGACGTACGCCATCTCATCGCTCATTCGTTGCCGCTTCATTTGTTTATCATGCAATTCTGAAAAGCTCTTTGAATTTCCCCAACCACAATCTCTTTCACTCGCTGCATGGAAGGCGTCCGCTCGCCGAGCAATTCTTGCAGGCTTGTCACCGCCTTATCGGCTATGCCGCACGGAACAATCAGATTGAAATACCGCAAATCCGTCGTGACGTTCAGCGCCACGCCATGCAGCGAAACCCCTCGCCGTATTCGCACCCCCAGCGCCGCGATCTTCGCCGGCTTCCCCCGGTCGCTCGTCCACACGCCCACCGCGCCGCTGATGCGCTCCGCCTTAATTTCCATCTCCGCCAGCACCGCGATCAACGCACTCTCCAGCCCCCGCACATATCCGCCCACTGACAGGCCATGGTCGTTCAATCGAATAATGGGATACGCCACCAATTGGCCCGGCCCGTGAAAGGTAATATCACCGCCGCGATCGCTGTGAACCAACTCCACGCCCTGTTGCGACAGCATTTCCTCCGAGGCGAGCAGATTCCCCCCAGGATTCCCCCGCCGCCCCAGCGTGATCACCGGCGGATGCTCCACCAGCAGAATCCGCTCCTCAGCCCCATCGGCCACCTCCGCATGAACGGCTTCCTGCCTCGCCCACGCCTGCCGGTATTCCATGATTTGCAAATCTTCCACGCGCAACATCGTGGCCTGATTATAACCCGCCATTCAGTCGCCGCTAGAAACTCAACTTTCTCTTTCCCACATAATCCTGCTTCATCGCCTTCTTCGCCAGATAGAGCGTCTCCTCCGCGACCTCGTTCGCCGCCGCCGTTCCCATTCGCAGCGCGTCGAGTACATCATCCGGCCGGTCTTCAAAATATTTCCGGCGCGTTCGGATCGGCTCGATCAGCGTGTTCAGGATTTCCACCAGCCGGCGTTTGATATCCACATCGCCGACCTTTCCCTCCCGGTACGCCTGCTGCTTTTCCTGCATCCAGGCCGTGTCGGTATTGAATGTTTCGTGGAAAATCCACAGCGGATTATTTTCCACCGTCCCCGGATCCGTCGCGCGCAGGCGCGTGGGATCGGTGTACATCGACATCACTTTTTTCTTCACCGTGTCCGCGTCGTCGCTGAGGAAGATGGCGTTATTCATCGACTTGCTCATCTTCTTCAAATTCCCGTCCGGGCCGGGCGCGCCGGTGCCGACCAGTCGCTGAACACGCCCCAGTTTTGGCTCGATCACTGGAAATAATCCGCCGCAGCCCAAATAATCCTTGTCTTCCGTTTGCGGATCGACCCCGCAGTACAACTGATCGAATTTCCGCGCCACTTCGCGCGTCATTTCCAGATGCGGCAGTTGATCCACTCCCACCGGCACCAGCGCCGGCCGAAAGGCCAGGATGTCGGCGCATTGCCCAACGGCGTAGAGCGGAAACCCAAACGGGTAATTGTCGCCGAGTTCCTTGTCCCGGATTTCGTCTTTGAGTGTTGGATTGCGCATGACCCGGTTGAACGGGATCAGCATGGAAAAGAAAAACGTCAGTTCATCAATCGCCGGCACTTCGCTCTGCACCAACATGCGGCTCTTGTTCGGATCAATGCCGCACGCCAGCCAGTCGGTGGCGATCTCCAGCACGCTCTGGCGGATTTCCTCCGGCCGGTCCGCGCGCGTGGTGAAGGCGTGTTTGTTGGCAATGATGAAAAAGCAGTCATAATCGTCCTGGAGGGCCAGGCGATTCTCGACGCTGCCGACGTAATGACCGATATGCAGGCGACCCGTGGGGGTGTCGCCAGTCAGTAAACGCTGCTTGACGCTCATGGCGAGGTTATACCCGACCGGGGGGCGGGGGTTTAAGAGTTCAAGGGTTTAATAGTTCAAGGAATTAAATTTTCCTCTAAACCATTAAACCCTTGAATCCCTCTAAAACCATTTAGACAGTGGCCGGCTGACCGGGAGCCGGAGCGGTCGTAGTGCCGGGGGGAACCTGGCCTTCCTGAGCGGCCTGAGCCTGCTGGGCGCGTTCGATGAGAGTGACCAGGGTCTTGACCTCCTGGAGACTTTCCGGGCTGCCCCAGAGCAAAACCCAATCAACATGCCAGTTGCAGCGCTCGAACGTGCAGCCTTCCAGATATCGGACGGTTTCACGCAAAACAAGCGTGCATCCGATAAACTGGCAGCGAACAAACGCCTGTCCGCTGATGTAAACGGTCTGATCTTTGAATGTCACGCCTTCGTGCTTGGTCAGGAGCATGCGATTCCTCCAGGAATTTTTACCCATACTGGCCTACATGCCAGTGTCTGTCAAACATCGGCTTTCAGCCTCCCAATCTTGACAGCTTGTATCTCGGATAGGACTGGGGACCAAAGAACGAAGGGACAGAGAGGCATTGCACCGCCGGCGAAGCGTCCTCTCAGTCCTTTCTTAATCGCCCTTGCAACTAACCCGTCTGTCCCTAACATCGCATCCAGACAAACAACAATGAACCTTCTCGAAGTCACCCGCCTGGTCAAGAGTTACAACGGCCGCACCGTCGTCCGCGAAGTTAGTTTTCTGTTGCGCCAGCAGGAGATTGTCGGACTTCTCGGCCGAAATGGCGCGGGCAAGACCACCACATTTCGCATGATTCTCGGCATGGTCGAGCCGGACAGCGGGGCCGTCGCCTTCGACGCCCGAGACATCACTTTTCTCCCCATGTACCGCCGTGCCCGCCTGGGCATCGGTTATCTCTCCCAGGAACGAAGCGACTTCCGACGCCTCACCGTCTTGCAGAATCTCATGGCCATCCTGGAAACACTTTCGGACCATCTCACCCGCGCCCAGCGAAAACGCCGGGCCGAAGAGCTTCTCCATCATTACGGCCTCGATCGTCAGCGCAATCAACTCGCCGATACCCTATCCGGCGGCGAGCGACGCAAGCTCGAAATCGCCCGCGCCCTGGTCACCGAGCCAAAGCTGATTCTGCTCGACGAGCCTTTCAGCGGCGTCGATCCCATTGCCGTCGAGGAACTACAGAAGGAAGTGCGGCGTCTAAAAGAGGAGTTCGGCAAGAGCGTTCTGGTGACGGATCATAACGTCGCACAAACGCTGAAGGTCTGCGATCGCGCCCTGATCATCAACGACGGCCAGGTCTTCAAGGAAGGCTCCCCCAAGGAGATCATCAACGACCCCGCAGTAAAAGCCGCGTACCTCGGCAATACTTTCAGGGGTGATGAGTTCAACTAGTCGGCGCGAGATTTCTAATCCTCCCGCACCTTCCCCAATTGATTATCGCGCGACACTCCCCGGTTAGCCGTCGCCCTTGGGCGGCGCGTTCGCGCGTCAGGCGCAATTCAAGTGAAACCCGTCCATATCCCAATTCACACCCAAGGAAGTGTAAGATAACCAATCCTAGACTTACTGAGGATTCTGTTAACCGGAGTGTAAAGGCGATAGCGATGAAAAACTGGTTGGACGTTTTTCTGATCATTCTCCTACCCGCGTTCATCGCAGGTTGCGACAAGCCTCCCACCAACCAGATTCAAGGCTACGTCGAGGGCGAATTCGTCTATGTCTCATCGCCGCTTGCCGGCACGCTCACCCACCTGAACGTCGAACGCGGCCAACAGGTTAAATCCGGCGATCCGCTCTTCGAACTTGATGATGTCCCGGAATTGGCCGCCCTCGACGAATCCCAGCGGCGCTTTGCACAGGCCCAAGCCAGCGTTGAAGACGCCAAAAAAGGCAAACGTCCCCCGGAGATAGAGTCCATCCAGGCGCAGCTCAGCCAGGCACAAGTTCAGGAATCCATGGCGGAAAAAGATTTGTCGCGCAACCAGGCGCTCGCCCAAACCGGCGCGGCCGCCGCCCAGGACCTCGACCATGCGAAAATGGCTGTCGATTCCGACCGTCAGCAGATTCTGCATCTCCAAGCCGATTTACAAACCGCGCAGATGGGCATGCGCGTCGATCAAGTTGACGCAGCCGAGCAGGAGGCAGCCGCGCGCAACGCCCAGCTCGCCCAGGCAAAATGGAACCTTTCCCAAAAGCGGCAAGAAGCCTTCCAGTCGGGTGTGGTGTTCGACACACTCTACCGCACCGGCGAATGGGTTGCCGCCGGTCGGCCCATCGTCGTGCTGCTCCCGCCGGCCAATGTTAAGGTGCGTGCCTTCATCCCAGAGTCAAAGCTCGGCGGCCTTCACGTCGGCCAGACCGTCAGCGTCGCGATTGACGGCGCGGCCCATCCCATCTCCGGCCGTGTCAGCTTCATTTCCCCGCAGGCGGAATTTACCCCGCCGGTTATTTACAGCCAGGAAAACCGATCCAAGCTCGTCTTTCTGATCGAGATCGTTTTCGACCCGGCCGACGCTGTAACACTCCACCCCGGCCAGCCCGTGGAAGTCCAACTATGAGCGTTGAACTCGCCATCGACGTTCACGGCATGACCAAGCGATTCGGCAGCCACACCGCCGTCGATGGCATCAATCTCCAGGTCGCCAAAGGCGAAATCTGCGGTTTTCTCGGCCCCAACGGCAGCGGCAAAACCACCTTCATTCGCATGTTGTGCGGCCTGCTCCGCGCCGACGCCGGCGGCGGAACCTGCCTTGGTCTTGATGTCATCAGGCAAAGCGAAGCCATCAAGCGTCAGGTCGGCTACATGACACAAAAATTCAGCTTCTACGAAGACCTGACCATTGCGGAGAACCTCGATTTTGTCGCCCGCATGTACGGCATTCCAAATCGCCGCCAGGCCGTGCAGGCCAGTCTCGAACAACTCGGCCTCACCGACCGCCGCAAGCAATTGGCCGGCGAACTATCCGGCGGCTGGAAGCAGCGACTCGCCCTAGCCGCCTGCATGCTCCACGAGCCGCGCCTTCTATTGCTCGATGAGCCAACGGCCGGCGTCGATCCCAAAGCCCGCCGCGAATTCTGGCAGCAAATTCACAAACTCGCCGGCTCCGGCCTCACCTTTCTCATTTCCACACACTACATGGACGAAGCCGAACGCTGCCATCGACTCGCCTACATTCTCAACGGCAAACTGCTCACGTCAGGCACCGTCTCCCAAGTCCTCGAAAATGTGAAATTAACCACATGGGCCGTTTCAGGCCCCAATCTCATGGAGTTGGGCGACAAACTCAAAAATCAGCCCGGCGTGAAACAGACCGTCGCCTACGGCAGCGCGATGCACGTCAGCGGCGTCGATGAAGCCGAACTGGCCCGCGCGATTGCTCCATTTCAAATTCCTCCCTATCGCTGGCAGCGCGTGCCGACGGACCTGGAAGATGTTTTCATTCTCCTGATGGACCACGCCTCATGAACAACGGCTCCCGAATATCTCCGCGCCGGTTTTGGGCCATGGTGGTGAAGGAATTCATCCAGATGCGCCGCGACCGCATGACCTTCGCCCTTATGGTCGGCATTCCCATGATGCAGTTGATCCTCTTTGGCTTCGCCATCAACTCCGACCCCAAACATCTCCCCGCCGCGATTCTCATGGCCGACAACGGCCCCGAAGCCCGCACCGTTCTTCATGCCCTCTCCAACAGTGCCTACATCGACTTTGTGCGCCAGGCCGATACCGAACAGCAGGGCCGTGATTTGCTCGCGCACGGCGACGTTCAGTTCGTCGTGAACATTCCCCGGAATTTCACCCGCGACATTCTGCGCGGCGACCGTCCATCGATTCTGATCGAAGCAGACGCCAGCGACCCCGCCGCCACCAGCAACGCCATCGGCTCACTCCGTACCGTTCTCAACACCGCCCTCAAAAACGATTTCAAAGGCCCGCTCTCATTTTTAGCCGCCGGCGACGACCCGATTGACCTCCGTGTCCACGCCCTTTACAACCCCGACGCCATCACCCAATACAACATCGTTCCCGGCCTCATGGGCGTGGTGCTCACCATGAGCATGGTGGTCATCACCAGTCTCGCCATCACGCGCGAACGCGAAAGCGGAACCATGGAAAATCTCCTCTCGATGCCGACCGGACGGCTGGAAGTGCTGATCGGAAAAATCGTGCCGTACATTCTGGTCGGCTACATTCAGGTGATATTGATCCTGCTGGCCTCTCGATATCTGTTCCATGTCCCCATGGTCGGCAGTATTCCGTTGCTCTTCATTCTGGCCTTCCCATTCATCGCCGCGAATCTCGCGATGGGAATCACCTTCTCCACCATCGCCCGAAATCAGCGGCAGGCCATGCAGATGTCGATGTTCTTCTTTCTCCCGTCGATGCTGTTATCCGGCTTCATGTTCCCCTTTCGCGGCATGCCCAAATGGGCGCAGGATGTCGGCGAAGTTCTGCCCCTCACGCATTTTCTTAGGATCGTCCGCGGAATACTGCTCAAGGGAAACGGCCCCGCGGATGTGGCTCCCGAGGTCTGGCCGATCGGAGCGTTCCTGGTCGTAGCCCTGGCCATCGGCGTCAGCCGCTACCGCCGGACATTGGATTGATTAGTTCTACTCAAGCAGTATAAAAGCCACAGAGGTCACAGAGAAATTCAAATTCGATTTAGCCACAGATGAACACAGATGAACACAGATAAATGCGAATACAAATACCAAATTTCAAATCTCGAATTCTGAATTTCTAATTCTTATCTGTGTGCATCTGTGTTCATCTGTGGCTAAAACTCCTCTCTGTGCCCTCTGTGGCTTTCCTGATTTATTGTTTTTGTGAATCCCCACTCGCCGTAAGCGAAGAATAATCCTCCAAAGCATAGGGCGTCAGAAAATCATACTCGCCGATCTTGCCGAGAATGCGCCGAACCGCGCCCGCCTCCCATTTCAGATTGCAGCGTGTCTGTTTCGGCTGCGTGAAGAGCATTTGCCTGCAGGCTTCGATATGCCGCTGGTCAGGCGCCAGTCCCGCGAAATCGCACAACGCCGAGATCGATTCCGCCGGCGCATCGAAGAGCGATTCGTGATGAAAATCCAGGTACCGTGAATCATCCCACCGGTCTCGCACCGCTCGCGCCGCGTCGCAGTGCATGAAATACCACGCCGTCCGATCTGAAATCGGCGCCTGGCTCCGCGCGTGCATGGTGGCGATCACATCAAACGGATTGCGGATCGCATGGATTATTTTAATCGGCACGCCCAGCAGCGCCTCCAGCCGCGGCAGCAGAGCGTGATCGCCGTGCATTAAAAGCGTGGCCGGGTTCCAGACTTTATCGCCGATCACGTTTAATTTGGACATCTCCTTCTCATCCGGATTGATCAGGTATCGATAGCCTTCGGAGACGCGGCCGCTCTCCCGATTGCGGCGGGAATTGTCCGCAATCTCGCGCAGAATCTGGCCGCGATCCATGTCCCGCCAGTAATTCGATGACCCGGTCGTCTCGTTCGCCACCACCGCGTTGGCGTGGGCGTCGAGAATGGAGCCGAGCAGCGTTGAGCCGCTGCGCGCGTTTCCAATGACCAGAAGAAAAGTTCTCAGATGCTCAAACTCGCCCATCGCGCTGTTCCTCAAAAACCTGGAAAAAATCGCGGCAAGTCTTACGCCGCCACCGGCCGGATTTTGATCTTGCGAAGTCTTCGCTTTGCATTCCAAAGGTCATACTGCGCCTGTTGAATCAGCCATGATTCCGGCGAAGTCTCGAACGCCATGGACAGCCGGATCGCCATTTCCGGGCTGATCCCTGCCCGGCCGTTCAGAAGCTCGGACAGACTCTTACGCGACACGCCCAGAGCTTTCGCCGCCGCCGTAACGGACAGATTCAGCGGCTCAAGGCACAGTTCCCTGATGACCGAGCCGGGGTGTGGGGGGTTGTGCATGACGAATGACATATGTCGCTCCCTAGTGGTAATCCACATAGTTCACATCGACCGCGTCCGGGCCGTCGAATCGAAAGACAACTCGCCAGTTGCCACTCACGTTCACCGCGAAATGCCCCTCAAGATTGCCCTTAAGCGGATGCATCCGCAGTCCGGGCAATGCCATATCCCGCGGAGATTGGGCGGCGGAAAGACGCGCGAGAATGACTCGAAGGCGTTTTGCATGGTCGGCTCGAATGCCGGACGTCGCTCCGGTCTTGAAAAACCACTCCAGACCTTTATGCTTGAATGTGATGATCGTTCTTTCGCCGGATTGTAACCTATAACGTTACAGGTGTCAATTTTGCGGAAGCCTCGATCCAATATCGGGTTTTGCCTTAATTCGAAGGTTTTCGCTTTGTGGCAAGCGAAATTATTTTGACCTTGCCTTTAGCTATTTCTCTTCGCTCCGTTTCAATTTCGGACTTCCTCTTTGCAAAACCTTCGTTTGTCTCTTCGGGCATTTGAATTAGTTTCGCAATTTGAGGGGATTTGCGTGATCGTCCTTTCATATAGTTTTATTTTATCATCGGTGCATAAAAAAGCCGCTCTGGAATGTACGGTTTTCTGTTTTGCAGCTTAAGCCATGACCCCAGATCGCATGGGGTTGGAGATCCGCCTTGTTATCCCCTCCCGAGGCAACGCATTCGCCGCAGGTGAAACCTGCCGCCAACTGGGGTAAGATATCTCATCCTTCTGAACGGAGCTTCGATGTCGAACAATCGGATGCGTTGGCTTGCGATCCTGGCAGCGGCTGGACTATTCACGGCAGGGGGGCGGCTTCGCGCCGGTGCTCCTGCCTCACAACCCGCGCCTGATTCACTCGCCCTCGTCGGGAAACCCGCCCCCGATTTCAAACTCCTCGGACTCGACGGCAAATCTCACCCACTTGCCGAAGCAAAGGGACATGTGCTCGTTCTCGATTTCTGGGCCACCTGGTGCGTGCCGTGTCATCTGGAACTCCCGCATCTTCAAAAAATGTATCAGGCTCAAAGCGCCGCCGGCCTCATGCTCTTCGCCGTTGAAACCAACGACGACACCAGCAAGGCCCAGAAATACATCCAGGACAACAACATGACGCTGCCCGTTCTGCTCGATGCCGACTCGGTCATGGCCACCTCCTACAAAGTAGACGATATGCCCCAGACCGTCATCGTCGGCAAAGACGGACTCGTGAAGAAAGTCTTCATCGGCTTCAACGAAAAAACCAGCCCCTCCGAAATGGAAGCTGCGGTCGCTGCCGCCATGGCGGAGACCGTCAAATGATCACACGCGCTTCAATTGCATCTGGAGTGTCCATGCTTTGTAGTAAGCCACTTTCTCTCTTTCCCCTCCCCATGTACTCAGGGGGAGGGTTGGGGTGGGGGTTCTTCCATTGGCCACAAAATCTGGCCACGCTCTTCGCATTTCTGATACTGCTGGCTGCGTCGATTTCGCCGCTGTTCGCGCAACCCACCACCAAGCCCGACAGTACCCCGCCGGAGCTGATGGCGATGGCCACCGCCTACCGAAATCTCAAATCGCTTTCTCTCGCCGGCACAATCGACCTCTCCGCCGACGTCGACGGCCAGAAGATTGAACATCACGACGAATTCACGGCTGCTTTCGCCGCCCCCATGCGATTCAAACATGAGGTCAAGCGCGACGCCGTTGTCTCCGCCACCGGCGGCAAAGCCTATCTCTATCTGCCCGCCTACAACACCTATTCCATCGAAGACGGCCCAAACGAACGCGGAGCCTACGACGATCTATCCGATGACTTCCACAATCTCCTGATGTCCCAAAATCCCTCGCTCGATCTGGCCCTGGTAAAAAGTCCCGTTCTTGAAATGCTCGTTCCGGCGACCTCCATGACCGCCGCTCCCGATGTCCAAATTGACGGCCGCGCCTTCCACGCCTACACCCTCATCTGGCCCGACCGCGACCTGACGCTCGTGCTCGATCCCGCCACCCATCTACTGCGGCGTGTGATCGTCAACCAGGCCCGCATGGAGAAAGACCGCGGCGCCGACGTTCGCAAGGCGGTTGTCACCATCGATTATACCCGCACGGAGATCAACGGAAATATTCCCAACGACGCGCTCTCTTTCGTTCCGCCGCCCACCGCCGAAGAACGCGAAACGCCCATCGCCGATCCCATGTCGCTCATGGCCCGGCGCGTTCCCCATTTTCGCCTTAGTTCCACCGACAGCGCCGATGTCTCCGATGCCGCCTTGCGCGGCCGCGTTTACGTTTTGATTTTCTGGGCGAGCTGGTCAAATCCGGCCGCCACTTTTCTACCCGCAATGGAAGAGTTGTACGCCAAGGCGAAGGCCGCCAACGTCCGCTTTTTTGCCATCGACCAGCAGGAACCGCTCGCCGCCGTCAAACGATTCGTCACCCAGAACAATATCACCATGCCCGTGTTATTGGACTCAGACGGCAAAGCCAGCATTTCCTTCGGCGCCGACTCACTCCCTGAAACCGTGGTCGTCGGCCGCGACGGCATGGTGAAGAAGGTTTACGTCGGCGTCGCCGATCCCGCCGACGTTCAAACTGCGATTGACGCCGCTCTTGCCGAAAAACAAACCCCAGCTCCCTGAACCCAATTTGTCGGCTCTCCAGTATTGTTATCCGTATTGCCCTCCAGTTTTGGGGTGGTCCGTTCTGCCCGGTCGATCTCCGTTTTCTCTCAAAGTCAGACTCCTCCATATCCGATGAAAGTCGCGTGAACATACCACGACAATTTGACGTGGTATCAAAATAATTTGGACTTTGGGGGCGGTGTCATCGATGAATGCTGACCTAATCGCTCGTATCAGGAAATGTTCTAATCTTCCGTCGCTGCCGACCATTGCGGTTCAGGTTCTGGACCTGGCGCAGCGGCCGACGATGGATATCCAGGAAATCGCCCGGGCCATTTCCAAGGACCCGGCTCTTTCCACCAAGATTCTGCGCACCGTCAACAGCAGTTTTTACGGCCGCAGCCATGCCATCTCCACCATCAGCCACGCGCTCGTGGTGCTCGGCTTGCAAAGTGTAAAGACGCTGGTGCTGACTTTCTCACTGGTGACCAATCTTTCCAAGACCGGTGGCAAAGGCTTCAAGCATCTCTCCTATTGGAAGCGCAGCATCTACGCCGCCACCGCCGCCAAAACCATCGCCGCCAGGGTCAAACTCGTCCAAACCGAAGAGGCGTTTCTCGCCGCACTCATGGCCGACATCGGCATGTTGGTCCTCGAAGCCGCTCTAAGCGAGCAGTACGGCGAGCTTTGCGCCCGGGCCGCCACCCATCAGGACCTGCTCAAACTCGAACGCCAGGAACTCGACCTCACGCATGCCGACGTGGCCGCCATCCTCACCGAGCAATGGAAGTTTCCTCCGATCCTCGCGATACCGATTGCCCACAGCCACAATTCGCAGGCCGTCACCGAAACGTCCGTCAAGGCATTGTCTCAACTCGTGGAACTCGCTGGATTGTGCGCCGAAGTCTTCGTCGATCAGGAGGCCGCCGGCGCCATCAAAATGGTTCGCGAAGCCTGTTCCACGCGGTTCAAACTTTCCGAAACCGACTGCGACGCCATGCTCGCCGACATCGGCAACAACACCAAGGAAGTCGCCTCACTGTTTGAAATCAACATCGGCGCTCATTCCAGCTACGAGGACATTCTCCACGAAGCCAATGAACAACTCGCCAATCTGTCCATGCAGTCCCAGCAGCAGGCCACACAATTGCAGGAACAAAACCTGCAGCTTAAGCAGATGGCACACACGGACGGCCTGACCGGGCTGTCCAACCGCGCCAGCTTCGACGAGTTCCTTCAGGGCCGCGTCGACACCGTCTCACAATCCGGGAAATCCGTCGCGCTGCTCATGATGGACCTCGACAAGTTCAAAAGCATCAACGACACCCACGGCCACCAAGCCGGCGACGCCGTCCTCAAGGCCGTCTCCGCTGTTCTAAGACAGGCCGCCCGCAAACAGGACATGGCCGCGCGATACGGCGGCGAGGAAATGGCGTTGGTCTTGCCTGACACCCATCGTGACACCGCCGCCGCCATCGCCGAGACCATTCGCCGCGCCATCGGCGCCCTGACTATCCGCATCGAGGACAAGGCGCTGACCGTAACCGTCAGCATCGGCGTAGCCACCGCCGAAAACGGCGGCCCGCTGTCGAAGGTCACGCACCTGATCAAAGCCGCCGACATGGCCGTCTACGCCGCCAAACACGCCGGCCGAAACTGCGTAAAAGTCTTCGCCCTAAAAGCCGCCGCATAAACGGACAGCAGCCCCTCTTAGCTGAAAACTGAAAACTCCGCCCCCCTCCCATTACCCGCCATTCGTCCTTTGACCGCCCCCATCCTCCAGTGGAACCAATTCTGTCAACGCCAAATAGAAATGTCCGGTATTTCAGCCCGATAGAAATGTCCGCCTCAGCCGGTGGCGGCGTTGCGCCACGGATGGGCGGGCGCTGGA
>Ga0208589_1000093_pt1 | contig 42151 bp, 39 predicted proteins | sample NGESurshal092012_2_FD_184486 | JGI IMG/M metagenome (GOLD analysis project Ga0208589, IMG submission 184486) | Arctic peat soil microbial communities from Barrow, Alaska - NGEE Surface sample F53-2 shallow-092012 (SPAdes) | ecosystem: Environmental > Terrestrial > Soil > Wetlands > Peat ...
GCAGGACCGACAGCGTGCTGCGCGCCGCCGAGCGGGGCGCTGAACTTTTATCCTGGGGCACGCCGGTCACGACCATCTGATGATTTGCGTTGTCCGACATCCGAGGGATCACGCTGAAATGGCTGACGGATTGTCAATCGGCCGCCGGGGTTATACGCCCGCCTGACCCGCACGGCAAGAAATGGAGCTATCAAACGCGGCGGTTCGAAAGCGCGGTCGCTTAAATTTTCGACCTTCGGTTGACCTCGGGTTAATCACTAAACTGTTGGGAGACGGCAAATGGCATCACGACGAAAGCCGGCAACCAGCCGCCGCTACAGCCCGTTCAGATCATTCACTCGATGACGATGCCCATTTGCTTGATCACGCGCGCATATTTGGCGAGCTGCGCGCGCGTCAGGGTGTCCAGTTCCTCGGGGGAGCTGCCGCGGACGGCAAAACCCAATTCCTCGAGCTTTTGACGAACCTGTGGATCAGCGAGCGCCTTCAGGACCTCCGCATTCAGCCGCGCAACGATCTCCTTGGGCGTGCCGGCCGGCGTCAGGATCGTGAACCAGGAGTTGAAAAAGAACCCCGGCAGGCCGGATTCCGAGACAGTCGGAACATCCGGAAATGATGGTAACCTCTTCTCGGTGGTGACGCCGAGCAACTTGACCTGACCGCTGCGCACCAGCGCCGCGACCGTCCCGAGCCCCTGAAAGGCGACCGGGATCTGACCGCCGGCGACATCCATCGCAGCCTGCGTTGCGCCCTTGTAGGGCACATGGGTCAGCGAAATGCCGGCGTCGGAGGCAAACATCGCCATCGCCAGATGCTGCGGGCTGCCAGGCCCTCCCGAACCATAATTGATCTTGCCCGGCGCAGCCTTGGCGGCGGCGATCAGGTCTGCCGCAGTCTTGTAGCTGGTCTGGTTGTTGGCGATCAGTCCCCACTCCACGGTCGCGACAAGCGACACCGGCTCGAAATCCTTCAGGATGTCCCAGCGCATGTTGGAATACAGATTGGGGACCATGGTCATGACGCTGTCGTTGAACCCGCCGATCGTGTAACCGTCCGGTGTGGCTCTTGCGACCTGCTCGGCGCCGATCAGACCCGAGGCGCCCGGCTGATTGATGATGACGATCTGCTGGCCCATGCTATCGGCCATCTTCTGCGTCACGATCCTCGCCGCGACATCGACCGCGCTGGCCGCCGCGAGTGGGACGATCATCCGGATCGGTCGATCGGGATAGGCCGGCTGCGCCATCGCGCCGGAGCCGGCAAGCAGCGCGAGCGCCGGAACGAACCAATTCAGCAAACGCATATCCAGTTTCTCCCTGACAGGGACGGACTACCTTTACGGGAGACCTGCCGCAATACCTATCAAGTAGAATTGCTCTATCGCTTGCGCCTTGGCAATCTGTACAAAGAAGATTGAAAAGCAGGCCGGCGCTTCGATCGATCGGCCGCGAGGGAGCGACCAATGACCACCCGCAGAACTTTTCTGAAGGGCGCCGCTGCGACCGGAATCGGCTTTTGCAGTTGCGGCATGCTGGCCGCGGCCCGCGCCCGGGCTGGAGCCCCTCGCCTGCCCATCAAGGTCGGCGGCAAACATGTCAGGACCGTCGACGTTCACGCCCATTGCTTTTTTCACGAAGCCATCGCTCTGATGGGCGATGATGCCGCAAAGGTGATCCCACCGGTCAAAGGCGTACCCGAGCATTTTATCGTCATCGAGCAGCGTCTCAGGGAGATGGACGCGATGGCGATCGACATGGAGGTGCTGTCGATCAATCCTTTCTGGTACGGCAAGGATCGTGACACGGCGGCAGCGATCGTCAAACTGCAGAACGAAAAGCTGGCGGAATTATGCGCCTCGCGGCCGGATCGATTCGGCGCCTTTGCTTCGCTGGCTCTTCAATTTCCCGATCTTGCCGTGCAGCAGCTGGAAGCCGCGGTCAAGAAACAGGGGCTGCGCGGCGCCGCCATCGGCGGCAGCGTGCTGGGGACGGATTTTTCAGATGAGAAATTTCATCCGGTGTGGGCGAAGGCCGAAGAGCTTGGCGCGGTTCTCTTCATCCATCCGCAGAGCACGCCGCAGCTGGCGCAGCGCTTCAAGGGTAACGGCTGGCTGTCGAACACGATCGGAAATCCGCTCGACACCACCATCGCCTTGCAGCACCTGATTTTCGAGGGAACGCTGGATCGTTTCCCGGGCCTCAAGATTATTGCGGCCCATGGCGGCGGCTATCTCGGTTCCTATGCCGCTCGCGACGACCACGCCTGCTTTGTGTCGCCGCAGAACTGCAATCCGAATATCACGCTGAAAAAGAAGCCATCGGAGTATCTGAAACAGCTTCATTTCGACGCCATGGTGTTCACGCCGGAAGGACTCCGGCATCTGGTAGCGCAGGTCGGCGCCAGCCAGATCATGCTTGGGACTGACCATCCGATCCCCTGGGAGCAACATCCCGTTGATCATGTCTTCGCCACCACCACCCTGTCAGACAAGCAGAAGGTTGCCATTCTCGGCGGCAATGCGGCGCGGTTGTTCGGGTTGAAGGAAGCGTGAGGCACAGCGCTTACAACAGCTTGCCGCCGGCCCCGAAGAACGGGTGCGGACCGTCGAACGTGCCGATCGGCACTTGATGCGTGACCACGCTGCCGAGACCTTCGCCCGGAAACCAACTATGAAGATGGAACGCCGGAGGTTCGACCTTGAACGAAGGCTCGCGCAAATGTTCCAGGTCGAGGTCGACCGCGTGGTTGGGAGCCGGACAGATCGTCGCCGGTACATCGGCGAACATTGTCAACGTCGCTCGATGAACATGCCCGCTGGCGATTAGCTGCACACGCGCATGACGCCGGATAATCGATGCGAGGTCGCCCGCGTTCATCAGATCCTGGCGATCCATGTGCCAGATACCGGTCTTGAACGGCGGATGGTGCAGGAACAAAAACGCGGGACGGTCGACGCAGGATGCCAGGGCCGCATCGAGCCATTGAAGCGTCGAAGCCTCGAGCTCGCCATGGGGTTTTCCTGGCACGCTGGAATCAAGCAGCACCAGATCAAGCCAGTCGAGCTCGACCTTTTGATTGAGCGACCCGGATGCCGAGGCGTAATTCGCCAGCGGAAATGCCGATCGCATCAATTCGCGGGAATCGTGATTGCCGGGAATGCCGGCAAACGGCACCCTGAGTGGCGCCAGCAAGCTCTTCAGGTGGTCGTATTCTGCCGCCAATGGCGTATCCACGAGATCGCCCGAGATCACCACGAAATCGGGCGCCGGCCTGAATTCGTTCAAGACCGCGACGCAGCGCTCGAGCGCCTTCGCAGTATCGACGCGGCCATAGGCCAGCGATCCCGGCGGCTTGATATGCAGGTCCGAAATCTGGGCTATGCGCACCGGTTTTGATGACATCCGACTTCTCTAGCTTTCGAGTGGTAACAAGCGAACCGAATGCGGTGCAATCAAAAGCCCGACCTTTTCGCCGATCTGGACCCTGATCGTGTTAGGCGCATCGACGTTAATAGGCTTGTCGGATGCTCCACTGACGACCATACGTTGGCGATCGCCGATGAAACTGATGCTGTCGATCACGCCCGAAAGTGGCGCACCGCCCGCCTCGACGATCCCAATCGTTTCTGGACGAATCATCACGACGGCGGCAGTCGAGTTTCCATTTGCTTCAATCGGCAGCCGTCCGCCGGCTAACACCAGATAACCATTTTCGATCGGTGATTCGATGATGTTAGCGGCTCCGATGAATTCCGCAACGAAACGGCTGTTCGGCGTGAAATAGATCTCGCGCGGCGTACCGATTTGAGCGATTTCGCCCTTTTGCATGACGACGATCCGGTCGCCAAGCTCCATCGCCTCGGACTGATCATGCGTGACATAGATTGCGGTGATGCCAAGCGCGCGGAGCAATCGGTTCAGCTCCCCACGCAGGCGGTCGCGCAACGCCGCATCCAGCGCGGTCAGCGGCTCGTCGAGCAGCAGGACGCCCGGCTGGATAGCAACCGCGCGCGCCAGCGCGACCCGCTGCCGCTGGCCACCGGAAAGCTGGCCTATCCGGCGGTTCTCAAGCCCGGTGATATTGGTCAGCGCCACCAACTCAGCGACGCGGGCCGCCCGCTCTTCCCTGCCGACGCCGCGTATCTTCAAGCCATAGCCGATATTGTCCGCAACCGTCATGTTCGGGAACAGCGCGTAGGACTGGAAAACCATGCCGACATTGCGCCGCTCGATCGGCACAGATGTCATGTCGCGGCCATCGAACAACACCCGGCCGCCGGGATCGGGCAGCTCGAGGCCCGCGATGATGCGCAGCATGGTGGTTTTCCCGCAGCCGGAGGGGCCGAGCAGGACCAGTGTTTCGCCGCGTGCGATCTCGAGCGTGGCGGGCTCAAGCGCTCGCGTGCCGTCAGCAAATGTCTTGCCGCAGGTTTCGATACGCACTGAGGCGCCGTGTGTTGCGGCCGTGCTCATCTCCCCTGTTCTCGGTCTGCAAGCATCTGCATCGCAACGAGCAGCGGAATGATCATGATAAAGAAGATCAACGTGTAGGCGGAGGCGACTTCCAACCGCATCGAGGCATAGCTATCGGCAAGACCGATAGGCAACGTCTTGGTCAATGGTGTGTGCAGCATCCAGGTCAGGTTGAATTCGCCGAGCGACAGTGTCACCACCATCAAGGCACCGGCGAGAATGCCGGGCACTGCATTGGGAACGATCACATCAAGAAAGCGCCGCACCGGCGACGCTCCCAGCGATGCCGCACCTTCGTCCAGCGTCTTGATGTCAACGGTCGCGAATACCGCCATCACCGAACGCACCATGAAGGGCATGGTGAAGATGACGTGGCCCGTGAGAATGAAGAGCCACGAGCGTCGAAAGGCACCAAAGTCGCCGTAAGTCAGCAGCAACGCCAACGCGATCGCGAGGCCCGGAATCGCGAGTGGCAAGGTAATGATCTCTTCGATCGCGCGGGAGAAGCGACCGCCGTGCGTGTGCAAGGCATAGGCCGAGGGAACACCAACGACCAGAGTAACGGCGAGGGTCGCCGATGCGATAATGAACGACAACAGGATGGTGCCGGCGTAGAGATCCCAGACCTGGAACACCCATTGCAACGTCACACCGGAGCTGATTCCGCGAAAATAGTTTACGGTGACCCCGGCCAAAATCGACAGGATCGCGGGAACGACCAGAAATGCCGCCACGATCAACGTGAACAGCAGCTGGCCGGTGAAAATCAAACGATCGCGCATGATCTCATCCGGCCGCTGCGACCGTGCTTCCGCTCAGCGAACGAGCCAGCGCGAGGATGGCCCAGGTGATCATGCCCAGTCCGACCGATAACGCCGCGGAGGTCGCAAAGTTTGCCGCCAGCGTGAACTCGGTATAAATCAGCATCGGCAGCACATCGATGTTGGTCGCGAGCGTAAACGCCGTCCCGAACGCGCCCATCGCAGTGGCAAAGGCGATGGCGCCCGAGGCGACAAAAGCAGGCCCGAGTGCCGGCAGTACGACATCGCGTTGCACGACCCAAGGGCTTGCACCAAGCGAGCGCGCGGCTTCCTCCAGCCCGACATCCAGCTTTTGGACCGCGGCCATGATCGTGAGAATGACGCGCGGGATCGAAAAATAGAGATAGCCCAGGAACAGTCCGTAAATCGAATAGGCAAACACGATCTTCTCGCCGAACAGGCGGCTCGAGAGATCGCCGACCAGGCCCTGACGCCCGACCAGCAGAATCATCAGGAAGCCAACCACCACACCGGGAAATGCCAACGGAAAGGTCAGCATCGCGATCAGCATGGTGCGGCCAGGAAAGCGATGGCGTTGTAAAAACATTCCCGCGACCGTGGCAATGACGAGCGTCACGACAGTGGTTGCGGATGCCAGCAGAACGGTGTTGATCAGGGTCGTTCGGTACCGCGGCTCGGTCAGGATGGCGAGATAACCCGCCAACCCCTGCGGACCTTCGGCGCCGACTGCCACCAGGCGCGCCATCGGCAACAGGAAGAAGGCCGTCGTCACGACAGCGAGCGGCAGCAAACAAAGCCAGACGAACGATTTGTGCGACATGCGGCGATGCAGCTCTCAGTCAAGGGCTGCATAGTGCATCAGCGGACCTCGGCGAGATAGCGGTCGACGAAGCTTTTTTGCACATTTTCCATCTCGCCCCAGTCGACGGCTTTGGCGCGGGCATAATCGCTATCGGGCAGGAATTTCGCCTTGACGGCTTCGGGCAGTTCAATGGGGCGCGCCGGCCGCAAATAGGCATTGGTCCAGATCGCCTGCCCCTTGTCCGACAACAGATAATCCAGCACCTTTTTGGCCTTGTCCCTGTCCGGCGCATTCTTGACGAGGCCGACGACATAGGGAAACACCACTGAGCCCTCGCACGGGATCACGAATTCAAAATTGCCTTTCTCCGAATATTTGGCGCGATAGGCGTTGAAATCGTAGTCCAGCAAGATAGGCACTTCCCCGGAAACCACCCGTGCATAAGAGGTCTGTTTGGGAACAATCGGGTCGTTCTTCTTTAGCTCCTTGAAGAAATCGATGGCGGGGCTAAAATTGGCAGCGGAGCCGCCGAGCGCGAGATTGATCGCCACCGCACCGACATATCCGACCGCGGCCGACGAAGGATCGAGATAACCGACCATGCCACGATAGTCAGGCTTCAGCAGATCCTTCCAGCAGGCGGGGACTGGCTTTCCGCCCAACGCATCCTTGTTCACGAACAGGCCGAGCGTGCCGGAATGAATCGTGGTCCAGTAGCCGTCCGGGTCCTTCAAGCCGGCGGGAACCTCGTTCCAATGCGCGGGCTTATAGGGCTCCAGCGCATCCTGAGCCTTTGCTTTCATGCCGAAGGTAACCCCGAAATAGCCGATATCGCCGACCGGGTTATTTTTCTCTGCCAGGATTTGCGCGAGCGCCTGACCGGAATTCTTGTTGTCGTGCGGAATATCGTAGTTGAGATCGGTCTTGATCGCCTTCAGCATGGAGGCCCAATCCGCCCATTCCGGCGGACAATTGTAACAAATCACGTCGGCTGCCTTGGCCGACTGCAATGGCGCCAACAGCGATAGCCCAAGCAACGCCAGGATGAGACGGACAGCCTTCATGGAAATAGCTCCGATTTCAAAGAGGAAATTCCCGATCGGATTTCGGCACCGACGAAGGACCCAAGTATAGGCTGCGCATGAAGGATTTGCGACGCCCGCATTTTCTCGTACAACAAGGCCGGAGAGCAAGTTCCAGGGGTTACGGCCTCGAAAATTCCATCTGATCGACTGGGGGTGCGCTGGGGCGGAAATGACTATGCCGCAACCCTCCCGGGCGCGGCTAACCCGCCGCCAGTGCGGTCGCCCAGCTGAAATCGTAGTGCGAGCTCGCCGCCTTCATAATGAACGTTACGGCCAGCACAAAAATGATCTGCAGCAACGTCCTGGTCGTAAATATCCTGTTCAACAGCGACATGTGATGCTCCTGCGCCGCTGTATATGGCATTGGAATGCGAGACACAACGACACCACACATTCCGGGCCTGAAAAAGCAAAAAAAGCCCGGCGGCCACGAGGCCTCCGGGCGACAATTCCGCGAGCAAATTCTCGCCGCGAGACGGCGCATTTCAGGCGTTTATGTCTGCAATCATTCTCTCACATAATCGCCCTCACGGAAGCGCTTCAAGGTAGGGTCTGGCATTGGCGAAGTGAATTTTGATGGAAATCTGAATCAAGCATAAAAATTCAAAAAAGAAGATGAAGGAAAAATTGCGAAGCGAACTCAGTAATGATAGCGGCATTGAGCGATTTCGACTTGTTGAGTCTCGCCCTTTCCACTCACCCGATAAACCAAGCGATGTTCGCCAGTGATGCGGCGAGACCACCACCCAGCGAGAACATATTTAAGGGGCTCCGGTTTCCCGAGCCCCTTAAAAGGATCACGCTTGATGTTTTTGATGAGTTCATTGATGGACTGGAGGGTTTTTTTATCCTCTCTCTGCCATTGAATGTATTCTTCCCAAGCTATCTCAGTCCAAGTGATTTTCATGTGGCCCTAGCGGGCTCAACTAGCTCGCGCTCGGTAAGCTTGCCCTCGTTACCCTCCTGGATTGAGCGCAGCAGTCGCAATGCGTTAGCTGGGCTCTTTAGGAGGTGCACGGTTTCCATTAGGCCTTCATAATCTTCTTCAGATATCAGGACTACGCTCCGAGCATTCTGACGAGTGACCAGGAGCGGCGTGCGATCATCACACACCGCTTCCATGTAGGTTGCAAGGTTTCCACGAAGCTCGCTGTAAGACACGTGTGCCATGGCGCATTCTCCCGCTTATCTGCATCCTGCGTACAGACAATTGTACATTGTACAGGTATTTGTCAACGGCGCCTCAAATGCCATATTACCTAAATCTGAACCTTCCTCCGTTTGCGCCACTTCGGAAACGGCCGCGCCAGTCGTCAAAAAGGCTAAAAACGAACAATTCGGAGGTACGCTCGGCGATCGAAAACGGACCCGACGCGCCGTCGGCATAAACACACTAACTCCAGAACATCGCGTACAAGAATACCGCTGCCGCGCGTGCCCACGAACCTGAGCCAACGGACGGCGCAATTTACCTCAAAATTGCGAGTTCCCGTTAAGGCTGCGCGAATTCAAGCCCGTTATCATCTTCGTCCGCCTGATCGGCTTGAATGGAGGATGACTGATGTATTTCGCGGCCGCCGTGCTCACCGTGCTGGCTGGTCTGTTCTATGCCGCCGGCAATCATGAAATCGGCAGTTGGGGCGTAACGATGTGCGAATACGGCAGTACCTTTTGCGATAGCCCGTCTTACGTGCTGGGCGGCGCAATCCTCGCCGCGCTCTGGGGTGGGTTCGTCAGCATCCGCTGAGGTCGAGCCGCGAGCCTACGGCGCAACGTCGTTTGCGGGTTGCGCGGGTTTCGGTCCGGGAGCCTCCGGTTCGATCGCGGGCTTCGGCGTGGTCGGCGTCACCCTCGCACCGGCCGCTAGGGCTGCTGCACTGGTGGTGCCGTAGTTGACCAGTGCAGTCCGCAAATGCGGCTTATTCCACGAGCCATGGTCGACCAGCAGCATCGCCAGGATACCAAACACCGCGACCGCCATTGCGACGGCGAGAGGAAGATGAATCCTTCGCATCGGGATATTGCGCGGGGCGGTCTTGGTCATTGCATCGGCTTTGGTCATTCATGAACCTGATGAGTTGATTTCGTCTGAAATAATTCATGGCGGCTGCGAAGGTTCCCTGTTCGGGATGCCGACAAAGCAGCCTGCCTGCAGGGAACAACTTCGCAGGCAACTTATTCGCGTGTCATTTGGCGCGAACAACAAGGCGCGCCTCGCGGCGGGCCTTTGCCTGACTGGTTCTTAACCGCCGCCGGCTTCGATCGGTCACACCTTGAACAGTTTCGCGTAGCGCGCCTTGATATCCTCGCTCTGGGCCAGCACCGCGGCGGGATCGGACTTGAGCAATTTCAGCGAGGACAATGGCGGATGGCCAGGCTTTTCCTTGACCTGCGAATGGAATGATCGAAGCCCGTAATTGTCGACCAGTAATTGTTGGCCTTCGATGCCCAGGTAGAAGCTCTGGAACAGCCGTGCCGCATTCGGATTGGGCGCGTTGCGAAACACTCCGGTCGGAACGATGATGAGCGGCGCGCCTTCAGTCGGATACACCACCTCGACCGGTTTGCCCTCGTCCTTGCCGAGCAGCAGGTTGTAATCGTTGCCGTCGGCCATCACGGCCCGCTCGCCCAGCAGCAATTTCTTCGGCGGATCGGCCGCCGACTGCACCTGCATCACCTTCTGCTTGGCGAGACTCTCGAAAAACGACCAGCCGAGATCGCGTGACAGAACGAAGGTCGCGGTCATGATCGCGCCGGAATAACCGGGATGTGCCTTGACGATCTTGCCCTGCCATTTTGGATCGAGCAGGTCGGCATAGCTTTTGGGTGCGTCCTCCGGCTTGACTAGATTGGTGTTGTAGCCGATCGCCTCCATCCAGGCGCAGGATGTCGCGTACATCCCATCGGGGTCGAACTGATCCTTCGGAAAGTATTTGACGACGTCGTCCGGCAAATAAGGCGCCAGCCAGTCCTTGCTTTTCCAGTCCAGATAGTGCGCAGGATCGGTGCTGTTGGCGACATCGACCGCGTTGATGCCGCTGCCCTGCTCCTGGGCGATACGCTGGTAGATCCGCTCGGCGCCGGAGCGCTCGACACGGACCGCGATGCCCGGATACTTGGCCTCGAACGCCTTGCCGAGCCGCTCGGCAACATTGAGCTCCAGCGCCGAATAATAGGAGAGCTTTCCTTCCTTGCGCGCGGCTTCGATCAGTTCGTGCGTCACGCTGGTCGGCGGCGGTGGCGCGGCTTTCACCGGCTCGGCAAACAGAGCGGTAGCCACGAGCGCGGTAGACCCCTTGAGTACTTCGCGTCTGGACCTTCTTCGATCGCGCATGACGTCGTCATCCCCGGCTGTGCCGCCTTTTGCAGAGATTTTTGTAGCGGCTTGTCGTCCATGATGGCCTGAAACGTTTCATAACACCAGTTTTTCCGGTCGCACTGCGCCAACGGAACTTGCGCTGCGGTTCGCATTTGTCCGCCAGCGTATTTTAAATCCGCATTCCTGCCGACGAAACCTGGATCGGCCGTTCAGGATTTGCTTGATCGGGGCAGCAAAATAGCGATTGTCGTTGTCAGCCAGCGTCGCTGATTCAACCTTATTCCAGGCACCAGGGCATTCGATGGCCGACCCCAGCCGCGTGGAAACCAAAAAGCCCCGCAACATCGTGCTTCGGTTGCTGGGTCCGGGACTGGTGACGGGCGCCGCCGATGACGATCCCTCGGGCATTGCGACCTATTCGCAAGCCGGCGCCCAGTTCGGCTATGGGCTGCTCTGGACAGTATTTCTCACCACACCTTTCATGATCGCGATTCAGGTCATCAGCGCCCGGATCGGCAGGGTCACCGGCAAGGGCCTCGCCGCGAACGTCATGGAGGTCGCGCCGCGCTGGCTGGTCTTGGGCCTGATCTTCCTGTTGGTCGCCGCCAACACCTTCAACATCGCCGCCGACATTGCCGCGATGGGTGAATCGCTTTCGCTGGTGATCGGCGGCCTCGATCATGAACACGCGCTGATCTTTGCCGCCACGTCCACGCTGCTGCAGGTCTTCGTCCCCTATCGCCGCTACGCGCCGGTGCTGAAATTCATGACGCTGACGCTGTTCGCCTATGTCGCGACCGCACTGACCGTGAAGATCCCGTGGAGCGCGGCGCTGCTCGCTGCGGTATGGCCCAAAGCCACCCTCAACACCGATTATTTCCTGATGGTGGTCGCCGTTCTCGGCACCACGATCAGCCCGTACCTGTTTTTCTGGCAGGCTTCCCAGGAAGTCGAGGAAATGCATCAGGGCAAGGTCCGACGGCCGCTGCGCGAACTGACCAGAGGCGGCGTCACCGAGCTCGATCGCATCGGGATCGATACCACTGTCGGGATGATCTTTTCCAACGTGATTGCTTTTTCCATCATCCTCACCACCGCCGCGGTGCTCCATGCCGGAGGAATTACCAACGTCAATTCGGCGACCCAGGCTGCCGAAGCGTTGCGCCCGCTGGCGGGTAATTTTACTTTCCTGCTGTTTGCCCTCGGGATCATCGGCACCGGCATGCTGGCGATACCGGTGCTGGCCGGCGCGGCCGCCTATGGCGTATCGGAAGCCTTCGGATGGCCGGCCACGCTGGAGGCAAAAGCGCCGGACGCAGTCGGCTTCTACACCATCATCGCCGCCGCTACCGTAATCGGGTTCGGGCTCGGCTTTACCGGCATCGACGCCATCCATATGCTGGTGTGGAGCGCCGTGCTCAATGGCATCGTCGCGGTACCGATCATGGCGATGATGATGGTGATCGTTGCCAATTCGCGGCTGATGGGCCGGTTCAAGGCCACCTCCTGGCTGATTGCGCTCGGCTGGGTCGGCACCGCCGTGATGGCTCTGGCGGTGATCGCCTTGGTCGGATCGTCCCTGGTGGGCTAGGCTTGGCGCCCGTGCGGTTACCGCGATCACTTGTGCTCGAGTTGCCACGCACCGTCCCAATCGCCGGACGGCGGGTTCGTTGCAAAACCCTCTATACGCCCGACGAAGACTTTTGACGGTTCATCGCCGGGCACGGCCTCGAGCGCGGCGCGGAAGGCGGCCCGCGCGTCGTCCCAGCGGTGCGCGCGATAGGCCGCAAGTCCTTCGGCATAGCGATCCCGCAGCACCGATTGCTCCGGCTTGAGGGCGCCCTTGCCGGCCAGGATTTCAAACACCGTCTCGGAATGGGTGTGACCGGCGACCACCAGCCGATCGATCTCGCGCGTCTCGATCGCATCGCCCGCGGCCGCCTTCGCTGCTTCGGAAATCAGGCAGCGGCTGCCGTAGACCTTGTTGGCGCCCACCAGCCGCGACGCCAGATTCGCGGCATCGCCCATCACGGTATAGCTCATCATGAATTCCGAGCCGATGCTGCCGACCAGGACCTCGCCGGTCGCGATGCCGATGCGAACATCGCATTCCGAACCGGCGGCGCGTACACCGAGCAGCTCAGGCAGCTCGGTTCGCAGCGCCGCGATGCGCCCGAGCATTCCGATCGCCGCGAGACTTGCCAGCCGCGCGTCCTCTCCGTTTTCGGTGAACGGCGGCCCCCAATAGGCCATCACGGCGTCACCAATATATTTGTCGATCACGCCGTGATTGGTTCGGACCTGCTCCGACATCGCGGTGAGAAAGTGGTTCATCACCTTGACCAGACCTTGCGGCGTCATACCCTCGCTCAGACCGGTGAATCCTTTCATGTCGCAGAACAACACCGTCATCACCCGGCGCTGGCCCTCGGTCGCGGCCAGCGCGGGACGATCGACCAGTGTCTCGACCACCCGCGGATCGATGTAGCGGCCGAACGTCTCCCGCATCTTCTCATTGCGGCGCAACCGCGCGACCATGGCATTGAAGGCTGCGGTCAATTGTCCGATCTCGTCCCGGGTCGTGACGTCGATCGATCCGTCCAGTTGTCCGGCCTCCACGGCCCGGGTACCGTCCAGCAGCCGGCGGACCGGTCGGGTGATGCCGGAGGAGACGAACATCGAGAACGTCAATCCGAGTATCGCAGCCAGCGCGGTCAGGACCGCCGAGATCGCGATATTCTTCTGCTGATCGCGCATCGTCACCGCGGCGTCGGCACGGACCTGCATCATCATATCGGCACGAATGCCGTCGATCCGCTGATTGAGTTCGTCGCGCAGCGTATCGATCCGGGCGAGGCTTGTTCTGATTTCGTTAAAATCCTGGGTTTTCGCCTCCAGCAGCGGAAACAGCCGGGCATGCTCTTCGTCGAGATAGCGCAGGACGTCCTTGTTGGTGTCCTCTATCCGGCTATCGATCCGCGCCAGCGCGGCATTGTCCGATTCGGTGGTGACGTCATCGATGATGGCATCGATCAGCGTATGAATAGCGCTGGCTTCCTTGCCAATGGCGACACCGGCCGCTTCATAACGCTGCCTGCGCTCGGCAAAGCCCGCCTCGTCGGGCGGCGACTGCATCCTGGCGATCACCATCCGGCGCAACTCGAGCGACCGCTCGAGCGAATCCGCCTGCATCCGCGCCAGATGGTTGTTGGCCTCGAAATATTTCGTGGTCAGCTCATCGAGCTGATGGGCGACTTTCCTGGTCAACACGGTCGACAATGCCGAGACGATGACCATAAGGACGATCAGCCCGACAGCGATGCCGAGGATCTGCCTTCTAATCGACGACCGCATCATCAATCGGCCCCGCTCCCGGCGGTCAGCAACAACACCATCTGGGACAATGTCGATCCCGCGCCGATCCTGCAATGGGCTGCCGCCGGTTGCAAGGTGCAGCCCTAACACGGGGTGAAACGGCCGACGTGGCGACAACGCGCGCCGCCTGGCCGGGGTCGTCTCGGACGGTCGATTCGACCGGCTCAAATCAGCGCTTGGCGTCCAGCTTCGCGGGCCTGACCGAGCTAAATATCCTGTGGAAAAACAACTCCGATAATTGCTTGATCAGGACGGAGGCCCGCTCCGTTCGCAGCCCGAGCCGCGCGCATAGCATCACCTTGATCGATGGCAGCGGCGGCAGACAAACTTCCGGTTTCTGAAATCGCAACAACGGTACGCACAATCTCGATTGGAATATTCAGATTCTGATGACGTCTGTGCATCGAAGCTCCCCCGAGCGACCGCACAATCGGCATCGACCCTCCAGTCCGATCCCGAACGAATTCACCGCGCAACGCAGCGACAAAGCCTCCTCTTTATTCTCATGCCATTTGATAGGGTATTGCTTGAAACTTACAACCGGCTTGGAGACGAATTCCTCTCCGAATTTACGGCTTGCTGGCCGGCCATATGTTGAACACAGTGAATATACAGCGGATCAAGCCGGGTAATCGCTTAAATCGAAACCTGCCGGCCGATTTCGACGACCTGATCGGACGGAAGGCTGAAGAAGTCGCTGACGTGAATGGCGTTGCGCTCCATCACGGCGAAGAAAGCCTCCTGCCACGCGGGCAAGCCCCTGCCGTCCTCGCGGCCGATCACCGTCTCATGGCCGACATAGTAGGTGACGTCGTCGAGATCGACGGTGCAGCCCAGCGATTTGCCCGCGGTGAGCAGTTCCGGAATATGCGGACGCTCCATGAAGCCGAAGCGTGCTTCAGCGCGCCAGAAATTCGGCACGATTTGCTCGACCGTAATGCGCTCGCCGGAGTTAAGCCACGGCACCGGGAGGATCTCGACGCGCAGCACGAACAGATGCTCGTGCAAGGCACGGTTATGCCGGACATGCCACTGCATCACCGGCGGCGTGTCGCGCTCGGCGCGGGTCAGGAACACGGCGGTGCCCGGCACCCGCGGAATGTTCTTGGCTTCAATGATCTGCATGAATTGCGGGACCGGAATCAGGGTCTCGTGCATCCGCGCCATCACCGCCGCCCAGCCGCGATGCCAGATCCACATCACGGCGTAGACGGAAACCGCGAGGAGCAACGGCACATAGCCGCCTTGGGCGATCTTGGTGAGATTGGCGAGGAAGAACGCGCTGTCAATCACCAGGAAAAACGCCGCGACGGCGCCCGCCGCCAGCAGATTCCACTGCCAGATCTCGCGCATCGCGATGAACAACAGTGCCGACGTCATCAGCATCGTCAGCGAGACGGCGATGCCGTAGGCGGCAGCCAGATTGTCCGATTTGCCGAAGCCGATCGCGAGCCCGACCGTCACGATCATCAACAGCCAGTTGACGACGCCGACGTAGATCTGCCCATAACCCTCCGACGAGGTCTGCTTGATCCGCAGCCGCGGCAGCCAGCCTAGCTGGATTGCCTGGCGGGTCATCGAGAAGGCGCCGGTGATGATCGACTGGCTGGCGATGATGGTCGCGATCGTTGCCAGCACGATCAGCGGGATCAGCAGCATCGGAGGGCACAGCCGGAAGAAGATATTGCCGTCGGTCGGAGTACCCTCGAGCACCAGTGCCGCCTGCCCGGCATAGTTCAGGATCAGGCTTGGAAACACGATCGCGAACCATGCGAGCTTGATCGGCCCCCTGCCGAAATGTCCCATATCCGCATAGAGCGCCTCCGCGCCGGTGACGCAGAGAAACACCGCGCCCAGCACCAGGAACCCGGTCGCGCCGTGCGAGAACAGATAGGCCAGGCCATACGCCGGATTGAGCGCGGCAAACACCGCCGGATGCCGCACGATGCCGGAGATCCCCATCAGCGCGATCGCCGTAAACCACAGCAGCATCACCGGTCCGAAGAAGTGCCCGATCCTCGCCGTTCCCTGCGACTGGATCGCAAAAAGCCCCAGCAGGATCGCGACCGCCGCGGGGACCACATAGGGCTGCAGCGCGGGTGTCGCCATGTTGATGCCTTCGAGCGCCGACAGCACCGAGATCGCCGGCGTGATCGCGCCATCGCCGTAAATCAGCGCCGCTCCGAACAGGCCGACCGCCACGATGGTCGGGCGCTGCTGCTTTTTGACCCCCAACAGCGCCATCAGGGCCAAAATGCCTCCCTCGCCGTCATTGTCGACGCGCATCGCGAACAGCACGTATTTGACCGTCGTGATGATGAAGAGGGTCCAGAGCACCAGCGAAAGCGCGCCCAGCACCGTGGCTGGATCCGACGGCGCTTCGGCCGTACCGAGGATGGTCTTGAAGGTATAAAGCGGGCTCGTTCCGATATCGCCAAAGACAATACCGAGCGCCGTCAACCCCAGAATCGGCAGGCTGCCCTGCGGCGGTTGCCGCCCGTCCTTGCCGACATCAGCCGTTGGATTTTCGCTCAATTTCGTCGTCGCCTGATCCCGGAATTGTTCAACAGCCGACCCGCCGGAAAGGTCCATAGCACCATGTGCCGAAAGTGGCGCCGGACAAATATCCCCTCGCATTGCGACAGCCAAGCGACGCTCGACCGGCCGTCCGATCTCATTGCTGCCGGGTGCGCTCTGCTGGTAGAAACCATCGGTAGCCGGAATTCAGGGTCATTCCCGGGCCCGAAAATCTGGTAGACTGGTGTGAGGGACAAGAAATGGAATCCGAAAAAACCGCCGGCATTCTCGGTGCCATCGTCGCGCTCGCGGCCCTTGCCGCCGCGTTTTATTTTGTGCCTCCCGGAAGCAATTCGGCCAAGCCGGTCGCCCAACCGCAGCAGGCCGCGCCGGTCGCCGCCGCGCCGGCCCCACGGGGACCCGTTGTCAAGGAAGTACCGCAGCAATAGGGCCGGTCTCGGTGACCGTACGATGTTTGGCACCCGCTCAAGCTTACACAAACCTTACAGGTTTGCGCCGGTCCGCCTGATTTCGAGCAACGCCGCAAGGCTGAGCACGCAAATCAAAGTGAGATAATAGCCCGGCGCGAGATCGCCGATGACAGCGAAGCCACCGAGCCAGGCCATGGTGATCGGTCCCATGCCGCCGAATACCATGACGCCGATGTTGTAGCCGAGGCCAAGGCCCGTCGCGCGCGTCGCAGCCGGCAACAGTTCGGACATCAATGCCGCGAGTGGGCCGTAATACAGCGATTTGAGCGTTGCGATCCAGAATACCGCGGCGATGATGATCACCGGCGTTGGAATCCTGGTGAGCAACAGGAATGCAGGAAAGATCGAAAGCAACAGCAGCACATTGATGGTGATCATGTGCGTGGTGCGGCCGATCCGGTCGGAGACCAATCCCGCAAACGGCGTCAGGACCGTCACGACGATGGCACCGGCAAAGGTCGCGATGAAGCCGACCGAAGCCGGGAGATGGAGGGTTTTGACCACGTAGGTCGGCATGTACAGGATCAGGTAGTTGATCGCCGTCGAAACCGCGAGCGCGCCGATGCCGAGCAATACCCGCATCTTCTGGTTTAGCAGCACTTCGGCGATCGGCGATACCGCCTTTTCCGCCGGCGGCGCGGTAGCATCCTTGAGCTGGTTGCGGATATAGAGGCCGGCCGGACCGACCAGCGCGCCGAACAGGAACGGAATGCGCCAGCCCCACGCTTGCAAATTGTCGGGCGCCATCCACAAAGTGAGGCCGACGCCGAAAGCGGACGCGAACAGACTGGCCAATCCCTGGCTCGCGAATTGCCAGCTGGCGATAAATCCGCGCCGTTCCGGCGCATGCTCGACCAGGAACGCCGTCGAACTGCCGAATTCACCGCCAGCCGAAAACCCTTGCACCAGGCGCGCGACGAGCACCGCAATCGGGGCCAGGATGCCGATGGTCTCGTAACTCGGCATGAACGCAATCGCGAGCGTTCCCAGCGTCATCAGCAGGATCGAAATCATCAATGAGGCCTTGCGGCCGCGGCGATCGGCATACATGCCGAGCACCAACCCGCCCAATGGCCGGGTGATGAAGGACAGCGCGAAGGTACCGAGCGTCAGCAACAGCGAAATGGTCGGATCGCTGTTCGGGAAAAACGCCTTGGCGATATAGACCGCGAAATACCCGTACACGGCGATATCGTACCATTCGAGCGCATTGCCGATCGAGGTCGCGACCACGAGTTTTGCGATCGGTTTGTCCTTGCGGACGGATGCGACCGGCGAAGCCGCGGATCCCGACAGTGTCATCGCAAAAGCCCCCCGTTCGACGCCGCGTCTGTTGTCAGAGCGGACGCGGCATTTCCCCGAGATCCCAGAACAGGCCGGCCATCACGTTCAACGCTTCCTCCGTCACGGAGAGCAGGATGTGCTCATCGGGCGCATGCTGGGAGCAGCCGGGATAGGAATGAGGCAACCAGATCGTGGGCAGTCCGAGCACGCCGGAAAACACGTCATTGGGCAATGAGCCGCCGAAATTCGGCAATACCGCCGGCTCCTTGCCGGTGGTTTGCCGGATCGAGTCCGCTGCCCATTTGATCCAGGGACTGCCGAGATCGGTCCGCGACGCGGCAAAACTTTGCGCGGCACGCACCTTGACCATGGAAAGCCCGTTTTTGTCGAAGTGCCGCTGGATCGCGGGAACAACCTTGTCGATCTCCGTGCCCACCACGAAGCGAAGCTGCAGCACGGCGCGGGCGACACCCGGAATGGCGTTCGCGGGCTTTTCGATATTGCCCGACGACATCGCCAGCACCTCGAGCGTGTTCCAGGCATAAAGCCGCTCCGCCGGCGACAAGCCGTCTTCGCCCCAGTTCGGCGACAGCGCCGGCTCGTCCGCCGTTGGCTCGACCTTGACGTCGGCAAGCATGGCGCGAATCTGGTTCGACAGGCGCGCTGGCTTCATTTCTTCCAGCAGCAGATGGCCCTGCCGATCGACCAGCGAACCGATCGCGCTGGCGAGGATGGTCGCAGGGTTGGCCAGCACGCCGCCCCAATTGCCGGAGTGATGGCCGCCGTCGCGCAACTCGACGTCGAGATGGATTCTCAGGCCACCGCGGCAGCCCAGGAAGATCGTCGGGCGTTCCGCCGACAGCCGCGGCCCGTCGGACGCGATGAACACATCGGCGGCGAGTTCGTCGCGATGGGCAGCGCAGACCTGCGCCAGTTCGGGCGATCCGATCTCCTCGCCCATTTCGATGATGAACTTGGCGTTGAAGCCGAGCCGTCCGCCGCGTGCCTGATGCACCGCGCGCAACGCCGCGATATTGATGGAATGCTGTCCCTTGTTATCGGCGCTGCCGCGGCCGTAGACGCGATTGCCTTTGGGCGTCAGCCGCCACGGATCGAGATTGTCGCGCCATTCGCCCACCATGCCGTCGACGACGTCGCCATGACCATAGGTCAGGACAGTCGGTGCCGAGGCGCTCTCGTTGCGTTCCGCGAGTAAATAAGGGTGCTTGCCGTTGGCGGACTCGATCAATTTGGTGGTGAAACCAAGCTCCGAGAGCGTTGGCTTCAACTCGGCTTCGAGATAGGCGCGCAACACCTCTTCCCTGCCGGGGTTCTGGCTTTCCGTGGGATAGGCAACCCGGCGGCCGAGTTCGGCCATGAACTCGCCGGACTGAAAATGCTGGTTGACGCGGTTAATGCTCTCGGCTCTGGTCACGGTTACGATATCCTGGCTGGCGTTGCGATGATGGCGCAGCGTATTCGAACAGATACGGTCAGGTCCACGACTGATTGGCCTCGTCGTAGCGTCGTAGCCCGGATGAGCGAAGCGACATCCGGGGCGACGATCCCCGCATGTCGCTGCGCTCATCCGGGCTACGGGTATAACGTCTCGTTCTCGCGACATGGTTTTGTCCGAGGCTTTCCATTTCGTTCGCCCTCAGAAAGCAAGAGGGCGCTTGCGACCCTCAAGAGGGCGCAGGGAAGACCGGGTGCGCGCTGCACCCGCGGTCTCGTGTGCATTGATGCACAGGAAATGCGCACACCAACATACAGGTTCAGCGGAGGCAGTCCGGCCTTCCCTGCGCAATGGCTTTACAACTTATATCGTGCTCTCCCCGGTGATCGGCATTCTTGCCACCGTCGCCACGCAGATTACTCTACGCAACTTGACGCCAGCATCGGGGCACCAGGACCACACGACTTCGCCGTTCGCAGCATCACTCGTCTTGTGACACGACGCGCCCATCGCTCCCCGCGCCCAACGTTTCGTGACGGTCGACACGCCCCTCTTGCGAGCACGGGATATCCAGGAGATGCCGGTGATTTGCCTCAGTATCCAACAGCAATAACTGCGGCATTGGCACGACGGGCAAATCAGTGAGCCGCTGTCAGGTTTTATCTCTCTTGCCCGATGCGCGAAGCCGCCGGCTATAGACCAAGCGTCACCTCTGCCCAGTGGATCACGGTCTGGCTGTTGAGAAGTTCGATGACGCTTGGTTCGATCGCCGCAGGTTGGTCATGCGCCACGACGACCGTGGCAACGACGGCATCGCAATGATCGTTGAATGCAACGGCAAGCGCTGACTTTCGCGGTCGATATGAATCGACAATCGTGTAGGATCGGCTGCGGCCGTTCATCCACGCCACACGGATCGGGTGGCCCGGGCCCAGAACCGAGTGCTTTTCGCCCATCAGGCTGAAATCGCTCAGCCGATCGAGTTCATTGTCGTCGGATACGCCGGTCGTGCAATTGCAAAAGCCGATCTTGGCGCGAACGTAGAAATCGACCTCTACACCGCAGTCGGCCGCCGCACAGCGAAATGCCTTGCCCTTGCCCCACTCGTCCATCGGGAAAGGCCACTCGACCTCGGCCCAGACGGGGTGGCTCGGCGCCGTCAGGAGGCGGTCGCGACCGAGCAGCGGCCATGCGAAATACCCGAGCGCCCCGGCCACCCCCAATCCAAAGCCGGCGACAACAGCGACAACGATGGAGGTTCGTTTCATCATCTGGCTGGTCGCAATCGTTCGGGCTGTCGTCCTTAATTGCTTGCTTAGTTGCTTGCGACGAACGTGCGGGCGGCAACCAGGGTGGGCCTTTCCGGGTCCGCGTCGGCCGCAAGCGCTACCAGCTTTTCATAAGCCGCTTTTGCCCTCGCGGTGTCACCGAGCACCTGCGCCGATTTCGCCAGCCCGACATATCCGTTGTAACGATTTGGCTCCTTCGCGGCAGTCGCCTCGAAGGCCGCAAGCGCTTCCCGAGCCATGCCGCGATCAAGCAGCATGAAACCGTATAGCTCGCGCGCCGGAGCCAGCGGCCCCGGCGTGACCGGCGCCTTTTCGGTCTTGTCCTCGGCATCGACCGCGGCACTCATCGCCTTCAGCGCATCGTCGTATTTGCCGTCTGCGTAAAGCACCGATGCCATGGCAATCTGTTGCTGGACATCGACCTGGCCGGCCCAGTAGCCGTTTTTCGCTTCGCGCAATTTGTCGCGGATTTCGACCAGCGTGGCGATGTCGGCCCTGGCAGCGTCGATTTGCCCGGAGTGCGCTGCGCCGAGAGCCCGCGCAAAATAGCTCACCGCCATGACATGCGGAAACTTGCTCGGCTTGACCTCCAGACTTGCAGCGCCCTTCCAGTCGCCGCGTTCCACCATGTAGCGCGCGGGTGAGGCCGCTTGCGCAAAGGCGGCGCCGAAGGCGTCCGGGGGGAACTGCGCCGCCGTGGTTTCATCGACGACGCTGCGGGCCTTGCTGTCCTCGCCAAGCTGCAGGTAGGCGTAAACCAGATAGTCCTGTCCGTGCAATTGATCGCCGATTTCCCTGTCGGCCTTCGCCGCCTGCACCGACGCCAGGTTGGCGGCAATCGATTCCTTCCAGTAACCGACGCGCGTGAAGATATGCGACGGCATGTGCTGGGCGTGCGGCGCATTCGGCGCGATCTCCGAATAGCGCAACGCCGCCGGCAACCCCTTGGCCGCGATGCCCGGATAATCATAGAGATGGATCAGGTAGTGAGCGATGCCGGGATGTCGCGGCTGGCGCGCAAAGATCGGCTCCAGGATCGCGGCGCCCTTGAGCTGGTTGGCGTAGGTCTTGTCGGCCGGCGACGCCGCGACGTTCAATGTGATCGCGTAGAATATCTGGGCCTCGTCGTCGTCCGGATATTTTGAGGCCAGCGCTTCCATTGCCTTGAGATACGACTGCACACGCTCTTGCTGCGTGGTCTTTTCGTAATCGACATACATCGCCGCCAGCGCGTCGATGTAATCGCGCTCGCGCTGCGTCCCGGCGCCGATCGCTTTCGCCTTCTCGATGGCCGCAAGACCCAGCGGCAGATTGGGCGCCGGTGTGGCGCTATGCGGATTATTCAGAAGCGAAAGCGCAATACCCCAATAGGCGATCGCGCATTCCGGGTCCGCCTTGAGAGCCTCCTGGTAGATGTCTCTCGATGCACTGTACCAGAAGGAATGCTGGTATCGCATGGCGCGATCAAATCGTCGCTGTGCCGTCTCGTTGCACGAGGTGGCGAAATGAACCGTTCCCAATTTCTGATCGGCATTTTCCTGGGCGATGCAGGGCGCGGAGGCTCCAAACATCGCCGCGCAGCCAATGGTAACAGCAATCAGCGCTTCACGCATAATGCTCCCCCGCGGCACACATAGAGCCAGACTGACTGGCGCAGCCAGCATAGTCGCTTATGCCGTCAGGCTCAACGTGGCACGTGTCCCGCTTCCGCCATTTGCCGGGGCGGCAGCTCTGTTCAGCACCCCTTTTCGCAGGCCGGATTCTTGACGTCCGGCCTCGGATCGCCGGTGAACATCTTGCGATTTGGCATCTCGATCGCGCTCAACGTCTTCGCGTCGAGCGTGGCGTCAGACGGCAACAGGCCGTTCATGTTGAGGATGTAGGCCGAGACCGCGTAGACGTCGTCATTGCTGAGGGACTGCGGGGCGTTCTGCGGCATGGCGCGGCGGATGTAATCGAACAGCGTCGGCGCATAGGGCCAGTAGCTGCCGACGGTCTTGATCGGCTTTGCCGTCGCAATGGTGCCTTGGCCGCCGACCAGACGCTCGCCGACGCCGCCCTCGCCTTTCTCGCCGTGGCATGCCGAACATTGCTCAGCGAATACCTCGCGGCCATGGGCGACGGTGCCGCCGCCCGGCGGGAGATTTTCGCCGTTGCGGCCGATATCGATATTCCAGCCGGCGACTTCCGCGTCCGTCGCAGCGCGGCCGATGCCGTAATGGCCTGGCGTTTGCGCAAAAGCCGGCCAGCCGAGTGCGATCAGAACAACAACGGCGAGCTCAGGAGTTCGCATTGGTCACCTGCCCCTGCGCATCGATGCGCCATGGCTGGATAGCGTTATTATGGTAGAAGGAGTTCTCGCCACGCACCGCCAAAAGTTCGGCAAATGTCGGCTGCACATAACCCGTCTCGTCGGTCGCGCGGCTCTGGATCACCGCCGGTTGCCCGTCCCATTGCCACGGCAGCCGGAAGCGGGTCAGCGCCCGCGTCAGCACAGGCTCCTGCAATGGCGCCTCGAGCCAGTTCTTGCCGCCGTCGACCGAGACGTCGACGCGCTTGATCTTGCCGTGGCCGCTCCAGGCAACGCCCGTTATCTCGTGGAAACCCTTTTCCTTGAGCTGCTGTCCGCCCGACGGGCGGGTGATGATGGATTTTGCTTCCATGTAAAAAGTGAATTCACGCGCCGTGCCGTCCGGCATCAGGTCGGTATATTTCGAGGTCTCCTCGCGCGAATAGGCCGGCTCGGTCACGGCCTTTAGCCGGCGCAGCCATTTGACGTTCATGTTGCCTTCAAAACCCGGCAACAGCAGGCGCAGCGGATAACCCTGCTGCGGACGCAGCCGCTCGCCGTTCTGGCTATAGACCAGCATGGCATCGTCGAGACATTTTTCGATCGGGATACTGCGCGTCAATGCCGCCGCATCGGCGCCTTCGGCGACCAGCCATTTGGCCTCGGGGCGAAGTCCGGCCTGTTGCAGCACGAGCTTGAGGCTGACCCCGGTCCATTCCGCGCAACTCAATAGCCCCACCAGGTCGGACGCGGTCTTGCCGTACGGTTTGGTATAAACCGGATTACCGGAGCACTCGAGGAAGTGAATCCGCGATTGCGACGGGAAGCGGCGGATGTCTTCCATGGTGAAGATCATCGGATGATCGACCAGGCCGTGCAGCATCAACCGATGCTGCTCCGGATCGATGGTCGGAACGCCGCCATGATGGCGCTCATAGAACAGGCCGTTCGGCGTAATGATGCCGTCGAGATCCCCAATCGGGGTCCGCCCTGACGCCGAAATATATTGCGGCAGTTTGTTAGAGATGTTCTTGATGACGTTCTTCTCGAACGGCGACGGCGAGCCGTAAGGCTGGCTGCCCATGGGATCGCCCGGCGCCTTCATCCATTCCGGAATGTTCGGCGGTACGTTGGATGAAGCGTCCTCGGCAAATGCCGGTGCGCCGGCGACGCCGCTTATCATGGCACCGCCCAGCAGTGCGCTGCTCTCGCTTAACACTTGCCGGCGCGATAACGCCCGTTTCGCCCCGGCATTGCCAAGGTCTGTCGGTTTGATCGCCATTTCTCCCTCCACTCCTGGCGGTGACGGCTGCTGTGGGCCCTTACGGGGCTAGCGACATATGGCCATATTTGCTCGCCGGGCTCAACGCCCTGGCGTCACTGATTGGCGCCGAAGCAGAGAACCTCCTTGCAAAAACCGCCATGTCAGCGGAACAAACCTCCCGGCCCTGCATTTGCTCCTTCGAGGCCGTTACCCGCCGTTAAAAACGGCGCTGTCGCGGATAGCCAAAGGTCTTCACGGACCCGCTGTGCAAACACGCGCGCGCGCAGATAGCCAAAGGTGACGGCCTCATTCGACTTCCGGAAAACGGCCGTGGACGGCAGCCTTCCTGGACAGCAAATCTTCTTGGATGGGCAAATCTTCTTGGATGGAAAGCCGCGATGAGCATGGAGACACCGTTAGTGCCGCCGCAACCGGGCATGGGCGAGCGCGCCATCGACACGGCTGCCGACGTGTCCCGCACCATCACCGACGTCGCCACGACGCTCCGGGCCACGGTCGAGCGCCTCAGCGACGCAATCGCCACGGCGCGGCAACCGGGGCAGCCGCTGTCGACCATTAGCGCCATCACCCGCGAAGCGCCCTTGGCGAGCTTGTTTGTGGCGTTTCTGTTCGGCGTTGCGGTCGCACGCCGCCGCTAGCGCCAGTCTCTACCGCCAGCCAGAGCATCGATCCGAATATCTCAGATCACACGCACCCTGCGCGCCATGTCGTGTCGCGCAGGGTGCGCCGGTGGGTTGGCGAGGAATGTTGGAGGCACATCCTCGCCCTGCCACATCCTACGCCCTGACCTCCTGGCGCTGAAACACGACATAGCCGGCCACAAACAGAACGATCGTACCGGCGATCAGGCAGACCGTTTGCGGCCACGCAATCAGCAGGCTTTGGCCGAACGGCAGCGGCGCGCCCATCACGGCGCCGCGAAGCTGCTCGAGAAACACCGGGCCGAGCGATCGCGTGGTCGGCGACAGCACCGCCATCATCGCCTCCCCGAACAGGTGATTTGGCGATAGCCGCGACAGCGTCAGCGCCCAGATCGCGGTATCGGGCGTGTCCAGGCCGAGCATCGCGTAGCGCGGGTCCGGCGGCGCGATCATTTGGGCAAGCGCCGGCGCCAGCATCGGCCACAGTACGGTCAGGAACAGCCAGATGCCGAGCGCGACCAGCGCGGCCGTGGCCGGCGAGCGGAACACGATCGAAAGCAGCATTGCCAGCGAGAGCCAGACCCCCGCGTAGAACACTGCGATGACCAGGAACGCCAGCGAACGCGCGATCTCCTCGCCGCCCGGAGGCACACCGAGGAAGATCAAGCCGAGGCCGATCACCATCAGCCACAGCGCCGTCAGGCTGATCGCCAGCGTGGCAAGACCGGCAAGAAATTTTCCCATCAGCAGCGCGTCGCGATAGATCGGCTGCGCCAGAATCCGCGACAGCGTACGCCGGTTATGCTCGCTGTTGATCGCGTCGAAGCCGAGACCGATCGCCATCAGGGGAATCAGGAATCCCAATATGGCGACAAAGGACGGCAACGGCGCGCGATTGACCGTAAACAGCCGCAGCAGCAGGAACGGATCTTCGGCCGTATTCTGCCGCAAGCTGTCGATCGCCCCGTAAAGCGCCGCCAGCGCCGTCAGCACGATCAGCAGTTCGAGCACCAGCATGCGCGCGCTCGACAGATTGTCCGCCAGCTCCTTGACCGCGACGCTGCCAACGCCCTGGAAAGGCGATCCCTCACGCCGCATGACGGGTCCCTCCCGCGGATTGGCTCTGGTCCTGGAAGTAGCGGGCATAGATCGCCTCGAGACTCGGCTCGTCGACCGAGAGCCTTCGCAACGATCCCTTGGCGCCAACCACGGCATAGGCCGCGTCCGACCGCACGTCGCGATCCGCCGTCATGCGGAAACGATCCGCCCCCACCGTCTCGACGCTGGTCACGCCGGGTATGGTCGCGAGCCGTCGCGCCAGCCCTGCCCCGTCGGCCTCGACTTCGACCACAAAGCCCGCGCCGAGAACCTGGCGCGCGAGATCGGTCACCGCGCCCATCAGCACGATGCGGCCGGACTGAAACAGGGCGACGCGATCGCACACCCGTTGTACCTGATCGAGCATGTGCGACGACAGCAATACGGTGACGCCCTCGGTCTTGAGCTCTTCGATCAGGCTGAGGAATTCCAGTGTCGCCTGCGGATCGAGCCCCGACGTCGGCTCGTCGAGGATCGCGATCTCGGCCTGCTTGACGATGATCTCGGCAAGGCCAAGCCGCTGCCGCATGCCGCGCGAGAACGTCGCGACCCGCTTGTCCGCGACCTCGGACAGCCGCACCCGCGCCAGGGCCGCTGCAATGCGATGCGTCCGCTCCGCCGGCCGCAGACCCATCAGCTTGGCGGTATAAGCCAGGTTTTCGCGCGCCGTGAGATGGTCGTAGAAGCCCACCGAGTCGGGCAGATAGCCGACCCGGCGCTTGACCTGAAGCGGCGAGCGCGCCGGATCGTGGCCGAGTACGCGGACGGTGCCCGAGGATATCTCGGTCAGGCCGAGCATCATCAGGATCGTCGTGGTCTTGCCCGCGCCGTTCGGGCCGAGCAGCCCGAACACCTCGCCGCGGGCGATATCGAAATCGATGGCATCGACGACGCTGACTTCGCCATAGCTCTTGGTGAGGTTTCGCGCCGCAATGACGATGTTGTCGGCCGCCATGGCGGCGGTGCTGTCCACGCTACTCATCGGCGTCCAAACCTCGCAACCGCACCCAGCATCAGAAGCAGCGCCACGCCGATCACGCCAGCGCCGACCATTCCCCACACCGTCGAGGTCGCGACCGTGACGCGGAACTGGCCAGAGGCATTCTCCCCGCGCGAGGTCGTGCGGATCGCGGTCATGTAATCGCCCGCCAGCGACTTGTCGCTCGGCGTGACCAGCGCCTGTACTTCGGTGTCCTTGCCCGGCACCAGCCGCTCGATGGTGGAGGGCTCGAACGTGACCTTCCAGCCGGTCGGCGCGGTCGCAGCGAGCGTAACGTTGTCGGCCGGCGCGGTGCCGGTGTTGGTGACGACGATCGGGATCGAGCTCTGCTGCCCTGCGACTGCACGCGCACTCAAGAGTCCGTCGCGGCCAGCCACCGTCAGCTGCGGTTGTCCGACCACGTCAAGCGCGACCTCCGTCTTGGCGGAAGCGTCTTCCGCCTTGACCGTTACCTGCACCGGGAAATGCCCGGCGTCGATCGTGCTGGGCGGTCGGACCTTCAGCTTGATGTCCTTGGATTGGCCCGCATCGATCGGAATCGAGGAAAGCTCCTGGGTGCCGTAGGCCTCGGTAAACGACGTCTCGAAATTGGCCGGCGCGTTGGCGGCGAAGCTCGCGGTCAGATTGCGCCCGCTGTCGTTCTTGATGGTCAGCGTATATTCGAAATTCGACTTCGGGCTGCCACGCAATTCCGGCAGCTTCGAAGCCACCGTGAGTTTGGCCGGCAATTCCTTGGCCAGCGCAACGTCGACCGGCAGTGTCGCCTGGTTGTCCTGGCCTGCCGCTTTGACCGTCAGGGTCTGCGCGTTCAAATTGGCATTGGCCGGAATGTCGAGGCGAAGCTGCAACGCGACACTGGCGTCCGGCGCCGGCATCGCTGCCGCGACAGGCTGTCCCCCGCCCAGGATCGTCGCGGTCCAGCCGCTCGGCACCCCCGTCACCGAGAGCGTATATCGCTCCGGCCCGAGGCCATAATTCTGCAACCGCAACGGAATGTTCGACGTGGTGCCGGGCCTCACGGTGACCGCGGGATAGTCGGTCATCAGATAAAGGCCTTTGATGTCGCGCGGCGTGTCGGCGGCGTGAACATTCGAGGCGACGAGCGCAACAGCGAAAGCAAAGGGGGCGAGATAAAGCGCTCGCATCGAAACACTCCTGCAATGGCAGAGAAAGGTGTGCCGCGCCCGGCCTGCCCGACCGAAACCGCGACGGCGAAGAGTGCAACAACTTAAGCGAGGTGATCGTGACGAAAAACGGCACAGCCCAATTACGAGTCGGTGATGTCGGCTAGGAAATTAGTCTAGAACGACGGGCTTTCGCCGCGTCGGGCCGTACCAAAGTATAATCCATGTGAGCCGAATTGCTGCACAGCAGCAAGATTGACCCGAATTTATTTAATCGCTGCCGGTTCGCTCTCGACCAATAAGCGTTGTACACCATCTGTTGAATGAGAAGTGACCGAGGAACGCCATGAAGAGGGGAATAACCGTTCTGGTTTGCGTCAGCCTGCTCACGGTCGGCGTTTATTTCGCGATCATCCAGTGGGGCATCCGGCACGAAACGCTCAATCTGTTCGATGCCTCGCGGCAGCGGCCGGTCTCGGTGGATCTGGCGGTACGGCGCGATTACGAGCTGAAAGCCGGTGACGGCTTCTGGAAACTGCCGGTTGCGATCATCAGCAACGGCAACACCGTCAAGAATACGGAATATTCGTTCCTGGCCAATGTGCTTGCGGCGAGAGGCTATCTGGTAGCCAGCATTCAGCAGGATATCCCAACCGATCCGCCCTTGATGACCATACCGGACAAGCCCTATGTCGGCCGGCAAGGCCTCTATGAAAAGGGCGAAGCCAATATCCTGTTCGTGCTGGGCGATTTGAAAAGCCGCTATCCTAATGCGGACTACAGTCACCTCACGATGGTCGGACATTCCAACGGCGGCGACACGGCGATGTATTTCGCCATGGAACATCCGGACATGGTCACCAAGGTGGTCACGCTGGACAATCTGCGCGTTCCCTTCGTGCTCAACAACAAGATGAAAATTCTGTCGTTCCGTTCCAGCGACCCCCACTTCAAGACCGATCCTGGCGTGCTGCCGAGCGCGCAACAGGCGGTCAAGGACGGCATCGACATCGTCAAGACGCCGTTCCAGCACACCGAGATGAGCGATCGCGGCCCCGACTCGGTGAAGGAGAAGATCCAGGCCACGCTCGATCAATTCCTGGGCGGGCTAGGCTCCAGCGAATTGTCGCCGAATAACACCGACAAGCCGCTGATTTCCAACCCGCCTTCCCCGGCGCCGGGCGCGGCCGCTCCGACCGCGCCTGTTGTTGCCAATCCGCCGGTAGCACCCCCCACTCCCGATCGGTCGGGCTCCTAGCCCTTCCCCGGCTTTGGAGCATCATCGAGCAGGCAACCGCTGCCCGCGCCGCGGCTAACTCCGCTTGCCCTCCGCGGAACAGCGCGTAAGATCGCAGACATCCGGCGAAGCCGATCAACGTGCCGTCAAGAGCGCGTTTACACAAAGCACAATCATACAAAAGCAATCTGGGAGGAACGAATGAGGCTTACGAATTTCGCGTTTGCCGTGATGACGCTGGCCGTTGGCGCGACGCCCGCTGCGGCGCAAGAAAACGTCGGCGTCAAGATTGGCGTTCTCAGCGACATGAACTCGCTCTATGCCGACATCACGGGAAAGGGAACGGGCGTCGCCGCGCGCATGGCGGCGGAGGATTTTGGGCCTGTGCTCGGCAAGCCGGTCGAGATCGTCACGGCAGACCACCAGAACAAGGCCGACGTCGCTTCGGGCATCGCGCGGGTCTGGTATGATACCGAAGGCGTCGACATGATCACCGACGGCGGCTCGTCGGCGGTCGCGCTGGCGGTCGAAGACGTCTCCCGGCAGAAGCAGAAACTGGTGCTGTTTAACGGCCCTGCCAGTTCCGATATCACCGGCAAGAATTGTTCGCCTTACGCGGCGCATTGGAACTACGATACCTACGCGCTTTCCACCGTGACCGGCTCGGCCGTCGTGAAGGCGGGTGGCAAGAACTGGTTCTTCATTGGCGCCGATTATGCGTTCGGGCACGCGCTCGAGCGGGACACCGCGGCAGTGGTCGAAAAGGACGGCGGCAAGGTGCTGGGCGCCGTCTACGCGCCGCTCAACACGGCCGACTTTTCCTCCTTCCTGCTGCAGGCGCAGGCCTCGAAGGCCAATGTCATCGGGCTGGCCAACGCCGGCGGCGACACCACCAACGCGATCAAGCAGGGAACCGAATTCGGCATCACCAAGGGCGGCCAGAAGTTCGCGGCGTTATTGATGTTCATCACCGACGTAAACGGGCTCGGCCTCAATGCCGCACAGGGCCTGCAGTTCACGACGGCGTTCTACTGGGACAAGGACGACCAGACCCGCGCCTTCTCGCAGCGCTTCATCAAGCAAGTCGGCCACATGCCGACCATGGTGCAGGCCGGGGTCTACAGCGCAACGATACATTACCTGAAAGCCGTCAAGGCTCTCGGCAACAAGGATCCGCTGAAGGTCATGGAGAAGATGCGGGAAACCCCGATCAACGACTTCATGACGCATGACGGCAAGCTGCGGATCGACGGCCGCGTGCTGCGCGACATGTACCTGGTCGAGGTCAAGAAGCCCGAGGAATCCAAGGGGCCGTGGGATTACCTGAAAATCGTCGAGACCGTGCCGGGCGACAAGGCCTACCGACCGCTCGGCGATGGCGGCTGCCCGCTGGTAACGGCGGCGAAGCAGTAACGGCGCACTTTCTGTCGGGCATTCATTGCCTCTTCGCGGTGGACCTCCGGCCCACCGCCGGCAGGAATTTGAGCGGTCGGATCAGCGTCCGCGGTCAATCAGGTATGCGCAAGGGACGTCATTAAAATTCAATAACGCTGGAATAATCCCGCTAAGATGGCGGCGGCTTTCTTGACAGCGGGGCAGCAATGGATTTCGACCCGGTTTTCCTGTCGCGGCTGCAATTCGCCTGGGTGATCGGGTGGCACATCCTGCTTCCGGCCTTTACCGTCGGCATGGCAGCATTCATCGCGGTGCTGGAAGGTTTTAACTTCCTCACCGGACGCGACGTCTACCTTCGCGTTTCGATGTTCTGGATCAAGATCTTTTCCATCGCGTTCGGCATGGGCGTCGTCACCGGCATCATCATGCCCTTCCAGTTCGGCACCAACTGGAGCCGCTATGCGGACGCCACCGCAAACGTCCTCTCTCCGCTGTTCGCCTATGAAGGCCTGACGGCCTTCTTCCTCGAAGCGGCGTTTCTCGGCGTGCTGCTGTTCGGGCGAAAGCTGGTGCCGCGCTGGGCGCACTTCGTCGCGGCGCTGATGGTCTCGCTCGGCACCCTGTTGTCCTCGTTCTGGATCCTCTCCGCCAACAGCTGGATGCAAACGCCAGCGGGCTTTGAACTGATCGACGGGCGCTTCTTTCCGAAGGACTGGCTGCAAGTCATCTTCAATCCGTCGTTTCCCTACCGGTTCGGCCACACCGTGGTGGCGTTCTTCATCACCACGGGTTTTGTCGTGCTGGGCACCGGCGCCTATCTGCTCAAGCGCGGCAGATTCGTCGAGGAAGGCCGGATCATGGTGTCGATGACGCTGTGGCTGTTGACCGTGCTGGTGCCGCTGCAGATATTCCTGGGCGACGCGCACGGGCTCAACACGCGCGAGTACCAGCCCGCCAAACTCGCGGCGATCGAGGCGCGCTGGGAAACCGGACGCGGCATTCCCCTCACGCTTTTCGGCATTCCCGACGAGAAGGCCGAGGCCAATCATTTCTCAATCGAGGTACCGCGCCTCGGTAGCCTCATCCTGACCCACGAACTGGACGGCGAGGTCAAGGGCCTCAAGGACTTTCCCGCCGACCAACGACCGCCGGTTGCGATCCCGTTCTTCGCGTTTCGCATCATGGTCGGGTGCGGGCTATTGATGCTCGCCGTCGTCGTGCTCGGCGGATGGTTGCGCTGGCGCGGCCACCTCACCGAGGCGCCTCTGTTTCTCCTGCTCTGCCAGATCATGACGCCGATCGGCTTTTTTGCGGTCATCGCCGGATGGACGGTGACCGAGGTCGGGCGGCAGCCCTGGACGGTGTACGGGCTTTTGCGCACGGCGCAGTCGGTATCGCCTTCCCTGAGCGGCACCGACGTCCTGATTTCTCTACTCGCCTACATGGTCGTGTACCTCTTCATGTATCCCTCGGGCGTGCTCTTGATGTGGCGCGTCGTGCGCAAAGGCCCGGCGATCGTGGATGAGTCCGACCCCGCCATCGAGGCCGGACGGCCCAAGGCTCCCGTGCTGGCCGGCGCCGCCGCTGTCGGAGGACATGAGCCGTGAACCAGGTTCTCGACTTCGTTCCGATCTGGACCCTGATCCTCGGGATGGCGGTGTTCTTCTACGTGTTGCTGGACGGTTTCGACCTTGGTGTGGGCATTTTGTTCGGCCTTGCGCCAGACACCGAATCCCGCAACACCATCATGAACTCGATCGCGCCGATCTGGGACGGCAACGAGACCTGGCTGGTGCTCGGCGGGCTTGGATTGCTGGCGGCTTTCCCGGTAGCCTTCGCGATCATCATTCCGGCGGTCTATTTTCCGATCCTGGTGATGCTGCTGGCGCTGGTGTTTCGCGGCGTGGCCTTCGAATTCCGCTTTCGCGATGCTCCGCGCAAAACATTCTGGGATCACGCCTTCAGCTATGGCTCGGGCATCGCCACCTTCGCGCAAGGCGTGGTGCTCGGCAGCTTCATCCAGGGCTTTGAAGTCCAGGGCCGGGTATTCTCCGGCCATTCGTTCGACTTCCTGACTCCGTTTTCGCTGATGACGGGCGTCGCCCTGCTGTTCGGCTACGGGTTGCTCGGGGCCGGTTGGCTAATCCTCAAGACCGAGGGCGGCATTCAAAGCGCCGCGCGGCGTCACGGCCGCATCTGCCTGATTGGCGTACTGGCGGCGATCGCGATCGTCAGCATCTGGACGCCCGTTGCGAACCACGCCGTCGCCGCGCGCTGGTTCAGTTGGCCGAACGTCCTGATCCTGGCGCCGGTGCCGATCGCGACGGCGGCAGCGGCATGGATGACATGGCGGGCGTTGGGCAGCCGGGCCGAGGTGCTGCCGTTTGCGGGCGCGATCTTGCTGTTCGTCTTGTCCTATCTCGGCATCGCCATCAGCCTCTTCCCGATGATCGTGCCCTATCATTTTACGTTATCGGAAGCCGCCTCCTCCGATCGGACCCAGGCGTTCCTGCTGGTCGGGACACTGGTGCTGCTGCCGGTGATCCTGATGTACAGCGGTTGGTCGTATTGGGTATTTCGCGGCAAGGTACGGGCGGATACCGGCTACCATTGATCCGGCTCGCGGCCGTCGCACCGAAGATCGCATTCCAGTGACGTCGCCACGATCTCAATCGTGTCTTTTGATCATTCCCCAGAAGGTGGCGGGCGCTCGTGTTCGCTCGAAAACGCCGTAGCTTTCAATCCGGCAAGCCGGCTTCGCGGAGTGCGACAGCCATCTTCTCACGCTGGTCGGGGTCGCGAACCGGAAAGGCTTCCCGCACATGAGAGGTACGAAAGCCCGGGTGCAACTTCAACAGCTCTGCGACCGTCTGCATTGCATCCGTTGTTCGGCCGGCACTACTGGCGTTTACGGCGAATGCGGCAAGCGTATGGGCATGCTTTGCAAGCTGGATTGACTTCATCGCTATCGCGCATCCCTCGTCGTAGCGGCCGAGTTGATACAACGCGAACGAACTGCCGTTCCAGGCGCTTGTTCGCAACCGATCCAGCGGGCTTAGCCTGATCATCCGATCAAAGCTCTCGATCGAGCGCTCCGCCTCGCCGCACATCAACGTGACCCATCCCCTTGAATACCAGGCGACGGCGAGATTGGGATTGAGTGAGACGGCCCGTTCGACCATCGAGGCGCCACGATCATATTCGTGCCCAAGATAGGTCAGGACATGGCCTGATATGGCGAGCACAAACGCGTCGTCGCCTGCCAATGTCGATCCCGCGTCGGCCAGGCGGATGGCCTCAGCCCGCATTTCGGCGGTCAGCGGCACGCCGCGCGCGGCTTGCTGCATCATCAGGGTCGCGGCGGCCATGGCATAGGCGGCGCCATAGTCCGGGTCCTGCTCGAATGCCTTTTTGAAGAACTCGCGCGCCTCCGACAGCGCCTTCATTTTGTTCAGCGAAGCCATGCCGCGCAGAAACAAATCATAGCTGTCCAGCCGATCGGTCGGCTTTTGTCTTGTCCGCTCGATCTCCGCCTGTTCTAGCGTGGGCGCAATCACGCCCACCACGCTGGCAGTGACCTGGTCCTGCAGGCCGAACACGTCCTCTAGCGCCCCGTCGAACTTGTCCGCCCATAAGTGACGGTCGGTTGCGGCATCGATCAACTGACCGGTAATCCGGACCCGGTTGCCGGCCTTGCGGACGCTGCCTTCCAGCACGTAACGCACCCCGAGTTCGCGGCCGACCTGCCTGATATCGACCGATTTGCCCTTGTAGGTGAAGCTGGAATTGCGCGCGATCACGAACAACGACTTGAAGCGCGACAGCGCGGTGATGATGTCTTCCGCCATACCGTCGGCGAAATATTCCTGCTCGGCGTCGCCGCTCATGTTCTGAAACGGCAACACGGCGATGGAAGGCTTGTCGGGCAACGCGAGCACCGCTGGCGTTTCCGCGACAGGTCTGGTTTCGCCTGGATTTTCGCCTGGCTTTTGCCGGCCTGGAGCCACCTGCCCCACGTCAAGCGGCGTCGCTCCGACCCGCAGCCGCCATGTCCGCATCGGCTCGGCGATATTCTTCAGGGCTTGCTGACCCATGTCGTCGAAAGCGAGGTCGACCTTGCCGCGAATCTGACGCTGCGCGTCGTCGGAAATGCAGACCCCGCCGGGCTCCGCGATCCCCTCGAGGCGAGCCGCGATATTGACGCCGTCGCCGAAAATGTCGTTGTCATCGATGATGATGTCGCCGACATGAATGCCGATCCGGAAGTCGATCCGCGATGGCTGCGGCACGCCGCTATTCTGTTCTGCCATGCGATGCTGAACTTCGACCGCGCAGCGGACCGCATCGACCGCGCTGGCGAATTCGACCAGTACGCCGTCACCGGTGGTCTTGACGATACGCCCGCGATGTTCGGCAATGGCCGGATCGACGATCGTTTTGCGGATTGCCTTGAGCCGGGCCAGCGTGCCTTCTTCGCTGGCCCCCATCAACCGGCTATAGCCAACGACATCAGCCGCCAGCACGGCAGCCAGCCGCCGCTGCACCCGCTCTTTTGTCAAGATCGCCCTCTGGTGGATAGTCTCAGCCCGGTCGATCTAACCACATCGGACCGCGCAAGGGCAGCGTCCCGGAAGCGGCCCCGTTGGGAACCCTGCGCAGATAGGGCCACCTTCCAAATAGGTCCGAAATCGGACATAATTTGATTCGGAGTTCGAGTTCCGAAAGTACGTCCCTCTTGGACCGCGAGGATCGGATGCTGCGATCACCCCGGCCGACGCCGACATGCACGCGATTTCAGGCCACTCTCGAGATGCCCTGCATCAAATGCGGAGAGCCGATGCGGCTCGCGCTGATCGAGCCCCGGAACCAGAACTTCGATTTACTGACCTACCAATGCATCCCCTGCGATGCCGGCGAAAGCTTTCTCAAAGCGATGTAGCCCGCTTTAACGACGACGGGTCAGACGCTCGCATTCAGATTCCGGCCGCCGATCGTGCCGGCTGAGGGATACGGGTCGTTATTGGCCGGTGATTTGCGTGGGCGCGGAATAGAAAATCCCGGCGCCCGAGACCTGAGATGCGATCAGGAATGCGGCCACGATGGCCGGCACGCTGATCAGCCTGAGAAATTGATCCACCGAAAGCATTGCCTGCGTCCCCAAGGTGCCCCGACAGCCGATTTCAATTCGCCCTTTGTGTGACCTGCTGACTGGTCAGCACTTGATCGGAATAGGCTGCCCCACCGATTGCGATCAGAGCCAAAATCGAAATAACGGCCAACGTGTGCATGGGTTAACGATCGTTTTTGATTGTGGCCAAAAACGTCAGAGCTTGGCGCATTTTCGGGACGATCAAGAGAACAATCGTGGCCGCGGGAAGGCGATCGCGGTCAGGCGGTGTTCCCGGCGTCGATCGTCATCACCGAACCCGTAATATTGCGGGCTCCATCACCGAGCAGGAATTCCACCATGCGGGCGACATCGTCGGATTCCGGCAACCGGCGAAGCGCGCTTCGGCTCGCGATCCGTTTGCGCTGATCGTCCGACAGGCCCTGCGTCAGTGCGGTATCGATAAAGCCCGGCGCGATCGCGTTCACGGTGATGCCGAGCTTGCCGACCTCGCGCGCCAGCGACTTGGTAAAGCCGGTCGCGGCCGCCTTGGTCGCGCCGTAGACCGACAGGCCGTTATAGCCCGTGCTCGCGATGATCGAGGACATGTTGATGATGCGCCCGGCGCCATCGGCCATCATGTGGCGCACCACATATTTTGTCAGGATGACCGGCGAAAGCACGTTGAGACGAAGCAGAGCCTCGATCTCGGTGTTGTGCATGGTGGCAAGCAGTCCCTCGGTGCCAATGCCGGCGTTATTGACGAGGCCATAGAGGGCGCCGAACTCGTCACGCAATTGTTTGACAAAGGCAGGGATGGCGTCGATCTCGCCGAGGTCGAACGGCCGGAAGTGCAGCACGCCCCTGCCCTGCTTCACCGCTTCATCGATCGCGGCTTTCAGCTCGCCGCTTTCGCGTCGCGCGACGGCGATCACATGATAGCCGGCCGCAGCCAGCCGCCGCGCGATCGCGAGGCCGATGCCGCGGCTGCCTCCGGTCAACAGAACATTATGCATCGTGCCGGGCCAGCTTTCCGGCTGCCGTGATATCGAGCGAGGTGACGAACTTGATGACGGCGGGCACCTTGTGGGGCGCCAGCGACGCCTTGCAGTCCGCCAATATCCGGGCGCGGATTTCATCGCTGCGACCGGTATCGACATCGTCGGCCAGAATGACGTCGGCCACCACGATGCCACCGGTGATCGGGCTGCGACGTGACTTGGCGCGGGACATCCGCACTTCGGGCTGCCGGTTGATAATCGCTTCGATCTCCTCGGGATGAACCTTGAGACCGCCGATATTGATGATGCCGCCGCGACGGCCAACGAAATGATAGCGGTCGCCGCGCAATTCGACCATGTCGCCGGTGTCAACAAAACCGTCCGCGTCGGTCAGTGCGGCGGCGTTGCGGCCGACATAGGCATGTGCGGCCCGTTTTGAGCGAACCCGAAGCGAGCCATCCACGACTTTCATTTCGACGCCGTCGTGGTTGCTGCCGATCACCCCGGCGGGAAAACCCTCACGGCCGTCGTTCACGGCAAAGCCGACGCCGGCTTCGGTCGAGGCATAGGCATGGCCGACCGACGCCGCCGGAAAGGCTGCGCGCAAGCCATCCAGCACCGCCTGGTCGGCGATCTCGCCCGACAGCCGGACGTAACGCGGCGTAAAATTCGATGTCGCACCGCTCATCAGGAGCTTGCGCCAATGCGAAGGGGTACCCGAAATATGCGTCACGCCCCGCGACTGCAGGCGCGCGACGTGATCGGCCAATGCCTCGCCCGGGCCCGACAACACCATCGAGCCGCCGCCGACGATGGCGCGGAGGAATATCTGAAGCCCGCCATAGCGGCGTATGTCATAGAAGGTCGCCCAGACCGCGGCGTTACGCGCCGCTCCATCGGCAACGATGGCGCCGGTCAGTGCGTCCAGGGTGTGACCGACAATCTTCGGCACGCCCGAAGTGCCTGACGTCAGCATCAGCCATTCCGTCGCGCGTTCGGTTTTGGTCGTGACCGTTGCCCGCATCGGCGGTCCGGCCGGCACAATCAGTTTCACATCGGAGGAGACCCATCGCTCGGGCTGGTCGGTGACCACCGCATCGATGTCGGCGTCCTGCATCAGGCTCTGCAAATGATCGGCGTTAAGATCGGGCGGACACAGCAGCATGCGCCGGGCCACGCCATCGACCTCCGTCATGACCAGACCGGAGATCAATTGATCGGAGACCGCCATCAGCACCGACCGTCCGGAGAGATCGCCGAGCCGATTCGACAGGCAGGTGTGCTGAAGAATATCGCTCAGCGAGACAATCCGTCGCGCGTCCGAAATCGTTCGGCCGGTCAGATCCGGGCCGAGATAATTACGGAGCGAAAAGAGTTCACGCGGGGACATTTTCATAGGCCTTGATAAAGTCGCCTACGGTGAGCGGAAATGCCGCGTCCTCCGCGATGGTAAACGGATCGACACCGAGATCGTCTTCGAGGCGCGCCACCAGAATGGCAAAGCCGAGCGAATCGAAGCCGGTTTCATGCAGCGACAGCGCATCGTCGAGCGGCGGCAGAGTGACCTTCTGCTCCTCGGCGATCTGCCGCATCGCCGAAATAATCCTTAACCTTACCGACATGGATTGTTTCGCTTTCTCGTTAAATTGTGAAGGCACATCATAGAGCGCAAATGTGAAATATCTCCGGCTTGCAGCGATCTTTTGCACGCGTTGGTAAACCGAAACTCGCCGCGTACCACCGGGTTCTCCTGATGGCGGAAAATGCTGCCAGTTCAGAACCGGATCGAGCCATCGACGATACGCGCGTGGGCACCCGCATCGATCGGACGATATTCTCCCGATTTCGGTTCGCGAAAAAACAGCGGATCGGTCACGTGATGTGGATCGAAACCCTCGCGAACCAGTTCATGCTTCTTCTGCTTGAAGGTCTCGGTGGTATCCAGCGTCGTGCAAATCCGGATCATCACCGGGCAGGCATAGGCCGGCAGGCGTTGCGCAAGAAGTGCGGCGAACTCTCCGATGTCGAAATTGCTGTCGATCACGATCGCAACCATCCCGGCGCGGCCATCGGCGCCTGGAATTTCCACGCCGTAGGTGGTTGCCTCGGCAACGCCCGGGCAATCCGCCACCGCCTCGTTCACCTCGGAAGTCGCGACATTCTCGCCCTTCCACCGGAAGGTATCGCCGATCCGGTCGACGAAATGGAAATAGCCCTGTTCGTCAAGCCGCATCAGGTCGCCGGTCCGGAACCAGGCATCGCCTTTCGCAAGCACGTCGCGCAGAACCTTCTTTTCGGTCTGCGCCGTGTCGGTATAGCCCTCGAAGCGGCCGCCGCCTTCATCGGCGGTTCCGATCCGCCCCACAGCTTCGCCGACCTCGCCACGGGCGCAGGCAATGCAAAGCCCATCCGCGTTGCGAACGGAAGTGCCCGACTCGGAATCGACCTGAACGATCGCCGCCGGAAAACGATGCGCCAATAGCGGTGGAATGCGGCCGATCGCGCCGGGCTTGCCCTCGACATTGTAGAGCGAGAAGTTGCCTTCCGTGGCCGCGTAGAACTCGAGAATGCGGGGAATGGCGAAACGCGCCTGAAACGCTTCCCAGATATCGCCGCGTAGCCCATTGCCGCAGATCAGCCGGAGCGGATGCCGGTTTTCAAACTCGGATGGCGGCGCCTTCAGCAGATAGCGGCAGAGTTCGCCGATATACTGGAACAGCGTGCAATCCCAGCGCGCGATGTCACGCCAGAAATTTTCCACCGAGAATTTGTCCGACAGCACCACCGACGCGCCCACGCTCAGCATGCTGCAGGGCGCGACGATGCCGCCGACGCTATGGAAGAGCGGCAGGCAATCGTAGAGGCGGTCCTCTGACGTGGCGCCGGTCAGGCCCGCGAACCAGCCGCCCCAGTTCAGGATGCGGCGATGGCTGATGCTGGCGGCCTTCGGCAGGCCGGTGGTGCCGGAGGTGTAGATCAACAATGCGCGATCGTTGATGGTGACCGCGCCGCGCTCGACGGCATCCAGCGGACTTCCGTCCATCCGATCCAAAATCTCATCCAGGGCCGTAGCGTGATCGTCGATATCCAGTTCGGCGCGGCCGCCATGGAACCAGATCTTTGGCACCCGGCTCAAATACGGTATCGCCGTCTCGAACACGCTCGCAAGCTCCGCGGCCAGCACGACATGATCGGCTTTCGCGACATTGATACAATGCGACAGCGACAATCCAACCAGCTTGGTATTGATCAGCGCCGCGACGCCGCCGATTTTGGTGATACCGAGCCAGGCGGCGACGTAGTCCGGCCGGCTTGGCATGAACAGGCAGACGGTATCGCCGGCTTTAATTCCTGCCGACAGCGCCCAGCGCGCATACCGGTTGATGCGTTGCGCCAACGCCGCATAGCTGAAGGTCTCGGTCTCCGACAACAGACCCGGACGGTCGGGCTGCCGCGCGGCATGATCTTCGATGATGTCGGCGAACAATTTGTTCGGCTCAGCCTCGATGCGGGAGGTCAGCTCGATGGCCTTCAGCCAGCTCTTGGCCGCCGACGGCCTGGCAGGCTGCGGCCGGTTGTCTGTCGCTGGCTCGATAACGCTTACGCCCATCGCCGAATTGCCCATGGATCGATTTTGGTGCCTTGTATAGCCCTGCTTGGCGGATCAGGGGTTAACCAGCAGAGTTAAAAGCAACTTGCTGCCCCGCTTATCTCGCCCAACAAGAAAAGACGGATTGAGGAAACCAATGCATTCCCGGCTTACCGCTTTCATGGTCGCAATGGCTTCACTTCTGTGGAGCGGGGCCGGATCGGCAGAAACCTTTCCCGACCGGTCCATTCATATTGTCGTCCCCTTCCCCGCCGGCGGCTCGAACGATGTGGTGGCCCGCTTCCTCGGTCAAAAACTGTCCGAAATCTGCGGTCAGTCGGTCATTGTCGATAACCGCGCCGGTGCGGGCGGCAATGTCGGCGCGGAATTCGTCGCGCGGTCCGCGCCTGATGGATATACGTTGCTGCTGACGGCGCCGGGGCCGTTGGCCGTCAACCAGTCGCTCTATTCCCATATGGCGTTCGATCCGGCCGCCGATTTCGCGCCGATCGCGCTAATCGCCTCGGTGCAGATCGTGCTGACCGTCAATCCCGCGGTGAAAGCCAAAACCGTGGCCGAACTCGTCGCGCTCGCGAAGGCCGCGCCCGGCACCTTGAATTTCGGCTCCTCGGGTTACGGCTCGACCAATCATCTGGCCGGCGAATTGTTCAAGAACCTCGCCGGCATCAACATCGTCCACGTGCCCTATCGTGGCGCCGCACCCGCCATGAACGACCTCATCGGCGGCCAGATCCCGATCCTGTTCGACAACATGCCGGCCGTTCGACCCCAGGCGCTCGCCGGCAGCCTGCGCGCGCTGGCGGTGGCCGGTCATGCGCGGTCCCCATTGTTTCCGGAATTGCCGACCATGGAAGAGGCCGGCGTCGCCGGATTTGAAGCGTCGTCGTGGTTCGGCCTGGTCGCGCCCGCGAAGACGCCGCCGGCGGCCGTCAAGAGACTGACGGATGATGTCATGAAAGCGCTCGGCGATCCGGATTTCGCACGAAAGCTTTCCGACGTAGGAGCGGAGCCCGGCTCGCTGTCAGGCGAAGCATTTGGCTCGTTCCTGCGCGCGGAGACCGAAAAATGGGGCAAGGTGGTCAAGGATTCAGGCACCGTAATGCAGTGATAAAGGGCCCGGCGCAAAAAGCGCATCTGCCGACTTTACGATTCTCTCTGCGGTTTTGATTTCCATTTCAATCAGCCGATCCGCCTCGTCATTGCGAGGAGCCAACGGGTCGCGCGAACGCGCGCCCGATGACAGGCTCCGCGACGAAGCAATCCAGTCTTCGCTTGTGACACTGGATTGCTTCGCTTCGCTCGCAATGACGATGAGACATACTTCCGCATTCTCGCGGCATGGTTTTGTCCGAGGCTTACAAATTCATCGGCCCTCAGAAGCAAGAGGGCGCCGGGAAGACCGGGTGCGCGCTGCACCCGCGGTCTCGTGTGCATTGATGCACGAAGAATGCGCACACGAGCATACAGGTTCAGCGGAAACACTCCGGCCTT
>Ga0208589_1000095_pt1 | contig 41349 bp, 36 predicted proteins | sample NGESurshal092012_2_FD_184486 | JGI IMG/M metagenome (GOLD analysis project Ga0208589, IMG submission 184486) | Arctic peat soil microbial communities from Barrow, Alaska - NGEE Surface sample F53-2 shallow-092012 (SPAdes) | ecosystem: Environmental > Terrestrial > Soil > Wetlands > Peat ...
GCCTGTGTCCGTGATTCACTTCCTGAAACTACGTGCGTCCCTGTTTCATCCCCCTGTTTCATTCCCCTGAAACTACGTGCGTCCCTGTTTCATTCCCCACTTCCTGAAACTACGTGCGTCCCAGTTTCATTCCTCGTGCGTCCCTGTTTCATTCCCCCCTGTTTCATTCCCCTGTTTCATTCCCCATTCCCCCTGAAACTACGTGCGTCCCTGTTTCATTCCTCATTCCTCCCCCTGTTTCATTCCCCTGTTTCATTCCCCATTCCCCCTGAAACTACGTGCGTCCCTGTTTCATTCCTCAATTTGTTTGGCAGCAGAACGTCTGTAAATACTGGATCGCGTCGAATTTCCTGTAATAAGCCACGAAGCGTCGGACCAGGTGGATTTGCCAGCAACGTCAAAGTTCTCAAATCAATTTGCGGCCAGCGATAAGAAAGGACCAACTGCTCATATAAGGGCGGGAATGGTGATGGCAGTTCTCGATATATCTCTTTGAGAATCGACCGGTCGCTCTTTACCGCCGCAGGCTTCCAATTCGATCCCGTTATAGTTGTGACGACGCCGCCTTGGGCCTTATGGCGATCCCTGTCCTCATTAACCGGTCGGTCAATGTGATGAAACGCTGCGACAAAACGATCGATTAATTCAGGGTCTGTCATAACGGCATTGGTGATATCCGACCGTGAATGTCCGCAATCCTTCCCGTTCAATGCTTAAAATGCCGTCTCCCCGTGAACACCATCGCCGCCCCCACCGCGTTCACGGCGTCAATCGTCAGCTGATCCTGCATCGAGCCGCCCGGCTGGATGATCGCGGTGACGCCGGCGTCGAGCAGCAATTGCGGGCCGTCGGGGAACGGGAAGAATGCGTCGCTGGCGGCCACCGCGCCGCGGGCGTGGTGGGTGGACTTGGCGATGGCCAATCTTGCGGCGCTGGGGCGGTCCATCTGGCCGGCGCCGGCTCCTAAAAGCATTCCGTCTTTGCAGATCACAATCGCGTTGCTCTTCACATGTTTGCAGACTTTCCAGGCGAAACGGAGGTCGATCATCTCGCTGGGCGTCGCGGCGCGGCTGCTCGCGGTTTTCCAACTCGTCTCGTCTTCGGGGGCGATGTCGCGGTCCTGGATGAGCCAGCCGCCGACGATTTTGTGGGCGTGGAGTTCGTTGGGGTCGCGCGTGCCGCCAACGGGACCGATGGGGCCTAGTTCGAGGATGCGCACGTTTTTCCAGCGGGCCGAAAGGAGCGCGAGGGCTTCGGGTGAATAGCCGGGGGCAACGATTACTTCCATCAATTTGTCTATCGCGGTGATGGCGTGGGCGGTGGCGAGATCGACGGATTTATTCAGTGCGGCGATCCCGCCGAACGCGGCGAGCGGGTCGCCCTGGAAGGCGCGGCGGAAGGCATTGGGCAAATCAGCGGCGATGGCGCAGCCGCAGGGCGTGGCGTGTTTCACGATGCAGGCGGCGGGTTCGGTGAATTCGCTGACGCACGCCAGCGCGGCGTCGGCGTCCAATAGATTGATGTAGGAGAGTTCCTTGCCGTGATGACGTGTGGCGAAGGCAACCGATGCCTCGCGCGGCTGCTCGCCGATATAGAGCGCGCCTCGCTGGTGGGGGTTTTCGCCGTAGCGGAGGGTCTGGCGGAGCGTGAGATGAGCGTCGATTTTTTCAGGGAGTTCGCTTGCAGTCGGGGCGGGCTTTTCTGCGACGGCGCCCACCGCGCTGCTGAGATGGGCGGCGATGTTGCGGTCGTATTCGGCGGTGTGGGCGAAGGCGCGCTGGGCTTGTTTCAAGCGGTGTTTGCCGCAGCAGGAGCCGTTGTGTTCGCGGAGGTCGCCCAAAACTTTTTCATAGCGGTCGGGGCTGGTGACGACCAGCACAAACCGGTGATTCTTGGCGGCGGAGCGGATCATGGAGGGGCCGCCGATGTCTATGTTTTCGATGGCTTCTTCCAGCTTCACGCCGGGCTTGGCGATGGTTTGTTGGAAAGGATAAAGATTCACGCAGACCAGATCGATGGGCGTGATGTCATGCCCGCGCATGTCGGCGACGTGCTTCTCATTGTCTCGCAATGCGAGAATGCCGCCGTGGATTTTGGGATGGAGGGTTTTGACGCGGCCGTCCATCATTTCTGGGAAGCCGGTGACTTCGGAGACATCGGTGACAGGCAGGCCGAGGTTGCGGAGATGGCGCGCGGTTCCGCCGGTGCTGATGAGCTGGACGTTGAATTCGCGGTAAAGTGCGGCGGCGAATTCGTCCAGGCCGGTTTTGTCGGAAACGGAAATAAGCGCGCGCTTGACGGCGATGAGATCGCTCATGCTGTGATTATTCCAATGTGGTTGTCGCTAAGCTCGATGCAATTCATTTATTCCAAAAAGCCGGGGCCGCCGGGGCGGAGGACCGGGGTGATGGCGTAGACCGCGCCGTCGTCGGTGGCGCCATAGATCGTGGAGTCGGTGGTGTTGATTCCGATGGACGTGAAACGGGTTTTGCCGGAGCGATAACGGACGGCGCCGGTGAGGCGGTCGAGAATCCAGATTTGGTTGTCGTTGGTGCGCACATAAGTGAAGAGGCGGTCTTCACAGATGAACTGCACGGCCTCGGGGCAAATCCATCGCGGCGAACGGTTGACGTCTTCGACCTTATGAGAGTTATGGGGATCAATGACAATCTGATGCGTCTTATCAATGGCTGCCAGGCCCATTTCGGGGACGTACTGGTAGACGCTGGTGCGCGTGACGATGGGGCCGGAGTCGAATTGTTTGGGGCTGAGATATTGCCAGCGGAGGCGGCCGGAGTTGCGGTCGAGGCAGACGAGGCGGCCGGTGCTGCTGGAGGCGTAGACGCCTTCATCGTCAGCCACGACATCGCCGACGATGGAGCCGCCGACATCGAAGCGGTCGTAGTCCAGAGGCCAGAGCGGCGTGCGGTCGGTGTTGACGGCGTAGACGCTGCCGACGCTGTTGCCGATGTAGAGGGTGTTTTGATAAAGGGCGGGCATGCCGCTGACCTGGCCGTAGGCGACCATCCGCCAGCGGATGGGGACATAGGCTGCGGCGAGGTTGAGGTCGGCCAATTCTCCGCCCATGACGTTGATGCCGAGGTAGATGTCATCCTGGCTGCCGACGGCGTCACTGCTGATGGAGAAGCCGAGGGGGACGGATTTATCGAAGTTGCCGGTGGCGCGGCTGTAGATTTCGAGGCTGGACTGGGTGGTGTAGATGATGCGGTTGGGGAAGACGATGGGCCGGCCGACTTCCTGGCCGCCGCCGCGAACGTCATGGCTGAAATTCAGCACGCCGTTGGATTTGGCAATTCCGAAGACGGAGTTACCGGGAGTGCAGGCGAGGACGAGATCACGGTCGACGAAGAGGCGCGTGATGCGCTGGCCGTTATCGAGGGGAACGACTTCCATCCAGGTTTGGCGGAAGATGGATTGGTCGAGGCCGGCGGCGCGGGCAGCGATGATGGGCACGGGGGCCGCAGCGCCGGCGCTGGGGGCCGCGGGATGGGATGATCCGCAGCCGGTGATGCCGAACAGCAGGATGGTAGACGCGAGGAGAGGCTTAAAACGACAGTTCATCACGCGAGTGCTCCGCAAGGAAGGTCAATGGCTAAGTAGCCGAGGTGGGAGGATAACACAGGGGGGATGGGGAGAAAAGTAAGAAAGTGGGAGGGATTTAAGTTTTCAGTTTTCAGTTTTCAGTTTTCAGCTCATGCCGGGGGGAGGTTTGCCGGTCGGCGCTTCACATCTTGTCCGGGTGGGCGATGCCCAGGAGGTCCAGGGCGGTTTCAAAGGTGCGGGCGGTTAGGTCGCAGAGGGCCAGGCGGCTGGGGCGGGTGGCTTGGTGTTCTACCTGCAAGACGGGGCAGTTTTCGTAGAAGCCGCTGAATTTGGTGGCCAGATCGTAGAGGTAGGTGCAGAGCAGGTGCGGCTTGAGGTCGCGGGCGACCATTTCTATGCAATCGCCGAGGCGAAGGATGTGCTTGGCCAGAGTGATTTCGTAGGGGGATTGAAGGTTGATTTCGCCCGCTTCTGAATCGCCGCCTGAGAGGGCGGCCTTGCGGAAGATCGACTTGATGCGGGCGTGGGCGTATTGCAGGTATGGGGCGGTATTGCCATCGAGGGAGAGCATTTTGTCGAAGCTGAAGACGTAGTCGGCCACGCGGTCCTTGGCGAGGTCGGAGTATTTGACCGCGCCGATGCCGACGGCATGGGAAATGGCTTTCTTCTGATCGTCGGGGAGTTCGGGGTTTTTGGATTCGACCACCTTGAGAGCGCGGGATTCGGCTTCGTCGAGCAGGTCGGCCAGCTTGACGGTTCCACCGCTGCGGGTTTTGAAGGGTTTGTTGTCTTCGCCGAGCATGGTGCCGAAGGGGGCGAAATCCAACTGAACCGGCTGGCTTGAAACGCCGGCCTGCCCCTCTTGCCCCCTCTCCCTGTACTCAGGGGGAGGGCTGGGGTGGGGGTTCTGCTGGCTCGCAGTAAGACCCCCACCCCGGCCCTCCCCCGGCGTACCAGGGGAGGGGAATGGGGAGGAAGTCGTCGGTGAAAGTAATTTGTCCCAGCCGGCTTTTCTCACTGTTGCAAAGAGCTGGGCGAAATGATGGGCCTGCCGGGAATCGTGGACGTAAATGATGCGATTGGCGTGAAGCTCGCTGACTCGATAGCGGATGGCGGCGAGATCGGTGGTGGCGTAGAGGTAGCCGCCATCGGATTTTTTCACGATCATCGGGGGCTTGTCGGGGCCGTCGATGAAGACCGCGGTGGCGCCGTCGCTTTCGATGGCGAGGCCGGATTTCTGGAGGTCGGCGACGATCGAGGGGAGAACGGCGTTGTAGGCGGATTCGCCGCGAATGGCTTCGTCATCCAACTTCACGTCAAGACGGTCATAAGTTGTGTCAAAATGTTCAAGAGATTCAACGTAAAGAAGGCGCCATGACTCGTATGTATCGGGATCATTAGCTTGCAGGTGTACAACACGCTGGCGAGCGCGATTGGCAAAGTCAGGTTCTGCATCGAATTTTACCTTGGCTTCTTGATAGAAGACGTTCAGGTCACCAATTGCAAAATTTGCGGACAGCACCTTGTCCCGGCCAAACGTATCGAAGAGGTGTTCAATCAACATCCCAAACTGCGTCCCCCAATCGCCAATATGATTTTGGCGGACAATCTTATGCCCCTGCGCCTCGAGTACCCGGCTGATGGCATCCCCAATAATCGTGCTCCGCAAATGCCCAACGTGCATCTCTTTGGCCACGTTCGGCCCGGAGTAATCGACGACCACAATCTGTGGATTTGGGACATTTTCCAAACCAAGACGCGAGTCGATGCGTAATTCTTGTAACCTCTTGGCCAGCCAGACATGATCTAACTTGACGTTGATGAATCCCGGCCCGGCGATGGTGATGTCGTTATCGGACGCCATTTCGCCGAGCTTGAGGGCGGCTTTGATCTTTTCGGCGACTTGCCGGGGCTTTTGGCCTACTTTTTTGGCCAGGGCCATGGCGGCGTTGGACTGATAATCGCCGAACTCTTCCTGCTGGCTGACGTTAACAGCCGGATCGACCTGTCCGGCTTCCGGGAAGGCGGATTGGATCGCGTCTCGAAATCGTTCAGACAATTGGGCAACAAGCTTCGGCATGGTTGGTAAATCGAAGAGTCTGTCTTTTTGTCCACTGGCGGAAGAAACATATTGTAGGATGCAACTGTATGGATCATCCGCGACGGGTGGCGATGCTATCTGAATGCGCCGATGAACTCCACTACCCGCGTTTACGCGGGAGTTTGAAGTTTTCAGTTTTCAGTTTTCAGCTAGGATAGGCCGCGTTAAGCTGAACACTGAAAACTTCAAAATGGCTCCGAGGGAGCCATTTGACCGCCTGCGGCTGGACCGCTAATGTTCGAAGTGCCGGATCGTGTGGCCTTTTAATTAATTCCCCCCGCACAAGGTGACTGCATGACCTATTCATGGCGTCGGTATGGTCTGGTTTTGGCTGTTCTCTGCGCGGCCCTCATTGGGTGCGGCGTTTATGGGCCGCGGCATCTCTCCGGCGCGATAGCCGACACGTCGCTGGCCAGCGTGGAAGATCAGGTCGCACAAGACCTGCGCGATGGGCATTTCGACCAGGGGGCAACGCTCCTTACGACCGAAGCCAGGACGCACACGGACTTGCAACAGCTCGCTTCCTGGACCACCGCCTTTAAGACCGAGCAGGACACGTTCGCCAGCCAGCGGCAGGATCAGTTTGAGAAGAACATCAAGGACGTTCATACGCTGATTGATCATGGCTTTAAGACCTACGCCCTGGATGCGGTCGATCAGGCATATATCCGCGCGCCGGACAAGGACGCGTTCCGACACGAGAAATGGATCGATGATCTCGTGCAAAATGGAGCCGTCGAGGCTCAATCGGCGGTCGATCAGCAGAACTGGCTGACGGCGCTGCGCATCTATACCGACCTGACCGGCGTTGATCCGTACGAGCCGAAGTGGAAAGACAAGCTCAAACAGGTAACGCGCAGCCTGCAACTGGTGATGCTCTACTCGCCGGATTTCTTTAAGCCGGTGCAGAAGGCGGAGCTTGCCCGTCGCAAGGAAGTGGACGCGCTGCTGCATCCGACGACGCAGCCGGACACGCAGCCGGTGGTGGCGGACGATGATGCGGGCGATTTCAAATTGGATTGGCATGACACGGTGCGCGGCGTGAGCCTGGACATGGTGCTGGATTCGATTGTGCAGGCCGAACACGACTACTACCGCGATGTGAATATCAAGACGCTCCTGAACGGCGGCATCAATATGCTGCGGACGATGGTGGCCACCAAGGGCCTGGAGCAGGCGTTCCCGAATCTGGCTGACGAGACCAAGAAAAAGGATTTCCTGTGGGCGCTGGATCAGGCGTCGGCCCAGGCGAATCTGATCACGCCGGATAACGAAGCGACGACGGTGCATGACTGTATGACATCGCTGATTCAGGCGAACATGAACACGGTTCATATTCCCGAGGAGGTATTGCTCTGCGAGTTTGCCAACGGGGCGCTCGGAGAGCTGGACCCGTTTACGAGCGTGATCTGGCCGTATGACGTGCCGGAGTTTTTGCAGACGACGCGCGGGGCGTTTTCGGGGATCGGCATTCAGATTGAATCGGCGGAAGACGGGAATTTGAAGGTGGTGACGCCGGTGAGCGCTGAAGCGCCGGCGTACCGGGCGGGCATACGAGCCGGCGATGTGATAACGCGCATCGACGGCAAGAACGCTCATGGGATTACAACCAATCAGGCGGTGAAGAACATCACCGGGCCGCCGCACACGTTTGTTGTGCTGACGATGCGCACGCATGACGGCAACGCGAAGATCGTGACAGTCGAACGCGACGTGATCAATGTGGACAGCGTGAAGGGCTACGACCGGCTGCCGGGCGGCGCGTGGAATTATTTCGTCGATCCGGTGAACAAGATCGCCTACCTGCGGCTGACGAATTTCACGGCTGAGAGCGACGGCGACATCACGCGGGCCATGCAGGCGATCTCGGCGCAAGGCGCCAAGGGATTGATCCTCGATTTACGATACAACCCCGGCGGCCTGCTGGACGCGGCGGTGAAGATCGCCAGCAAATTTGTTCGTGAGGGCGTGATCGTAAGCACCCATCCTGACCGGCCGACGGAGAATCAGCCGACGTCGCAGGACGCGGAGCCGGATAAATCAACAACGGATATGCCGCTGGCAGTGCTGGTGAATCAGTACAGCGCCAGCGCCAGCGAAATTGTTTCCGGGGCGCTGAAGGACCATCACCGGGCGACGATTGTCGGGGAACGCAGCTTCGGCAAGGGCAGCGTGCAGATGCTGCATCCGCTGGCGGCGAACACGGCACTGTTGAAACTGACGACCAGCCACTATTACCTGCCGAGCGGGCGGTGCCTGCATCGGGAAGAGAACAGCACGGTCTGGGGAGTCGACCCCGACGTGGCGATCCCGATGACGCCGGAACAGATGCGCGCGGAGATTGATTCGCGCACGGAGCTTGAGACGCTGCGTGATTCGCCGAGCGCGACGACGCAGCCGGACGGGCTAGCGACGGATGCGCAGTTGTCGGGAGCACTTTTGGTGATGCGGCTGAAGCTGGCGGGCGTGCATATCTAAATGTGCCTGCCGCCGTACCATTTGGCCGTTAAACTTTGGTCATTAAATGCCGGCCAATCCTCAATCCCGCTTGGATTCCTTCGGCGTGCCGATTGCCTTCAGAATAGCGCCAGCGACATAAACCCGATTTCGTTTCTGCCCGGTGAATTCCTTGAGAATTCCAACTTTCAAAAGGCGATCGATCGTCTTTTGCGCTGAGCTGAATCGCACATCCAGAATCTGCGCGGCCCGGCTCGTGGTGATGGCCGGGTTGATGAACAGTTGGTCCACCAGTTTGGGCAACAATGCCGACCTGCGGGCAGTCTGGGCTTTCCGTTGATAGTTCGAGCGCAGATGATCCAGGTTTTCAACGCGGTCAACCGCATCGGCCGCCTCTTGTGCCACCCCCCGCAAAAAAAACGCGATCCATTCACTCCACTTGCCCTGCTGGCTGACTTGCAGCAAGTGGGCGTAGTAATCCGTGCGGTGACGCTCGAGAAATGCGCTGGGGTTCAGTAACGGCACGGGCAATATTTTCTCGGTGCAAAACAACAGCAGGATTAACACTCGGCCGATGCGCCCATTCCCATCGGCAAATGGATGAATCGCCTCGAATTGATAATGAATCATCGCCATTCGAACGAGCGGCGGCAATTCGATGGTCGATTGAATGAATGATTCAAGTGATTCCATGGCGGATGCGACGGCATGGGCGGGCGGCGGCACATACGTTGCCTCCTCGATCCGTGGAGAACGACCGACGTGGGCCTGTATGGTTCTAAACTGTCCCGGCGTCTTGTCCTGTCCGCGCACATCTTGAAGTAAGATTTGGTGCATCTGGCGGATTAATCCCAGACTCACCGGGCGATGCCGTACCTGCTCCAATCCAAACTCCAGGGCAAGAAAGTTGTTATGCACTTCCCGCACATCCGGAACGCGTTGCTCCACGGACTGGGTCTGGTCGAAGAGCACTAGATCACGAAGCCCCGCATGAGTCCCTTCGATTTTGCTCGACAGTTCCGCTTCACGCCTCAGAAATGATCGCAGAAGTAGCCTGGGATTTGGCATACCCTGGCCAACTCCTGCCAGGCGCCCCAAGGCTCGATCGGCCCTTGAAATCAGCGTAACGAGATCGTTGGTCCAGATCACCTTGCCGGGCAAAGGAGCGGGCAGAAAGCACCAATTCCCCGAGAAGTTTTTGATGAGTTCGCCGGGCTTATCTTCATTGAAATCAACGACTTGCACGCTACACCTTTCGGCTTATTTCACTTTATGGCAACTAGATTTCCATTATCCCACTTTATGCGATTTTAGTGTAATAATACTTTGTTCCAACGCAAGCGATGCACGCGGGCAGATTTCCAAATTCTCGATAGACGATTGCGCTCGCTATTGGCGTTATATTGGTTGCTCATGCCGCGCGGTAACATGCCGGTCGTGCCCTTCCAACTCACCCTCTCCACTTCTCCCCTACCGCTGGAGGAATCATGCGAATTGCTTCGTATTGTCTTGCGTTGGCCTTTGTTTTGGGTCTGAGCCTTCCGACCCGCGTTTTGGCCGGGGACGCGAGCGGGCATTGGAAGTGGCAGATCACGCCGCAGGGGACGGATGCGATTGACATGTCAGCAGACTTCAAGGTCGATGGAGCCAAGCTCACCGGCGTCTTCCTCGACGGCTTTGACCAGCAGAAGTTCGACATCAAGGACGGCAAGATCGACGGCGATAAAGTTTCGTTCAGCATCGTGCGGCCCATCGGCGATCAGAGCATCACGGTCAACTATTCGGGCAAGCTCGATGGCGACACCATCAAGGGAACAGTGGAGTTTAAGTTCGGCGATCAAGACCCGACGAAGAACGACTGGAAAGCCGACCGCGTGAAAGACGCCGCCACGCAACCGGCGACACAGCCGTGAGGGGCGGACCTCTGGATTGGAATTTGACGAAAAGTGTACGGAATAGCCATTCCGCTGCCATCTGGAAAGTCACTTGTGCAAATCGCCTACGCATCCGGCGGCGGCTGCGGTTCCTCAGCGTGCGGCTTGCGATGCGGCAGATGCAGATGGAAATCGCGGTGATGCCGGGCCTTCTCGGCGTCCATCGCTTTGTCGATCTGCTGAACCAGGCGCTCGGGGCGGGTCGATTCTTCCAGAACCTCGATCGTCGGGTCGCTCTCGTCGGCCGCGTCAAGCTTGTGCGCGATGCGATCGAGCATCTTCAGCATCTTCGTACTCTCCTGTTCAGAGAGGAGCGCGATCTGCAACGCCAGATGGTTCCGGCGGTCGTTCAGCTTGGCGTCGCGGTTCTGGCTGATCAGGATGAACGTAGATAGCAGGATCGCTTCCAGCGACACGATCAGCGTCAGCAATTGATAAGGATAGGGGTCGAATGTCACATGATCGCGAAAAATGTCGAGCAGCACCCACGCCGCGAACCAGACGACATGAAGCCAGACGAATGGCATTGAGCCACAAAACGCGGTGACGGAGTCGATGGCGCGATCGCCGGTGGTGCGACGGTCGCGGACCTCGCGCTCCAGCTTAATCACCATGTCGACATTGCGCTCGGTTAACTCATCCGAAGTGTGGGGCTGCCGATAGGGTTCGGCGTTAACAGCGGGATCGACAGTCGATTGAGGGGCGGATCTTCCGGCGCCGGAGTCGGGCGATGGCGTTGTCATGGGGTTACAAGGTATCCGAAAGCAGCCGCAATCCAAAAAACCGGCCCTGAGCGTTTAATCCAGTTCCCCCAACGTGCGGCGTTTCATTTCGAGCGTGGCGAGCGCCGTCGAGACGTCCTGGCTGATTTCAAAGACGTTATCGAGGCCGGTCATGAGGAGCGTGCTGAGGACGTGAGAGCCGACGTTGCAGAGGATGAGCCGACGGTCGGTTACGATGGTTTGTTTGCGCAGTTTCAGCAAACGAGCCAGATTCGAGGAGTTGATGGTGAAGACCGAGCCAAAATCGAGGATGGCGTGGGGGCGAACCGGAACTCCCGAGGCGAACTCCTCAAGGTCTTCCAGTTCGTCGGTGAATTGCGGATCGTCGGCCAGGTGGACGATCACAACTGAATCCGACCATTTTTCGACGGGCATCGATCGGCTCCTCGGATGAGTGGGCGGCTACCGTATCTTGCCGCCTGCGGAATGGCAAGGCGGGAATCAAAAAGTTTGAAAAGTGTGAAGGGTATGAAAAGTGTGAAGGGTGAAAGCAGTCCACGGCTCTGGTCTTTCACACCCTTCACACTTTTCATACCTTTCACACCCTTCACATTTTCTTATCGGCAGCGAATGAGGTGTTCATCGGCGATGCCGAGTTGCTGGCGCCGGGGGGCGATGTCGCGCAAGAAACGCAGGCCGTCGGTGTAATACCCCGCGGTGGGCGTGAGGCCGGGGGACTGGGCCGCCCAATAGGCGTTGAACCGGCGCATCATGGCTTCGCGGAGGTATTTGCTGAGCATCGCCGCCACCGCGGTGGGAAGGCTCTGCTCCTCGGCTTTTTCCCAGAAGACGATTCGCACGACATGGCCGTTGCGGCGGAGGCGGTATTCGCTGCGGCCGGCGATTTCACTGGTCACCTCCAAGGCCCACTCGTCGAACATCAGGCGAAACAGCGAGCCGTAATGTTCGCGGCCGCCCTGCCGGTCGCAGACGATGGTTAGATTCTGATCGCCAAACTGGCGGAGAAGATAATCGAGGTGAATCGCCGAGATGGAAAAGAGCGCGTTGGCCTTGTTGCGCGTGGCATTGAACATGGTGTTGAGCTGGCGTTCGCACATCAATCGGGCGGCCAGATGAACGCAAGCGATTTTGGAATTGCGCAACTCGACGGCGAGCGCATTGGCGCTGATGGCAACGCCGGCCGGCTCCTGATCGATGGGGAATTTCTCGCCGGGCGCGGGGCGATACCAGGTATGGCCGGCGACATCGCCCCTGGCGTGAGCGGCGGTTTGGCCGAGAAACGTATCGAGAGAATCGCATTCGCCGTGAAGCGTGCGGGAGACCGAAAGTACGCTGCGTTCCAATTCCTTCAGGCCGGCGGAGGATGAATAGACGACCTTGCTGTCGTTGATATGGAGCTTGCGGCCGCCGGGGGTTTTACGCTTGCTGACCGCCCGGCCCAGACGGGTCCAGAGACAGGGAAGTTGCTCGCCGGCCGGATCATCCACGCGAAACGCGCTGCAGCCCACGACCAGCGGCCCCAGGAGCGGGCCGTAACCGGCTTCATCAATTCCCGCGACGATCATGGGGCGGGATTATAACGGATAAGAATCAAATGCGAATTTGGCCACGGATATAAATCAGATGGGGGACGGATCAATGCGAAGCGATTTTAGCCACGGATAGGCACAGATTCACACAGATACAGATAAGACTTTGAAATTCAGGTTCACGCCGCCGTGCGGCGCGGGCGCATCATAAGCGTGCCCATGATGCAGGCCAAGCAGACTCCCGCGGCGCCGGGTTCGGGGATGAACTGAACGACGCCGTAGAACGGGATGCCGATGGGGTCGGTGGTGCGGTTGTTCCAGTCGTTCCAACTGCCGGGGTTGTTGAAATTGGGATAGTACATGGCGGCGTAGTATTCGCCGCCGTTGTTGTTGGGTTCGCCGGCGTTCCAATTGGTGTAGGTGACGGGAGCGCCGCTGACCCAGACAAAATTGGCGGCGTGGCTCTTGCCGTTGGAATCCTGACTCGGATCATGGAGGCCGATCCAGAGAATGCGTTGCGAGCCGCCGTAGCCGCCGAAGACATCGAAAACAAAATCCTGCTCTTCCTGATCGCTGATGGTGGCCAGATGCCCGCCGAGGGATTCGGCCTTGAGTTCGGAGTTATTCCAGTCGGCGTTGGAGAGTAATTGGTAGATAATGTGAGTGAGGGGGTCTTCGATTTGCGGGCTGATAGTAGAGACGCCGGCCTGCGCGAAAGTCTTGGCGCTCAATGCGACGATGGCGGCGAATGAAAGAATGAACGCGACGCGATTGAAGAACCCACACATCGTTTCTCCTTCGGTTGTCTGAGGCAAGTCACCCACTTTTATTATATCGGCGGGCAAGGCCTGCGGCGCAAAAACTTCATCGGATTTTGGGGGTGAATTTGGGTGGTTTGGTCAAGCGGCGGCGGGCAAGTAATCTAGTCACATCATGACCCCCGGCATCCATCTCCTTCACAAGCCCGTCGGCCCGACGAGCTTTTCGGTTGTGCAAACCTGCATCAAATCCTTAAAGCCCGCCCCCGGCCACAGGCCGCCGCGGATTTGCCACGGCGGCACGCTCGACCCGTTTGCCAGCGGCCTGCTGCTGATACTCGTTGAGCCGGCGACTCGCCTTTTTGATTATCTGCATGATATTCCCAAGACTTATGAGGCGGTGGTTCGCTGGGGCATTGAAACAGATAATGGCGATCCGCAGGGAGCCGTAGTTTCAAACGGCGACGCATCGGCTCTGTCGGCGGGCCAGCTTGATGCGGCGCTGGCATCATTCGTTGGTTGGCGCGACCAGACGCCCCACGCAACGAGCGCCCGGCGAGTGGATGGAGAGCGGGCGTATATTAAAGCCCATCGCGGGGAAACCGTGGTCATGCCGCCGGCGAAGGTTTATCTGCATGAAGCGGCATGGCTGAGTCATGATCTGCCAAATTCAAGCCGGCTGCGCCTGACTGTGCGCGGCGGGTATTACGTGCGGGCGCTGGGGCGGGATTTGGGGCGGCTGCTCGGCTGCGGGGCGCATTTGTGCGAGTTGCGGCGGGCGAGCATTGGGCCGTGGGTTGATCCGGGGCTGGACAACGTCGTCGAGATAAATGGCCGCGGCTTGCTGCCATGGGCACAGGCGCGCGTGCTGACGGATCAGGAGGTCGGCGACCTGCGCGAGCGGGGGACGATTGGGATGGGAACGCTGCAGCCGCCGGAGTGGAATGTGCCGGAAGGCTTCCCGCCGCCCGGCGGGATTGTGCGGGGGTTTCATCGGGAGAAGTTTTGTTTTTTGCTGGAGAAGCTGGAGATACAACTCAAGGTCGTGACGGCGCTGCGCGGGGGATTGTGAATTCAGCTTGCCGGCGTGGAGGCGGCGGCGGGGGTGAGCCGGCGGCTTGCCAGGGAGATAATCGCCTGTGGCAATCGGGTATAAAAGGTTTGACATATGTGAAGGGTCAATGGAGCGGTTGGGCGCGAGTATTTGCTTTATTTCGCTAGCCTCCTGTTCGCCGCTTTTTTGGGGCAACTGCGTGCTTGCGGCGGCGGCGTGATTTTCGCCCGCCGGCGCCGAGTTCGGCTTCGATTTGTTCCACAGTCGGCAGGGCCGATTGCAGGCTCTTTGGCAACGCGCGCGTAAGCTCATACTCTGAAATTCCAATCGGCTTGGTCATTCCACGCAGCGCGTACTCGGCGACGATGCGATTGCGATCCTGGCAGAGAATCAACCCGATGGAAGGCCTGTCCGCGGAGTGCCGGAGTTTGTCGTCAACAACGCCGAGATAAAAGTTCATCTTACCCGCGTATTCGGGCTTGAACTCACCTTTTTTTAGATCGATCACAATATAGCAGCGAAGTTTCAGATGATAGAACAGCAGGTCAATGTAGAAATCGCGCTCGCCGACTTCCATGCGGAACTGACGGCCGACGAACGCAAATCCGCGGCCAAGTTCCAACAGGAACCGCTCAACCTGATGAAGAAGATTGACTTCCAGTTCGCGCTCGTGGAACGGCTCCTGCAGGGTAAGGAAGTCAAAGATGTATGGGTCTTTAAGCGTCTGCCGCACCAAATCGGACTGCGCCGCCGGCAATAGGCGGTCGAAATTGGCGATCAAGTTGCCTTTGCGCCGGTGAGCCTCCGACTGAATCATGGCCAGCAGCACGTTGCGGCTCCAGCCGTTGGCGAGGGTTTCGTTCATGTACCAAATTCGCGTATCAAGCTCCTTCACCTTCTCCATCAGAAGGATGTGGTGGAACCAGGGAACCGAACAGAGAAGGGAAAGCGTGAATTGTGCAGCAGGTTGCCGCACTTTTGACGGGGCTTCCAATTTTGCCGCAGCCTCTGGCAAAATTGGGGGCGAAGGCAAAAGTGCAGCAGGCCGCTGCACTTTTGGCAAGGAGCCTTGGGCAGTCAATTGTGCAGCAGGCTGCTGCACAATTGGGAACGTCGCGTACTCGCGGTAAAAGCGAATCATGTATTTAAGATTCCGCTCCGAAAACCCCTTCTCCTCCGGCAGTTCATTTTGCAGTTCGCGAGCCAGCCGCGGAATGACGGCGGCTCCCCAGCCCTCCTTCTTCTGCCGCGCGGCGATCAGCCGGCCGATGTCCCAATACAGCCGCACCAATTCGGCATTGACCGAAAGCACGGCCCGGGCTTGTGCCTGTTGAATGCGCGACTTGATCTCTGTAAGCAGCTTTGGGAAATCAATTGGGACAGGCAGACGCGACTTGCTCATGCTGACCTGAATAGCAGGGGAAAATGGGGTTCGCAAGTTTGTTAGTTCGCTCTGGCTTTTTTAATCCACAACACTTCTGTCATCCGTGACTTACTCATCCCCCCCGCCGAATGATTCGCAATTTCCAGCTTGACTCGCTGCCAATCCCCGTAAAGGTCTGCATAAAGTGCGGACGGATAGCCGCTTAATATCACGGCACTCGCACACGAATTGAGCACCGTCGCAAGTTCCCGGTGGTCGGCCTCGTCCATCTCCACGCCGTATACATTTCGGCTGTTAACATCTCGCGTTTCATGCAAGTACGGAGGATCGCAGTAGATTAACGTCTCCGGTGAATCGAATTTGCGAATGGCTTGAATCGCGGGCTGATGGAGGATCTCAATTCGCTTCAATCGCTCGATAATTGCGGGTAGCCCGTCGATCGCGGTCCACCACGCGTTCACGTCACCGGCCATACCGCCCCGCGCGCGCTTAGTCGTGCAACTCCAGTGAGTTCCTCTTCCACCGAACGACTGGCGCCACCGAACAAAGTCGCAAACGGCCTTGTCCATGTCCGTGGCATCAACGGGATAGACGCCCGCGTCCTCAAATTCCTTTTGGCTGTAGGGTATGAATTGAACGCGAGAGATGAACTGCGGCCCCTGATGTTGCAACACTCGAAATAGCCGCGTGATCCGCAGATCGAGATCGTTATAGGCTTCCACGTCGACCGGCGGCTTGTTCAAAAGCACCGACGCTGCGCCGCCGAACGGCTCCAGGTAGATACGGTGAGCCGGAAAATGATCGATAATCCATGACGCCAGATAACGCTTGCCACCGTGCCATTTCACCGGAGGACGTAATTTCTTGTTTGCATGAGTCATTGACATATTCTCGCAATCTATTAGGCCGCCCGCTGGTAGCGTAGGAGCGGATGCAATTGTTTTATCATTAAAACTTCGGTTTGACAGTATCACAGGCGAACCCGGCGCGACGCGAGGCAATTGAGTTTCGCTGCCGGTTTCCAACGCCGCGAATTCTGGAGCCGGTGGGGTTTCTGTGGGAATTGGATGCCGCTCAAAGGCGGTAGAAAGAATAGGCGGCGGGGAAATTGCCTTTGGGTTTTCCCGATAACCGATCGCGTCACCTTTAATTTCCCCGGAGTGGAATGTGCCGGAAGGGTTCCCGCCGCCGGGCGGAATCGTGCGGGGGTTTCATCGGGAGAAGTTTTGTTTTTTGCTGGAGAAGTTGGAGATACAGTTGAAGGTGGTGAGGCCGTTGCGCGGGGGATTATGAGCATCGATCAATGGTAGAATTGGAATCCTATTACGATATCGCAAATGTCAGGCTCCGCCTACATTTGACTGCCTATGGGTTGCCGATCCGAATTGTTCCATACTGATTTTTGGAATGCTCGATACTTGCGCCACTGTGATCTGCGCGATTACGTCATTTTCTTCGAGTACAATGTGAAATGGCCCAAGATTGCCGATTTCCAATGTAATATGTCCGCTCCAACCGGCGTGGATTGTGGGTGCAGTCATATGAACAAGCAGGCCCGTTCTGGCGCGAGTACTTTTCCCCTCAATGAAGCATATTAAATCTGCATCCTTATCTGGGGTTCCGACTTGCTCTTTTGTCTGCCACAAGACAAATCCAAACGGCTTAACGATTATCTTCTTTTCTCGTCGGAAAACCTTTATAATTCCATCGTCTTCGCTTGGAGGTGAGGCGTGATACCGCTTAGACATATTTCCATAATTAGCCTGGGCTACGCGCAATTCAAATTCAGGAAGTCCGTGTTCCCTATTTTGCCGTCGTAGCGCGTCGATATCCCAAACTTTCGCCTCCTCAACCTTATCGAGGTGCAAGTCGATTGAAGTCGGCCCTATTTTCGTGGGTGGATTGACAATTAACCTACCACACGAAATTGCGTGGGCCATCTCACGATCTGAAAGGAACATTTGATTGCTCCGGTTTACACGCCAAAATTATGCCCGCCTGCACGCTCACCGCTTCGCCATCTGGTATTGCAACAAAAGCGATGTTCTTGCCAGCATTCTTATTGATTAATATTGCAGAAAGTGTTCCTTCAATTGACTCGCCTTGCGGAGGTTCACTTGCAGTTAATTCTCTTCCATCTGCCATTTTGAAGTAATGCAATGGTGCCACGCCAACATATTCCTGATTTCCGGTAGCAAGTGCGAATTCAAATACTCTCTCTCCGGAAAAAGCACCTCGCGAGATTTTGCATGGTAAACGGATGCTCTCGATATTCATTGGGTATCCTTCCTCAAATAAACTCAATGCAACCATCCATAATGTATTATAATCGTCCCGTTATACTTTAGATTGTACCGATCATGCACCTAACATGTCAAATGAAAAAAGCGGGTGCGTACCGTTGTTGCCGTTGTGTGAATGCTGCAACTTTCCTCACCTACCCTTCAATTGTCCGCGGTGTATGCAGAACTCGAGGGAGGGATCTTTCAAGCTGGCTACAGAATTCACGCCGTTCATCCGTTATCTGGCAACTGTGGGGGGCGTGAGAAACGGGTAATGCGCAGGTAGAATCGGGAACATGGACACGCTGAAAATCGGATCATTTGAAATTCACAACCGCCTCTTCGTCGGGACCGGAAAGTACGCCAATTACGACCTGATGCAGAAGGCACTGGCCGCCAGCGGCTGTCAGGTGGTTACCGTCGCCGTGCGGCGCGAGCGGCTGGTGGATAAAGAGGGGCGGAGTCTGCTGGATTTCATCGACCTCGACAAATATATCATTCTGCCGAACACCGCCGGCTGCTTCAGCGCCGACGACGCCGTTCGCGTGGCGTTGCTGGGGCGCGATCTGCTGGAGAAGCAGGGGAACAAGGGCGCCGGCTGGGTGAAGCTGGAAGTATTGGGTGATAAGACGACATTGCTGCCGGACCCGATGGGGTCGGTCCAGGCGACCAGGGAACTGGTGAAGGAAGGCTTTACCGTGCTGTGCTACACCAGCGATGACCCGATCGCGGCGCGGCGGATCAAGGAAGCCGGGGCGGCCAGCGTGATGCCGGCGGGCAGCCCGATTGGGTCGGGGCAGGGGATTTTGAATCCGTTGAATATTTCGCTCTGCCTGGAGACGCTGAAGCAGAATGATCCGAGCTTTCCGGTAATCGTGGACGCGGGAGTCGGCACGGCCAGCGATGTGGCGGTGGCGATGGAGTTGGGAGCCGACGGCGTGCTGCTGAACACGGGGATCGCCCACGCGAAAGACGCGGTGAAAATGGGGGCCGCCATGATGCACGCGCTGGAAGCCGGGCGGCTGGCCTACCAGGCGGGGCGCATCCCCAAAAAGCGCTATGCGACGGCGAGCAGCCCGTTCGACGGCGTAATCAGTTATATTCCCGGCGAATGATTCTCTGGACACAATTGGCCGCAGCCGCTCACGTCGAACTTTCGGCTCGGCAGATGGAACTATTTGAGGCCTACCTTGACCGGCTGGCCGACGGCAATCAGCGCATGAACCTGACGCGAATTGTGGATCGGGACGCGGCGCGGGTGCTGCATGTGGGCGACGCGCTGACGTTGCTCCCCTTTCTGCCCAGGGGTGAGATCCGAATCGCGGATGTGGGAAGCGGCGGCGGCGTGCCGGGCTTGATCCTGGCGATTGCCCGGCCGGAGGCGTGGGTAACGTGCATCGAATCGACGAAGAAGAAGGCCTTGTTCCTGCAGGAGACAGCGGCGGGGTTGGGGCTGAGGCATGTGCATGTGTCGCCGGAGCGCAGCGAAACGCTGGGCGAGCACCGGATGCGCAAGGCATTTGACGTGGCGACGGCCCGGGCGCTGGGGAATTTGTCGGAGGTGGCGAGGTTCTGCCTGCCGCTGCTAAAACACGGCGGAAAGCTGCTGGCCATGAAGGGGCCTAAAGTAATGGAGGAATTGCCGACGGCCAAGCCGGTGATTCGCAGGCTCGGCGGAGGCAAGCCGGTGATTCATCCGGTGCAGTTGCCCGGAGCGGAGGGGCATGTTGTGGTAGAGGTCACTATAATGGGTGGCCGTTCGTAAGGAGACGAACAGATGTTGGTACTAGCGCGGCAACGCGATCAAAGTGTGATCATCGGAGACGATGTCACCGTGACGGTGGTGGATATCCGAGGCGACAAAGTTCGTCTGGGGATCACAGCGCCGCGGCAGGTGTCGGTGCATCGCAAGGAAATCTACGACGACATTCAGAAGGACAAGCAATCCGCGGCGGGGATTGCGGCGGCCGGCGGGATTGCGACGGACCCTTTCATGCTGGCGGCGATCGAAGAGGCGCGGCTGGGAATGAAGGAAGGCGGGCTGCCGATTGGCTCGGTTCTGGTGCGCGGCGGGGAGATCATCGGGCGCGGCCATAACCGGCGGGTGCAGCGCGGCGATCCGATGGCGCATGCGGAGATTGATTGCCTGACCCAAGCCGGGCGTCAGAAAACCTATAAAGACACGGTGCTCTATTCGACGCTGATGCCCTGCTTTTTGTGCAGTGGGGCCGTGGTGCAGTTTGGGATACCGAAGGTCATCGCGGGGGAGTCGGTGAATTTTAAGGGGGGGCCGGATTTTCTGAAGGGGCAGAGCGTGGAAGTGGTGGACCTGCATGACGCGACGTGCATCGCCATGATGGCGGAATTCATCAAGGCACATCCGGAATTGTGGCATGAGGATATTGGGAAATAGCCGCGGACGCATTGAGCGACGGCCGAAAGCTCGGACATGACGCAGACGCTGAACGACATCCTCGGTCCGGGCGGGTCGGTGGCGCGGCGTTTGGGGGCGGCGTACGAGGCGCGGCCGCAGCAGTTGGAAATGGCCAGCGCCGTGCGGGAGGCGATGAACGCCGGTGAACACCTGCTGGTGGAGGCGGGGACGGGGGTGGGCAAAAGCTTTGCGTATCTGCTGCCGGCGGCGCAACTGGCGTCGGAAGGCAAGCGGGTGGTGGTCTCAACGCACACGATCAGCCTTCAACAGCAGCTCATCGAGAAAGACATTCCGCTGATACAGTCGGTGTGGGGCAAGGAATTCACCGCAGTCTTGGCCAAGGGGCGGAGTAATTACCTTTGCCGGCGGCGGCTGGAAATGGCGGTGAGCAAGCAGGGGTATTTGTTTGACCGGCCGCGCGAACTGGCGGGGCTGGAGATGATTCAGGAATGGGAGCGAACCACCACCGACGGCTCGCGCAGCGATCTGCCGGAGGAACTGGCGCCGGGGGTTTGGGAAAACGTGTGCGCGGAGCGCGGGAATTGCCTGGGGACCAAATGCAAGTTTTACGACGGGTGTTTGTGGCAGGCGGCGCGGCGAAGAATGAAGTCCGCGAATTTGCTGATTGTGAACCATGCCCTGCTGTTTTCCGATCTGGCGCTACGGATGGCGGGAGTGAATTACCTGCCGAAGTATGACCTGCTGATTTTGGACGAAGCCCACACCCTTGAAGAAACGGCGGCCGAACACTTCGGGCTGACGGCGTCGGAAAATTCCATCCGGTATTTCCTGCGGCGACTTTACGACACGCGCAAAGGCGGGGGATTATTTTCGACACTCGGGGCGGCGGCGAATGCCGCAATCGAAACCGTGCAGGACCTGGAAATGCAACTGGATGAGTTTAACAGCGGCTGCGGGCAGTGGCGCGACCAATACGCGCCGGCCAGCGGGCGCATCCGCGAGGCGGATATCGTGGAGAATGCGATATCGCCCAAGCTGCTGGAATTGTCGGCGAAATTGATCGAGTTGGGCGGCGCGCAGGAGGATGAAGGGGAGCGCAGCGAACTGTTGAGCCATGCATCCAAAGCGCAGTTGTTGGGGGAGACGCTCAAGGCGGTGCTGGGCCAGACGATGCCGGACGCGGTGTACTGGATGCAGTTCACCAATCGCACGCCGCGGCGGCTGACGCTTCGTGCGGCGCCGGTGAGTGTTGCAGCGGGTTTGAAGATGCACCTGTTCGAGAAGGTGAAGAGCGTGGTCATGTGCGGCGCGACGCTGTGTTGCGGGCCTAAGGAGACGCCGTTTGAGCATATCAAGAGCCGGTTGGGCGTTGAGCACTGCCGGACATTGCAGTTGGGGTCGCCCTTTGATTATGAGAATCAGGCCACGCTGTACATTGAATCGAACATGCCGGACCCGACGAATGCCGCTGTCTTTCTGCCGGCGGCGTGTGAACGGATTGCGCATTATCTGGAGATGACGCAGGGCGGGGCGTTTGTTTTATTTACCAGTTACAAAATGCTGGCGGACGCCGCGGCGTCGTTGCGCGATCGGTTGGATCGAATGGGCCTGCCGCTGCTGGTGCAGGGCGAGGGCGTGACGGCCGGCGCGCTGTTGGCGCGGTTCCGGCGGACGCGAAACGCGGTATTGTTTGGCGTCTCCAGTTTCTGGCAGGGAGTGGATGTGCGGGGGGACGCGTTGCGGAATGTGATCATTGTGAAGCTGCCGTTTGCGGCGCCGGATGAGCCGCTGGTGGAGGCGCGGCTGGAGGCGATCACGCGCGGGGGCGGGAATGCGTTTATGGATTACTCGCTGCCGCAGGCGGTGATCCGGTTGAAGCAGGGATTCGGGCGGCTGATTCGCAGTAAAGGGGATAGCGGAATTGTGGTGTTGCTGGACAGCCGCGTGACGGGGAAGCGATATGGGAAGTGGTTTTTGGATGCGCTGCCGAATTGCCGGCGCGTGGTGAATGGACAAATTGCGAGCACGAATGGCCCCCACCCTAGCCCTCCTCCGGAGTACCAGGGGAGGGGATAAGAGGAACGAGGCGCTTTTATGTGGGGTAATCTGCATGGCTGGCTGATCTCGGCGGTTCTGGGGGGGAGCATTCTTTTATTTACAGCGTGGCTGACTGAAAAAAACCGGATGCAGTCGGCGCATTTGTTTGCGCGTGACCCGGCGAATCTGGCGAAGCTGGTTTTGACGATGGAGCCGGATGAAGCATGGCCGATCTTCACGGACGCTGGCGACGCGGGGCCGCTGTACCGGCAGGCGATCGAGGGGTGGAGCGACACCGCGGAGCGGACGTGTGCGGAGTTTGTGAAATCGCCGGGGGATGCGCCCCCCCTGCCGCTGCAACCGCTGGTGGACGCCAGGCATTTGCGGGGGATGGATTTGTTCGAGGCGGAGCCGGGGTCACTGGTGAATTACGAGAGCGATCACGCGCGGCTGGAGAATCTGTTCGCCGCCGCGGAGTGGGCGTACAAATGCGGCTTATCGCTGCACCTGCACGGCCAAAACGATCGGGGGTTGGTGCTGCTGGAGGCGGCGTTTGCGGTGGGCAGACAGCTCTACCGCGAGCGGCTGGTTTTCGATGAATACCAAAAAGGCTCGCAGCTTATGGCCGACGCGGCGACTTCCGCGGTCCAGACTTTTCCGGCGGAGTCTGAAGACGGGCGGCGATTGACGGCGTTTGTGTCGGGATTACAGGCCTACCAGCGGCAGCACGTTTATCCAATCTGGCAGGTGATCGGCAGCGTGGACGCGGCGGTCATCGGCAATTCGGCGGGCGATATTCTGGCGATGGCGGAACATTCGGGCGAGCGGATGTGGCGCGTGGAGGCGACGCTCAAACTGGGGCGGCTGCGCTTTGACGCCGGTACCGTGGGCGATCAACTGGGGGCACGGCGGGCGCTTAAGCGGCTAAGCGAAGACCATGACCCGCTGGTCGCGGCTGCGGCCAAAGCGGCGACCGAACTGACGATCGAGCGCTACCGGATGATTCACTGAACGATTACTACCGAACGACTATTGGGGCGCCAAATCGCTTGAGATATCGACGCCGCTGATATCCTTAATCATCTTGACGAGGTCGAGATTGGTCGCGGGGGGCGATGCCTTGATGGCAGCGAAGATTTTGGGGAGCACGCTGTCGCCGGAGTGATTGAGAACCTTTTGCAGGGCGCCGGCGGCCTTGCGGCTAATGGCATCACGAAACGGAGCCAGATATTCCGGGCGGATGATGGAGGGGTCGATGCCGTGCAACAGGTCCAGCGGAGCGGAGCGGACGGGGTTGTTCGGGTTGTCGCTGGAGAGCGCGACGGCCAGCGTCGAGCGCGGCACGCCGACCAGTTCGCTGGTGTATTTCGCGGACATGGCGCCCATGACGCCCATTCCAAACCAGCTCTGGGATTCGGGCAGTTTCATGGGCGCGATCGAATTGTCGTACATGAAACGGATGAGCAAATCCTGTGATCGGAGCATGGCGTTGCGGCTCTCGCTCTGGGGGAAAAGCCGCTCGTAATCGCCGACGGTTTTATTGACGGCCAGGGCGATGTCGTCGTCGGAAGCCTTGGGCTGAATCTCGGCCCACATGACAACGTCGTCCATCTGCCCGCCGATGGGGACGGTAACGCGGGGCGTGTACATCGTCTGGGCGGCGAGGACGTTGTAATGAAAAAGCGGCGCGTGCCAGCCGGCGCGGACGACGGCGGTCAACTGGGCCTGGGTGCAGACGATGGTGTAGACATCGGGATGAACGTTGGCCCATTCTTCCAGAGCGTGCTTCCATGTTTTGTCGAGAAATTCAGAGACTTTATCCTGCGGGAGCGAAAGGTCGCCGGTCAATTGATCGAGAAAAGTCTGATGCAGTTTGTCGAGAGTGGCGAGCAGATCGGAAGGCATGGTGGTGGGGCGCGTGGCCGGTGGGACGGCGATGATCGCCTTGGTCACGGCGGCAGAGATTTCGGGCGGGCAGATGGCCTTGCGGCCGGCGGCGGTGACGACCTGCATTCCGTCGGGCATGATCAGCGTATAGCGCGTGGTGGGGAGCGTCGTGGCTGTCGGCGAGGGCTGGGTAGCGATGGAGCCGGATGATTGCGGCCAGACGGTTTGGGCCAATGCCAGCACGCAAAGCGAGACAATTGAAATCCGGATGGAATGTCGTGTCATGAAGTTTCCTTGAGATATGACCAGCCCTCGGCGAGCGACGGGGTTGGGGCTAGCTGGGCGGAAGCGCGACGGTCGCCGGGGCATTGAGGCTGCGTTTGCGTTTGGCGGGTCCGGCGCCGGGGGCGCTCTTTTCCGTGGGTTGAATGCCGCGTGACATGGCGATCACGCCGGTGCGGGCGAGTTCCTTGATGCCGTAGGGACGGACCAGTTCGAGGAAATCCTCGATGCGGTCTTCTTCGCCGGTGATTTCGACAACCAGGGCGGTGTCGGAGACATCGACGACCTTGCCCTGGAAGACGTTGGCGATCTGAATGACTTCGCCGCGATTGGCGGCCGTGCAGGCGACGTTGACCAGGGCCAGATCGCGCTCGACATAGCGGGTGCCGCAAAAATCGCGGACCTTGGTGACGGGGACGAGCTTGGCCAATTGCTTGCGGACCTGCTCGAGGGTGTTGTCGTCGGCATCGACAACGATGGTCATGCGGCTGAGGCTGGGGTCGTCGGTTCGGCCGACGACGAGGGAATCAATATTGAAACCGCGGGCCGCGAACATGCCGGCGACATTGGCGAGCACGCCGGGTTCATTGATGACGAGTGCGGAAATCACATGGCGCATAGTGGGGGCGATTGTACGCCGGGGGGCGCGGCGTACAAGTCGGAGGAAAGTGTGAAGGGTGTGAAAGGTTTGAAAAGTGTGAAGAGTGAAGCGGAGTGTGGAAATCGGAGGCGTACGGTGAATGGGCGTTCATCGGGCAATTTCGCGGCCTATTATGGCGGCATGGCAAACGCAATTATGACGGGGAAGGTGACCGGTCGAAGAGCGCTGCATTTCGATAAAAAGGATGAAGGCATATACGTGGGAGCGGAGGTATTTGCCAAATGAAAGTAGAGCCATGGAGACGAGCGCAAAATTTGCGAGCATGGCGAAGTCGAGGTGCGGCGCGGAGCTGGTTCCAGCCGCGCTGGCGACTTTAATCATGGTGGCGAAACCGAGCAGAAACATTGCCGCCTCCCGAGAGGGGAGTACATTCATCATCGACTTTTGGGGCAGCGGCGGGGCTGATGCCCAACTGCTCGGCGGTTTCGTTCACGCTCTTGCCTTGCAGATAGCGGAGGGTAACAGCAGAGCGGTCCTGCTCGCCGAGGGCGGAGAGGGCCGCGTCGATGCGCGTGGAGGCAAATTCGCGCTGCTCGGCGGATTCCGTTGGGTTCGTTGATCATGATCGTCTCCCGTTCGGCGGCGGCGGCCTGTTCGTGGCGCTGGCGGCGAAGTAAACGCTTGCGCGCGTCGCGGCAGGCGAAATGGGTTGTTTTCATCAGCCAGCCTGAGAGGGAAACTCGAGTGTTGAATTGATGGGCACGGCGGGCGAGGACGATGAAGACCGCCTGGGTCACGTCCTCGGCAAGCGTCGCATCGAATAACTGGCGGCGGGCCGAGGAATAAACCGCGTCGATGTACCGGCGGACCAGTTCCACGAACGCAGCCTGCGAGCGTTCCTTTACGAATTAGCTGATGAGTTCCTGGTCTTGCATATCAATGGAAGCCGATCAATTGGAGGCTTCGCAATGATACTGGACAATGGCAGGCGGGTTGAGACAAAATTTTCGCCTTTGCCGATGATTTCACGGCAAACTGGCGACAAGATCGTCGGTTTTGTCCCGGATTCCGCCGTCGTCGATCATGTTGGGGCCGACGCTGTAGAGGGTGTAGCCGTCGCCTTTTGGGGCGTATATCGGCGGGTGGTCGGTGAAAATATCTTCGGGGACGGCGGGTAGATACGTTGGGTCGAGTTCGGCCAGGGTTGCCGGATAGGCATGGTGATCGGCGTTGTATTGGGCCAGAGCCATCGCGGTGCGAGTAAGTGTGAGTTCCATACGGGCGCGGTCGTAGCTCCCCAGGATCTTCGTGAGATTAAGCGACACGAAAGGAATGGGAAAATTCGGGGTGACGAGCGAGACGATTTCATTGCCGGCCTGTGCGCGGGTGTCCTCGTAGAATCGCTGGAGTGCATCCACCTGTTTCGCGTAGGTGGGCTGCTGCAGAGCGGCGAGATTGCCGTCGGCCATGCGGTTGATCGTGCGCATCGAGCCTTCGTAGGGGATGGGCAGAAAAGCCACGATAGCGGGCGGCAGGAAATCCCTGCTGATCACACTATTTGCTATCTCTCCCGAGCGAAAATAGGGTGCGTGGGCCATCGCCTGCATGATATCCAGGCCGAACACTCGTTCGTTGTCGATGGCGGGGTCGAGGCGCGGCAGATCAGACAGGCCGGCATAGTCGGCTGCCAGCGCGCGGATCTGGTCGGCGGTTAGCTTGCCGCCCGCGAGGGCGGTGCGGGCGGCTTCACATGCGGTTGATTCGAAGTGGCAGGCGAGCAGCCGGTCTATATATGTGCGTTGATTCGATATCAACCTTGCCAGCCGGTGGGCAGCGAGCAGATTGTCGCGAAACCCGGCAAAATCGGCGGCGTCCAGGTCAATGAGCGCCCGCATCACCAGAGCCTGATTTGCCTGGCGTATGAGGCCAAGGTGCGGCAGGAGAACATCGGCCACCGTTTCCACGCGATATCCGGCGTAAAACGGAATGAAGAAGCGGGGGCGGCCGGATGCCTCAATGATTAGATCGAGCGGCTTCTGATTAATCTTGAGATAGTCGGCGGCCGATGGCGGCAACTTCAAAGGAAACGCCGTCGGAACTTCGAATGCCGGGTCATTGGTATTCGTTATGGAGTGCGCCGTGCAGTAATCATCGTAGGTGACGAAATAGTCGCCGTTTTGCGGAAGCGGGGACATGCCGAGGCGGTTGGTCACGCCGTTTTCGGGCTGATTGGACGCCAGCCCCTTTCGGCCCAAAGCTTGTAGGATCAGAACCGCGGCGTTGTTTTGCGGCGTTATGCCGTCACTGGCCATGTCGTCCATTGCCGTGAGATAATCAATGCGGCCGTCGGGAAGAACCGGCGCGATGAGGCGGGTGGTGCCGTAGCCGGGATGAATCTGGCGGCGGACCTCCACGAGCACCAGATCGCCGGCGATCACGACCAGAGCAAACGAGACGATGTATATTGCCAGGCGCAAAATGCGCCGGCGGGGCAGCAGTTTCATGATGTCTCCGGTGGAATTATCTCGCCTCGGCCCAATTCACATCGAGCTGGGCCAGCGATTGCAATGGAGTCCCGATCCTCGGCACATTGGTTATCTGCGCGGTCGGCGCCATCACGGGCGCGGAATCGGTGGCGACGGTCAGGAGCACGCCGATGATTACACACGCCGCCAGCGCCCCGGCGGCCATGGCCGAGACCAGAAATCGGTCCGGCCAGGGAGAAGCCGGCTCCGGCGCTGACAGGCACGCATCGAGGCGCTCGGTCAAGTCCGCAGGCATCGGATGCGGGCGCATCCGGGCGAGTTCGGCTTCAATTCGATCTTCCGGTTCAATCATGGGCGACCTCCTCAGCCAACTCAGCCGCCATTCGGGCCAACGCCAGCCGGTAGCGCGAAGCGGCGGTGTTGAGCGAAACGCCCAGGGCCGCGCCGATCTGGGCGAAGGTGAGTTCGCCCCAGATTTTCATGACCACCACTTCGCGCTGGTCGCCGGGAAGCTGGGCCAACACCGCTTCGATGCGTGCCTGCCGTTCGACTTTTTCCAGCGGCTGCTCAAAGACCAGCATTTCGCCGCGGGCGGAGTTTCGTTCGCGTGTTTCACGGCGCCGGCGGCCACGGCCGAGGTCCATCGCGGCGGCGCGAACGCAGGCGTACAAGTAGGCCGTCTGGTCGCGCGGCCGCCCGCGTTTGCTCCAGAATCTTGCGAAGCCGTCCTGAACCGCGTCTTCCGCTTCAGCGGATGTGGCGCACCATTGGCGGGCGAACAGAAGGAGCGCCGCTCCATGCCGCCGCAGCCACTGCCTCCATCGCTCGGCCTCATCAGTCAATTGTTCGTCCTCACCTAATAGACGCCGCCGGGTTGGGGATTTGTCAGTTGTCAGACCCGAATCTTATACAGCACCTTGATCACCGCGTGCTTGTCCTCGAGATTGCAGCCGCCTTTGTGGCCGTCCTGGGGGAAGAGGATCACCCAGTCGCCGGCGTGCATGGCGAGGGCGGTGGCGTCGATGTCGCCGGTGGTAAGGCCCTTGTAGAGTTGCAAGTCCTTCTTCACATCATATTCGCCGCTGGGGATCAGCCGAGTGGCGGGGGCGTGATAGATCGTCTCCTGGCCGTTGAGAATGAATTGCAGGTCGATGTATTTCTGGTGCGTTTCAAAGACACGCTTGTCGGGCGGATCGGTGGGGTATTTCTGGACCATCACGAACAGGTCGTCGCCGCTGAGATCTTCGCGGCCGACGGCGATGTCGCCGGAATGGCTGGCCGTCACAAACTTCCGCAGGTGATCGAAGGCGGCGGAAAAGCGGGGGTGCAGGGTCTCGTACTGCTTTGCATGATCGAGCGTGTCAAATAGCATGAATGGCTCCTCGTTTTGATTGCCGCCGCACATCATAACCGACAGGAGTGCCGCTGGTAATCTCAAATTTGAGATTTGAGATTTGAAATTTGAAAACCTCGCCATTTAATTGTAAATTGACAGCCATGACCTACGAGCGATTTGAAGACACGCCCGTATGGCAGGCCGTGATCGCACTTGCTCATTCGGTATTTGATCTGGTGCGCGAACGCGGGTTTGCTCCGCTGGGAGATCTTCGGAATCAACTCCAACGCGCAAGTCTATCCATTTCCAACAACATCGCCGAGGGATTCGAGCGCGGCACGACGTCGGAGCTTTTAACCTTCCTATACATTGCCCGTGGCTCGGCGGGTGAAGTTCGTTCGGCGCTTCGATTTGCTGAATCGCGATCTGAGCTAAGCCGCTTCAAGGAGCGCATTGCCGATCTGATTCCCAAAGCCGAAGCCGTTTCGCGCCAACTGCGGGGGTGGGCCGCGAGTCTCCAGAACGGCGATATTCAGGGCCAGCGGCGGCTGAACTCCCAGACGCAGGAAGAATATCAGCAGCGTCGCCGAACTGAGGGATTTCTGGGTAAGCTCCAGCAAATACGCGATGGCGGCGGACCGAAGTAGATTTGAAATTTGAAATTTGAAATCTGAAATCTGAAATCTGAAATCTGAAATCTGAAATCTGAAATCTGAAATTCTTCTGTCCTGCTAAACTCTCCGTTGGAATGAACGACTTCCTCACCCAACTTGCCGAAAAAGCCCGCGGCCTGCCCAAGTCGCCGGGGGTTTATCTGATGAAGGACGACAAGGGCCACGTCATTTACATCGGCAAGTCGGCGAGTCTGCGCGACCGGGTGGGGAGTTATTTTCAGCCGTCAGCGAAACTTGAATCCAAGAAGATCGGCATGATCGCGCTGATCGCGGATTTTGAAGTCGTGCAGACGGAATCGGAGGTCGAAGCGCTGCTGGCGGAAAACAGGCTGATCAAAGACATCCAGCCGAAATACAACGCCCGGCTGCTGGATGATAAAACCTACCCATATCTGATGATTACGACCGCCGAAGAATTCCCCGGCGTTTACGTCACACGCGAGCCGCATACACAGGGCGTTAAGCTCTACGGCCCGTTTACCAATGTGAGCGCGCTGAAGGAAGCCGTCACCCTGCTGCAGAAGGCTTTCAAGTTTCGCACCTGCCACCTGGAGATTTCAGAAGCCGACGATAAACGCCGGTTTTTCCGGCCCTGCTTGCTGTATCCGATTAAGCAATGCACCGCGCCCTGCGCGGCGAAAATATCCAAGGAAACGTATCGGCAGGATATTTTCCGGCTGATTCGGTTTCTGGATGGCGATCATAAATCGGTGCTGGCGCAGATGGAAAAGGAAATGCTCCAGGCGAGCACGGACATGAATTTCGAGCTGGCGGCACGCCTGCGCGATCAGATCAAGGCATTGGGGGCGCTCGCCCAGCGCGCCGGCAAAGGCGATCAGACCTACTGGCAACCGGAGGCGTTTGTAAGCAACCCCAGGGAGGCGACAGCCGCGCTGCAGGAGGCGCTGGGAATGGCGGAGCCGCCGCGGATTGTGGAAGGGATCGACATCGCCCACCTTCAGGGCGGTGAGATGGTCGGCAGCAAGGTCTGCTTCATCGACGGCGTGCCATTCAAGAACAGTTATCGCCGTTACAAGATCAAACACGAGCAGGGGAACAACGATTACCTGAGCATTCAGGAAGTGGTGTCGCGGCGCTACCGCGAGGCGGGGCAGAACAATGAGCTGTACCCGGATGTGATCCTGATCGACGGCGGCCTCGGACAGCTTCACGCGGCGATGGAAGTTTTCAAGATGATGGATGTGAAGCCGCCCATGGTGATCGCGCTGGCGAAGAAGGAGGAGCTGGTTTACACCCAGGCCCGAAGCGAGCCGCTTCGGCTGGCCCGCAACCACGCGGGACTGCGGCTGTTGCAATATGTGCGAGACGAGGCGCATCGTTTTGCGCAGCATTACCACCACATTTTGCGGCGGAAGGACCAATTGGAGGAGGAAGTGCGTCAGGGGCGGCGACCGCCGCGGAAACGGTGAAATTCGCTGTTAGAGGAATAGGGGTTTTGACATCCGGCCCGATTGGAGAGAAAATGCGGGTCTGTATTGAATTGCAGCACCCTTAGCTCAATTGGATAGAGCGTCGGCCTACGGAGCCGAAGGTTGCAGGTTCGACTCCTGCAGGGTGCGTTGGGGATTCACATTCAAGATCAAGCCGGCGGAGTGGGAATGCCGTCGATGCTGAGGCGGTTCTTTTTATCGCGGTAGGTTTTGAGTCCCTCCTCGCCTTTGCCGATCGCCCATTTGAGCAGGCCATCACGATGAGCGGCAAATTCCATTTTCGGGACGGCAAGTCCGCACGATGTTTGAACCCGATGAATGTCGCACACAAAGATCTGCCGCGTTCCCGGTAAAAGTACGAACCGGCGGGCGAGGTCGGGCCATTCCCGCGAACCCGGCAACACGGATTTTCCGTGGCCGTAGAGGCGAAGAATATTCGGCTTGCCTGAAAAAGCGCAGAACATCAAAGTGATGCGGCCGCTTTCCAGCAGATGAGCGGCGGTTTCGTTGCCGCTGCCGGTGAGATCGAGATACGCCACGCGCGTCGGCGAGAGAACGCGAAACACGTCAAGGCCCTTGGGAGAGAGATTGATGTGCCCGTCAATCGATTTCGGCGCGGTCGCCACGAAAAACACCGGCTGGTCGCGGATGAATTCCTCAAGCTCCGGAGTGATGCTGGCGAGCATACTGCTCATATACACCGTTCATGCTTTCCGATGTAGACCGATCAGACCGCCACCGTTCACGCTGACAGCCCAAATCTGTAAATCAGGATGGATGAATGCTATGAGCGAGAACGCGGCTTATCAACATGCCGCAGAAGGGCCGCCGAGTTGGCAGCGCCCGTTCGACGATGCGGATTGTCGTTGCCGACACCTCAGATTGCCTTATACTGTCTTGTGGTCTGCCTTTGTTGCACGGGAGGAGTTCTGAAGATCAACGCGATGAATACGGATGTAGTGCGCCGTCGTCGGCGGCCTGGCGGGTCGTCAATCACTTCATTGGAAATGCTGGAATCGCGGCGATTGCTTTCCACGACATTGTTTGTGGACGCCGCCGCGCCGGGGCCGAGGCATGACGGCTCGTCGTGGGCAAGTGCGTTCGGCCATTTGCAGGCGGCATTGAAGGCGGCGAGCGCGGGAACGACCATTGAAGTGGCCAAGGGAACTTACAAGCCGACGAGCGGGATCAGCCGAACGGCAACATTTCAATTAATCGACGGCGTCACGCTCGAAGGCGGATTTGCTGGGAATGGAGCCGTTGATCCGGATGCCCGCGATATCGCTGAGAACACCACGATCCTTCCCGGCGATATCGGAGCGTTGGGGAACAATTCGGATAACAGCTACAACATTGTTACGGGTAACGGCACAGACTCCTCGGCGATCCTCAATGGCTTTACCGTTACAGCAGGCAATGGAAACGGAAATGGAAATACCATCCAGGGCGGCGGCGGCCTCTCAAGCTTCAACGGCAGCCCGACGATCAGCAATTGCGACTTTACGGGCAACTTTGCGTTCTACGGTGGCGCGATGTTCTTTGGGATTTCCGGGTCGGGCACTTCCGCGCCGACCATCACGCACTGCGTGTTCAACAACAATAGCGCCGGCCAGGGAGGTGGGGCCGGCGGCGGAGCGATTTTTGATGCCAATTCTTCGATGACAGTTGTGGACTGTACCTTCATTGATAATCACTCAACCACTTATGGTGGCGCGATCAACAGCCCATTTTCGTCATCACTGATTGCCAATTGCACCTTTACCGGCAACACAGGAAATACCGGCTCAGCAATCGTGGATGCCGACACCGGCGGAACAATTCTGGTCAACTGCATCCTGTGGGGTGACACCGGCGGCAGCGAAATTGACGCGCTGCAGGGAACACACACGAGCGCTACGAATAGCGATGTACAAGGTGGGTTTTCCGGCAACGGTAACATAGACGCCGATCCACAATTCATCGACGAGGCCAATGGCAATGTGAAGTTGCAATCGACCTCGCCGTGCATTGACGCCGGCAACAACGCTTCCGTTCCTGCAGGTGTCACGACGGACCTTGTCGGTCGTCCCAGAATTCTGGATGGCACCGTCGACATGGGTGCGTTCGAATTCGGCCCGGCCTACGACATCACGGACCAGCCCACCCGCGCGACAGCCGGGGTATTGCTTGATCCCATCGTGGTCCAACTGGATAACGTCATGGGGCAGGTGCGTACAAGAAACCACAGCGATGTAACGCTTTCGATTTTGAAAGGGCCGACCGGCGCCGTACTTGAGGGCGTCACGACCGTTGCCGCGAACGACGGCGTGGCCACCTTTACCGGCCTCCATTTGAACGTCGCGGGCGCTTATCACTTGATGGTGGCTGGAAATCTTGCCAATACTCCGCTGGCGCGATTCCAGGTATTATCTGCGTCACCGATCAAGATGGTTTTCGCGCAGCCGCCGACGAACACGACCGCCGGCGTCGCGATGGCGCCTGCGGTGCGGGTGGACGTGGAGGATGGGTTTGGCAACATCGCCACCGCAAGCGATGCGAAGATCACGCTGAGCCTGCGGAACGGGCCGGCGGGGGCGATCGTGGATGGAACATTTTCCGTGGCCGCCATAAACGGGGTGGCGACATTCAGCGATGTGCTGCTGAATACTGCCGGGCAATACAAACTCAGCGCGATCAGCGCCGGATTGCCGGAGACAGCGCCTGTCCAACTCACCGTAACCCATGCGGCCGCCGCACGGCTGGCATTTATTCAGGAACCGGCCAATGAGAAAGCGGGGTTGGCTTTCCAGCCGCCGATTACCGTGGCGGTGGAGGATGCCGTTGGCAATGTGATCGGCGAGGACAATTCGACCATCACGCTAGCCTTTGCGCGCAATCCTGCCAACGCGATCTTCCGCGTTTTGACGCTCGCGGCCGTCGGCGGCGAGGCGGTTTTTTCCAGTGAACTGCTGCTGACGCCGGGAATCTACCGGCTGTTTGCCACGGATGGATCCTTGGCGCCGGTGGAGTCGGTGAGATTCACGGTGACGCCAACGGGGTAAGAAGCCCGGACGCGTTTGAGAATCATTCGGGGAAATGCCCGCCGGATGGCCATCCGGCGGCTTTCGGGGAGCCAACCTGTCTTATCTGTCGTCGTAACTTCCGTAAGCCCGGTTGAGACTCACTTAAAAACCCCTTATATTGTGCGGTTCGCAGAGCTCGTAGCTCAGTTGGTAGAGCAACGGACTTTTAATCCGTGGGTCGTGGGTTCGAGTCCCACCGAGCTCATATGGCGGCCAGAGGCTGCCAAAGTGTTTGATCCTAATTCATGGCGTGAAGGAAACCCCCCACCCCGACCCTCCCCGGCCTGCCGGGAGAGGGGGATAAGAGGAGGATGTTTTGATCATCTGGGGACTGCATGTCGTCGATTTGGCCATTGTTTTCGGGTTTCTTGTCCTGATCCTGGCCATCGGCGTATGGTCCGGACGCAGCGTCAAGAAGCAATCCGACTTCTATCTTGGCGGACGCACGCTCGGAAATATCCTCCAGTTCTTCCTCCAGTTCGGCAACGCCACCGATACCACCGGCGCGCCGACCGTGGCCACCGCCGTCTATCGCCAGGGTGTTGGCGGTGCGTGGCTGGGTGGGTTTCAGACGCTCTTTATCACGCCGTTCTTCTGGTTCACGCAGCCGTGGTACCGGCGGGCGCGCGTAACCACGATGGCCGATCTGTTCGTGGATCGCTTCGACAGCAAATCGCTGGCCATCGCCTACGCGGCTTTTAATATTTTCATCGCGCTCTTCACCATGGGCGTGGGCAACGTGGCGGCTTACAAAGTAGCCAGCGCGATGGTGCTTAAGCCGGAGTCGGCTTACACCCAGGCTGATCGAACGGAACTTGATCGCTACAAGCAATATCGCGCGTTCAAGGCCGATGTGGACGCGGGAAGGGTGCTGCCGGATTCGGAGCCGTTTAAGACGCTGGCCAATGAGTACAACGCCGGGGAACTGGCTTCGTCGATTTCGTATATCACGCCGGTGCCGTTTTACATCGGGTACTCGCTGGTGGTTTGCATTTACATCTCGCTGGGCGGACTCAAAGCGGCGGTAATAACCAACGCCGTGCAGGGGCTGCTCATCATTGTTATGAGCGTGCTGATCATCCCGGTGGGTTTGCTCAAGTTACATGGATTTTCGGGGCTGCACGCGGTTGTGCCGGAGTTTATGTTTCTGGTGACGAGCAACGCGACCTGGTATTCGGTGGCGGCGGTGGTTTTGGGGAGCTTGCTGCAGGTCTTCGGGCTTATGCACAATATGTCCACCGGCGGCTCAGCCAAGAATGAAGACACAGCCCGGTTTGGCATGCTGTCCGGGGCGTTTACCAAGCGGCTTGTCATTGTCGCCTGGATATTGTGCGGCTTGCTGGCCCTGGGATTATTTTACGGGCCGACGGCGCTCTCCGATCCGGATTTCGCCTGGGGGGCGATGTCGGTCAAGCTGCTGCCGGTGGGCCTGATGGGGCTGATGCTCTCCGGCATGTTGCTGGGACATATGCCGACGGTAGGCGTGCAGGCGGTCGCGGTCAGCGGGCTGGCGACGCGAAATCTCTACGCGCCGCTGGTGAAGGGGAAATCAGAAAAGCACTATCTTCGCTTCGGGCAACTCTCGATCATTCTGGTGCTGGCAGCCTCGATTTTGTTTGCGATGATTTTCTCGGATCTGTTCGAGATGTTCATCTTCATGATCCGCTACGGCATCTACTTCGGCGTGGTGGTGTACATCATATTCTTCTGGCGGCGGGTGACGGCGGCGGCGATCATGATCAGCTTTTTCATCTGGATAATTGGGATTGTGGCGCTGCCCTTGGCGCTGCCGACCGTGGCGGCGTTTCGACAATCGCCGTCATTGCTGGCCCAGACGGAAGTTTATACCGAGCAGACGCTGACCGGCGCGACGGACGCCGACGTGGCGGCACATCGGGCCGATCATGTCGGGCAGCCGATTTCCAAGCCGCATGTAGTGGCGCCGGTGTCGGTTTATTTTGACAAGGTCGTGCGAATCCGGCCGGATGATCCGACCTCGCCGATGGCGGGGCTGGGGCGATTCAATGTTGAGACCTATATATTGAATAGGCTCGGGCTGCCGGTGACGAAGCTGCATACCTCGGGCCTGACGACGGTGGGCTGGCTGTTTGATAGTCTGATGCCGTTCCTGACCATCATCGGGTTGAGCCTGGTGACCGACCCGGGCGATCCGGTGCGGGCGGATCGGTTTTATGCCAAGATGCGGACGCCGGTGGGGGCAACGCCGGAATTGGATCGGTTGGAGATCGAGAAGAGCAACGCCGACCCGCACCGGTTTGACGACCAGAAGGTATTTCGGCATTCGCAGTTGCAGTATGCGAAATGGACGAAGAAGGATTGCATCGGGTTTTTCGGCTGCTGGGTGATTGTGGGTTTGATTCTGATGTTTTTGTTTGGAATATTGAGTCTTGGGAAATGAAAAAACGCCGCCCTCGATTGGGGCGGCGTATCATGAGTTCATTATGTCGGAGACCACAACCAAGGAGAAGGAAGCGGTTAAGCCGGCGAAGAAGTCCGGCAAGCCACAGGCGAAGCCCGACAATAAGACGGAGAAACTGCCGCCATACAATGTGGTGCTTTTGAACGACGATGATCATACCTATGACTACGTCATTGAAATGCTGATGGTGCTGTTCGGCCATCCGCCGGAGAAGGGGTTTCAGCTCGCCAAGGAAGTGGACACGCAGGGGCGCGTGATTGTTTTAACCACCCATAAGGAGAAGGCGGAGCTGAAGCAGGATCAGATTCATTCTTATGGGAAGGATAAGAGGATGGCGCGGAGCAAGGGGTCGATGTCGGCGGTGATTGAGCCGGCGATGGGGTGAGGGGGATGACAGGGTGACAAGGTGAGGGGTTGAACGGGTGAGGGGGTGAACGTGAAGTGTTCAGTTTTTAGTTTTCAGTTTTCAGATAAAGAAGGGGAGCCGGGCTTTGCCACCGCTTGGGTTTTTCTTCGTCGGCCTGACACGTCGTCGCCACGCGCGGTGGGGGAGGGCGGTTCGCTTGTCTGGCTATAGCTTGCCGGCGGGTTCGAGCCGGGGGCGAAGCTTACGGCGGGTAATCCGGGAGCAATCCGAACGCCTTCGAACGGCGTTAGACTCGCGAGCAGGGCCGGTGGTTTTTAGCCACAGATTTTTAGCCACAGATGCACACGGATGCACACGGATAATTCAATTCAATCAGAATCTTCCGCATTTTATCTGTGTGAATCTGTGTTCATCCGTGGCTAGAATCGGATTGTCCTCGTTCGGCTTTGTTCAGGCGGATGCCTGATCCCACGCAATTGCGCAGCCAGGCGCAACTTGAAATGAATCGTGCGGGGGAAGCGGAACCGGCGCTCGTCAGGAGTGGCTTGAGTCGATCAACTCGCCTGACTTGTAGAGGAGATGCGGACTCACCGTCGGGGCAACACGGGGTTGCCGGTCGATCAGTGTAATTGCCACAGAGGGCTCAGAGGCCGCAGAGCGGAATTGATCGGACTGATGCCGGTGAAAATTTACGCGCCGGCCGGGGAGCTACGCCGTAGAAATTAGAGGTGTAGAGAGTAGAAAGTAGATGGAATTTGTCTACTTTCAACTCTCTATCGGCTACTTTCTGCGGAGCAGCGGCTGGGGACTTTCAGCCTGGGGGTTGATTTGAAGTTTCTTGGGCACGCGAACGAACCGAACAGCAATATCAGGACGGAATAGATTCAGGGTTTAGGAATTCCCATGTGCATTCTTCCGCAATTTTCTTCGCCTTCTTTCCTTCGGGCGACGGAATTATCAACGCGTGCGACGGATCGTTCATATCAGGATCCGGTCTAACCTCCAAACCGAGGGATCTTACGAGGGAGCATGAGAAGGCTGCGACACTATCTTTGGGACGATTTTTTAGAACCTGTTCTCTGCTTGTCAGCTTCGCCCTATGAACCGAAAGATTTCCGGAACGACGATCGTGAAAGGACATTGATTGAGGACGATAAGCGCCACTTCCGAGAGGATGAAGCCAATCCGGAATAATCCTACGCCAAAGGATCTCGTCGTCAGCCACTTGAAGATGGCTATTAGAACCTTGGGCGTCGCCAAGTGCCATTCCTCACCCCCTAGCGGCGCATCAACCATGAAATAAGTTGCCAAGCAACGGACTCATCGTATCGGCCGAACACGCCGGACCATTCAGGTCCGTCCTGAAAAGGCTCGTCTTGTTTGTCCTTTTCAAATCGAATCATTCCGTTGGGCAGCACTTCTATTTGGAGTTCCCGGTCGTTCGATTGAAATAACATTCCCAAACCGCCTCCCGCCACAGGGAATACTTCTGGTTTAACGAGGGAACAATTGCCAATGGTTTGGAGGAAACTGAGTGTCGATCTGTCGGCTTCCAATTTGATGGGGGAGCTTCCGTAGCCATCCCAGTTTTCCGGGAGTGATCGGAACCGCGCAACGGCCCGCAAGGTTGGTCTCAGCCAATCATTGCTAATCGTCGCAGGTATTGCGGCTGCAAATTGCGCATAGGCGGGCATGGCAGGTGCTTGCCAAAACCTCGGACACGCGTCAGCGGTCAAATTCATCTTGGTTCCTCCATTTTCTTCCATATCTTATGCAGCCCGTCGGGCGTTATGTCGTCAAAGCCCCGCACAATCCATTCATGCCCCAGGTCCATCCAACTCAGAATACCTAAAATATCGGACGTCGCTGGCAACCCGCGAGCCGTAAGGTTTAGCTGAACTATCTCCTTGCCGTCCGTCATTCGAATCGATGGCTGCAATTGGACAACGAGACTGCCTTTGTTGTCCGGGATCTGATACTGCATGTTCATTGCCGTGTGGTCAGGCGCTGGAAGAAAGCCCGTTGGCTCCTTGGTCCAGTATCGGAGCAGCGCATTCATTTCGGAAAACTTTTCCCAACCCTCTCCTCTCACAAGGTGATTGAGGTATGTCACTTCACAAGACCGTAATACTGGAGGCTGGATTCCTTGTTGGCCAATAAACTCGCAGAAGCGGTTCCATTCGCTCTCGAATATTTGACGAATTCGGTCGTACCCCAAATACCCCCCTGCTCCCGTTCGCCTCCAGTTATGGATGAAACGATCACCTTGGATTTGGATAAGTCGATCACCCTTCGCATGGTGGAACATGCAACGTGCGTCGAACGGCGACCCGGATCCCGCGCGAATGAAAACCCCAGGAAACTGTGGACCGCCCGTCATCCCGCTCGGTGGCAACGCGGGTCCGCTTTCGTGCGTAGGGTACTCCTCGCGAATAAGTTCCCAGTAAAGCCCAAAAAGGGGAATACCCCATCCTGCCAGAGGTTCAAACTCAACGGCGAGGACGGTCTCTACCACTGGCGGGTTTTCGAACTTCGGGAGACTACGCTCAGTCGGAAGCATATGTCTCTCAGGCATTTAGGTGGCTCAGTTTGATTCTCAGAACTGCGACCATCATCATCATTGATCACACCATGTCAATCACAGTCCTGCGCTTACTATAACTCGTTTATCGGCATTGGGCCACTGGCTCTTGGATTCATATTCTTGGACTCAATATCAATTGGCTGAGAAATAGCAGCAACCAATGACAGAGATTTCTGAAATGCCGACGCCGCATCTTCCACCGTCGCCACCTCAATCTCCACCAAGGCATTTCCGGCGGCGGCGCGTACGACATCCGCATCCGCCTGCGGGCACCAAATCGTACACACCGCCCCATCCCCCCTGCTCTCGACTTCCCACTGGATCATGGAAATCCAATTCTTCAGAGCGGCGATTTGCTGCGGCTTGGTGGGATTCTTCTCTTTATTGAACACATCGGCGAGGCCCACGCAGACGCCCTCGCCATTGCGGCGGTTGCCGGCGTGGAATTTGTCGCGGCAGGTTTCGATCACATCGCGCGGGCAGCGCAGCCAAACTACCGGCGCGTTGGGCGGCGGCGGGTTCCACCATTCGGCGGGTTTGGTGTGGCCGGTGATGTGGGATTTGCCGCCGCGCTGGCCGACTATGAAACGCGGGACGCCTTCAATCGCGGGGGCGAAGGTTTTGTATTTGGCGGCAAACGGACCCAAAGCCCAGTCGCAATGCTGATTGATCGGACCGGACCAGTGTTTGTATAGCTCACGCATGAAATTCTTTGAGAAGGCCATGCAGTGGGTGCGCTGAATGTTGGCGGCGCGGACTACGCCGGGCTTGTGCGCCATCGGCGCAGCCATGTGCTGGCCGCCGAGCATGAGGCAATCCCAGGAGTCGCTGCCCAAATCCGCGAGGAATTGGCGGGCTGAATCGCCGAACCTGATTCTTATGTCCGCGTCGTCCTCCATGACGAGGATACGCTGGTGGCCGGCCATGAGGCTGAGTTCGAGGATGCGGCGGTGGGATTGGAGGCAGCCCCAGGCGCCGCCGCCCTGGGTGAAATGTGGGGGGACGCCGAGCGAATCGCCGTGGAGGGCGGGAAAGCGCGTGACGGGCTTGAATGGCCAGTCGCAGGCGGCGAGTTGAGATTGGAAGGTTTGCCAGCGGTCTGGGTCGGTGTCGAGATTGATGCACCAGATGGCGTCGAAGTAGTTCGTTAGATCAGCGTTCGCTAATACGAAGGAAGAACCCCCACCCCTGCCCTCCCTCTGAGTACAGGGAGAAGGGGTAAGAGGGGCGGGATTCACGTTGTAGAGGAGTTGGGCTTCCTCAAGCGGGAACACGGGCTTTTTGAGCTTGGCGTTGATTGTGTTGTGAGCCTGCCAGGCCCAATGGAACATTTGGGCTGAGCCGGTGGGCGGGGGTGAGTCGGAGACTATGTGCTTCCATTCATTGCGGCACAGGCCGCAGGGGATGCGCCGCGCGAAAGTGGCGAGAAATTCGGTGTCTTCTTGCGCCGTATGCGGCGCGGCAGTCCAGGTGTGAAGATCGTGCCAGAGGTTGCGGCCGAGAGCTTGGAGCGGCTCGATTGCGGCGTTGACAGCAGAACTTGCTGCGCGGTGGAGAAGGCTGGGCGACTGGAGTGATGGCAGGTTGTTTGGTTGCAATGCAACGGAACCCCCACCCCTTTCCTCCCCCTGAGTACAGGGAGAGGGGGCACTCCGTGGCTCGCTCGCTTGCTGTTGCACCGGCTCGCGGTGGCCGCAGGCGCGGCGGCAGGTTCCCAGTGACGGCTTGCCGCCGAAGAGGTTCATGGCGCAGCATCCGCCGCCGGGAATGCGGCAGTCGGTCCAATGTCGGCAGTCGATCATGGGAAGAGGGAAGGCACGAAGGCGGATTGGTGCTGAGGGCTAACAGCCTGTGGCAAAAGTCTCGCGGTCCATGCTCGTGTCTTTTGACCACGAGCTTCGTTGCTCCTCCTCAGCGTATTTGGCTGCAATACGCTTCGTC
>Ga0208589_1000097_pt1 | contig 40339 bp, 27 predicted proteins | sample NGESurshal092012_2_FD_184486 | JGI IMG/M metagenome (GOLD analysis project Ga0208589, IMG submission 184486) | Arctic peat soil microbial communities from Barrow, Alaska - NGEE Surface sample F53-2 shallow-092012 (SPAdes) | ecosystem: Environmental > Terrestrial > Soil > Wetlands > Peat ...
CTGACTCATCTCAATCCGGTTTTTCTCCATCCGCCGGTTATCCCATAACCGGACATTTCTACTTGGCTAAGACCGGACATTACTATCGGGCTTCGACAGTCGATAAGGGAATGCCTTGAAACGGCTGCCGTTGGGGACTACAACCTTACGGTCCTAAAGCCCAAAAAGAGTGAAATTCAACCTCATCGACAAAATCGAATCGGCTTCCGCGACAAAGCTGGTTGGCGTGAAGCACGTCAGCCTCGCTGAGGAGTATCTCGCGGACCATTTTCCGACGTTTCCCGTGCTGCCGGGCGTACTTATGCTCGAGGCGCTGGTGCAGGCGGCGGGGTGGATTTTGCATTTGGCAAGCGATTTTGGCTGCTCCATGGCGGTTCTAAAAGAGGCCCGGAACGTGAAGTATGGGGCGTTCGTGGCGCCGGGAAACATGCTGCGGGTGGAAGTGGAATTGCTCAAACGAACCGACACGGGGGCGACGTTTAAGGCCGTGGGGAACGTGGATTCGGGGCAGGCCGTGACGGCACGGCTGGAGATGGCGTATTTTAATCTTGCCCAGCGGCAGCCGGAACTGGCGTTGATTGACAAACGCCTGATTGAACATCACAAGGCAAGATGGGCTATCATTGCACCGCATACCTCGCCGGTTTCGGTGGGTTGAAGTGTGGATCGAAAAGAGTCAGTTAACGTAACTCATTAAAGGATTGGCTTATGGCACTATCGCCACAAGAAATATACGACAAAGTTCAGATTGTTCTGGAAGACGCGCTGGGCGTGGACAAGGACGAGGTTACGCCCAAGGCCGCGCTGATCGAAGACCTGGGCATGGAGAGCATCGACGCGCTGGACATCGTCTTCCGGCTGGAGAAGGCGTTTACCATCAAGATTCCACGCGGCGAGCTGTTTCCGGAAAATCTGGCGGAACTGATGCAAGACCCCAAGTTTGTCAGCGGCGGGAAGCTCACTTTCGACGGATTGGCGGAGTTGAAGAAGCGCATGCCGTTCGCGGACATGGCCGATTTGCAGGCGAATCCGACCGTCGATCAGGCAAAGAAGCTGCTGAACGTGGATACGGTTGTACGGTATGTGCAGTCAAAAATGAATTGAAAGGAAGGATTGAGGAGTGAGTGCTGAGGAAAATAAGGGAGTTTTCAGTTTTCAATTTTCAGTTTTCAGCTAAGAGGGGCCCGCCATAGCTGAACACTGAAACCGAACACTGACCGCGCCTCAGTCCTCAGTCCTTAGTCCTTAGTCCTAATCTTCTTTGCGCTGGATTTGGATCGACAAGTTCGTTGAGTTCACGTCGGGTGTGTCCGCGACGGCGATTAAGAATATATCGCTGGCGGAAGAGCACCTGCATGATCTGTATCCGGCATTTCCGATTGCGCCGCACAGCCTGATCATCGAGGGGATGGCGCAGACTTCGGGCATTCTGGTCGGGGAGGCGCGGCAGTTCGCGGAGAAGGTGATCCTGGCCAAGATCGGGCGGGCGAGCTTTCACCGGCTCAGCCGGCCGGGGGATACGCTGGCGTTTCATGCGCGGATCGAACAGATCAACGAAAACGGGGCGTCTATTCGCGGCGAGGTGCGATGCGGGCAGGAGAAGGATTCGCCGCTGGTGGCGGAAATCGAGATCATGTTCAGCCACATCGACAAGAACATGGCCGGGGCGGCGTTTCCGGAACATAATTTTGTATTTACGGAGCAGTTTACGGAGTTATTGAAGAGTTATCGGTTCGGACGGGAAATAGGAATTTGATTATTTACCGCCCGCAACGGGGTACCGTCGCTAGAGACGCAGAGATCGCGGAGGAGATTCGGGAGATCGAAGATGGGAAAGATGGAGATGAACGAATTGAGTGAGAAGGTGATTGGCGCGTGCATTGAAGTGCATCGCCACCTCGGGCCGGGTTTGCTCGAATCGGCTTACTTGAAGTGCCTTTGCCGGGAATTGACTTTGCGCTGCATTCCTTATCAATCTGAATTGCCTCTTCCTGTTTCCTATAAAGGAGTTGACCTCGATTGCGCGTATCGTATCGATCTTTTGATTGATGGGCGACTTGTGCTTGAGTTAAAGGCTATCGAAGCGGTATTGCCAGTCCATGAAGCCCAGCTCTTGACCTATATGCGTATAGGTGGATGGAAAGTTGGACTGATCATCAACTTCAATGTTTCGGTTCTAAAAAACGGAATCACGCGAAAGGTATTGAATCTCGCGGACTGACCTCCGCGCTCTCTGCGTCTCTAGCGACGGTACGCCGTCGCGGGCGGTTATAGAAGGATTTCATGCGACGTGTAGTGGTCACCGGCATTGGCGTTATCTCTCCGATCGGCATCGGCTCGGCTTCGTTCTGGGCGAGCCTGCTGGCTGGGAAGGTGGGGCTTGCGCCGATTCATGGGTTTGATCCGGCCGGGTTTCCATGCCGGATCGCGGGGGAAGTGCCGGCTTATAAAATCGGCGACTATGTGCCCAAGAGCTATCGCAAGGCGACCAAGGTCATGGCCCGCGATATCGAGCTTGCCGTTGTCGCGGCGGATGATGCGTTCAAGGATTCGGGGTTGAAATCAAAGGCTTATAGCGAGACGCCCGATTTCGACGGCGAGCGCTTCGGCTGCAATATCGGGGCGGGGCTGATCAACGCGGAATTGAATGAACTGACGGCGGCGATGTCCACGGCACGCGGCGAGGGGAATCGGCTGGACCTGGCCCGCTGGGGCCGCGATGGCATGACTCAGCTCACGCCGCTCTGGCTGCTGAAGTATCTGCCGAACATGCTGGCCTGTCATGTGACGATCATTCATGAACTCAAGGGGCCGAGTAATACGATCACCTGCGCGGATGCGAGCAGTCATCTGGCCATCGGCGAGGCGTTTAGAACCATTCAGCGCGGCAAGGCGGACCTTGCGATCTGCGGCGGGGCCGAGAGCAAGGTGCAGCCGATGGGACTGATCCGCCAGACCATGCTGAAGCGATTGACCCATACGCATAACGATTCGCCTGCCGATGCGGTGCGGCCGTTTGACGAAAGCGCGGATGGGACGGCGCTGGGTGAAGGCGGTGGTCTGCTGATATTGGAGGAATATGAGCGGGCGAAAAATCGCGGGGCGAAGATTTATGCGGAGATGGTGGGGTTCGGAGCGAGCCAGGATAGTTACAAGGTAACGGAGCCGGCGCCGGATGGGCGAAGTTACGGAAGAGCCATCGCCAATGCATTGAAGGAGGCGGCGGTTGCCGCGGGTTCAGTTGATCTGCACATTCCCAACGGCATTGGCATCGCCTCGCATGACCGGGCGGAACTGAACGCTCTGAAGCTGGTGTACGGCGATGGATTGGCGGGCCTGGCGTTGTCGCCGATCAAGGCGCAGATTGGCAGCCTGGCCGCCGGAAGCGGCGTGGAGGCGGCGGCGGCAGTTTTGGCAGTCTATCATCAGAAGATTCCGCCGGCGGTGAATACCCGCAAGCCGGTGGATGGGCTCCGATTGAACGTGTCGCCGGAAGCGCGGGATGGGAAGATCGGCGCGGTGGTTACCAGCGTTTGCAGTTTGGGCGGGCAGAATGCGGCGATTGTGTTCCGGCGAATCGAAACATGACGACAGCACATATAGCCGCATAGGATTAGCAATGGTTTCAACGCAATTAAAGTCAATTTCGAGCGAAGTCGCGGGCGTTTGCCGACGGCATCACGTCCGAAGGCTGAGTTTGTTCGGCTCGGCGTTGCGCGACGAACTTCGGCCCGACAGCGACGTTGATTTGCTCGTGGAATTTGAGAGGGGATTCACACCGTCGTTCTTTAAATTGGCGGACCTTTCCGATCAATTGCGGCCGTTTTTCGATGGACGGGAAATCGATCTGGTTCTGCCGGGGGATCTTCACTGGTTCATCCGGGATCAGGTGTGCGATTCGCCGAGGGCGGTTTATGCGGCCTAGCCACGTTTTGTGGCGAGTCGTAAGAACCCCCACCCCAGCCCTCCCCCTGTGTACGAGGGGAGGGGGTAAGAAAAGAGGCAGTCGCCGATAGGCAGTTACCGATTGGAGAGGAAGTTCATGAAGCGAGTCGTCATCACAGGCATGGGCTGGGTCACGCCGATGGGGCATTCCATCGATGCCGTGTGGAAGCGGTTGCTGGCCGGTGAATCCGGCATCGCGCGCACGGTCCTCTTTGACGCGGCGACATTCCCAACCTCGATCAGCGCCCAGGTGAAGGACTACCAGGTCGGCGAGTTTCTGGCCGATGCATCGGCGCACGCCGGGTCGGGGCGCAATACACAATTTGCATTGGGCGCCTGCGCCCAGGCCTGGAAGGTGGCGGGATTATCTTCGACAAACCTTGATCTGGATCGCGTTGGGATTTATCTCGGCAGTGGGGAGGGATCGCTCGATTTTGAAGCATATACCGTGGCGGCCCTGTCGGGCTGGAAGCCGGAGGCGACTTCTCTCGACACCGTGAAATGGGCGGAAGTGGCGTTTGAGAGAATGAACGCGGTGCGTGAACTGGAGCAGGAGCCGAACATGCCGCTGTCGCATTTGGCGCTGCTGACCGGCGCGCGCGGGCCGGCGATGAATTGCCTGACGGCGTGCGCCGCCAGTACGCAAGCCATCGGCGAGGCGACGGAGATCCTACGCCGCGGCGATGCGGATGTGATGATCGGCGGCGGGGCGCACAGCATGATTCACCCGTTCGGCGTGACCGGATTCAACCGCCTGACCGCGCTGAGCACGCAGAATGAAGACCCCGCCAGTGCGAGCCGGCCGTTCGACGCCAAACGCGGCGGGTTTGTGCTCGGTGAAGGGGCGGGAATGGTGATTCTGGAAACGCTGGACCATGCAACCGCGCGCGGCGCGACGATTCTGGCGGAGGTCGCGGGTTACGGCAGCACAGCCGATGCGTTCCGCATCACCGATCAGGACCCGACCGGCCGCGGCGCGGTTGTGGCCATGCGCGAAGCGCTGGCGGACGCCAAGCTGACGCCGCGACAGATTGATTACATTAACGCGCACGGCACCGGCACGAAGGAAAACGACGGCAACGAGACCAGCGCGATCAAATCCGTCTTCGGCGAGTTCGCGGCGAGCTGCCCGGTGAGCAGCATCAAGAGCATGATGGGCCACCTGATCGCAGCGGCCGGCGCCGTGGAGATGATTTGCTGCGTATTGGCCATCCGCGACAACATGATTCCGCCGACGATGAATCTGCATAATCTCGATCCGGAGTGCGATCTGGATTATGTGCCGAACAAGGCGCGGGCGAAAAAAGTGGATGTTGCGATGAGCAACAGCTTCGGGTTCGGCGGGCAGAATGATACGATTATTGTGAAGCGGTTTGCGGAGTAGGTGTACGTGCTTACGATCGAGAACGCCGATGGCCACAACATCGATGCAGCCGACATTGATTGAAAAGCGAACAGAATGGCTCGCCGCGTTGTCGAGTACCGACCCGCATTCGATCGCATCTCAAATCCATCGCCTTCTTGATGACGCAGCATCATTTGAAGTCATCGACACGGCGCGCGCCTCCGCCCCACTCGTCGATTCCGCCAATCCGGTGCTCGGCGTGCAACTAAACGGAGAGTTGCATAATCTGCTGGATCGGACGTTCTTCACGAGCCAAGCGATCGCAATAAGACGCCTTTCGGATTCCTACGACCTACACAGCAAAAACAAGGGCGGAAAAGACAAAAGCGTATATTCGCTGCTCGCCTTGCTAAAGGATATGCGAGAACATGTCGGACTTTTTACGCGAAAGCAGATGATGGAGGCTGAAGGTCTTGAGCCCGATTCTAAAAAAGCAGAACAATCCTATGATGAATGCGGCCTGTCGGAACGAGACAACGTAGGCTCGTGCGCGAGAACTGTACCGCCCAACATTTTCCGGGCTGTTCACCGACATCGGCAGCTAAGCTGGATTATTGGGACTGAGAATCCGATCTCCTCAGACGCCATCGAAGACAAGGTGCTTTTGACAATTTGCGAAAAAGTTGGAATCGCTTGTGAAAATGTGCATCAGCATGTTGATAAGTTTATTGCCCACGCCTCGACGCCGAAAAGTCGTGGCGGCGTTAAACCTGAAGTTGCGCATTTGACCTTTGAGGAATTACGAAAGGCCTATCAGGCAATTTGCGAAGCATTCAGCTTCATTTCTCGAGATATTTTAGGCGATTCGGACCGATGGCTCCTGCCCGTTCCGATGTCGCAGATTGGCCGGTTCTTAGACCGGCCAATGGTGGACGCTGAAGTCGTGTCATCGCTAGGCACTGTTTGGAAAAATTTTGGCAACAAGAGCAGCGAATGGCGATTATGGGGCATCGAGGGGTATTTGCGAGAATTCGGCCAATCTGGGAACAAAAAAACCGGCAAATAAGAAAACGAGCATGACAAGGAGCGAAGTGATCAGCTATACTCCAGCATCGCTTACCTTGAGGTTCCCATGCAGCAAATCCAGCTTGACGATCACCTTTACAAGGAAGCTCAACGACGTGCCGCGGCCGCTGGCTTTTCCAGCGTGGACGATTTCGTGGCGGATGTCGTAGGTCAGACATTTCAAGACGACGCTGAGGACCAGGATCACCTTTTCACGCCCGAACGTATTGCGGAGTTGGATCGCATATCAGCCGAGGTTAAAGCGGGTGGCAAGACTTATACAATGGAAGAGGTAGAGGCTCATTTCGATGAGAAGCGGAAAAAATGGCTGGAAAATCACGCAAGTTGACGGTCACTCTATCTCCAAAGGCGCTGGCGGCGCTGGATCTGATTTGGGATTGGAATGCTAAGGCATACAGCATAAATCATGCGCATCGCTATATCGCATTTCTGAAGGAGCAGACTCAGCGCCTGGAGGATGAGTTCTTTGCCGGGAAAGCAGTGCGGAAACACCCCAACCTTTGCTATATCACGATCAAACTGCGCCGTAAGGGGAACGGCCATGTGGCAGTTTATGAATTCGTCGGTGACGATATACTGGTTCTGAATTACTTTCACACTGCCCAGGATTGGCGCACAAAGCTGTCATGCCGAACTAGGCGCAGGCGAAACCGGTGGATGTGGCGAAGAGCAACGGCTTCGGCTTCGCCGGGCAGAATGATATGATTATTGTGAAGCGGTTTGCGGAGTAATGCAAAGGAGTTCAAACAACATGAAACGAATTGCAATTCTGGCAGTGCTTGCCCTCTCTGCGATTACGACCGCGTCGGCCTCGGCCGGCCCGGTGGAAGTCAAAGACTTCGGCGCCGGCCCTGATGGCGAATTGGTCAGGCAGATTATTCTTACGAATAAAAAAGGCTCGATCTGCAAGGTGATCAGTTACGGCGCGATCGTCACCGATCTGGTGGTGCCGGACAAGGACGGAAAGCTCGGCGAAGTGGTGCTCGGCTATGACAACGCCGTGCAATACGCGCAGAGCGGGCCGTTCATGGGGTGCATCGCCGGACGGTTTGCCAATCGTCTGGCAAAGGGTTTGTTCACCATTGATGGCGTGAAATATGCGGTGCCGGTCAACGCGGGGGCGAACATGCTGCATGGCGGATTCAAGGGGTACGCCAAGCGGGAATGGGATTTTGATACCGGCGTCACGCCGGACGGGCCGACGGTGCGATTGAAGATGCACGACCCGGACGGCGACGAGGGATTTCCCGGCAACGTCGATGTCACCGTTTTGTATACGCTCACGCAGAATGACACGCTGAAGGTTCAGTATTTCGCCAAAACCGACAAGCCCACGCCGATTAATCTGACCCATCACAGTTACTTTAATCTCGCCGACGGCGGTAAGAGCGATGTGCTGAATTATGTGGCGCAACTGAATGCGGATCATTACCTGCCGGCGGACGCGACTCTGATTCCCACAGGCGAGATCGCCCCCGTCGCGGGAACGCCATTCGATTTCACCAAGGCCAAGCTGATCGGCCGGGACATTAAAACGTTGCCGGGGACGCCGCCGGGGTATGACAACGCGATGGTGTTGAACAGCCAAAACGGCGACCTTGCCAAGGCGGCGTCGATATATGATCCGGATTCCGGGCGGCTGCTGGAATGCTGGACCACCGAGCCGTGCGTTCACTTTTTCACGGGCAATAATCTCGGCGGCGTCACCGGTCGCCACGGCGATCAATATGCGCCCTACCACGCGTTTTGCCTGGAGACGCAACACTTTCCTGACGGGCCGAACCACCCCAATTTCCCGAATACGATCCTGCGGCCGGGGGATGTGTACCGGCAGGTCACGGAATTCCGATTTTCGATTCCTGCAACGCCGCTGGAAGCTGCGAAGTAGATAGAACATGATCGGGTGTGGACAGATTCTTTGATGAATCGGAAGAACCCCCACCCCAGCCCTCCCCCTGAGTACATGGGGAGGGGGTAAGAGAAGGCGCTGCCGCTAAAAATAGTCGCGCCCACAAGAAGGAAACCAACATGAACCGAATCATCGCGCTATTCGTTGGCGCATCGTTATTCGCCGCAGCAGTGGCCCCCGCAAACGCTCAGACCACGCAGCCGGTGCGCGACCAGGCCATCGGCGGCGGCAAGGTTGTCGGGCTGGATTATTATTACAATCACCAGTTTAAGGCCGGCGTGCAGTTCCATTACGTCTGGGAGGACAAGGCCAATTCCGGATTTTCCAAATTCGGTGATGTGCTGACCTCCTACGGCTCGACGCTGGCCAAACTGGAAGAGGCCCCCACCGCGGATGATCTCAAGAAGTTTTCAGTTTACATCATTGTGAATCCGAACACGCCGCTGAAGGCGAAGGATGGCAAGCCGAATTACATTGAAGAGCCGGCGATCGACAACATCGTGAGCTGGGTCAACGACGGCGGCGTGTTGGCGCTGTTTGCCAATGATCAGAAAAACAGCGGCTGCGAGTTTGAACACTTCGACCAGCTCACGCAGAAGTTTGGCATCACCTACAACAACGTGCTGCGTAACGAGGTTCCCAACGCGCGGGATCGCAGCCCGGGCGCGTTCGCGGCGAGCACATTCGCGGATACGCCGATCCTCAATGGCTTGAAGATGATCTACATGAAGGAAGTCTGCACGATTGACGTGAAAGACCCGGCCAAGGCGCTGCTGACGGCCCCGAAGGAAAAGGGAGCGCCGGGAACCGATATCATTATGGCCGAGGCGCATGTCGGCAAAGGGCTGGTTTTCGCGGTGTGCGACCCCTGGATTTACAACGAATACATCGACGTGCCGGCAACTCCGACACTGCCGTTTGAAAACCGCCAGGGAGCGGTGAATCTGTCGGCTTATTTGCTATCCCACGCGGTGGCGCCGCAGGCAAAATAGCGTTCTCGTCTGATCTTTCAATGCGACGGATTCAGCAGGCGGCGGCGCAGGGCGGCCAGGCGAATCTGATCGGCGGCGGAAAGCGATTGCGCGCCCGGGGTCATCTGGTCGAGGCTGTCCAGGACGGCAGCCGCCGAATCGCCGTCTTGCGCCTCGGCCAAAAGACTCGCCAATTCCAAACGCCATTTCGGGTTGGACTCATCCTGCGCGACAATGCGATAAAGCTCGGCGATGGCCGATATATACTGCTTGCGCGCGGATAATAGCCGCACCTCGGCAAATTGGAATCGAACGCCGGCGTGATTCATATCCACGGACGAGACCGCGCGCTCGCAGGCAGCGGCGGCGGCGGGCTGGTCGCCGTCGGCGTCGGCGAAATCAGCCGACGCCAGCGCGGCTTCAGCGGCTACCGCCGGGATTGCCTGGAGTTTGGCGGCGAGATCGCGCGCGGCCTGGGCGTAGCGTTTGTCGCCGGTCTGAACGGCCAGCGCATCCCACGCGCGGGCAACGCCAACCTGCACTGATTCCGGATGCGGAGCGGTTTTGAGAAAATCCGCCAGGCGGTTGACCCAGCGGGCGGCGCGCGCCGGAGGCAGCGCGGGGGCGATTTGCAGCCAGCCGCGCTGGGCCGCCGGATCGGCCTGCACGAGCGGCCAGATTACGGCGGCGGCTTCATTTTCATTTCCCTCTTCGGAGAGCGCCTGAGATTCCAGCAGCAGCAACTCGCGTTTTTCGTCGGGGCTGATTCCGGCGTCCTTGAAATATGGCTGCAGTACGGCAATCGCCGCGGCTGGGTCGTGCAGATGAAGGTGAATCATGGCGATTTGCAGATCGACTTTGAGAAAATCGCTGAATGTCCGGCTTCGCCATTGGCCGGCGGCGCTTTCAGATGCGGGCCAGTCATTCAGCGCGCAAAAGGCATCGGTGGCGAGCTGGGCGGGGTAGGGTTCATCGGGAAAATCCTCGGCGGCTCGCAGCGCGGTTTCCGCGGCGGGACGATTGCGGCCGGCGCGAATCTGAGCCTCGATCAGGGCGGTCTGGGCAGGAAGAAATCGAGGCAGTTGCCGGGCGAGACGCTGGAATGCGCCAAGCCGCTCGCCCTCGGAGGCGCTGGATTGCATAAGCGACTTGATGGATTTCAGGGTGGTTGCCGGCGGGCCGGAGTCCGATGGGTCTTTCACCAGCGCGGAAAGAATCGCGCGATCGGTTTTCCCGTCGCCGGCTTCGTTGATCGCGGCGATCTGCGCAAGGATCGAGGCGACCTGTTGGTTGTCGGGAAATTTCTCTTTCGCCCGCTTGAGGATTTCCACAGCCTGCGTCTTCTGGCCGAGTAGGAATCGGCAGTCGGCCAGAGCCAGGAGGCAATTGGAATCATTGCCTTGAGCGGCGGCCTTTTCGTAGCACTGGCCGGCCTGTTCGTAGCGGGCGAAAATGTAATAGAAATCGCCGCGAAGCTGGAGCCGGCGGCCGGGAGTGGCGGGTAGTTGATCAAGGCGAGCCAGCAAATCAGTCGCCTCACTTTCGTGACGTTGGAACATGGCGACCTGTGCGGCGGCAAGCAAGCCGGCCTCGTCGGGATGATCGAGAAGCCTGGCGCAGAGGTTCTGTGCGCGATCGTATTGCCCGGCCCGGCAGTACAGGCTGACCAGCGCGAGGCGCTCGGATTCGGGAGCGGCCGCGTCGGCCTGAACCAACGGCTCCAGGATGGCGATGGCCTGGGTTACATCGCCCTGCGCGCCCAGCCACAGCGCGGCGTGCAGGCGCTGGTCGGCGGTGGAATTGCGATTGAGCGCCGAAAGACAATCGGCGTCGATGCCCAGGCCGTAACGGCGGCTGATCTCGGCAAGCTCGACGAGCGTTTGATCCGAGACCGCTGGCTTTTGATTGAGCAGCGTTCGCGCGGTTTGCGCCGCCTGTGAAGTCAAGCCATATTTGGCTTGAATCGCGGCGCGCACGCGAAGCGTTTGCTCCTGGCCCGGCTGGGCGGCCTGGATGGCGTTGATAAGCCGGTTGGCCTCGGGAACCTTGGAATCATCGCCGGCTTCAATCCGCTTCCAGTCGAGCAGAACCCGGACGATGGCAATGGCCGCGGAATTCGGCGAGCGCCGGGATGCCGCGTCGGCGGCGGCCTGAGCCTCGGGAATGTGGCCGGTTTCCAGAAGCAGATTGGCCTCGGCCGCCAGCGCCGCGGACCACGTGAGATTCAGCGCATCGGCGCGGCGGAAGCAATCCAGGGCCGAGGGAATATCGCCCAGGGCCGCATGGGCGCGGCCGAGAAAGTAGAGGAGGTTTGCATTGTCGCCGGACTCGTCTACCGCGGCGGCGATGGAATCGCGCGCGGCGCGGATATCGACGCCGGTGCTTTGGGGGGTGAGTGCTTCGATGGCGCTCCAAGCGGCGGCTTGTGGATCAGCGCCTCTGGATTTCAGGAGTTGCACCAGGGGCTGCACTTCAGCGCTTCTTCCATTGGATTTAAGACACTCGCAATAGATTCCAATCGCCTGCGCCTCGTCCGGGAACGAGGTGGCCGCGCCGAACAGCCCTACGGCCTCGGCGGCGCGGCCGTCTTCCCAGAGCCGCGTCATCAGCGCTTCGCGCGCGGGGATGCTGGCGGCGTCGGAAAACTGTTTGAGCACCGCCAGTGATTTGGCATGGAATCCGTAAATATCAAGCTCGCGGACGAGCCTTGCGCCGACGGCGAAATCGCGGCACGGGCGTCCGGCGGCGGCGAGCAGCGCGGTCTTGGTGTCGGCGGGATCGCCGGCCATCTCCAGCGCGATGGCCTGGAGTAGATTGGCTCCCTGCTCGTCGGCGTTTTTCCATGAGAAGGGAAAGGCGAGCTTGAGCAACTCCTGGCCGGAATGGTTCATGCCGTGAAGGGCGATGATGCGATTGATTTGAGTCGGCCAGTCGTCGGGCTTTTCCTTCAGCCGATCTTCGGCGGCCCCCAGGGCTTCCTGAAAGCGGCCGAGATGAATGAGCGAATCGGTGCGGACGGCCAGTGCGTCGCCGTCGCCGGGGGCAAGGTCCAGGACATGTTGTGCGGCCGCATCGGCATCGGCATATTGGCCGGCGTCGGCGTCGAGGCGCATCAGCCGCCGCCATGGCTCAGGCTTGCCGGGACCCTGGCGGATGATACGGAGAAGCTCGGAGCGAGTAGAATCGGCGGGGGCGGTTGTAGGCGCGGCGGCGGGCGCGGCCGTTGCATTCGCTGCGATGGCTAATACGCCAAGGAGCGCGAAGAGACGGCAAAATTGTGTGCATCGTGGTTGATGAAGCATCAGCTAAGCCACCCGCGGAATTGATTCTACATCAAGAAGAGCCGCTGCGAGCGAACCCCGCGGCTAATTCAGAAGAAGACGGCCGCTTCGTTTGAGAATTGCGGCGGAGGTTGTGGTTTGTACGGCCGGGTCGGGAGAGAAACTGGATTGGAGCATGGGGGCGGAGACAGGGATAGCGATCGCGGCGGCCGGTTTCGCGGCGGATGCTGAATCGGATGCCGCTATGTTAGTGAAGATATTATCGGTCTTGTTGACGTTTTGGGCAAAGGCCAGCAGATCGGGGAAGTCGATGGCGCCGTCGTTGTTGTAATCCATGTAGGAGTGGTAGCCGGGCTGGCCCGAGATTTGGCCGACGCTTTGGGACAGGGCGAGCAGGTCTCGAAAATCGACCATGCCGTCGCCGTTGTAATCACCATAGAGACGCCAGAAAGTCATGGCGTTCGCGACGGCGGGCGCGGGCGGCAGTGCGTTGGCGGCCTGCGCCGCGGTGAATTTCAGTGTGTACATGCTGTCGGGCAGGGAGTTGCTGAAGCTGAGCAGCCAGTTTTGGTTGTCGGTGCTGGATTGCTGGTAGGAAATCGACTGGCCTGTGGAGTTGGTCAGTGTGAACGCGCCGGAGCTTAATGCAACCGGTTCGTTGAAAGAGACGCTGACGCTGGTGATGGCGGAGCGCTGGGGCGCGCCGTCGTTGATGACGAACGAAGTGATTTGCGGGGCCTGATATTCGTACGCGCCCATATCGACTGCCGCGCCGACGATGCGCGGATTGCCGGCCAGATCGGTGGTGAGGCCGGACGGAACAGCGTCATTTGAGCCGGCGTCGATGCACGGGCTGGTGGGCTGGAGTTGGAGGTTGCCATAGTCATCGTCGGCGGTACCCCAGACGCCGTCGGGGCCTGGGGAGGGGTTGCGGATAAATTGGGGGTCGGCGTTGATGTTGGCGCTTCCGGCGCGGCCTTTTTGGATGTCGGAGTAAGAGGCGTTGTAGGTGCCGAAGATTGGCAAGGTTGAGGCCGCGGACTGATTTTGATAAATGATGCTGTTGGTAATTGTTATGAAGCCATTCGCGTTGTAGACGGCAGCACCCAGTCCACCCTGGAATTTTGCCATGGCTACGTTTGCCGCAATCGTGCAATTATTGAGGCTGACGCTAGAATTGGCTGCCAAAATCCCGCCACCTAGGGTGGCCGAATTCCCGCATATGAGGCAGTTAGTCAGCGTTGCGGTTCCATTTTGAATGTCGAGTGCGCCGCCGAAATAGGTCGTAGTATTCGGAACTATATTGCCTTCAAATACGCAATTCGTCAGAACGAGCGTGCCCAAAGAATGAAAACTCAGACCTCCGCCGCCCCCCAGCGAAGTATTTTGCTTGAAGATGCAGTTGGTAATCGATGGACTACTATCGCCGGTCACCGCTAGACCGCCTCCTGCCTCCTGAGCAAAATTGTTCTCAAAAATGCAATCGATGATCGTGGGGCTGCCATTGTCCATGGACAGACCACCACCGTCACCGGTTAACCCGCCACCGAAGAATATCGCGTCGCCACCGGTGATGGTGAAACCGTCGAGCACCGCACTGGCGTCAGTGTTCGACGCGTTAACGATGCTGTCTCCGGGCGTTGCGGTTAATATCGTCGGAAATGCGGATGGGTCTCGCGCGTCGGGGTTGACGCCGCGAACGCCCGCGTAGCCGCCGTCCAAAGTAATGCCGTCCATAAGCTGGTAGGTCGACTCCGTCGGATATGTCCCCTGTGCAACCAGCACGGTTGTGCCCGGCTGAAGTTGCGGCAGAATTGCTTGCAGGCTGGGGGCCGCATTAGACCAATTGGATCCATCGCCGGTTCCGGACGCGGCCGCATCTACATATATTTTCGGCGAGATCGCATTCTCCAAGAGCGTAATCGAAGTCGAGGTGGTGGCAAATGCACCACTTGATGCGGTCAGCATATATGTTCCGGGCACATGCAAAACCAGATTGGAAAACACGGCAATGCCATTGCTGCCGGTTGTCTGCATAATTGTCCCAGATAGAGCGGAAAATGGGCCATCGGCAAGTGAAACGGTTATTGATGTTCCGCTGATCGGATTACCGTATTGGTCGTCGGCCAGCACAGTTGCATTGGCAATGGCCCCGGAACTGGAAACGACGAACGGTTGGCCGACAAATGCGAGACTGCCTACAACCGGCGACGAATAGACATCCACTTCCGCATCCGGCGATGCGATGATGTTGTCAGCGAGGTCTGTCGCCGCCACTGCATAGCTACCCGCGATATACAGGCGTAAATCGGCAAACGTGGCAATGCCGCCGATACCGGTTGTTTGTGTAAGCGTGCCGTCAATGCGTTGGCCGGGGCCGCTGGCGATGGCGACGGTGATATTCACACCGGGAATGGCGTTGCCGTAGTTGTCGGTCGCCCGAATGGCCAGAGCAGATTGCACAGGCAGCCCCGCAACCTCAGAATAGATGCCTTGAAGGAAGTTGATTCCAGACACAGCTGCCGGCGCGACGGTGAATGTCGCTGATTGACTGGTGTAGGAGCCGAAAGATGCTTGCAACGAATATGTACCGACGGCTGTAATCGAGAAAGAGTTCAAAGTCACCAGGCCATTGGCATCCGTCATTGCGGAAGACGAACTGCCGTACGGTACATCTCCCGGCTCGGAAAGCACACTGAGATTTATTGTGAAGTCCGACACCGCGGCGCCGGCCGCATCCAGCGCCTGAATGACGACGGGATTATTGTCGCCGGCCACCACATTGGCCGGCTGTTGCGTAAAGACCAGTTGTAACGGCGCGAGCGCCACTGCAAACGAAGCCGATGTATCTGCGAGCGCATTGGAGTCCGTGGCTGACAGCGAATATTGGCCGGCGGTCGAGATGGAAATACCGCTGAATATTGCGATACCGCGCGCGGAAGTTGCCTGAACGAGCGTTCCGCTTAGCGAGATGCCCCGCGCATCAGGCAATGAAAGCGAGATTGAATCGCCGGCGACTGGATTGCCATACGCATCCAGCGATTCGACCATAATCGCCGGTGAGATCGAACCGCCCGCGAATACAGGCGTCGGCTGTTGCACGAAGACCAGCCTGGCTGGCGCCGCCGCGGCAACGGTAAACTGAGCGGAAAGGCCCGCACTGACGCCGCTCAACGCGGTCAGTTGTTGCAGTCCGGCGATTGAAACTGAAATGTCGCCGAATGTGGCCAGACCGTTTGAATCAGTGGTTTGAGTCAAGGTTCCGGATATTCCGTTTGAATTGCCGCTGAGCAATAGCGTGACGGGAAGCCTGGAGACGGGATTGCCATCGGTATCGAGCGCTTCCACGACGATGCCGGGGTTGATGATCGCGCCCGCGACTGCGTTGGTCGGCTGTTGACTGAACGCGAAGTGATACGGGCCGTTCTGGAATTCATACGAGCCCATGTCGACGGCCGCGCCGACGACGCGCGGGTTGCCTGCCAGATCGGTGGTGAGGCCGACTGGAACGGCGGTATTACTGCCGGCGTCGATACAGGGTGAAGTTGGCAGAAGTTGAAGATTGCCGTAGTCGTCGTCCGGCGTGCCCCAGAGTCCGTCGGGGCCGGGACTGGGGGTGCGGATGAATTGGGGATCGGCGTTGATGCTGGAAGTTGTGAAGGCCAAATTTTGAAGGTCGCTATACGAAACGGCACCGGCGCGTGCGGTGTCATTCCAGAAAATGCAATTGGCCGTAGTCACATTACCGTTATTTGCGACTGCGCTTCCGCTTGCCGCGGAATTCTGCGTGAAAGTGCAATCGTCAAGATTCAGATAGCGTTGCCCCCAAAATAGACCGCCGCCGGTGACTCCCTGGGCTACGGAATTTCCGACAAACGAGCAATTGGCGATGACCGCCATCGGAAAACCCTGATTTGCATAAAATCCGGCGCGCATACCTCCACTTCCGCCGATGTTCCCGTCGAATGCGCAATCAATGACTGAATACTTCGCATAGTTTGAACCGCCTTGGACTGACACTCCGCCGCCGGCATTGCGAATGAAATTGCACTCAGCAATACTGATCGATTGAGCCAGTTGATCCGTCGGCGCTCCGATGAACATGCCGCCGCCGGCATTGCCGGTAAACTGGCAGCCATTCATACTCAGCGAACCATCCAATATGACGCCTCCAAACAATGGAGCGGCGTTTCCATCGAACACGCAATTGTTGAGAACCTGCGTGCCGCCTGTACCGGCGATGGCGCCGCCGGCGTCGGAAAAAGTATTTGAACTTCCCTTGCCGAGCGCACTCACGCTATTGCTACTGAAAGTACAATTCGTAAGCGTCAGTGATGAAGCCGCCGTCAGGATGGCTCCGCCGCCAAAGCGCGTTCCGGTCGGGACCGTGTCGATAGCCGAATTGGCCGTAAAGACGCAATTGAGCCGCACGGCCGCAGACTGGTCAGCGACGAGTGCCCCGCCGCCGAGATAAGCGGAAACGGCCGAATTGGGCAAATTGGTATACGAATTGTTTTCAAACACACAATTCGACAAAGTTGGCGCGGATCTAAAGATATAGACGGCTCCGCCGCCTTCGGCGTCCGCCGCGTTGGGGCCGTAGCCGTAGGGTGATGCGCCGGATGCAACATTCCCCACGAATATGCAGTCATTAATGATTGGCCCGGGTTGATTCGCAGCCCCTCGATTGTTGGCGATAAGGAGTCCAGCCCCCGATGGAAAGGCTTCGCCCAAGTTGCGGGCATCAACGGCATTGCCGCCCGTGATGGTTACGCCATCCAGAAATGTCGTGGAGTTGGCCTGGTTGGTGATAGAGACGACATTGTAGCTGTTATCTGTATTGTCATTGGGCCTTCCAATATCGCCGGAGAGGATCGTCGGATAGGTGGCTGGATTCCGCGAAGCCGCCGTGTCAATTGATCCGGCATAGCCGCCGTAAACTTGAATGCCGGATTTGATGCGGAACGTGGCGTTACGATTCGTGTCAGTTGTGGGGCAATACGTTCCCTGCGCGACTTCAATAACATCTCCGGCGAGACTCTCCGCCAAGGCAGTTTGCAAACTCGTATATGCGTCCGCCCAATCGGAACCATCGTTGTTGCCGGTCGCGGCGGCGTCAACATAAATCCGGTTGGTCAGGCGCGAAGTCACCACCGTGAAGGCGGCGGAATTGATTTGGATTGAGCCATCGGTGGCTTGGAGTTTGTAAATACCGCCGGTATTGAGCGATATATCGGCGAAAGTCGCGACGCCGGTGCTGTCGGTCGATTCCGTGATCGTGCCGGAGATCAAGGCGGCGGGTATACCGGTAGCAGATAGCGTGACGGCATCGTTGGGGACTGGATTGCCGAATTGGTCGGTTGCAGATATCGCAATCGGCGGATTGAACAGATTGCCCGCGCCCACGTCGGCAGGCTGCTGGCGAAAACCCAGTGAAGTTGCTGTACCGGGGCGAACAGTCAGGTTGGAGGAATCGCCGACCGCGCCGTCGCTAATGGCCTGGAGAACATAGATGCCGGATGTGTTAATCGAAAGGCCACTAAATGTTGCAATGCCATTGTTATCTGTCAATTCTGTCAGTGAACCGTAGATGGTAGAAGTGGGACCACTCGCAATTGATAAAGTCACCGTCTCCGCCGGAAGCGGCGTGCCGCTGGCATCTTCTGCCTCGATCTGAATGCCGGGGCTTATGAGCTGGCCGGCGGTTATGTCCGCCGGCAGTTGCGTAAACACCAATTCCGCCGGCGGCGGGGGCAGGACCACGACTGGGCCGGACAGGGCCGTCGCGCCGTCGGCATCGGCGGCATTTAGCGTATAGGTTCCCGGGTCGGCGAGAACGAGATCGCGGAAATAGGCCGTGCCGGTGTTATCAGTGGTTTCGGTCAATGTACCGGAGATCATGGAAGCCGGGCCGCCGGCGACGGAAATGGCAACCGCGACCCCGCCCAGGAAATTGCCGCCGCTGTCGCTGGCTCGAACTGACAGGGGCGCCAACGTCTCACCGGCCGGCTCGCCGGGCGTCAGCGCGTTGCCGAAGGAAAGCTGCGCCGCCGATAGCGGTTCCACGGCGAAGGAATCGGTCGATGCGCTATAGCTATTTGCGTCGGAAACGGAAAAGGTGAAGGTTCCCGTCGCATTAACAGCCAGATCTGAAAACGTCGCGATGCCATCGACATCGGTGATTTGAGTGAGTGCGCCGGAAATCGCGGATGGCGGGCTGCCGGAAAGGGATATCGTAATCGCGTCACCGCTGAGCGGATTGCCGCTTTGATCCAGCGCATGCACATAAAGCGGCGGAACCGTTCCGCCCGAAACCACGTCGGAAGGCTGCTGTAGAAAGAATACGCCGGGGCCGAGAAGGTTTGCCTGGCCGCGCATGGCGACCTGCAGGCCGGTGGGGTTGGGGTTGTAGCCGGAGTAGTTCAATACCTGGAATTCAAGCGTGTTCGCTCCGGAGATGAAGCCGGAACCAATGGAAAACGAAGTCATTGATGCGGCGACGGAACTGAGCGAGCCGAGGGATTTTCCGTTTAGAATAATCGCGTCGGTGGTATCGTCGGTGGCAATCTGTCCGGTGATGGAGGCGGTGGAGGGATCATAGCCGGCGAGGTCGAAAGTGGTGGTATAGGCGTAGTCGCCGCCCGGCTCCTGGGCCAAGCCGCCGGCGGAACCGTTTTCATTGGCGTCAGGCGAAATCCACTGTGACATGGAACTATCCGGCAGCCACGGGTTGCCGACGGGCGATCCATTTGCGAGGGTGACGAACGCGGGGATGCCACCGAGGCGGTAATGCGGGTCGGGGTCGCCCTGAGCAACGAGCATCGCGGGAGTGCCATCGGGATTGTTTGTCTGAACGCCCGTGTTGAAAAGCGAGGAGATAGGCGCGACGACCGATGACAGCAACATCCGCTGATCAAGTGGCTCCAAGACAAACTGCGAATGACGCCATCTCACCGCGGCACAAGCGCGGAACAGCCGCTCGCGTTTGCCATGCGTTGATTTAGATTGAAAGAATTCAAAACCGCCAAAAACGAACGAACGGGCGCAGCGCATAAAACCTCCTACGCGCAAAACAAATCCCCCGACGCGGCGGCGCCCTAGTCGCCACGTGGAAACTCTCAGAACGAGAGGAATGCTACCAGAATATTGGGGAGCAAGTCAATGGAAAAGTTGAAAAGGAAGCTTTCAGTGTTCAGCTAAAGACACCGGGGGCGTTACATCGTCAGATTGACCTTTCTTACCTTCTTACTTTCACACTTTTCACACCCTTCACACCTTTCACACCTTTCCCCCCGCCCTTACTTCGCCGGCAGGATTTCCGACAAATCGGCCTGTCTGGTGTTGCGGGCGGCGGTGCTGATGTCGTCCGTGGTGGGCGCTGGATTGCCCGCCATCGCCGCAACCGTCGTGGCGTCCACCGCGGCGGTGGCGATGAAGGTATTGGCGGCGGAGATGCTGCCGGTCTGGGCACGCACCGATCGGGCCACGCCTTCCAATGCCTCGCGGATGGCTTTGGTTTTGGCGCCGGCGACCTTGACCGCGCTTTCAAAACACTTGCGGGCGTCGGCGGGATGATCGGAGAGCAAAAGCAGATCGCCCTGGCCCATGAGATTGCTATAAGACGCGCCCTTGGAGCCGACCTGGCCCTGCAAGGCGGAAAGCGTGTCGTCGTATTGGGAGCTGTCGATCTTGATCGCGGCCAGCGCGCCGGTGGGCTGCTGGGCAGTCGCAGCAGCGGCGTCGGCGCTGGTTTGTTGCTTGATAAAATCGGCGGCGGCCGCGGCGCTGCTGGTATGAGTCAGAATCGTGGCCAGCAGATTGACCGCGTCGGGCGACGGTTGAAGCGTGACCACGTTGTAGTAACTCTTGGCCTGCGGCAGCGCGTCGGCATACTTGCCCTGCTCCATCAGCGCAACAACGCGCAGACGCTGGGCGGCTTGAACCGGAGTGGGATCAAACGAGCGGCCGAGAATCGCGGGCAGGCCGAGCGCGCCGACCTCGTCGTATTTTTTGGTGGCCAGGAGCGGTGCAGCCCATTTGGGCATGCCGATGGCCAGACTGCGCGCATCGCTGGCGGCCATGTCCTTCAACTGATTGAGAGCCTTGGTCTGCGTGGCGGGGTCGGCGCTTTGGAGGTCGTCAGTGATGGCCTGCTGATCGGCGGCGGAGATCGCCGGCGGAGCCGTGGGCAGGCCGGCTGGACGTGGAGCCGGGTTGGCGGTCGCGGCGCGCGGAGCATTCGCAGCCGGAGCCGATGGCGATTGAGCGGCGGGCGATGCTACTGGTGAGGCCGCAGGGGCGTTGACAACTCCGGGCGTATTAGTCTTGGTTACCGCAACCGGCATGCTGTCGGAAACGGTCGCGGGCAGCGAGAAATAATAGACCAGTCCTCCGCCCGCGAGAACCAACACTCCGACAACGCCAAAGATTACCGCCATTGAATTTTTTTGTGCCATGGTTTGATCCTCCGACCTGATGCCCCTCGCGGAAAAAGCGACAGGAAGAAAGTTTAACGCTCCGGGCGGCGGGGTCAAGCAAATTCACGCTTGAAATGGCGCGGCGACGGGGCAATTGCATAAGAGGATAAACCCACCTTCTTATCCCCTCCCCTGGTACTCCGGCGGAGGGTTAGGGTGGGGGCTGAGGACCGGTCAGCACCCTGCACGACTGCCCTGGGCGCGGCGATAATGGAAACCAAAACAGAAGGCCTGCCGCTCTCGGTTCAGTTGGCGGAGACGGGGATGACGTCCGAGAGATCCGACTTTTTGGTATTTCGCGCGGCGAGTTGCAAATCGTCGGCGGACGGACTTGGGCTGCCGGCAAGGGAGGCGACCAACGCGGCATTGAGGGCGGCGGAATTCATATACGCGTTGGCGGCGAGAACACTGCCGGTCTGGGCGCGAACCGCGCGGGCGACGCCTTCGAGAGCCTCGCGGATGGATTTGCCCTTTGTACCGGAGCATTTGCACGCGGCCTCAAAACAGGCGCGAGCCTCGGTGGGATGGTCGCCCAGCAGAAGCAGGTCGCCGGCGCTCATCTCCGTGTTGTAATTTGGGTTGGTGGGAGTGGTGTAGTTTTCCAACGGCCCGAGCCTGCTGGTGTATTCGGTTTCATTGATTTTGATGGTGGCGAGCACGCCCGACGGTTGAACTGCACCGGCGGGGGTGGCGGGGGCGGGCGTGGTTTGTTGTTTCACAAATTCCGCGGCGACCGCCGGGCTGTTGGTCTGCGTAAGTATCTGCGCCAGCAGGTTGATGGCGTCGCCGGAGTTGCGAAGAATGACCACGTTGTAATAGCTCTTGGCCAGCGGAAGTGCTTCGGCGTACTTGCCCTGCTGTATCGTCGCGACCACGCGCAAGCGCTGGGCGACCTGCACGGGGGTGGGATCAAACGACCGGTCAAGAATGGCGGGCAAGCCGAGGCGGGCGATCTCTTCATATTGTTTGGTCGCCAGAAGCGACTCCGACCATACGGGCAAACCCAGAGACAGGGCCCTCGTGTTATTGACCGAATACTGCTCGACCTGATCGAGCGCCTTCCTCTGAATGGCCGGGTCGGAACTGGACAGGTCATTGTCGGTGGCTTGTTGGTCGTCGGTGGCGGTGACGGCGGCGCTTCCGCCGGATATGGGGCCGAGGCTGGGCACGGATTTCGGCCCGGCCGCGGCAACCGGACGGGCGGCGGCGACCGGCGCACCCGTTTTGGTCACGGCCACGGGGGCATTGCCGGACACGTTAGGCGGCAATGAGAAGTAATAAACCAAACCCCCGCCGATAAGAATTAAAACTGCGACGACAACGACAATGATGCCCGTGGAATTTTTCTGAGCCATGGCGTGAATCCTCCGACTTTTAACCCCTCGAAGTTCAAGCGACGGGATGGGAGTGTACTATGGGGCGGGATGGGGTCAAGGAAATTGTTAAAATATGGCATGGAATCAGGGGCGAGGATGGGGACGATTGAGTTATGGCGTTACATATTGGCAACGTGCATTCTCGGCGCAGTGCGACTGCATACCGCCTCTTAGCTTCCCGCCGTGGTGGTGCCTCCGAAATCCGTGCCGGGCACGCTATTGTCCATGCCAGTGATCTGCGTTGATGCACCATTCGTGCCAGTCAGCGTGGCATTAATGTTGATCGTCGTCCCAGCGGGTACAACGATATTCGCAATCGGAATTGCGATGGTATCCGTCACCGGACTGGAGGCCAGTTCCTGAACTTCCAGCGAGGTCAGGTCGCCGTAAACCGATGCAATCGCCGAGCCATATGAAATGAATTGCCCGGTCGGCACATTGATGCTCTGCGCCGCACCCGCCGTGGTGCTGGAATGGCTGGCAGCGATGCCGATGAACGTATACCCGCCGCCAAAATTCGGGCGGTTGCCGGCATAATCCCACTGGCCGGTCACATCGGCGTCGGTGATTCCGTCGCCGTCGATGTCGGTATGGTCCACCACCATCGCCGGGGCTGGGTTGGTACCGTTGCCGAGCGTGGTGATCGTCAGGTCAATGGCCGCTAACTTGGTTCCGGTTTCGCCGCCCAAATCCAGGGCCATGAGAACATAGATTTCGTTGCCGTTGGCGTCGGTGCCGTCATCTAATAAATACAGAATGTATCCGCCGCCGGTGGGGAGCTGGTCGCCGGCGGGAATTTCTCCGGCCAAAAGCGTGTTGCCATTGGTCTTGTTGTTGTTCTGAGCCAATAGCAGCAGGTCATTGAAATCCACTTTGCCGTCGTAATTGAAGTCGGCGTGTGCCCAGTCGCCGGTGGTTGAGCCGTTATTCTGAGCCAGCAAAAGCAGGTCATTGAAGTCCACCTTGCCGTCCAGGTTAGCATCGGCTACCAATTCCGGGGCGATCAGGAATTGGTTGGAAGTCACGCCGCCGGTGGTTCCATCCCTGGCTCCGTCGGAATAACCGATGGACCAGGTGCCATTGGTCGTGCCTTTCACTGAAGCCGCCTGCATCGCAACCACGGTGCTGGTGATGCCGGTGCCGGTCCAGGTACCGGAGGTGTAGGCCGACTTTAAGTAGCTTTGGAGCGTGCTGAAGGGATCGGCAGAAAAATTGATAATCAGCTTGTTGTTGGTTATGTCCAGGGTCGATCCGGTATTGATCGTGAGCAAAGCCAGGCTGCTCGCGAATCCGCTGACGACGCCTATGTGGGCGTTGTTGATGCCGAATTTCAAATTTGCCGCCGTGCCGGTCTGGCCGAGCGTCAGCGTGCCGGTTCCCGTCAAGTCCGGGCCTTGGTAATTTCTGATGACCGCCGGAGTCGCCGAGGTGCCGCCGTAAATCTGCAGAGTGCCGTTGTTGTTGATACCGGAATCGGCAAATAGATTTCCCGAAGCCGTGAACAAGCCCGTACTTGCTATGCTGACCGGCGAATGCGTGACCAGGGAAAGAACGGAATAAGTACCCGCAACGTTGATCGTGCCGGCATTTGGCTCGATGTATGTGTTTTGGGTCGCAAGGGGAACCGTGCCGGTGGACCAGTTTGTGGCGCTGCCCCAATTGTGGTCCTTGGCTTTGCCGGTCCACGCCGGTGTGGGGTTGCTGTTAAGCATCACGGTGATCTCAGGCGAATACTCACCCGTCACCACCACATCGGGCTTACCGTCGCCATTGAAATCAGCGACGGCGATGGCAGTAATCTCGTGGAAAGTGCCGACCTGGGTAGGGCCGTCATCAGTTACGCCAATTTCCTTCGGTGATTGGAAAGTTCCATCCCCGTTGCCGGTCATTACATAAACAAAATCGCCGTTGGCAATCACGAGGTCATTGTGGCCGTCGAGGTTAAGATCCCCGACTGTCATCGTGGTCGTAAAGGGTGATCCGGCGTAGGCGGCCGTCGAGGGAGTTGAGATTTTGTGGCTGCCGTCGCTATTGAACTCGAGTATGCCAATCGCACGAGCGCTGCCGTAACCAATGGCGATCTGGTCCCCTTTGTCTTCGTTGAAATGGCCGGCGACGATGGAGTAGGGCGCGGCGGAGAACCCGCTCACCACGGTACCACTCGGAGCGCTTGGAGTCTTAAATGTTCCGTCTCCGTTGCCAATGAAAATGCTGATGCTGTACGCGCCGGGTGTCGCGTCAGTAACTGCAAAGTCCAGCTTTCCGTCGCCATTGAAGTCGCCGACCGCAAGACTTTCTGTGTCCTGAAGATTTTCCACGCCGGAATAAGTTTTGGGGGTAAAGCCGCCGTGTGTAGTGTTCAGTAGCAGGGTTACGCTGCCGGAGGAGCCACCACCCGGGTTCACTTCGACAATATCTGGGTAGCCGTCGCCGTTGAAATCCCCTCTTGCAATTTGGCCGCCACTGCCGCCGCCGGTGTAATATTCTGAGCCAATTGGCGTGAGACCGCCTGAACTGTTCGCCTGCATAATCTTAATCGCGCCAAAGGTGCCATCGAGATTAGAGCGGTCGCCGTTGCTGATTGCGACATATTGCTGCGTGCCTTGGCTGAACGCCGCGACAGACTCCGGCCCCGTGCCCGTATCGAAGCCCCGCGATATTTGCCCAGAACTCGCCGCAAATCCGCCGTTACCATCACCGATGAGGGCAGATGAATTATGATGCCCCGACGTCGTATCGTCCCCTGTCGTGATTAGGTAGGGCAGGCCGTCGCCGTTGAGATCGCCGGTCGCCAATGAATAGGCGTCGCTTTGAATGGTAAATATTGGATTGCTCGCAAACGTGCCGCTGCCGTTGCCGAGCACAACGTCCAGATCGCTGTCCGCATTGGAATTTGAATACCCCATGGTCAGCAGGTCGAGATGGCCGTCGCCATTCACATCGGCGACGACGGGCACGAAGCGTTTGCTATCGCTATTAAAATCCTCGCCATCAAAAAATGTCTGCGTCGCCGTCGCCGCGAAAGTTCCAGTACCGTTGTTCAAATAGACGCTGGCGGCGCCGTAGACCGCGTCAGAGCCGGCGCATCGCGCTGCAGAACCAGTTCGCCGGTAACTACAATATCGGTTTTGGCGTCACCATTGAGGTCGGCCGCGGTAAGGCTGGAGAAGGCGTTGCTGGTAGTGACCGTCTGCGTCGGAGTGAAGTGGCCGCTTCCGTTGCCGATAGCGATCCCAATTTTTTCGCTACTGCCGTTTGACAGGATCAAATCGGCTTTACCATCGTTGTTGATGTCGTACGTGGCCGTGGCAGTGGGGGCGAAGGACGCCGTAAATGTATTCGTCGCGCCAAACGTCCCGTCGCCATTGCCGGGGAAGATGGTTACGATCGGCGATATGGGATTTGATGATGCAATGGCGATATCCAGATTGGTGCTACCGGTAAAGAATTCGCCTACCGCGATTGAATAGGGATATGAACTCGCGGTGGTTAGCGATCGCAGAGTAAACGACCCGAGTCCGTTGCCAAGTAGAAGCGTCACTTGATAATTGCCGGTGGACGTTTCGTTTTCGACGACGAGGTCCGCCTTTCCGTCTCCGTTAAAATCTCCAACAGCCGCCGATTGCGGCGTGTAATTCGGCGTGTAGATCACGCCTTCACTGGCAAATGACAGGGTGCCGTTGCTGCTATTGTTGAGGAAGACCTCGAGTCCATTGCCACCGCCGGGGACGTTGCCTCCCGTGATGATATCCGCCGCCAAGTGCGTTCCGCCCCTGATGTTGGCGGCGAGCAGAAAGTTCTGCGGCAACGCGCCGCTGAAGACCGATCTGGGCGGCTGAAAGCTGCCATCGCCTTTTCCCACTGCGACCGACAATTGAGAAATGCTCGTTCCCGCCGCGTCCGAAAATCCGTCGCCGTTGAAATCGGCGATCGCAAAATTACTTCCGGTAATGGTATTGCCGGCGGTGGCGAGAGGATAACTGGTCACGGCGGCGAAGTTCAGTCCGCTTAAAAGTTTGCGGCATTCAAGCGATTCGACAGCCGCGATAAGGTTCGAGTAGGTTCGTCCCGAACGCTTTGAAAGTTTGCGCGTTTTCATGCTTTTCTTCTTATCCTGAGATTGAGAAATTCCGATAGGGAATGGATTTGAGCGACGGCAGGCGCCATCAAATTGGCGCGGCGAAGTTCCGAGGTCGACGACGTAACAGCAGCAGCATTGATAAGGTTGCCAGGACGAAAATGCTTGCCGGCTCGGGCACGGCGGTGGCGACAAAACCATGTCGGCCCGACGAGTCGACGTAAGTTCCTACGATCGTGGTGCCGTCAATTCCAGTGATGGTAGTGTTAACGCCGAGGGGGTCATTGATGCTCAGATAGGTTGAGCCGTCGAAAATGAATCCGTGATTTATAGGCTGGTTACCTGCCGACCCGCTGCCGTAATTCCCAACTATTAAATCGCCTGAGATTCCTGTTACCTGCGTCGTCACCCCGATCAGACCCCCCTTAAAGTCATACACCTGGGCAAGTGGATCGTTGAGCGTGGCGTAAGCATCACCGTCAAATGCGAATCCGTGCATGCCCAGCTGATCCGTGAAGGTGCCAGCAACCGTGTTACCTGAAACGGCATTTGCAATGGTAAGCGTTGATGACGGAACGCTAATCGTCGAAAATGTGGTTCCATCGAAGAAATAGGATTGTCTGTTTCCGTTTATATCGCTGTAACCACCGACAGTATTATTGTCAGAGATTCCAGTTACAACGCTATTGTGAAGGGGGCCAAGTGGCCCATCAAGGTTTTCGAAACTTGACCCATTAAAAACAAATCCGTGCAGTTCATTGTTATTGTCGGTATAGCCCCCAACAATCGTGGTTCCGGAAATTCCTAATGCGGAAGTTCCCCGCTCGCTATTTCCCGTTTTGGCAGAAGGATCATCCAATGGGGTAAAATTCTCGCCATCGAATAGAAAACCGTGCAGTGCCGAAGTCGCGTCCCGATAATAGCCGACGATGGTATTCCCTGAAATTCCTTGCGGGCTCGGGCTGAATCCGCCCGGCACCTCTGGCAGCGTGGTAAATAAATACCCATCGGCGATTTGGCCCAACGAAATCGCTGGAGCGGCCCAAACAGCCACAACTGCCAAGACCGGCATTGATATCACACTCACGAAACGATTTGATTTACGCATACATCCGCCTTTCTGAACGCCCGATCGGGCAATGCGCCGCTTCACGCGGCTTTCGCCAGCCATTGCTCGTTCGAATGATTAGACCCCGGAACATATCTGACTCCGCCTGTGGACATTCTACACCGCTCTATTCCGTTTGCAAGGAAAATCCGGCCAGAAAATCCTGCCGGTGCGTGAATTCATTTCGGTGGATTTCGACGCCGATCCGGAACCGCCTCGCTATTGATTTGATGGACAAAAATCCATGACGTATTGCTGAATCCCGCACATCGCCGCATGCTTGGCATCGCCTGGGAAATCATTTGATGCGCCGTGCGCGGCGGCGGAGCATCAGCGTCGAGGCGAGGCCGATCAGTGCGCCGGCGGCGGGTTCGGGGACGCTTTGGGGGGATTCACTGGCGCGGATTTCAGCGAAGGCGAGCTGCAATTGTGCCTTGAAGGAGGCGGGCAATTCCTGGCTGAGGGGAGTGGTGCCGTTGGTGTGGTTTACGTTTTGGGCGTAGATGAGCAGGTCCTTGAAATCGACGATGCCGTCGAAATTGAAATCGGCGTGAGCCCAGTCTGCATTTGTGGAGCCGACGTTCTGGGCGAGGACCAATAGATCATTGAAATCGACCGCGCCGTGAAAGAGCGCATCGCCGGCGAGGGCGGGTTCAATGACGATCGTGCCGGGGGCGGCGATGGAGCCGGGATCGGTGTTGCCGTCGAAGTAGGCGATGGACCAGATGCCGTTGGTGGTGCCGACGACGGAAGCGGCTTGCGCTGCAACGGCGGAACTGGTGAGGCCTGTACCGGTCCAGAGGCCGCCGCCATAGGCGGACTGAAGCGCCTGGCGGATGTTGCTGACGGGATCGGCGGCGCTGCCGAAGGAGACGATGAAGGTGTTGTTCGTGATATCGAGCGAAGAGCCGGGATTGATGTTCACGGACGACTGATACGAGACGCCGCCGCCGGGCGCGAGTTGCAGGCTCGCTGGAGTGGTGGCGGTGCCGATGGTGAGCGAGCCGGCGCCGGTGAGATTGACGGCGACGGACGCGGCGTTGATCTGGAGATTGCCGGCGTTGACGACAGTGGTATTGGCGGGGAGCGCGCCGGCGGCGTTGATGGCAAGCGTGGGGCCGGGGGCGATGAGGGTGGCGCCGGTGTAGTTGTTGCTGCCGGACAGAGAGAGCGTGCCGGTGCCGGTGACCGTGAGATTCCCGCTGCCGCTGATGGTATTTGAAAGGGTGAGGGTGTCGCCGGTGTTGGCGATATTAAAATTCGTGTTGGAATTCATGGCGACGGAAGCGGCGATGGTGTGGGAGCCGCCGAGGTCGTTGACGACAGCGCCGCTGGAGCCGTTGTTCAGGATGATGCTGCCGTTGGTGAGGGTGTAGGATTTAGTATTATTGAAATTGAGGGTGGCGACGGTGAAGGCGCCGCCGCCGAGGTCGATGTTGGAACTGGACTGGATGGCGGAGGTGAAGTTGGCGACATCGCCGGCGCTTTGTGGAACGACGGCGGCGAGCCATTGGCCATTGGTGGCCCATGAGCCGCCGCCGGGGGAATTCCAGATGCCGGTGTTACTGACGAGGGCGGTCTGGGTGACGAAGGAATTGGTGGTGACGAGATTGCCGGTGGCGTTGTTGGAGTTGGTCTGGGTGGTGGAGTTGGTGACCCAGTCGTAGTCAAACCAGTGGGTGGTGGAAGGATTGGCGGAGGTATTGGTGATCTCCATGCGAACGGCGTCGAACATTACGCCGTTGTAGGTCGAATTGGCGGTCGAGAAGTAGAATATATTATCCTGGCCGGCCGCAAGGAGATCAGCGACGGGAAACTGAAAGGCGACCATCTGGTAGACGCCGGCGTCACCGGAACGAACAGAGGGGTCGGATTTATCGGTCGGGCGCCAGATTTCCCAATTCGTACTTTTGTTGTTCGAATTGAGTTCGACGCCCAGATCTCCCTCGGCGGCGGCCATGCCGACAGTCAGGACGACATACGCGCCTTGATTGAGTTGAGCCTGCGTGGTGTTGAAATGGACCTGCCAGGAGGAGCCGGTGTAATTTGCCGCGCCGCCGGCGGCGGTGACATAGGCCGGCGCGGTATACCCGGTGGGATTGAACACGTGCCACATATTGGCGATCCAGGTATTGGCTGGGCTGATGGGATGGCCCGGTTCGGGCGTCGCGTAATAGTTGACATAGCCGGGCGTACCTTCATTGGCCATTTCCTGCCAGTAGTCATAGGAGCCTTGAAACTGGCGGATATCAGCGCCGGGGGCGATGCCGGTGTTGGCATTGGTTGCGTAGCCGTTGAGGAACTCGTGCGAGGAACGATCGGGGGTGCCGATGGTGAAGATGGGCGCAAATGAACTGAAGTTTTCGGGGATGAACTTGAGGTTTTTGGGAATATCGATGTTGTTAGCCGTCACTTGCACGCCGTCGACGCGAGTCTCACCCCACTGGCCGAGTTCGTACATGGAGAGCCGGTAGGTTCCGGGAACTACGTTGCTGATGCTGGCGCTGCCGGAGGAGGAGAGCTGGGTCCAGTATTGATAGCCGGTGGTGGACTCCTGAAACATTTTGTTCGGGTCGGAGAGGACGACGGTATTGTAATTGAGGTTGTTGCTCCAGCCGGCGGAATTGAGGGCGTTGATCTGGACTGAACCACGATTGGACTCAGGCACATAGCCGACGCCGGCGGAAGTGAGTTCTGAATCGGACTGATAAGCCGAGGTATAGACCGGCGCGGTGGAGATGGCGTCGTTGTAAAGCTGAGCGGCGGATTCGCCATTGGTATCGGTAAAGCGAAAAGCGAAGGGGCCAAAGAGCCGGGTGGTGTCTTGGCCTTGCGCGGGGGTGTAGCTGTAGTTGGTGTCGCCGTAGTGGCCGGAAAGGAACTCGGCCATGTTGATATTGTTGGTGAACATCAGGCTCTGCTTGGTCGGGCCGCCGGTGAGGGTGTCGGTGGAGGGGATGACGACACTGCTGGTATATTGCGGACCGTATTCGGTCTGGCCCTGCCAGAACTGAATATAGGAGGAATAATCATACTTGGTGTAGAAGTGGTTGCCCCAGTCGCCGGGGAGGCCGGAGGCGGAGACATCGGTGGTGGCGTCCTGAACTTGGGGGCCGGCGGAGTCGTTGGGCGTCGCCTGTTGAGCGCCGGGGTTGTTCACGCCGACATTGAGCTGATAGGTATTGGGGAAAAGATTGGGATTGACGCGCGCGAGGAACTGGCCCTGGCCGACACTGATGGCCGGGTCGGTGGAGGAATGGTTCAATACTTCATAGGCGTGAACGGCTGGGTCGTTGTTGAAGAGAACGTAGTGATAGGAAAAAGTGATGTTATTGCTGACGGCGGTATTGGAGGGGGCGGTTGTCCAGACATCGATGTAGTTGGCGGTTTCGCTGAAGCCGAACTGCTGGGGACCGCCGAAGCCGAATTTGGTGCCGGCGGATTCCTGGTAGAGGATTTGGTGGCCGATGCCGGAGGTGGTGTCGAGGAGTTGGGTGTTGTCGCCGTTGATCTTGACGGAGGTGAGGTCGCCGCCCGAGGGGCTGAAGACGACATTGAGCAGGCCGTTGCTCATGGTCCAGTCGGAGTTGTTGATCTGGTTGAAGGTGATGGTTGCGCGCGCGGGAAGACAGAGCGCAAGACTACCTGCCGCAGCCGCGGCGGCGAGTTTGAGGCTTTTAGAATCGACGAAACGACCGTTGCGTCTGGCCTTGGCCATTGAACGCCCTCCAAAACAATACATATAGCGAAGTGACCGACCAGCCATCACAGTATTCAGCGTGTCCAGTGCAATGCAAGGGAAATAAGGGAAGATGGTTCAGAGGAACCGCGGTTTATACAGATATCACTGATAAATCAGCGCCGTTGCGAAAGCTTGTGGCGAGCGGGGAATTGCACAGAATTTCTCAAATTTGCACACATTTTGAGAGGAGGAGGGCCTGTGTATATTTCATAACTTATTATTATAAAGATAGTTATGTCGACTTTCGGAAATTGCGGGGTGATAAAGTGTGCAAAGAACAAAGACGCGCGGGAAAGCTATGGGCTGACAACGCCACTCGAACATTCCTCGGGAGTTCCTGAGGCGTGGATCAAACGGGAGATTTTCCTTTACGGCCTCAATTGAACTGGCGATTCGCGGCCAGGAGCGCTTTGGCGGCCGCGGCGACGCGCGGATGATCGGCCGGGTCCAAGTTACTGAGTAGTGGGAGGAGCGGGCCGGTTTCGGCGATGCCGCATAGGCGGACGGCCTCGTGCAGGACGCGCACCGGGCTGATCTCGTTGCGCAAATCTTCCAGCGGCTTGCAGATCAGTTGCACCTTTTCGGCCTCGGCCCAGTTATGAGTGCGCATCGACTTCAGCATGTGATTGAAGGCGGCCGGTGCGATGTTGATGACGCCGGCGGTGAAGCCCGGCAATTTGAAATCGCGCATGTGAATGATCGCGGGTTGCTCGCCCATGCCGCTGATGATCAGCCGCTTATCAACGGCGTCGCACAACGAGCGCAGGTAGGGATCGTTGGCCGCGTCGGGGCGGACGATGGCATATTTGATTCCGCTGATCACGCGAGACTCGGCCAGCCGCGCGACTTCGGGGACGTCCATGTAGCCGTCGTTTTTGAGATAGAGCAGGGCTGGAATTCCGGCGGCGTCAACAAACCGGCGGATGCCCTCCTCGGCGCCGCGGCTGGTGACAGGGCCTTGCATGGGCAGGATCATGATGGTCGGGAACTTATGCTTGCGCACGATGCGAGCCTGATCCATCATCGTGCCCCAGAGGCATGATACCGACGGGATCAATAGTGTGTCCGGCGCGACTTGCTGCTCGAGACAGGAAAGCACCTCATCGAATTCGCTCAGGGGAATGTGATAAAAATTCGCATTGCCGCCGTAGAGGAGAGTGTTGACGCCGCCGCCCTCGATGTGCTTGATGAGTCTGGCGTTTTGCGAGGCGCTGATGGAGAAATCAGCGTTGCGGCAAAGCGGAGGGACGGCCATGACGGAACTGCTGAGTCTTTCGAGGGAAAGCGTGGTGATCATTGGGTGCTCCTTGTATTCAAAAACAAATGGAACTTTCTCAATTCAGGAAGCCCACGGATGGCCATCCGTGGGCTTTTTTCGCCAGTCAGTATATATCCGGCTCCGGCGTTGCCGGGCCGTGACGCAGGAAACGAAAGTCACAGCCTTCGTCGGCCTGCGTGCATTCATTGGCGTAAAGCCAATTGTAACCGCGCGAAAAGCGATTGTCTTGCCTGGGGAGCCGGGTGCGGCGGCGCGCCAGTTCCTCATCCGACACGTGCAGATGAATGCGGCGGGCATGGACATCCAGCTCGATCAGGTCTCCTTCGCAAACCAGCGCCAGCGGGCCGCCGATGGCTGATTCCGGCGAAACGTGCAGAACGCAGGTGCCGTAACTGGTGCCGCTCATGCGGGCGTCGGAAATGCGCACCATGTCGCGGATGCCCTGCTTGAGAAGTTTCCGTGGAATCGGAAGCATTCCCCATTCGGGCATTCCCGGCCCGCCGAGCGGGCCGGCGTTTTGCAGGACCAGAACGGAATCGGCGGTTACATCCAGATTCTCATCATCGATCCGCTTCTTCAGTTCGGCATAGTTGGCGAATACAACGGCTTTGCCGGTGTGCTGGAGTAATCGCGCTTCGGCGGCGGCGGGCTTGATCACGCAGCCGTTGGGCGCGAGATTTCCGCGCAGGATGAATGTCGAACCGGCCGCTGATACGGGCTGGTCGAGCGTTCGTATGACGCGCGAATCGTGGACGGGCGCGGCGGCGATGTTTTCCCCCAGCGAACGGCCATTGATGGTGGGACATTTTAAGTTGAGCAGCGAGCCGAGTTGATTGAGCAGCCCGACCAGGCCTCCGGCGTCGTAAAAATCCTCCATGAGGAATTCGCCGGCGGGGCGGAGATTGGCGATCACCGGCGTGCGGTGCGATAGCTCGTCGAATCGTTCCAGCGGCAATTTAATTCCCGCCCGGCCGGCAATGGCGACGAGATGAATGATCGCGTTGGTGGAGCCGCCGATGGCCATGTCGCAGGTGATGGCGTTATCGATCGCGGCCGGCGAAATCAGTCGGCTGGGTTTGAAATTTTCCCAGGCGATTTCCACGGCGCGCCGGCCGGTACTGTCGGCGAGTCTTGAATGCGCGGAATGGACGGCGGGGATGGAGGAGGAGCCGGGCAGGGAGAATCCAAGAACCTCGGCGATGGCCGTCATGGTCGAAGCGGTGCCCATGGTCATGCAGTGGCCGGCGGAGCGTGCGATGCCGTTCTCAATGGCGCGCCAGGCGCATTCGTCGATGTTGCCGGCGCAGCGTTCGGCCCAGTATTTCCAGGAGTCGGTGCCGCTGCCCAATGTGGTTGAGCCGAAACGGCCCTTGAGCATCGGGCCGGCGGGAAGAAAAATCGCGGGAATATCGGCGGAGATCGCCCCCATGAGCATGGCGGGCGTCGTCTTGTCGCAGCCGCCCATCAGGACGGCGGCGTCTATCGGCTGGCTGCGGAGACTTTCCTCGACTTCCATCGCCAGCAGATTGCGGTAGAGCATCGCGGAGGGCTTCATGTAGGTTTCCGAAACGCTCATCACGGGGATTTCGACGGGAAAGCCGCCGGCCTGCCAGACGCCGCGCTTGGTCTCCTCGACGCGCTGGGGGAAATGGGTGTGGCAGGGGTTTAGGTCGCTGAAGGTGGTGAGAATGGCGATGATGGGTTTGCCGGCGTAATCCGCGTCGGAATATCCCATTTGCGCCAGCCGCGAGCGATGGCCGAAGGAGCGCAGATCATCAGCGCCCAGCCAGCGATGGCTGCGGAGCTGGTCGGGCGAGAGACGAGGCGTCGCGGTACTCGACATAGGAATGCAGAAAATCGAAATGCATTATACGGGGTTGCAGGCAAAGTCCATCGCGCGTAGGTTCTCGTTATCGCGTCAGTTCTCATACGATTCCTAAGAAGCCCACGGATGGCCATCCCTGGGCGTTCAGGCGGCGGATGTCATGAACCCCATCCTGATCGTTCTCATCGGCGTGTGCGTGGTGGTCGGCGGAATTCTTGCGCTGCGCCTGCATCCATTTCTATCGCTGATCGCGGGGGCGATCGTCGTGGCGTTGCTTTCGCCCGGACACGGTCTGGTCGGGCAGCGCATTGCCGACGGCTTCGGGACCACCGCCACCAGCATCGGCATTCTCATTGCCATGGCGGCGATTCTCGGCAAGACGCTCATGGAAAGTGGAGCCGCCGAGCGCATCGTGCTGAGCCTGCGCCGCGCGCTGGGCGAGGGGCAAATCGCGGCGACTTATGCCATCAGCGGGTTTGTGCTGGCGGCGCTGGTGTTAAGCGATACCGCGTTTTATCTGCTGATCCCGCTGGCCCGCGTCTCGGCGGCGCGCACGGGGCGGAATTATTTATTGTATGTATTGGCGATCGTGGCCGGTTCGGTGATGAGCCATTCGCTCGTGCCGCCCGCCGCGGGGCCGGCGATGGTTGCCGACGCATTGCACGTGAAGTTTTCGACCATGATCCTCGGCGGCTGCATTGTCGGCTCCATCGCCACTACCTTCGGATTCGCCTACGCGATCTGGGCCAATCGCAGATGGCAGGTTCCGCTGCGCAGCGCCGTCGGCGTGAGCGCGACGGAGCTTGAGCGCATCGCCAATCGTGATGAATCGACGCTGCCGCCGCTGTGGCTGGCACTGCTGCCGATTGCGCTGCCTGTGCTGCTGATTGGGTTGGGCGACACCATTCAGAAGAATGCGGTGATTAAAACCCTCGGCGAGAAAAACCTCGCCCTGACGCTGGCGGCGGCGGTTGGGCTATTGATGATGTGGCGGCGGCGGGAGGGGATTACCCGGGCGCAATTTTCCGCGTCAATCGGTCAGGCGCTGGCGAGCGCTGGCGTGATGGTGCTGATTATTTCAGCCGGTGGCGCGTTCGGGCATGTGGTCGCGCAGACGGGGATCAGCGATCTGATGCGCAGCAAACTCCCGGCTTCGAAGCTGGCGATCCTGCCGATTGCGTTTTTGATCACTTCGTCGGTTCGCACCGCGCAAGGCTCGGCGATTGTTTCGATGGTTACGGCGATCAGCGTCGTCGGGCCGGTTGCGGCGGCCGGCGCGCTGGGATTTCATCCGGTTTATCTGGCGTTGGCGATCGGCTGCGGATCGAAGCCCATTCCGTGGATGAACGACGCCGGCTTTTGGATCATCGGGCAGATGTCAGGGATGACCGAGGGCGAAACGCTGAAATCGGTGAGCGTGATGATGACGATCATGGGCGTGGTGGGGCTGGGGGCGACGGTACTGGGGGCGTGGTGGTTGCCGGGGAATTGAGCGATTTGCATTTGGAAACTATGTGGTTTCCATCAGTGAAATGGTGGGGTAAAATAGAAGCATGAGTAAAACGGAAATTATCGCTGAATTGCCGAACCTCAAACGGGAGGAATTGGAGGAAGTGCAGGCGAAGTTGGATGAACTGGCGGGAGAGGGGTGGTGTGATCGTGGCGAATTGAGCGAAGCGGATAAAGCGCAGCTTGACCTGTCACTTGCCCGTTATGCCAAGAATCCGAACGCGGGAAGTTCCTGGGAAGACGTTAAGGCCCGGATTCAAAGCAAGCTGGGTCGATGAGTCATCGAATCTTTGTTTGCGAAGAGACTGAAACCGATACTGCCAATGCAGCCGTTTGGTACGACAAATAGCGATCGGGGCTGGGTGATGAATTTATTGCAGAAGTTCAGTCAGCCGTTGAAAAGGCGGCGGCAAATCCACATTTCTACTCAAGACTCCGGCGTAAACCAGACGTGAGGCGCGTGATCACAAAACGGTTTCCCTACCGGGTGTTTTTCATTCGATATCCCGATGTGATTGCGGTGTTTCGAGTCCTGCATGCCGCGCGCCACGACCGCAATTGGAAAACGTCAATACGATGACGCGAGTCAGGCTCCCGGTGCCGCCGGTGTAAACTCCTCGCGGCTCCCCCGATGTTTGCACGCGAGGCATTCCACTTCACCTGATTCATTTTGCGCGCCTGCGACCGTCGACAGACTTTGTAACAACGTCGTGTCTGGATAGACACGCCACGAAGCGCATTTGGGGCAGCGGAGTTCGTCGCGCTCGTTTTCCGCTTCTTCGGCGAGGACGCTTTGGGCGGATTCCAAATCCTCGGCGGCGACACGAAGCAGAAATCGCGGGCCGGCGCCGGGAGGGTTGTCGCCGCGCGGTTCCAGTCGCGGGAGATAGGCGTCGATCTCGGCCGACGCCAGAACCGTCTGGGCGTCGCGCAAGGCGCGGGCGGTATCGAAGGCGGCGGCGACAACCGTGGGCCGTCCCTGATCGTCAACCGGCATCGAATGCTGCGGCTCGGGCGCTGGCTCAAGGTCTTCGAAAGTCGATTGCTTGAGAAACTCCAAGGCCCGGCCGGCGTCCTCGGCGGGAACCCAGAGTTCGGCCTCGATCTCGCCCTGCCAGACGCCGTAGAGGCTATTGGCGATCGCGCCGAACACCTCGGCTTTGATTCCCTCGGCATTCAAGACCGCCGCCAGAAGTTCAGCCCCACTGGCGGTCGCACAGCGCGAAAGTTTCACGAACCCGGTTGAGGGCAATGCAGGCTCAAGCTGGCCGGCCGCGGTGGGATCGGACGAATTGTCGGTCATTCTGGCCTTTCAAATTAATTCGGTTCTGTTCGCACGTCGTCGCAGGTCCAGGCGCTGTCGATCATACGCCAGGTTTTGCCGGTCGGATTTTTATTCACCAGCAGATTGGGCAGTCGGCTGTGCCGGACATTATCGTAGCACTCCAATCGCCCGAAGCGGCGGAGCGAAGCGGGAATTCCGACGGCGGTGAAACCCGGATGGCCGGTGGCGGGGTATGGGCCGCCGTGGTTCATCGCCGAACTGACGGCGACTCCGGTGGGCATTTTGTCGTTGATCAGCCGCCCGACGCGCCGGCGGAGGATGGCGGCGAGATGATTGTAAATCACATCGTCGGCGCCATGCGTTTCAGAATAGATGCAGCCGGTGAGGTTGCCTTCGAGCTGGCCCAATATTTTGGTGGTCTCGGCAACGTCGCGCGCGATGACAAGGAGCGCGGCATTGCCGAAGGCCTCGCCCTGAAGGTGCTTGGGATTGGCGAGAAATTCTTCGCCGGAAACACGCAGGAGTGTATTGGCATAGCGCCAGCCGGCGCCTTCAGCGGCGCGGCCGCCGGTGATGACTGCGGCGCCGGCGTCGATCAGTGATTTTACGCCGGCGGCGAGAGACGCGGCGCCGCGACGCGCGAGGAGCGGGCCGGCGGGGCGCGAATCAAAACGCGATTTCACTTCGGCCACGAATTTATCCGTCTGCTCGCCGGCGACTAAAACCACCAGTCCCGGATTTGTGCAGAACTGGCCTGTGGCCGCGAGGCAACTGTCGGCGAATTCATCGGCGATTTTCGTCAAGCGCTCGCGCAATGCACCGGGTAGAATCACGACCGGGTTCACGCTCGACATTTCCAGATAGACCGGCTTGCCGGCGGCGTCGGCGGCGGCCTTTAGAGCCATTCCGCCGGTGCGGCTGCCGGTGAAGGCGACCGCGCCAATGCGCGGATCAGACGCCATGCGCAGGCCGTCGCTTTTCGAAAGGTGATAGATCATCTGCACCATTGCCTTCGGCAATCCGCATTCGCCGACGGCGGCAAACGCTTCTTCGGCTAAAAGGCGCGTGGCGCCGGGATGAGAGGGGTGGGCCTTGGCGATAACCGGACTGCCGGTTGCGATGGCGGCGGCGAAATCCCCGCCGCTGACCGCATTAAATGCGAAAGGAAAATTATTCGGGCCGAAGATCAGGACCGGGCCGACGGAAGCGAGCCGGGAGCGGATATTTGATTTTGTGTCAATCGTGGCCATCGCCCATGAACCCTCGAGCGCGGCGGCGGCGGCCTGGCGCAGTTGGCCGGTGGTGCGCGGCAGCTCGACATCATTCAATCGCGGAGCGGTTGGCAGCGCCGTCTCCAGGTTGGCCATCTCCACGATCTCCTTGCGGCGGGTTTCGATTCGCTCGGCATAGCGAGTAAGAAAATGCGACAACCGCGCCGGATCGATTTCCCCGGCGGCGGCCTCGCTTGCCGCGGCGAGCGCCGACTCACATTCCTGCCAGTCGCTGATGGGATACGGCTCGGGCAGATCGACGCCCTTTGCGGGATCGGCCGCGTGGAAAGCCTCGGTGCCGCGGCTGGTCTGCCAGCGGCCGGCGATCAATACGTTTGGCGAATTCATGATTTCTCCTTGCGCCCAAAGGTGGATAGTATTGGAGCGGTAGCGAGGGGGCAAATTTTTATTCGTGGGGAAGGTCTGGTTGTCTATTGGAGGAGGTGAAGAAGGGACAGGAGAGTTTGAAGTTTTCAGTTTTCAGTTTTCACCTAAGACACGATTGATTGTAGTCACCTTGTCACCTTGTCGATTGCGTGATTGATGAACATGCAACTGCCGATTTACATGGACCACAATGCGACCACGCCGGTTGATCCGCGCGTGTTTGAGGCGATGCGGCCGTACTTTTTGGAAGTCTTCGGCAATGCGGCTTCGCGCGGGCATAGCTTTGGCTGGGAAGCGGAAGCGGCGGTTGATAAGGCGCGGCAGCAAGTCGCCGCGCTGCTCAATGCGCGGCCGGACGCGATTGTCTGGACCAGCGGGGCGACGGAGGCGAACAATCTCGCGGTGAAAGGCATCGCCGACGCGGCGTGGCATCGCGGACGCCATCTCATCACGCAGGTGACGGAACACAAAGCCGTCCTCGATTGTTGCAAGCGCATGGCCCGCCACGGCTGCGATCTCACGTTTTTGCCGGTAGATCGGTTCGGTCGAATCGATCTGAACCAGCTTCGCGATTCCATCCGGACGGACACGATTCTCGTGTCGATCATGTGGGCAAACAACGAAATCGGCACGATTCAGGAGATCCGCCAGATCGGGCAGTTGTGTCGCGAGCGCGGCGTGGTATTTCATACTGACGCGACGCAGGCGGTTGGAAAAGTTCCCATTGACGTTGAAGCCGACAACATCGACCTGCTCTCGCTCAGCGGCCACAAATTTTACGGGCCGAAAGGATGCGGTTGTCTTTTCGTCCGCAATAAGCCCGCGAAGATTGATCTCACTCCCCTCCTGGATGGCGGCGGCCATGAGCGCGGGTACCGCAGTGGCACGCTCAATGTTCCGGGCATCGTCGGCGTTGGCGCGGCGTGTGAACTGGCCAAGAATGAAATGCCCGGCGAAATCCCGCGACTTCGCACATTACGCGACCGCTTGCAGGCGGGAATCATGAATGCTGTGCCGGGGGTTTTGGTTAATGGCTACGAACCCAATCGCCTGCCGCACATGACGAATTTGTCTTTCGAGGGTGTGGATCATGACGAACTGCTGGCGGCGCTGTTCGGCATCGCGGTGAGTTCCGGGTCGGCGTGTACGAGTGCGAGCCTTGAGCCATCGTATGTGCTGAGCGCACTGGGTTTGCCGGAGCGACTTGCCTTTCCGTCGCTGCGATTTGCACTGGGGAAACGGAACACCGCCACGGAAGTGGATTTCGTGATTGACCGGCTGAGTCATGCGGTGGGGAGATTAAGGGGTGTTTAGCCACAGATAGGGCAAGGATTTTAGCCACAGATGAACACAGATGCACACAGATATGTCGAAGCCCGATAGTAATGTCCGGTCTTAGCCAAGTAGAAATGTCCGGTTATGGGATAACCGGCGGATGGAGAAAAACCGGATTGAGATGAGTCAG
>Ga0208589_1000098_pt1 | contig 40300 bp, 43 predicted proteins | sample NGESurshal092012_2_FD_184486 | JGI IMG/M metagenome (GOLD analysis project Ga0208589, IMG submission 184486) | Arctic peat soil microbial communities from Barrow, Alaska - NGEE Surface sample F53-2 shallow-092012 (SPAdes) | ecosystem: Environmental > Terrestrial > Soil > Wetlands > Peat ...
ACAGTGCCTCTACCACAGTGCCTCTACCACAGTGCCGCTACCACAGTGCCGCTACCACGCGTCTGCTACCACCGGTCAGTCGACCTCCACCCAGTTCAGCGTACGCTGAACCGCTTTCTTCCAGCCTGCGTAACCCTCTTCCCGCTGCCGACCATTCCATTGTGGCTCCCAGCGCCGGCCGGCGTTCCAGTTGGCCCTGAGCTCGCTGGTGCCCGACCAGAACCCTGCGCCCAGGCCGGCGGCATACGCGGCGCCGAGCGCGGTCGTCTCGGCCACGACCGGCCGGCTGACCGGCACGCCGAGAATATCGGCCTGCAGCTGCATGCACAGGTTGTTCGCGGTCACCCCGCCGTCGACCTTGAGGACCTCCAGGTGCACGCCCGAGTCGGCCTCCATGGCCTCGCTGACGTCGCGGGTCTGGTAGCAGATGGCCTCCAGGGTGGCCCGGGCCAGGTGAGCGTTGGTGTTGAACCGGGAGAGCCCGACGATGGCGCCACGGGCGTCGCTGCGCCAGTAGGGCGCGAACAGCCCGGAGAACGCCGGCACGAAGTAGATGCCGCCGTTGTCGGTGACCTGGCGGGCCAGCGACTCGGTCTCGGCCGCGCCGGAGATGATGCCCAGCTGGTCTCGCAGCCACTGCACGGCGGATCCCGTGACGGCGATCGACCCCTCCAGGGCGTACACCGGCTTGGCCTCCCCGAACTGGTAGCACACCGTGGTCAGCAGCCCGTGCCGGCTGCGCACCAGCTCCTGGCCGGTGTTGAGGAGCATGAAGTTGCCGGTCCCGTAGGTGTTCTTGGCCTCGCCGACGGCGAAACACACCTGGCCGACGGTCGCGGCCTGCTGGTCGCCCAGATCGGCGGTCAGCGGGACGCTCCGGACGGCGGCGGGCCCGCGCACCTCGCCGTAGCCGGCCGCGAGCGAGGACGGCCGGATCAGCGGCAGCATGGCCCGCGGAATGCCGAACAGGCCCAGCAGTTCCTCGTCCCAGTCCAGCGTTTCCAGGTTCATCAGCATGGTCCGGCTGGCGTTCGTTACGTCGGTCACGTGCGCGCCGCCGTCGGCGCCGCCGGTGAGGTTCCAGATCAGCCAGGAGTCGGTGGTGCCGAAGATGGCCTCGCCGGCCTCGGCCGCCGCGCGCACCCCGTCGACGTTCTCCAGGATCCACTGCACCTTGCCGGCCGAGAAGTACGTCGCGGGCGGCAGGCCCGCCTTGGCCCGGATCAGGTCGCCGCGGCCGTCGCGGTCCAGCGCGCTAGCGATGTGGTCGGTCCGGGTGTCCTGCCAGACAATGGCGTTGTAGTAGGGGCGGCCAGTCTTGCGGTTCCAGACGACGGCGGTCTCGCGCTGATTGGTGATCCCCAACGCGGCCAGGTCGCCGGGCCCCAGGCCGGCCCGGTTCATCGCGGTCTGGATGACCGAGGTCGTCCGCTCCCAGATCTCGACCGGGTTGTGCTCCACCCAGCCCGCCTGGGGCAGGATCTGCTCGTGCTCCAGCTGATGCCGGGCCACCTCGCGGCCCGCGTGGTCGAACACCATGAACCGCGAGCTGGTCGTCCCCTGATCAACTGCCCCCACAAAGTCCGCCACGAACTCCTCCTCGGGTGAGCGGGCCGATGCCTGGCGCCCAGCCGTACAGCCGACCGTACTGATCTCTGCCAGCGCGCTGGTAGCCGGTGCGGCTGCGCGCTCCAGAAATCCTCGCCAGTGAGGCAACCTGGACTCGTGCCGCACGTCTCTGGACCATGAGCCTCGACCTTCCCGGCCCGGCGGGCCGTGTCCGGGCGACCGTCGGTGAGCCGGCCGGCGGCCCGGGCGGGCCCGGCGACCCGGCGGTCGCGGTCACTGCCCTGTACGCCGAGCATGCGCTCGGCCTGACCAGGCTGGCCCTGGTGATGGTCCGCGACCGGCAGGCCGCTGAGGACATCGTCCAGGACGCCTTCTGCGGGCTGCATCGGCTGTGGCCCGGACTGCGGGACAAGAACCGGGCGCTGCCCTACGTCAGGTCCGCGGTGCTGAACGGCTGCCGGTCGGAGTTCCGGCGCCAGAGGCGGGACCGGTCGGGCCGCGACGGCTACGAGGGATACCTCCCGCCGGCCTGGTCGGCGGAGTCGGAGGCGGAGGCCAGCGCCGAGCGGCGCGAGGTCCTGCAGGCCCTGACCCGGCTGCCCGCGCGGCAGCGCGAGGCCCTCGTCCTGCGGTTCTACCTGGACCTGTCCGAAGCCGACACGGCCGACGCCATGCGGATCAGCCGCGGCACGGTCAAGTCGGCCGTGGCCCGGGGCCTGGCCGCGCTACGAAAGCTTCTCGGGGAGCAGTCATGACAGGCACCACGGGGACGACCCAAGAGCGACTGCGCGACGCCGCGACCGCGCTCGGGCAGACCATCCAGCCCGGGGACATCCCGCCGCTGCGGCTGCGGCTGCCGGAGCCGGGCCGCCGGGCCGTCCCAGGCCGAGAGGTCGTCCCGGGTCCAGGGGGCACCCAGGGTCCAGGGGGGACCCCGGGCCGTCGGCGCGGCCGCCGCCCGGCGCCAGGGCCTGGCTGATCCCGGCGGGCGCCGCGGCGGCGGTGCTGGCGGTCGTCGGCGTGATCATCCTGGCGCCCCGGGCCGGCTCGCGCATCGAGCCGCTGACACCCCCGCCGGCCCGGTCGGCTCTGCCGCGTTACCTGGTCACCTACGGCAATGGCACCAGCTTCGTGCCGGGCGGCGGGCCGGGGTACGTCCGAGCCACGGCGACCGGGCGGGTGCTGGCCCGTATCCCAGCGGCTGCCCGCGACTTCACTGTCGAGGGGGTCGCGGCGGCTCCCGGCGACCGGGTGTTCTACCTGATCGGGATGACCTTCGCCGGTCCTTCGGCCGTCAATGTCGAGTGCTTTCGCCTGGTGCTGGACGCGAACGGCCGCCCGAGCGTGCCACGGCGACTGCCTGGACCTCCGCTGCTGGTACCGGTGCCGGCCACGAGCAACGGGGCGACCATCATTCCGCTGGCGATCTCGCCCGACGACCAGGAGCTGGCTTAATCCCCATCAGGCCTGTTTCCGCCCATTGACGGCTTCGACAAGCCGACCATCATCGTGCAGAACGTAGCTACCGGCGTCCGGCGCTCGTGGAGCGCCGGCCAGGTCTCGGGGGGACAGGTCAGCCAGGTCAGCCGGCTCGTCGTGATCGGCACGGCCAGCGGCAAGATCAGCCGCGTCCTGCTCAGCGGGCCGCAGGCGGCGCAGGCCGCTCCGGCCGCCCTCGACGGCGGCGCGCTGCTGTTCACCCTCGGCGCCCGGCGCGTGCGCGCCCATCACGCCGGCGCGCCTTACGTCAGCGGGCACCTCGCCGGGCTCAGCCTGGCCACCGGCCAGATCACCCGGCTGCCGTATCCGGTCTACACCGGCGTGGAGGCACCGGCCTGGCCGATGCGGGCCGCCTGGTAGGCGCCGCCTGCCTCAGGACCGCAGCGCTTCGCGGGCCGCCCGGGCGTTGTCCTGGACGCTCGCGCCCAGCTCCGCGACGTCGGCTGGGGAGGCGCCCATGGCGTGGGCCGCGTAGCGGACGTAGACCCCCGCCATGATGCAGGCCAGCTTCCAGTGCGCGAAGGCCAGGTAGAAGGGCAGGTCGCTCAGGTCCCGGCCCGAGCCGGCCGCGTACCGCGCGGCCAGCTCCGCTGCCGCGGGGAAGCCGGGCAGCTTGGTCGCGGGCCGCGCCCAGTACATCAGGAAGGTGCCCACGTCGGCCAGCGGGTCGCCCAGCGTGCACAGCTCCCAGTCCAGGACCGCGGCGACCCGGCCGGCGGCGGACAGGACGGTGTTGTCGAGCCGGTAGTCGCCGTGCACGATGGCGGCACCGTGCTGCGCCGGCACGCAGGCGGCCAGCTGCTGGTGGACCTCGTCGACCAGCGGCACCGGCTCGTACACGCCGGCCTCGCGCGCCTGCTGCGCAGACTGCTGGAACTGCCCGTGCCACCGGCGGAGCTGCCGCTCGATGTAGCCGTCGCGGCGGGCGAGGCCACCGAGCCCGACGGCATCGATGTCCACCTGATGCAGCGCGACCAGGACATCGACGAGGTCCTGCCCCGCCGCCCGCCGGGTGGCCTCGTCCAGCGCCCCCCGCGTCTGCGCCGCGTCTCGCAGGACGTACCCGTCGACGAAGTCCATGACGTAAAAGGGCCGCTCGTTGACGGACTCGTCGTCGCAGTAGGCCAGGGCGGCCGGCACGGGCACGGGCGTGTCCCGCAGTGCGGAGATGATGCGGTATTCGCGGCCCATGTCGTGGGCGGTCGACAGCACATGGCTGATGGGCGGCCGGCGCAGCACGACCCGGCGCCCCGCGGCGTCGGTCACCTGGAACGTCAGGTTGGAACGGCCGCCGGCCACGAGCTGGAAGGCGAACGGGGCCGCGAGGTCGGGAACGTGATCGAGCAACCATTGCGTTACTACGGGGGTATTGATGCCCTGGGGGATGCCGGCCGCTGTCACGGCGTCACCTGCTGCCGGTCAGCCGGGCCTGCAGGCGGCGCATGCCCCGCAGCCAGCGTTCCCGGTCGCCGGCCCGGCGGCGCTCGTAGAGCGCCACCTCAGGATGCGGGAGGATCAGGAAGCGCTCATCGGCGAGTCCCTCCAGCACGGTCGCCGCGACCTGGTCAGCGGTCAGGACACCGTCCACCGCCGCCTGCGGCGAGCCGACCTCGCTGCCGGGTGACGGCTGCCGGGCATCGACCTGACGGCGGCTGGTCGTCAGCAGGTTGCTGGTGAAGGCCTGCGGGCACAGGCACGACACCGTAAGCCCCCGGTCCCCGTAGGTGATGGACAGCCACTCGGCCAGTGCCACCGCCGCGTGCTTGGTGACCGCGTACGGCGCCGAGCCGAGCTGGGTCAGCAGGCCAGCCGCCGACGCGGTGAGCATCAGGTAGCCCGCCCCGCGCTCCAGCATCGCGGGCAGCACCGCCCGGGTGACGTAGACGTGGCTCTGCACGTTGACGGCCCACATCCGGGTCCAGTCCGCGTCCGGCACATCGACGCCGCCGCCGACGATGATCCCCGCGTTGGAGCAGAACAGGTCGATCCGCCCGAACTCGTCCATCACGCGGGCGGTCAGTGCCTGAACGTCGGCCTCGGCGGCCACGTCCGTCGGCACTGCGATGGCCCGATGCCCCTCGGCCTCGATCTCCGCCGCGACCTCGGCCGCCGTATCGCCATCAAGGTCGGCCACGACCACGCCCTCGGCGTCCTGCCGGGCGAAAGCGAGGCACAGCGAGCGGCCGGCTCCGCTCCCGCCTCCGGTAACGACCGCGACCCGCCCGCCGATGTTCATGATCAGGCCCGCATCGCGCCGCGCGCGGCCCGGTCGGCCCAGGCCGCGAGCTCGGGATCCGCGGCAAGCACGCGGGCGTACTTCTTCCGCGCCTCGTCGCGCTTGGCGGGCAGGTACTCGGTGGGCCACAGGCCCGGGTGCGGCTCGTAGCCCTTGAGGACATTGCGGGCCACGGTCACCTTGTGCACCTCGTCCACGCCGTCGGCGATGGCCATGGTCGGCGCCGCGGCCCACATGGCCTGCAGCGGCGTCAGGTTAGTCGTGCCCAGGGAGCCCATGATGTGCAGGGCCCGGTAGGACACCTCACGCAGCACCCGGGCGCAGGTGTACTTGCAGGCGGCGATCTGGGTGCGCGCCTGCTGGGTACTGGAGTGGTCAATCGTCCAGGCCGTCCACAGCACCAGCAGTCGCAGCATGTTGATGTCGGCGTAGGAGTCGGCGATCGCCTCCTGCACCATCTGGTGCTCGGCGATCACCCGGCCGTGCGACTGACGGCTGAGCGCTCGCTCGCACATCATGTCGAACGCCAGCTTGACCTGGGCCACGGTGCGCATGGCGTGATGAATGCGGCCGCCGCCCAGGCGGCGCTGGGCCAGCACCCTGGCCCCGTCCTCCGGACCCAGCAGGTTTCCGAGGGGGACGCGCACGTCGGTGTAGCGGATGTGGTTGTGCGGGGCGGGGTACTCCATGAGCTGCACGCCGGGCGTCTCGCGCGGCACTACGAACATGCCGTTGGTGCACATCACGAAGATGATGTCGGCCCGGGCGCCGGCGCTGGTGAACCACTTCTCGCCGCTGATCACCCACTCATCGCCGTCGCGCGTGGCATGGGTCACGAACTGCGTCGGGTCGGAGCCGCCTGCCGGCTCGGTCATGGAGTAGGCGGAGAAGATCTCCTGGTTCAGCAGGGGGGAGAGCCACTGCTGCTTCTGCTCCGGCGTGCCGTAGGCGGCCAGCATCTCCATGTTCCCGGTGTCGGGCGCGGCCGTGCCGAAGATCACCGGGGCCGTGCGGTAGCGGCCCAGGATCTCGTTGAGGAGGGCGAGCTTGAGCTGCCCGAAGCCGGGGCCGCCGAGCTCCCGGTCCAGGAACAGCGCCCACAGCCCCCGGTCCTTCACCTGCTGCTTGAGCGGATCAGCCAGGGCCCTGGCCTTGGGGTCGCGCGAGTAGGCCGCGCCGGGGAAGACAAGATCGAGGGGCTCGACCTCCTCGCGGCAGAACTCCTCGACCCAGTCCAGTTGCGTCTGGAACTCCGGCTCCGTTGAGAAATCCCAGGCCACCGCGTCCTCCACAGCCGATCGTGTGCCCGTGGGCGCTACCCAGGGCATCACTGGTGCCATTAACCACCAGGAAGCGAGCGTCGTCCAGTGTAATAGAACAGGATTCTAAAATATACCTCGGCAGCCGAAAATGAGAGGCCGGCGGGGTGAGGGCCGGCGGGGGGGAGCGCCTGGCGGCGCGATCGTCCTACGCTGACGACGTGCTCAGCCCGCCGGATGACCTCGCCCCGGAGGTGCTCGCGGCGGCCCTGGCGCGCGGCTGGGCACTGACGGTGTCGACGATGGCCTACCGGGCGGCCGGGTTCGGCAGCCATCACTGGGAAGTCACCGACACGACCGGCGCCCGGTGGTTCGTCACGGCCGATGACCTGGAGGTCAAGCGGCACTCGCGGAGCGAGCCGCTGGAGCAGGTGTTCGGCCGGCTGCGCGCCGCCCTGGCCGCGGCCGGGGACCTGCGCGCCGGCGGGAACACGTTCGTGCTCGCGCCGGGCGCGGCGCGCGACGGACAGCCGCTGGCGCGGGTGGGTCCGGAGACCGGCGGGAGCGGGGCGGGGCTGGGCGCGGAGACGGGCGCGGGCGCGGAGACGGGCGCGGGCGGACAGTTCGCCGTGGCGGTCTATCCGTTCGTTGACGAGCGGAGCTTTGAGTGGGGCGAGTTTCTCCGGGCCCGAGCACCGGCGGCCCATGCTGGACCTGATCGTGGCGATTCATACCGCGCCCGGCTCGGCCGGGCGACGCGTACTGGCGGATGATTTCGCGATCCTGCACCGTGACGAGTTGGAAGCGGCGCTCCGCTCCCCCGCCGACGGTGATGAGGGCACTGACGGCGTTGACCGCGTGGATCTCTCGGCGACGGTGACGGGGCCCGACGCGGCGCGGGCCGCGGTCCGTACGCGCGGGCCGCCGCCCGGCTGATCGCCGAGCACGCCGGGCCGCTGCGGCGACTGCTCGCCCGCTATGACGAACTGGTCGTGCTGGCCGGCTCGCGGCCCGCCCGGACGTGCTGACCCACGGCGAGCCCCATCCGGGCAACACGATGCTGACCTCCGTCGGCTGGCTGCTGATCGACTGGGACACCGCGCTCCGCGCACCCCCGGAGCGTGATCTGTGGAGCCTGGATCCCGGCGACGGATCCCTCCTGGCCGCCTACGCGGACGCGACTGGCGTGACCCCGCTCCCGGCAGTACTCGACCTCTATCGCATCCGCTGGGACCTCGCCGACATCGCGGCCCGCGTCAGCCGATTCCGCCATTATCATCAGGGAAGTCTCGACGACGCCAAGTTGTTTGCCCTGCTACGTGCCCTGGTGTCCGGCCTCGGCGACTGACGGTCAGCCGTCCAACCCCAGGCCGAACGACATGGCTGGTCCGGAGCTGTCGCTGGCACGGCAGGAGAGGCCCACTCACGTTGTCGAGCGGCCGCTAAAGCCCAGGGCGACGACATGGCCCGGCGCTTACTGACGCTGTATCAGCAGCGGATGCACGTCGATGACGTTTCAAGCGGGCCAAGCCAGCCGAGAGCCACGGAGCGGGCGGCCGAACCCGAGGGTTGCCGCCCACGACGTGGGCGTACGGTTGCTGTCGCTGGCTCAGGTACTGGAGCAGCAGACGCCCGTTCGTGACGGTGAGGGAATGCGGACATGAGCCTTGCGGGCAAGGTGGCCGTCGTCACCGGTTCCTCTAGCGGGATCGGCGCGGCGGTGGCCCGGTCGCTCGCAGACGCGGGAGCCCGCGTCGTGGTCAACTCCTCCCGTTCCGTGGCCTCCGGGCAGGCCGTGGCGGACTCGCTTCCGGGAGCCTGCTACCTCCAGGGCGACGTCGCCGACGACGCCGCGTGCCAGGCCCTGGTGGCGCAGACCCTGGCGGAGTTCGGCCGCCTGGACATCCTGGTCAACAACGCGGGAACCACGGAGGTCATCCCGCACGAGGACCTGGCCGCGGCGACCGACGAGATCTGGCAGCACATCCTGACCGTCAACGTCCTCGGCACCTGGCACATGACCCGCGCCAGCGTGCCGGCGCTGCGCGCGGCCGGCGACGGCGTCGTCATCAACGTGACCTCGGTGGCCGGCCTGCGGCCGACGGGCAGCTCCATCCCGTACGCGGTCTCCAAGGCCGGCATCAACCACCTCACCCTGCTCCTGGCCAAGGCGCTCGGCCCGCAGATCCGGGTGAACGCGGTGGCTCCCGGCCTGGTTGACACGCCGTGGACCGCCGACTGGGACGCGGCCCGCGACCGGGTCCGGGCCCAGGCGCCGCTGGGCCGCACGGGTGTGCCCGAGGACGTCGCCGACGCGGTGCTGGGGCTCGTGCTGTCCGGCTACGTCACCGGCCAGGTGCTGGCGGTCGACGGCGGCCTGTCACTGGCGTAGCCCCGCCCGCCCGCTCCCGGGATACGATGCGGCTCGTCTCACGACCGCGTCGCGAGGATGGTGGCCAGACCCGATGACCAGCCCGCCGACCACACTGCCGTCGCCCACACTGCCCCGGCCCGCCGTCCCGCCGCCGCTGGGCGCGCACCTGGACGCCACCGGCGCCACCTTCGCGCTGTTCAGCTCGGTGGCGCAGGCCGTCGAGCTGTGCCTGCGCCGCGACGACGGCTCCGAGCAGCGGTTCCAGCTGAACGCCGGCGAGGGCTACCGGTGGGAGGGGCGGCTGGACGGGGTCCCGGCCGGGACCCGCTACGGGTACCGGGTCCACGGGCCCTGGGATCCCTCGGCCGGGCAGCGGTGCAACCCGTCGAAGCTGCTGCTCGATCCCTACGCTCGGGCGGTGTCGGGCACGGTGACCTGGAACGACGCGATACTCGGGCACGTGCCGGGCGATGCGGACACGCCGAGTGACGCCGACTCGGCCGCGTTCGCCCCGCACGGCGTGCTCGTCGATGAGCGGTTCGACTGGGGAGCCGACCGGCGCCCGGGCATCCCGCAGGCGGAGACGATCATCTACGAGACGCATGTCCGGGGCTTCACCAAGCTGCTGGCCGAGGTGCCCGAGCCGCTCCGCGGGACCTACGCGGGCCTGGCCCACCCGGCCGCCATCGCGAAGCTCACCAGCCTGGGGATCACCGCCGTCGAGCTGCTGCCCGTGCACCAGTTCGTGTCCGACGGAACGCTGATCAGCCAGGGCCTGGCCAACTACTGGGGATACCAGTCGATCGGGTTCTTCGCCCCGCACAGCGCCTACAGCTCCGCGGGAGACGGCGGCGACCAGGTGACCGAGTTCAAGCGGCTCGTCGCCGCGCTACATGCGGCCGGGCTCGAGGTCATCCTGGACGTCGTCTTCAATCACACCGCGGAAGGCAACCAGTGGGGGCCCACGCTGTCCTTCCGGGGCATCGACAACGCGGCCTATTACCGGCTCAGCCCGGACAACCGCGGCTACGTCGACGACACCGGCACCGGCAACACGTTCGACGCCCATCGCGAGCCCGGCCTGGCGCTGGTCATGGACTCACTGCGGTACTGGGTCACCGAGATGCACGTGGACGGGTTCAGGTTCGACCTGGCCGCCGCCCTGGCCCGCGACGCCAGTGATTTCGACGGCGCGGGCATCTTCCTGGAGGCCGTGGGGCAGGATCCCGTGCTGTCGCAGGTGAAGCTGATCGCCGAGCCGTGGGACACCGGCTGGGGCGGTTATGACGTGGGCGCGTTCCCGGCCGGGTGGAGCGAGTGGAACGGCAAGTTCCGCGACACGGTCCGCGACTTCTGGCGCAGCACCGAGGGCACTCTCGCCGACTTCGCCACCCGGGTCAGCGGCTCGGCCGACCTCTACGGCCACGCGGGCCGGACCCCGGCGGCCTCGGTGAACTTCGTTACCTGCCACGATGGCTTCACGCTGGCCGACCTGGTCGCCTACGACAGCAAGCACAACGACGCGAACGGCGAGCACAACAACGACGGGACCAGCGATAACCGGTCCTGGAACTGCGGCGTGGAAGGGCCCGCCGACGACCCCGGCATCCGGGCCCTGCGCCGCCAGCAGCGGCGCAACTTCCTGGCCACCACGCTGCTGTCCGCGGGCGTGCCGATGATCGGCGGCGGGGACGAGATCGGCCGCACCCAGGGCGGCAACAACAACGCGTACTGCCAGGACAACCCCGCGAGCTGGTACGACTGGACGCTGGCCGGCACCGCCGACGACCTGACCGGCTTCGTCGCCGCGCTGTGCGCCCTGCGGCGCGGGCATCCGGCTCTGCGGCCGGGGGCCTACGGCGGCGCGGTCGCCGACGCCGGCACGGTTGAGTCCTGGTTCCGGCCCGACGGCTCGCCGATGACCGCCGCGGACTGGCAGAACCTGTGGAGCCGGGCGGTCACGCTGCTGCTCAGGCCCACCTCTGGCGTGTCCGATGACCGGTTCCTGCTGATCGTCAACAGCTGGTGGCAGCCGCTGCCGGTCACGCTGCCGGCGCTGGGGGCCGCTACCTGGACCGTGGTCCTTGACACCGCGGCCGACTCTCCCGGCGGGCCTGGCTCGCCGGCCGGGGCCGGCTCTCCCGCCGGCGTCAGTCCCGGCCAGGCCGTCACCCTCGCGGGCCGGTCGCTGCAGCTCCTGCAGGCCAGCGCCTGACCCCCGGATCGCCGGGTCAGTCGGTGAGCCGGAACGACTCGTCGGAGGCGAGCTCGGCCGCTACCGGGCCGCGGCGCTGCGATCGGGTCGCGGCGGCCGCGCCCGCGAGCGAGCACAGCAAGGCGGTCACGAACAGCGTGATCGCGACCCCCACGATGATGTCGTGCCCGGCGGGTGACTGACCGCTGCTGGCGCGGGAGAGCACGGCCACGATCGCCCCGCTCGCCGCCAGGGACACGCTCTCGGCCTGCCAGCGATTGAGGCGGCCGGGCAGCGTCCGGCCGTCGCGCCCGGTCAGGATCAGCGTGACGGGGACGCCCGCCAGCATGATGACCCCAAGAACTATGGCGAGCACTGCCAGTGACACCCATGCCTCCATCCGGCCGTTTCGCCAGTGCCCCCATCGTAATGGCCCGTCAGCTTCCCCCGATCGGGGGCGCCTGGCGGGCGGCCCTCGTCCGGAGGCTGTTGCTCCCGGTGATCACGACCGAACCGGAGGGGGCGGCCTGCGCGGGGCGGGCGGCCTGGCGGGCGCGGTAGGCGGCCACGTTGGTGCGGTTGGCGCATGACGTGCCGCAGAACCGGCGCGACCGGTTCTTGGACAGGTCCACGTGCACGTTGCCGCAGTCGTCGGCCGCGCACAGCCGGAGCCGGTCGAGCTGCTGGGTGCGGATGACATCCGTGAACGCCATCGCCGCCTCCACCGCCATCCGGTCGGCGAGCGGCGCATCCGGCCGGGTGGCGTGCAGGTGATAGTCCCAGCCATCGTGCTTGACCAGCTGCGGCAGCGCCCCGGCCTCGCGCAGCAGCGCGTTCACCAGGCCGGCGGCGTCATCGGGGCCGCTCTCCCACAGCCGCTCCAGCCGCGGCCGCAGCCGCCGGACCGCATCTAGCTCGGCTTCGTCGTGGGTGCGCTCCCCCGTCCATCGGCAGCTGGTCACGAAATCGTCCAGCGCGGCCGGGCCGGGCAGCAGCTCGACCGGCCCGCGGCCCGTGTTGACCAGGGCGGCCGCCGCGATCAGCGCCACCTCGGTGTCATGGGCAAAAAGCAATTTGACTCCTTTCGCCGCCGACCGTTAGCGTCACTAGCGTCAGGCACGTTTACCACTTACTTTTTACCACTTACCGGAGGGCCGCCGTGACCGTCACCCGCAGCCGGAACGCCCGGGCCGGCGCTGGCGGCAGTTCCACGGGTAACGCCAGCTCCAGCGGCAGCGGCCTCGTCCTCGCCGTGGTCTCGGCCGCGACCTTCGGGACCTCGGGCACGTTCGCCGCCTCGCTGATCGCGGCGGGCTGGAGCCCGGCCGCGGCCGTTGTCACCCGGGTCGCCGTGGCGGCGCTGCTGCTCACCCTCCCCGCCCTGCTCCAGCTGCGCGGCCGCTGGGCCCAGCTGCGCCGGGCGGCGCCGCAGGTGGCCGCCTACGGCCTGGTGGCGGTGGCGGGCTGCCAGCTGTGCTACTTCAACGCCATCGAGCGGATGCCGGTCGGCGTCGCCCTGCTGCTGGAGTACCTGGGCGCGGTGCTGGTGGTCGGCTGGCTCTGGCTGCGGCACGGCCAGCGGCCCCGCCGTCTCACCATCGCCGGCACGGTCGCAGCGATCGCCGGGCTTGCCATGGTGCTCAACCTGGCTGGGTCGGCCCGGCTCAGCCCGATCGGGGTGACGTGGGGGCTGCTGGCCGCCGCGGGCCTGGCCGCCTACTTCCTGCTGTCGGCGGCGGCCGGAGCGGACCCGCTGCCGCCGATCGCCATGGCCTGGGCCGGGATGCTCACCGGCACGGCCGCCCTGGGCGTACTCGGCTGGACCGGGCTGCTGCCCATGACCGCCACGACCCGCAACGTCGATTTCCTGCACCACCAGGTCAGCTGGCTCGTGCCGGTTCTCGGCCTGTCCCTCGTGGCGGCGGCGATCGCCTACGTGGCCGGCATCGGCGCGGCCCGCCGGCTCGGCGCCAAGCTCGCCTCCTTCGTCGGGATGGCCGAGGTGCTGTTCGCGGTGCTGTTCGCCTGGCTGCTGCTGAGCCAGCTGCCCTCCGCCGTGCAGTTCCTGGGGGGCGCGTTCATCCTCGCGGGGGTCGCGCTGGTCCGCCTCGACGAGCTGCGCGGACCCGGCGACCCGCGCGCGGCAATCCCCCGCGCGGCAACCCCCCGCGCTGAGACCCCCCGCGCTGAGACCCGCAGCGCAGCGACCCGCCTGGCCGCGCGGTCCCGACCTTAGTTGACTTGACAGTTAATTAACTACATGGTGAACTACTTGCCATGGACGACCCCGGCAGCCCGACGTGACGACGGCCCAGGATCAGCTGGATGCCACGTTCACCGCGCTGGCCGATCCGACGCGGCGGGCCATGGTGGCCCGCCTGGCGCGCGGAGACGCCACGGTGAACGAACTGGCCGCGCCCTTTGACCTGACGCTTCCGGCGATCTCCAAGCACCTGAAGATGCTCGAGCGCTGCGGGCTGATCTCCCGGACCCGCCGGGCCCAGTTCCGGCCCTGCCACCTCGAGCAGGACGCATTCGACGCGGCCGTGGACTGGATGGCCGAGCAGCGGCGGATCTGGACGCAGCGGTTCGACAAGCTCGACGAGCACCTGCGCGACGTCCAGCGCACCAGCCCCCCGCAGCCGCCGCCGGGAAACGAGGAGAGGTCTCATGACTGACCAGCCAGGCCCAGCAGCCGAGCTGACCTACACCCGCGTGTTCGACGCGCCGCGGGAGCTGGTCTTCCGCTGCATGATCGAGCCGGAGCACCTGACCCATTTCTGGGGACCGGCGGGCGTCAGCACGCCGCTGGCGAGCATCCGGGTCGACCCGCGGCCCGGAGGCGTCTTCGAGACGATCATGGTCAACGACGCCGACGGCAGCCAGTACCCGACGCGGGCCGTCTACATCGAGGTGGCGGAGCCGGAGCGGCTCGTCTGGCGCGACCCCGACACGGGCGTGGTCACCACCACGACCTTCAGTGACCTTGACGGCGCCCGCACGCAGGTCCAGATCCGGCAGGTTAACGTGCCCGCGAGCTTCACCAGCCCGCAGGCCAGGGCCGGGTTCGCGACGTCACTGGACCGCTGCGCCGCCTACCTGGCGGTGCTGGCGCGTCACGGCCAGGAGGTGACCGGCCATGGCCCCCGGGACGGACACTGACGTTCAGGAGCTGGTCGCCGCCGAGTGCCTGGCGCTGGCGGACCTGCTGAGCGGCCTGCCTCCGGAAGCGTGGGACGCTCCCTCGCTGTGCGCGGGGTGGCGAGTGCGCGAGGTGGTCGCGCACCTGACGATGCCGGCCCGGTACACGACCGCCCGGTTCATCGCCGAGCTGGCCCGGGCGCGGGGCAGCTTCCACCGGATGGCCGACCGCAGTGCCCGGCGCGACGGCGCGCTGCCCGCCGATGAGCTCATCGGCGTGCTGCGCGGGACTCGGCTGCCGGCCTGGAAGCCGCCCGGCGGGGGGCATGAGGGCGCGCTGGTCCACGTCGTCGTCCACGGCCTGGACGTCACGACGCCGCTGGGCCTGGAGCGCCGGGTCCCGCAGGACCGCCTGCGGATCGTGCTGGCCGGGCTCAGCACCCCTCGCAGCCTGCGCTACTTCGGCGCCGACCTGCGCGGCGTCGAGCTGCGGGCCGACGACATCGGCTGGTCGCTCGGGTCCGGGACGCCGCTGGCCGGCGACGCGCAGGATCTCGCGCTGCTCCTGTCCGGCCGCAGGCTGCCGCCCGGGCGGCTGCGCGGCCAGCCGGGCCACCGGTTCACCGGCCTGCCCGCCTGACCGAGACTCAGGCCTGCGCTGGAACGAAGGCGTCCACGGCCCCCTTCCGGCACCGGGTGCCCAGGCCGGATTTCTGGCGGCTTGTAAACTTGGCGTTACCAGCCCATCCGACAGGGAGGTTCCTGCTTCGTAGTCCCGGCCAAATCAGCCACCGCGCTGGATCCCAGCGGGTCCGCGGCATGCTCGCCGCGGTGCTGGGCTGGCGAAACCGGCCGAGTGTCATAGCCCTATGACATAACAGTGCCAAAGAGGACGACTGCAGCCTGGTCGCCCCGCACCGACCCGCGGCGGACATCGACAGTCCGCCGGCCCGGACCTGGAGGGGGCCATCATGACCGTCCCGCACAGCGCACTAGATCACGGAGCAATTAACCGCAGGGCGGCAGACCTCGGGGCCGAGCCGCTCGATCCAGCCGAGCCGCTGACGGTCGACGCCGCCTATGCCCGGGCCCGGCAGGCGGCACTGGCCGACTCCGCGCTCGGCCAGGTCGGCCTGGAGATCGAGACGCACCTGGTCGACCTGGACGCGGTGGCCGATCCCGTGGCCAGCGAGCTGGTCAGGCAGCTTCCGGGCCTGGTCGCCGCCGCGGCCGGACGCAGCGCGGTCACCCTGGAGCCTGGCGCCCAGTTCGAGCTGTCCGGTCCCCCGGCGCCGGACATCTGCACCGCCGTCACCGAGCTGCGCCGCGACGCCCAGCGGGTCCGGCTGGCCCTCGCGGAGCGGCGCCTCGGGCTGGCGCACGCGGGCGCCGACCCGCTCCGGCCGTCCCGGCGGGTCAATCCGCGGCCCCGCTACCGGGCCATGGAGCAGCACTTCGCGGCCACCGGCCGGGGCGCCGCAGGCCGGGTGATGATGAACTCCACCGCGGCGATGCAGGTCAACCTGCAGGCCGGCCCGGCCCGCGGGTGGGCCGAGCGGGTCGCCCGGGCGCACCGGCTGGGCCCCACCCTGGTCGCGATCTCGGCCAGCTCGCCGTGGCTGCACGGGCGCGACACCGGCTGGAAGTCCGCGCGTCAGCGCGCCTGGCACGGCCTCGATCCGCGCGCCTGCGGGCCCGTGCCCGGCGCCTTCGCGGCCGGCCCGGCGGCTGGCGCCGACCTCGACCCGGCCTCGGCCTGGGCTCGCTACGCGCTGCGCGCCCCGGTGGCCTTCGTCCGGACCCGCGGGGACGACGTGGAAGCCGTCCGCAGCTGCGTCCCGTTCGAGCGCTGGGCCAGCGGCGCGGTCGAGCTGGGCCACCGGCCGCCGACCGCGGCCGACCTGGATACTCACCTGACGACGCTGTTCCCGCCCGTCCGGCTGCGCGGGTACCTCGAGCTGCGCTACCTCGACATGACGCCGCCACGATGGTGGCCGGCCATCGCAGCGGTCGCCACGACGCTGATGGACGATCCGGTCGCTGCCGACGCCGCGACGGAGGCCACGCAGCGCACCGCCCTGCTCTGGACCGAGGCGGCGCGGGAAGGGCTGGGCAACGCCGTGCTGGCCGACTCCGCCCGCCGGTGCCTTCGGATCGCCGCCGAGCGAGCCCCCGGCGAGCTCGCGTTCGCCATCGCCGACCTGGCTGACCTGGTGGAGTCGGGCCGATGCCCGGGTGACCTGCTCGCGGACCGGATCGGCGAGATCGGCCCGCGGGCCGCCTTCGAGGAGCTAGCTCATGCTTGAGGACGTCGTCAGCGACCTGATGCGCGCCCGCGCCCGGACCCTGGAGCTGACCGACCTGGACGAGCCGACGCTGGTGGCCCAGCACGATCCGCTGATGAGCCCGCTGGTGTGGGATCTCGCGCACATCGGCCAGCAGGAGGAGCTCTGGCTGCTGCGCGGGGGCGACCAGGCCCGGCCGGGCCTGCTGGCCCCGGAGGTGGACTCCCTCTACGACGCGTTCAAGCACCCGCGCGCCGATCGCCCGTCGCTGCCCTTGCTGCCCCCGGTCGAGGCGCGGGCCTTCTGCCACGAGGTGCGCGGCCGCGTCCTGGACGCGCTCGAGCAGGTCGCGGCCGGCGACCTGTTCACCGCGGGCATGGTGGTGCAGCACGAGCAGCAGCACGACGAGACGATGTACGCCACGCTCCAGCTGCGGCAGGGACCGCCCGTCCTGATCGGGCAGCGCCTGCCCGCCGGACGCCGGCTGCACAGCGACCGGGTCTTCATCCCCGGCGGCGAGTTCGTGCTCGGCGTCGACGCGGCGGACGAGCCGTTCTCGCTCGACAACGAGCGCCCCGCGCACGCCGTCGACCTGGGCCCCTTCTGGATCGGCCGGGCGCCGGTCAGCAACCGGCAGTGGCAGGAGTTCATCGCCGATGGCGGCTACCACGATGCTCGCTGGTGGTCGCCGCGCGGCTGGTCGCACCGGGTGGAGGCCGGCCTGGAGCGCCCGATGTTCTGGAGCGCGGAGGGTACCCGGAGGCGCTTCGGCGTCGAGGAGGACGTGCCGCCCGACGAGCCGGTCCAGCATGTCTGCTACTTCGAGGCGGAAGCGTTCGCGGCCTGGTGCGGCGCCCGGCTGCCCACCGAGGCCGAGTGGGAGAAAGCCTGCGCGTGGGACCCGGCCCGCAAACAGCGGCGCCCGTGGCCGTGGGGCTCCCTGGCGCCAAGTGCAGAGCTGGCCAACCTCGGCGGGGCAGGACTGCGGCCCGCGCCGATCGGCGCCTACTCTCGTAGCGCGTCGGCCTACGGCGTCGAGCAGCTGATCGGGGACGTCTGGGAATGGACGTCGTCCGACTTCCGGCCGTGGCCCGGGTTCGTCCCGATGATCTACCGCCAGTACAGCGAGCCGTTCTTCGGCGGGGACTACAAGGTGCTGCGCGGCGGATCGTGGGCGGTGGCGAGCTCCACGATCCGGCCGTCCTTCCGGAACTGGGATCACCCCATCCGGCGGCAGATCTTCACGGGCCTGCGGCTGGCCTGGGACAACTGACGGTGTGCCGGCACCTCGGCTGGCTGGGCGCGCCGCGATCGCTGGGCGAGCTGGTCCTGCGGCCCGAGCACGGCCTGCTCGTGCAGTCCTACCGCCCGCGCCGCCAGCGGCACGGGCTGCTTAACGCCGACGGGTGGGGCGTGGGATTCTACCCGGCGCAGCGGCCGGAGCCCGCTCGCTGGCGATCGAGCCGGCCGCTGTGGGGGGACGCGTCCTTCGCCTCGGTCGCGCCGGCGATCTCCTCCAGCTGCGTGCTGGCCGCGGTCCGATCGGCCACCGCGGGCATGCCGATCGACGAGACCGCGACCGCCCCCTTCAGCGACGGCCGCTGGCTGGTCTCGCACAACGGCCGGGTCGACCGCTCCGTGCTCGGCCCGCACCCCGCGGCGGAATCGGTGTGCGACTCGGCCCTGCTGGCCGCGCACCTGTTCGACTTCGGCCCCGCACGGCTGGGCGAGTTCATCGCCGGCGTGGCCGCGCGGGACCCGGCCGCCCGGCTGAACCTGCTGGTCACCGACGGCCAGCGGATGCTGGCCACCCGGTGGAACGACACGCTCAGCGTGCTGCGCGCCGGCGACGGCGTCGTGCTCGCGAGCGAGCCGTTCGATGACGACACGCGCTGGACCGACGTTCCCGATCACCACCTCGTCGACGTGACAGGTGGCACCGTGACCCTGACTAGTCTGGAGAGCTGAGACGATGGCGACGCAGTTTCACCTGCAGTCCCGACCCGGTTCCTACCTCGACACGCTGCGCGCGGACGTGCGCGCCGGACTCACCTCGGTGCCCAAGACCCTGCCGCCCAAGTACTTCTACGATGCCCGGGGCAGCGAGCTGTTCGATGACATCACCCGGCTGCCGGAGTACTACCTGACCCGGGCCGAGACGGCCATCCTGACCCGGCACGCGGCGGACATCGCCAGCCTGTCCGGGTGCGAGTCGCTGGTCGAGCTGGGCAGCGGCACGTCCGCCAAGACCCGCCTGCTGCTGCGCGCGCTCGCGGACGCCGGCACCCTGCGGGAGTTCGTCCCGTTCGACGTGGACCCGACGGTGCTGGCCCAGGCCGGCCAGGCGCTGTCGGCCGAGTATCCCGACGTGCGGGTGGCGCCCGTGGTCGGCGACTTCGAGCAGGACCTGGCCGGTGTCCCGGCCGGCCGCCGGCGGATGCTCGCCTTCCTGGGCTCGACCATCGGCAACCTCGACCCGGCGGCTCGCGCCGCGTTCCTGCGCCGGGTGTCCGGCGCCCTGGAGCCGGGCGACACGTTCCTGCTCGGCACCGACCTGGTCAAGGATCCCGCCCGGCTGCACCGCGCCTACGACGACGCGGCCGGGGTGACGGCGGAGTTCAACCGCAACGTGCTGGTCGTCATCAACCGGGAGCTGCGCGCCGACTTCTCCGTTACCGCATTCGAGCACGTCGCGGTCTGGGATGCCGAGCACGAGTGGATCGAGATGCGGCTGCGGTCGCTGGCCGCCCAGGGCGTCACCGTGGCCGACCTGGGCCTGACCGTGTCGTTCGCCGAGGGCGAGGAGATGCGTACCGAGATCTCCGCCAAATTCCGCCGAGCGGGCGTCGAGGCCGAGCTGGCCGCGGCCGGCCTGGACCTCGTCCGGTTCTGGACCGATCCCGGCGGTGACTTCGCGCTGTCGCTGTCCCGGCGGCGCGGCTAGCCACCCGCGCCGGACCCGCATGGAGGCACGGAACGTGGGACACGTCGCTGGCCTACCTGCGCTGCTGAGCTGAGCTGGCGCAGGGCTCGCCGGTCAGCGGAACAGGGTCTCCTGGGCGATGCTGGCCGCGAGCGTGCCGCCGGCGGTGAAGATCGAGCCGGTGTACCAGCCGCGGCCGTGGCCGGACACCCGCGGGTGGTATTCCGACAGGATCCAGTCGTTCATGTCGACCGGACCGTGAAACCAGACCGCGTGGTCCAGGCTCGGCCCCGGCCCGGCGCTGCCGTCCGCGGCGGGCAGCACGCCGGTCAGGATGTCGGACAGGTAGGTCAGCGCGCAGGCGTGGATCAGCGGATCCTTGCCGAGCGGGACGGTGGCGCGGGCCCAGAACCGGGTGGGCCGCGGCGTGGCCTCGGCGAACGGCTGGGTGGGGATCCGGCCCTCCATCGAGAACAGCCGGTAGAGGCCGCCCGCCGGCAGGTCCGCCGGCGCCTCGGTCGCGGGCATCGGCTCGGTCTGCGATGCCCAGCCGTCCTGGCGGACGTGAAAGGAGGCCGACATGTTGAAGATGACCGCGCCGCGCTGGATCGCGATCACCCGCCGGGCCGAGAACGAGCGCCCGTCGCGGTCGCGGAAGACCTGGAAGACGGTGGGGATCTGCGAGTCGCCCGGCCGCAGGAAGTACCCGTGCAGCGAGTGCGCGTGCCGCTCCGGGGCGACGGTCAGGCCCGCGGCGCGCAGGGCCTGGGCCGCGACCTGCCCGCCGTACAGCGCGTGCTCCTCCGCGAACACGAGGTTCGCCCGGTACAGGTCCTGCTCGATCGGCTCCAGGGCCAGCACGTCCAGCAGGCCGGCTCCGGCCTGCGACCCGCTAGCCTGCGACCCGCCCGCCTGCCACTCGCCGGCCTGCGACCAGCCGCTCACCGCAGTCCGGTGATGTCGCGGCCGATGATCGTCCGCATGATCTCGGAGGTCCCGCCGTAGATGGTCTGCACCCGGGCGTCGGCGAACGCCCGCGCGATCGGGTACTCCATCATGAACCCGTATCCGCCGAACAGCTGCAGGCAGCGATCGATGACGCGGTTCTGCACCTCGGTGGCCCAGAGCTTGGCCTTCGCGGCGTCCACGGCCGACAGCGTGCCCGCGTTCAGCGCGCGAGTGGCCTTGTCCAGGTAGGCCTCGAGAACGTCGACCTCGGTGACCGCGTTGGCCAGCTCGAACTGAGTGTTCTGAAACGCCGCGATCGGCTGCCCGAACGCGGTCCGCTCCCGGGTGTAGGCGATGGTCCAGTCGATAGCGGCCCGCACCGAGGTACTGGCCTGCACGGCGATGGACATGCGCTCGCGCGGCAGCCGCTCCATGAGGTGCACGAACCCGCCCCCGAGGTGACCGAGCAGGTTCGACGCCGGGACGCGGACGTCATCGAAGAACAGCTCGGCGGTGTCCTGCGCGTGCAGGCCCAGCTTGTCGAGCTTGCGGCCGCGGGTGAACCCGGCGGCACCGCGCTGGACGACGATGAGGCTGATGCCGCGCGAGCCCGCCGCGGGATCGGTGCGGGCGGCGACGATGACCAGGTCGGCAGCGATGCCGTTGGTGATGAACGTCTTCGCCCCGTTCACCACCCACTCATCGCCGTCGCGGACGGCCGTCGTGGCGATGCCCTGCAGGTCACTGCCCGCGCCGGGCTCGGTCATGGCGATGGCGCCGATCGACTCCCCCGACACCATCGGCGGCAGCCAGCGCTCCTTCTGCTCGGCGGTCCCCAGGTCGATCAGGTAGGGCAGCGCGATATCGTCCTGCAGGCCGAAACCGGAGCTCAGCGACGCCGCGCCGACCCGCGCGAGCTCCTCCATGAGCACGCACCGGAAGCGGAAGTCGGCGGCCCCGGGCCCGCCGTACTCCTCGGGCACCGGCAGCCCGATCAGGCCCTGCTTGCCCGCGGCCAGCCAGGCCGCCCGGTCGATGAAGCGCTCGGTCTCCCAGCGCTGCTGATGGGGCACGACCTCCCGCTGCACGAACTCGCGGGCGACGGCGCGAAAAGCCTCGTGGTCAGCGTCATACAGGTCACGTTGCATGTTCAGCGTCCCTTCCCGCCCGGCGCTCGCCCACTGCGCGGAAGGGTACCCTCAGGCGGGGAACGTAAGTTCCTGCCGGGCCGCCTGTTTCCTTTCGCCGGGTCCGGGCGCCCCGGCTTCCCGCTCCTCTTTCCGCTTCCTGCGCCTGCCGCTGGGGAGGCTCGCACTCGCGACCGGGCGCAGGCGGCGGGGCCAATGTGACGGACGGGCCGCCCGGGGCTCATGGGCCAGCCGCTCGGCTGTGCCGCCCATCATCATGCGGCCGCGCACCTTTCCAGCGACATGACTGGGCCGCTCCTGCCGCTGGAACAGCAGGAGATGCCCAGCCACGTCGTTGGGACATCTTGACGGGGCCGCCGGAACGGCAGCGGATGCCCAGGCACGACGTCGGCACGACGTCGGCACGACGTTGGCGAGCGCCGCCGTACGGCACTGACGGGCGGCATCGCCGGCGGCCGGGCTAGCTGTCGGCAGGGGCCGGTACGGTCGCGGGCATGGCCAACTTCGCGCTGATACTAGTGCCCGGCCCGAACTGGGACCCCGCGCGGCCGATCCGGGACCAGGCAGGCTGGGATGCCCATGCGGCCTTCATGGATGGACTGGTCGACGACGGGTTCATCATCGTGGGCGGCCCGGTCGGGAACGGCCTGCAGACCCTGCATGCCGTCGAGGCCATCAGCGAGCACGAGATCCGGGCCCGCCTGCGCGAGGATCCGTGGGCGGTCCACGGACTGCTCCAGGTTGGCTCCATCGAGCCGTGGGCGCTTTGGCTCGACGGCCGGCCCGGCGCCCCCGGCCGCTAGCGGTCGTTCCGGGCCTGACCGGCCGCATCGGGTGTCCTGGCCAACGGCCGCGTTACCCGGGTAACGGTCCCCGCCCGCCCGTCACGCATCGCGCAGCTGGAGCATCAGCCCGCCGGCCAGGAGCGCCGCGGCGGCCCAGGCGGCGAGCACGCCCAGGCCGACCCACGGGCTCAGCGGCAGGTTGCTCAGGCCGGTGGTGGCCTGGATATCGAGGCCGGCGGTCATGGGCGCGATCTGCTCGAGGTGCCGCCGCCAGGTCGGGTCGGTCAGCACGCTGGCGATGACCGGGAACAGGTAGAGCAGGCCGAGCACCACCCCGATGGCGGCCGCCGCGTCCCGCACGAGCGTTCCCACGCCCAGGCTGAGTAGGGCGATCAGGGCGAGATAGAGAACCGATCCGGCGGCGGCGCGCAGCACCGGGCCGTCGGCCAGCGACAGCGGCGGGTAGCCGCGGGCAGCGGTGAAACCGCGGGCGGGCAGCAGCAGCCGCGCGGCCAGCAGGGAGCCAGCCACGGCGATAATCCCGGCGGCCAGGGCCAGCCCGCTGACGACGATGGCCTTGGCCGCCAGGACGGCTGGCCGGCGCGGCACCGCCGTGAGCGTAGCGGCGATCATGCCGGTGCTGTACTCGCTGCTGACCGCCAGGACGCCCACCAGGGCGACCATGGCCTGGCCGAGGTCGATCCCGGCGAGGCTGAGCCTGGTGATGTCCGCCGGGCAGGCGACGTCGGGCAGGCAGCTGGTGGCGGCCGCCGCCGCGGCGCTCGCGGCCGCCGTCGCCGCGATGGTGGCGGCCAGGAGCCAGCTGGTCCCCGGCAGGGTGCGGAGCTTGGTCCACTCCGCATGCACCGCGCCGGACAGGCGGCCCGGCTGGCCGGCGACTGCGCTGCGGCGGGCCTGCCCAGCGGGCACCGGGCTACTCATGCGTCCCGCCGGCGCAGCAGCCAGGCGGCCAGGCCCAGGGCGACGACGGTCCACGCGCACAGCACGGCGAAGCCAGCCCACGGCGCCAGCGGGTAGTAGCCGTTGAACGGCGTGTACGCGTTGCTGACCTGCGGGTACTGCGGGACGCTTTGCTGGATGGCGAAGCCGGCGGCCGGGGTGACCCGCAGCAGCCACTGCGACGCGCCCGCAGGGAGCAGTCCGGCGGTGACCAGGACATACGGCAGGACCAGCACTGCGATGACTGTGGTGACCGCCCCGGCGCTGCGCCGCAGCACCGTGCCCATGGCCAGGGCCAGGACGGCGGCCACGGCGAGCAGCGCCGCCGTGCCGGCCGCCACGCGCAGCTGCGTCGGCAGGGAAACCGGCAGGATGAAGTTACCGTGCGCGCGCAGCATCCGCGCGCCGAGCGGGACGGCGACGGCCGATCCCGCTAGCTCGGCGGCGAAGGTGACGGCGCCGATCACGGTGGCCTTGGCCGCCAGTACCTGGCCCCGCCGCGGCGTCGCGGCCAGGGTAAGGCGCAGCAGGCCCCGCCGGTACTCGGCGGTGCTGAACATGGTCCCGACCACGATCACCGCGATCAGGCCGCCGAACGCCCCCACGAGGGTGTTCTCGATCGGCATGCCGGGAGCCGCTCCGCCGCTCACGACGGGCGCGATGTCGCCGGACCCGGCCACAGTGAGGCGGCCGCCGGCCTGGCTGAGCTCGCCCAGAGACGGCGAGCCCGACCCTTCGCCGCTGCCGTCGACCTGGCCACCGCGCCACGCGCCCCGGGGCCACCGGCCCCGCAGGCTCACGTGATCGAAGTGGCCGGTGGCCTGGCTCGGGCCGCCGGTCTCGCGGGACGCGCCAGGAGCCTGGCTGCTCGCCACGCTGTCAGGCGGGGCCGCGGCGAACAAGCCGGCCTGCACGGTCGGCGGCAGCCCGGCCAGGCGGGCGATGCCCACCCTGATCCAGCTCCTGCCGTCGGCCGAGTCGTAGCCGGTGAGCGTGTCGCCGGACCGGGTCAGCCGCAGCCATCGCGGGGCGGCCGCGGTGGGCGCGCCAGCCACGCCAGCCACATCGCGCGTGTAGTCGTCCTGCATCCGGACCCCGTGGCGGCCGGTGACCATCATGGCCGCATAGGCCGATCCGGGCCGGGTGCTCGCCGTGATGATGATCCCGGCCTTGGACCACGGCTGGAGGCCGGGCTGCATGCCCGCCAGCGGGTCCTGGCCGGGCTGGACAGCGCCGCTGGCCGAATAGCGGCCGGTCAGCGCGGTGACCCGGACAATAATGCTGCCGTTGCCGGCCAGCGGCCGACGCGCGAAGTAGAAGCTGTCGGACACCGCCTCGCCATCGGGTCCGATGGGGCCAGTGCACGGCTCAGCGGTGGGCTGGCCGGGGAAGGGGCCGTAGGAACACACCGCCCCCTGCGCGATGAGCAGCCCGATGCCTACGGTCACCAGGGCCGCGAGCAGCAGGCCGATGACCCAGCCGCGAACGGTCACGAACTTGGTCCACTCGGCGTGCAGCAGGGCCATGAAGCCGTCGCGCCCGGCCCGCTGGCTGGATAGGTAGGGCGTCGTCACCGGAGTGATCATCGCCCCGCCGCCCCGGCACGGAACTCGACCGCATCGCGGGTGAGTTCCAGGTAGGCCTCCTCCAGGCTCGCCCGGTACCCGGCTACCTCGGAGAACGGCACCGCGCGCTCGCCGAGCAGGGCTACGACCCGCCCGGCTGCCAGTCCCGACACCGTCAGGGTGTCCGGCCCGGCGACGGTGACCGCGGCCCCCGCCCGCTCCAGCACCGCCGCCGCCGCCGGACGCGCCGCGGTGCGCAGCGTGACGCGGTCACCGGAAGCGGCCGCCAGCAGGTCGGCGACGGTGGCGTCGGCGATCACCTGGCCGCGGCCGGCCACCACCAGATGATCCGCGCAGTCCTGCAGCTCGCTCATCAGGTGACTGGACACCAGCACCGCCCGCCCCTGCCAGGCCAGCGACCGCAGGAACCCGCGCATCCACGTGATGCCGTCGGGATCCATGCCGTTGAACGGCTCGTCCAGCATCAGCGCCGGCGGGTCGCCCAGCAGGGCCGCCGCGATCCCCAGCCGCTGCCGCATGCCCAGCGAGAAACCGCCCGCCCGCCGCCGCCCCGCCTGCTGCAGGCCGGCCGCCTCGATGACCTCGTCGACGCGGCGGGCACCCAGGCCCTGCGAGTGGGCCAGCCACAGCAGGTGGTTGCGGGCGGTCCGGCTGGGCTGCAGCGCCCCGGCGTCCAGCAGTGACCCGAGGTGGCTCAGCGGGCGCCGCAGGCTCCGGTACGGCCGGCCGCCGACCCGCGCGCTGCCCGCGTCCGGGGTGTCCAGGCCCAGAATCACCCGCATGGTGGTGGACTTGCCCGCCCCGTTGGGCCCGACGAAGCCCGTCACCAGCCCGGGTCTGACCGTGAACGACATCCCGTCCAGCGCCAGCGCGGGCCCGAACCTCTTGCGCAGCCCGCTGACTTCGATGGTGGCCTGGGTCATGGTCGTCCTCCTCGGGGGCAGATCCGCTTGGAGGAGGTTGTACGCCCGGGAGGGTGGCACCGCGGTGTCACCGGCTGACACCGCGCTGCCACCGGCGAGCTGGCAGGGCCGCTGCGCAGCGGCGGCTGAAGCAGGAGAGGAGCGCAAGCAGCCGCGTAAGCGACTCCGAAGGCTGGTATTCCGGCCGGGCAGCCGCCGACACGGCATCGCTTCACGGTCACCGTGAGGTCACCGCCAAATCCGCCTGAGCGTACCGCTCAGCGCCTGACCTTGATCCCTACCGCCGACGGTAAGCATCCGAGCGATGTTGTATGTCCTGCACGACCACAACCCGCTTTGATTCGTCGATCCGGTACAGGATGCGCCACTGGGTACCGAACCGTGCGCTGTGGGAGCCGACTAGATATTCCCGAAGTGGCTTGCCGACCCGGTATGGCGCCTCCAGAAGCGGGCCGGTGATGAATTCGACGGCTGCGACGGCCACGTCCTCGGGAAGCACCTCGGAGATCGCGCGCCGGGCCGGGCGGGTCAGTCCGAGCTCATAAGGCCCGGCACTCACCGCTGGCGCTCAGCGAGCAGGGCACGCGCGGCGTCGGCTCCGTAGACCACGTCGCCAGCCTGCTCGGACTCGCGGGCTTCCGCCAGGCCCCTGAGCGCGGCTGGGTCGGCGAGAATCTCAGCGGTCTCGCGCATCGAAAGGTACTCTTCGATCGCGACCAGAACCGTCTGCTGCATGCTGCGATGCTCGATTTCAGCGACCTGCTTGAGCTGATTCTCCACCTCAGGCGGCAAGCGAAGTGTCATAGCCATACCAGCATGATACCATAACGGTGCAGTGGTCGCTATCTGCGGAATACGCGCACCGCAGCAGAGCGGAACAGCCACCCCGCTCATCAGGGCGAAGAAAATGCCATGTTCCCGATGTGCGTCCTGACCGCCCCGCTCGGCCCGCGCGAAGCCCGTCACCAGCCCCGGTCTGACCGTGAACGACATCCCGTCCAGCGCCAGTGCCGGCCCGAACCCCCCCTCGAGGGCAGATCCGCTTGGAGGAGGTTGTACGCCCGGGATGGTGGCACCGCGGTGTCACCGGCTGACACCGCGCTGCCACCGGCGGGCTGGCAGGGTAGGACGGGGATCGTCCTGCCCCGAGGCGGCGGAGCGGCCGCCGCCGGCGAAGGGTCGAGAAGAGCATGAGAGTGCTGGTCGTGGAGGATTTCGAGATCCTGGCCGCGACGATCGGGACCGGCTTGCGCCGCGAGGGCATGGCGGTCGACGTGGTCCTGGACGGTAACGACGCGCTCGACCATCTGGCGCTCACCCGCTATGACGTCGTGGTGCTGGACCGGGACCTGCCGGGCGTGCACGGCGACGAGGTCTGCCGGGCGATCATGGCGGCGGGGTCGCCGAGCCGGGTGCTGATGCTGACCGCGGCCAGCACGGTCGCCGAGCGCGTGGACGGCCTCGGGCTGGGCGCCGACGACTACCTGCCCAAGCCCTTCGACTTCACCGAGCTAGTGGCCCGCGTTCGCGCCCTGGGGCGCCGCTCCGCCGCCGCGGTCCCTCCCACCCTCGCCAGCGGCGACGTGACCCTCGACCCGGCCCGCCGGGTCGCGTTCCGGGCCGGCCGGCGCCTCGAGCTGAGCCCGAAGGAGTTCGCGGTCCTGGAGTACCTGCTCGCTGCGGCGGGCCGGGTGGTCTCGGCCGAGGAACTGCTCGAACGAGTCTGGGACGAGGCGGCGGATCCGTTTACCACCGCGGTCAAGACGACGATCCGCCGGCTTCGGCCCAAGCTGGGCGAGCCGCCCGTGATCCATACCGAGCGCGGCGGCGGTTACCGAATCGGGGGCAGCTAATGGCCCGTCCTGGCCCGCCGGCGTCGGTGTTCCGCTTTCCCCGGCGCCGGCTGCAGCTGCAGCTCGCCCTGTTCTACGCGGGCGTCTTCCTCGTCTCCGGCGTCGCCCTGCTCGCCATCCCGGGCATCGCGCTGATCGGGGTCAAGAGCACGGTTCACGCCGGGACCCGGAGCAGCGCGTCGGCCATCGCCCAGCACGGCACCGACGTCCGCCAGCAGGTCATCGGCTCCGCCGTGGCGCTGGCGATCACGGTGGTGCTGTCCCTCGTCCTCGGCTGGCTGATCGCCGGCCGGCTGCTGCGACCGCTGCGCACAATCACCGCCACCGCGCGGGACATCTCCGCCAGCAACCTGCACCAGCGCCTGCGCCCGGGCGACCGCGGCGACGAGTTCACCGAGCTCGCCCGCACGCTCAACGACCTGTTCGGGCGGCTCGAGGCGTCGTTTGAGTCGCAGCGGCATTTCGTGGCCAACGCCTCGCACGAGCTGCGCACCCCGCTCACCGCGGAGCGGACCCTGATCCAGGTGGCACTGGCCGATCCAGGCGGTAACGAGCAGACCCTGCGAGCGGCCTGCCAGCAGGTGCTGGCCTTGGGCGAGCAGCAGGAACGCCTCATCGAGGCGCTGCTCACCCTGGCCAGCAGCGAGCGGGGCATCCAGGTGCGGGAACCGTTTGACCTGGCCGAGATCACCCGCCGGGTGCTCCTGGTCCGCCGCCAGGAGGCCGGGCGCCGCGGCATCAGCGTCGGCACCCGGCTCGCCGCGGCTCCGGCAGCGGGTGACCCGAGCCTGGCCGAGAGCCTGGTGGCCAACCTGGTCGACAACGCGCTGCGGCACAACGCGGCCGGCGGCCAGGTGGAGATCTCGACTGCCGCGACCGCCGGAGGGGCGCATATCTGGGTCAGCAACACCGGAACCGTGATCCCGCCCGGCGAGGTCGAGCGCCTGTTCCGGCCGTTCCAGCAGCTAGGCCCGGACCGGGTCCGGCGCAGTGGCGGACACGGGCTTGGCCTGGCCATCGTGCACGCCATCGCCGCCGCCCACGGTGCCGCGGTCCGTCCCCGCGCCCGGCCGGAAGGCGGCCTCGACATCGACGTGAGCTTCCCGCGTGAGGGCGATCAGCCCGCGGGCAGCGGCGGGAACTCGGGCGCGTGACCTTCGCCGCGGGCAGCCAGGGCGGCGGCCAGGTCGGGGTGCTCGAAAGACTCGTCCATCAGTGCGAGAGTCCGGCGCAGCGCCGCGTCGTCGGTGGCCTCGAGGTCGGCGTAGACCTGCGACTTGGCCGTGGCCATCGAGTACGGGGAGCAGGACTCCGCGAGCCTGGTGGCGTAGCCGACCGCTTCGGCGAGCACGGACTCCCTGCTGCTGACGTACTGCACCAGGCCGATCCGGGCGGCTTCCTCGCCGGTGATGGTGCGGGCGCTCAGCAGCAGGTCCAGGCTCCACGCCGTGCCGATCACCCGCGGCAGCAGCCACGACAGGCCGTACTCGGCCACCAGGCCGAGCCGCGCGAAGGTGGTGCTGATCTTTGCGTCCGCCGCGGCGAAGCGGACGTCGCTGCCCATCATGTAGGCGAAGCCGATGCCGGCCACCGGGCCGTTCACGGCGCAGATGACCGGCTTGCGGATACGGAAGGCGACGGTGGGCAGGTCCTCGCGCCGGGGCAGGAAGCCGCGGATAGTCGCGGCGCCCTCGGACAGGATGCCCAGGTCGGCCCCGGCGCAGAAGCCGCGGCCCGCACCGGTCACGACCACGGCCCGTACGCCGGGCCCGGCGTCGGCGGCGCGGAGGGCATCGCCGTAGGCGGCGGCCATCGAGGGCGTGATCGCGTTGAGCACGTCCGGCCGGCTGAGCGAGACGATCGCGACCGCTCCCTCGCGCCGGACCGTGATCTCGGGCGTGGTGCCCGCCTGCGCCGTCGTCACGATGCCTCCCGCTGACCGGTCCCCGGAGCCACCAATTTAGCGCTTTTCCTGCTAGACAACTGCTGCGCGACAGTGACCGGAGGAGGCAAGAGCATCATGACCGACCTCGTGCTGGTGGACCGGCCGGCGAGCGGCATCGCCGTCGTCACGCTGAACCGCCCGGCGAAATATAACGCGCTCACCGCGGAGCTCGTCGCCGCCCTGCAGCGGCTGCTTGGCGAGCTCGCCGAGGACGACGGCCTGCGCGCGGTCGTTCTCACCGGCGCCGGCCCCGCCTTCTGCGCGGGCCTGGACCTGATCGAGCTCGGCGCGGGTGCCGAGTTCCCGCCCGGCGACCTGGCGCCCCTGCTGGCGCTTCCGGTCCCGGTGATCGGGGCGATCAACGGCGTCGCCGTGACCGGCGGCCTTGAGCTGGCGCTGGCGTGCGACTTCCGGATCGGCAGCGAGCGGGCCCGCTTCGCCGACACCCACGCCCGGGTCGGGGTCACCCCGGCCTGGGGGCTGCCCGCACGGCTGCCAGGCCGTGGGCCAGTCGTGGGCCCGGCAGATGTCGATGACCGGCGATTTCGTGGACGCGCCGACGGCGCTGCGGATCGGCCTGATCAACGAGCTGGTCGCGCACGGCTCGCTCCTCGAGCGCGCCGTCCAGCTCGCCGCGAGCGTCACCTCGACCGACCAGGCCACCGCGGCGCGCATCCGCGAGGTGTATGACCTGGCCCGCGACCAGACCGGGGCGCAGGCCCTGGCGGCGGAGAAAGCGCTCAGTGCCGACGGCGTGCTGATCACCGACCCGGAGGCGTTCGCGGCCCGGCGCGCCGCCGTGTTCGCCCGCGGCCGCACCCAGCCCGGTCAGGACCACTGAATAGGGCAGGAACTTCCCGTCCAGGGTCACCACCGCCCGGTCACCGGCCGCGCCGGGGCGCTCCGGCCGCTCACGTGGCGATGGGCCGGCTAGCGGGTACGACCATCGGCATATGACGGCGACGGGGGTCCGCCAAGGCGTGAGCGCGGACGTCGACAGGCTATTGACCCGGTTTACCCGGTTCCTGCTCCTCTACAGCGCGGAGGGCGGGTTTGAGCTGCGCGAGACCGTCCGCTCGGTCGGCGCTGCCTACCAGGCCGACGCCGACGTCCTCGCGGTGGCCGAGGGAGCGGTCCTGGTCGTCCGGCACCCGGACGGGTCGGAGCACGCCGACACCGTGCATGTCGCGCCCGAGCTGGCCCGGCTCGACCTGGTCGCAGAGGGGAAGTTCCTGGCCGGCCGGATCAGCGCGGGCGGCCTGACCGCCGCGGACGCCGACCGGGAGCTGGCTGGCCTGGCGGCCCGGCGCGAGTCCTATCCGGCCTGGCTGCGGATCATCGGGGTGACGCTGTTCGCGGCCGGGTTCGCGCCCAGCGTGCAGGCCACCTGGCGCGAGCTGGGCAGCAGCGTCATCCTGGGCGCGGTGATGGGCGTGCTGTTCGTCGTCGCCGACCGGCTCCGGGTGCTGCGGACGCTGCTCCCCATCGTCGGGCCCCTGGTGGTGGCGGTCATTGCCTTCGAGGCGCTGCACGCCGACCGGGCCCCGGGCGGCCCGGTGATCTTGATGATCCCGGCGCTGTTCGTGCTGATCCCCGGTGACTTCCTGTGCGCGGCCACGGTCGAGCTGGCCGTCGGCCAGATCACCCCCGGGGCCGTCCGGCTGGCCCAGGCCGCGTTCACCCTGGTCGAGCTGGCGGCGGGCGTGGTGATCGCCGCGGAGATCACCGGGGCCGGTACCCGCAGCCTGTTCGAGGCCCGGGTGCCGAGCGCCCTGCCCGGCTGGGTGCTCGTGGTGTCGTGGATACCGTTCACCATCGGCCTGGCCTGGACCTTCAGCGCCAGGATGCGCGACGTGCCGTGGATTCTCGGCCTGGTCTACATCGCCTGGGGCGTTCAGCAGGGCATGACCAGGGCGGTCGGCCCGACGGCCGGCACCTTCGCCGCCGCCGCCGCGCTGGCCGTGGTGGCCGGCCTGCTCGAGCGGTCCGCGCGGCGGCCGCCCCGGATCGTGCTGATCCTCGGGGGGTTCTTCGCCCTGACCGTCGGGGCGCTGGCCCTGCGCGGCCTGACCACGATCGACGCCGGGAACCAGGCCCAGGGGCTCGCCGACCTGCGCGACGCGATCACGCAGACCACCGCGCTCACCCTCGGGCTCATCGTCGGCGCGATCGCGGCCATGGCGGGCGCCCGGAACCGGACCTAGTCAGGCCTCCCGGCGCGGCAGGCTCCAGCCGCGCTGGTAGCTGATCAGGCACAGGCCGGCCCCGACGACCGTGCCGGCCAGGATGCCCAGCCTGGCCAGGCCCAGGCCATGACAGAGCACCAGGACGATGCTGGCCAGGACGGCGCTGGTGGCATAGAGCCGGTTTCCCCCGAAGATCTGCGGCACGTCCCGCAGCAGCACGTCCCGCACGACGCCGCCGCCCACGGCCGTCACTGTGCCCAGCAGTACCGCCGCCTGCCAGCTGAGGCTGTCGGAGAGGGTCAGCTGGGCGCCGGCGGCCGCCCAGCAGCCCAGCACCAGGGCGTCCACGAACCGGTAGCCGTGCTCCCAGAGGCGGCCGTGGATGCGCAGCAGGTAGGCGACAAGCGCGCTCGCCACGGCGGTGATCAGGTAGAGCCGGTCGGTCAGGGCCAGCGGCGGCCCGTGCTGTAACAGGGTGTCCCGGATGATGCCCCCCGCCCAGGCCCGAGGTGATCGCCAGGGTCGCGAAGCCCACGATGTCAAAGCGGTGCTCGCGGGCCTTGACGCCGCCCAGTACCGCGTTGGCGCCCACTCCGGCGATGTCCAGGCCGTGGGTGAGGGTCTCCAGCGTCGCCATCACGAGCGCGTCACCGCGGTTGCCCTCCCCCAAGCGGACATAATGTCACGAAGCGGCACTTCCCGAGTCCGCCGTTGCCAGGCGTGACCCCGATGTTACAGTGCGCAGTCTCCGGCCCGGCGGAGCGGGCGTTACCAGAGGTTGTGCTGGGCGGCGATCGGGTCACCGGGCCATTCGTGCATGCTGGCCAGGTTGTCGCGGGCCGGGAACTTGGCCGCGGCCGGGCCGTCGGCGAAGGCCCGCAGCAGGTTGGCGGTCACCCGCCGGGTGAATCGCCCCGTGCGCTGACTGGTGCCGAAGCCGATCGGGCCGCTGAGGGCCCTGACCCAGCGCATGGTCCCGGCGTTGAACACCCCGGCGCCCCCGGCGTGCGTGTAGTACGCCGAATCGGAATAGCTGTGCACGCCGCGGCAGGTCAGCGGCGAATGGGAGAGGACCTCGATCGGCCGCTCCAGCGGCGCGCCGGGGTTCACCCGGTCGTACTCGACACCGACCAGGCCGGGGAACGCGGCGCCATGGCCCGCGCCCGTCCCCGCGAACAGCCAGGAATCCGGGCTGACCACCACGAAGGCCGCCGAGACGGGATTGGACTCATACAGCGTCCCGGTCAGCGACGACTCGGGATCGGGATGCGGCGGCTCCCGCCAGTCGCTGGTGACCAGCGCATTGTCGTGGCCGTACATCGGATCCTGGAGATAACTGGTCTTGTAACAGATAATCAGGCGCCGGTCACCCAGCCTGGTACGGGCCAGCCGAGTGCGCCGGAACAGGGCGTTGGCGCCGAGAAAGGCCACGTTGACGCCGGCGTTCCGGGCGGCGGTGACGTGCGCTCGCTCCGGCGGCGACCAGTACTCGTCGTGGCCGCCGGAGACCACCGCGCTAGCGCCGCTGAGCAGGCCGGGGTAGCCGCCTATGTCCATGCTGGTCGCGTAGCCCAGCGGGATCCCCAGCCGCTCGGCCAGCTGGATGAGCTTGCGCTCGTGGGTCAGGAACATGAAGGCGCCGTTGAGGTCGTAGGGCCGGTCGAGGCTGACGGCCAGCGACCGGTTGCCGTAGTCCGCCACCCCGGCCGGCCCGTTGTACAGGTCGTGACCGCCCCACATGTTGTAGGCCTGCCAGGTGGCCACGGCGTTCTTGATGACCACCCGGCCGGCATTGCTGGCCGAGCGGACGGTCAGCGGGACATACCGCTGCGCGCCCGAGTCGGCGTCCAGCCGCAGCAGGTACGAGCCCTCGGGCCAGTCGTGGGTCGGCACGGTGAGCGATGGTCCCCAGTCCGTCGTGACGGTCCGGGTCCCCGGTTCCACGGACGCCGCGCGCTGCCGGCGGCCGGGCACGCTGCCGGACTGCCAGACCAGCCGGGCCAGGTCACCGGCATACCAGCCCATCCGGAAGGCCAGCACGCGAAACGACCGCGAGGTGGTCGAGACGAACAGGGTCACGGCCTCGCCGGGCAGCACGCTGGCCTGCCCGGCATAGCCCATGATCGCATCGGCCGGCCCGACGTGCCGGATCTCCCAGCTCGGGTCGCCGGGCAGGTCGTTCTCGGCCACCTTCCGCAGCGGCCGGGCGGACGACGTCTGCCCAGGGGCCCCGGACGTCACAGGGCTGGCGGAGCACCCGGCCAGCCCGGCGACCGCGGCGGCGCCAGGAATCGCGACGGCTGCGCCGAGAAAAATCCTCCGGCTGTGGGAGCGGGGAAAGCGACTCACATTCCGAGCATGCCCTGTCACCGCCGCCGTCCGCTCGCTATTGGTCTTGGCTTGCCGGCAACGTGCCCTGATAAGGCGCCTTCGGGCAGGTCACCACGTACGGGCATGGCGGTCACTCCACATCGCAGTAGATGTCCATGCCGGTGAGGTCCAGGATCCTGAGCACCGGCGCGCTCGGCCGGATGACCGATCGTCGGCCGCCGGGCAGGAGCTGCCCGGCGCCGACCACCAGCCGGATCGCGGCGCAGTCGACGAAGACCACCTGCGTCATGTCGAAGGCCAGCCGCTGGGGGGAGCGGCCCAGGATCTCCGCGAGCCGCTCGGCGAGCAGCGGAGTGGTGGCGATGTCCAGCTCACCGCGGATGACGACCGTGGCCGTTCCCGCGGTCAGCCGGGTCTCGATGGTCAGCGGAGGGGCTGGGGCGCCTGGGCGGACGTGGCGCGGCGGCCCCGGCAGGCCGTCAGCTGCCGGGTCCGTCCGCGCGCAGTCACCAGAAGTGCCGGCGGCCACCGACGCCCCGGCCGATCATGCCCAGGACCAGCAGGAGCAGGCCGATGACGAGCACGATGATGCCGATCGTCCAGATGATAGCGATCTTGGCGATGAAGCCGATGAGCAGCAGAATAAGCCCAAGGATGATCATGGTAACTCCTGTCCAGCAGTAGCTTCAGCCGACTACTGTTCAGGTGGCGCTCCCCGGGATCCGGCGAAAGCGCGGGACCAGCAGCGACGTGACGGGGGCCGCGGGGAGCTGGGCGGCGTCGTAACGGCGATATCAGTATGCCCGAAGTCGGTGCCGACGCAAACGCGATATGCCGCGAAATTGGCAACGAGCTGGCGCCGCCGTCAAAGGCGCAGGTAGCGACGGCGGAGCCAGCGAAAATCGGCCGATGAATCCCGGCCATCCGGGTCGTCTCAGCACCAGCGGATCTGGTAAGTACCGAAGGATCGGGCCGCAGCCTGCAGGAGGAGCCAGGGATGAGCCTGCCAGAGATCGAGTCGCGGGAAGAGTGGCTGAAGCACAGGAAGGAGCTGCTCGGCCGAGAGAGGGAGCTGACCCGGCAGACCGACCGGCTGAACGCCGACCGCCGGCGCCTGCCGATGGTGGCGGTGACCAAGGACTACGTATTCGAGGGACCGGCGGGCCCCGCGAGCCTGCTGGACATGTTCCAGGGCCATCGCCAGCTCGTGCTGCAGCACTTCATGTTCGACCCGTCGTGGGACGAAGGCTGCTCGAGCTGCACCGCGGGCGTGGACGAGCCGCCGGCCTGGACTGGCTCGTCCTGCTGGAGAACCAGCCCTGTGAGCAGCGCGGAGTCAGCTTCTTCCTGCGCGACGGCGACGACGTCCTCCACACCTACTCGACGTTCGCCCGTGGCACCGAGATGCTCGGCGGCGCCTACTCCATTCTCGACCTCACCGCGCTGGGCCGGCAGGAAGAATGGGAGGAGCCCAAGGGCCGTGCCGCCGCCCCGCGCCCGGCAGTCCCCGACTTCTCGCCCTGAGCCGGAACCGGATCGGCCGGCCGGCGCGGGCCGGACGGCAGGATTTTCTGGCCGGGCTGTCGATCTGGGCCAGGGCCATCCGTTGGGTGGCTAGACATAGCCCCGGGGCCAGCCCGGCCCCGCGCCGACCGGAGGACGTCATGAAGTACGCACTGCTGATCTATGTCGACCCGGACGCCAGGACAGACGCTCCCGCTGCCGGCGGCGAGGTCATGGACAGCTGGCTCGACTACACCGCCGCGCTCTCCGGCGCCGGGGCCGCCCTGGGCGCGGAGGCGCTCCGGCCGGTCGATACGGCCACGACGGTACGGTCCCGCGGCGGCGAGCGGCTGCTGACCGACGGCCCGTTCATCGAGACCAAGGAGCATCTGCTCGGGTTCTACCTGCTGGATGTCCCCGACCTCGACGCCGCGCTGGACTGGGCCGCGCGGATGCCGGTCGTGGGCTACGGCTCGGTCGAGGTGCGGCCGGTCCAGGAGGGCCAGGCATGGCGGGCCCCGCTGGAGTAACCGCCGCCGCGCTGGAGCGGGCCTACCGGGAGGAGTGGACCGCCATCGTGGCCACCATCTCCCGGCGCGTCGGCGATCTGCAGGCCGCTGAGGACGCCGCGGCCGAAGCATTCGCGGCGGCGGCGCGCACCTGGCCGCGCGACGGCGTGCCGCCCAGGCCCGGCGCCTGGCTGATGGTGACCGCCTGGCGCAAGGCCCTGGACCAGGTCCGCAGCGAGCAGCACCTGGCCAGGCGGACGCAGCTGCCTGAGCTTCCGGCCGCGAGCGGGACGGCCGGCGGCGGCCCGCGGTACGCCCTGGCCGACGGCCCGCTGGAAGAGAACCGGCTGGAAGATGACCGGCTCGGGCTGATCTTCGCCTGCTGCCATCCGGCCCTGGCCATGGAGGTGCGGGTCGCCCTGACCATGCGCTACGTGGCCGGCCTGACGACACGGGAGATCGCCAGCGCGTTCCTGGTCCCGGAGCCGACCCTGGCGCAGCGGCTCGTCCGGGCCAAGCGCAAGATCCGCGCGGCGGGGATCAGGTTCGAGCCGCCGGATTCCGCCGCCCTGGCGGCCCGGCTCACCGGCGTCCAGGCCGTCATTTACCTGGTATTTAACGAGGGCTATGCGGCGGCCTTCGGCCCCCAGCTCGTGCGCGTCGACACCTGCGGCGAGGCCATCTGGCTCGGGCGGGTGCTGCACCGGCTGCTGCCCGGTGACGCCGAGACGGCCGGGCTGCTCGCGCTGATGCTGCTGCATCACTCGCGCGCGGCGGCCCGGGTGGACCAGAGCGGGCGGCCGGTGCGGCTGGCCGAGCAGGACCGGTCCGCCTGGGACCGCGACCTGATCGCCGAGGGCACCGCGATCCTGGATGCGGCCGTGGCCCGGCGCTCGCCCGGCCTCTACCAGGTCCAGGCGGCGATCGCGGCCGTGCACGCGCAGGCGGCGTCCTTCGACCAGACCGACTGGCCGCAGATCGCCGCCCTTTATGGTGAGCTGGCCCGGCGCTCCCGGTCGCCGGTCGTCGAGGTCAACCGCGCGGTGGCGGTGGCCATGGCCGACGGCCCGGCAGCCGGCCTGGCCATCCTGGCCCCGCGGCTGGCCGCCGGCGAGCTAGCTGACTACGGCCCGCTGCACGCCGCCCACGCCTACCTGCTGGAGCGCGCGGGCCAGCCGGACGCCGCCGCTGCCGCCTGGGAGCGGGCCGTCCAGCTGATCGACAACAGCGTCCTGCGCGAGGAACTCCAGCGCCGGACGGCCGGGCCGCTGCCCGACTGACTGGCCCACCCTGCCGTTAGCAGAAAATTTCCGCGACCAGCTGTCGATCTGGCCGCGCGCCGCCCGTAGGAGGGGTGACGTCGGGAGGTCACCAGGTGCCGCTGGGCACCGCCGCCCCGGCCCGGAGGCTCGACATGCCTGTCACGCACGCGACCGAGGCCAGCCCGCGAGATCGCCGCTGGGCACTCGGCCTGACCTCGGTCGCCTTCTTCATGGTGGCGCTGGACGCCCTGGTGGTGCTCACGGCCCTGCCCGCCATCCACGCGAGCCTGGGCGGCAGCGTCTCGACGCTGGAATGGACCGTCAACGCCTACACGCTGTCCTTCGCGGCTGGCATCATCACCGCGGCCGCGGTCGGCGACCGGCTCGGCCGCCGCCGCGTGTACATCGCGGGGCTGCTGATCTTCACCGCATCCTCGGCCGCGTGCGCGCTCGCGCCCACGAGCGGGCTGCTCATCACGGCCCGCGTCCTGCAGGGCATCGGCGCGGCGCTGGTCACCCCGCTGAGCCTGACCATCCTGGCCACCGTGTTCCCGGTGGCCCGGCGCGGGGCCATCGTCGGCGTCTGGGGCGCCATCGGCGGGCTGGCCGTCGCCGCCGGGCCGCTCGTCGGCGGCGCCGTCGTCCAGGGCCTGAACTGGCACTGGATCTTCTGGATCAACGTGCCCATCGGCCTGGCGGCGGCCGCGGCGTCGGCGTCCCGGCTGCCCGAAAGCCGCGGCCCGGCCAGCAGGCTCGACCTGCCCGCCGTCATCCTGGTGGCCGGCGGCGCGGTCGCCGTTACCTGGGGCCTGGTGCGCACCGCCGAGGCCGGCTGGGGCAGCCCGCAGGTGCTCGGCTCGCTCGGGCTCGGCGCGGCGGCGCTGGCGGCGTTCGTGGCCTGGGAGCGGCGCGCGCCCGAGCCGCTGCTGCCGCTGCGGCTGCTGCGGATCCGCGCGTTCGCCGCGTCGAACGCGGCCGGGTTCTTCATGACGGCCGCGATCACGTCGGCGGCGTTCCTCATGTCGCAGTACTTCCAGCTCGGCCTCGGATACTCGCCGCTGGCCACCGGGCTGAGGTTCCTGCCGTGGACGGCGACCCCCGTGGTGATCGCCGTCGGTGCCGGCGCGCTGGCCGACCGGATCGGGCCGCGGCCGCTGATGTCCGCGGGCCTGCTGCTGCAGGCGGCCGGGCTGGCCTGGATCGTCGTCGCGGCCGCCACGACAGTGAGCTACCTGCAGCTCGTGCTGCCGCTGGTAATCGCGGGCGTCGGGATCTCGATGGCGCTGCCGGCCACGCCGACCGCGGCGCTGGGCGCCGTCCCGCCGGGCGACCTGGGCCGGGCCTCGGGCGTGCAGAACACGCTGCAGCGCCTCGGCGCGGTCTTCGGGGTCGCCATCGCGACCGCGGTCTTCGCGGCCCACGGGCACCTCGGCTCCCCCGCGGCCGTGCTGGCCGGGTTCCGGCCCGCGCTGGCCGTCTCGGCCGGGCTGTCGGTCCTGGGCGCGGTCAGCGCGCTGGCGGTCGGCCGCCGGCGCCAGCCGGGACAGCACGTGGCCGAGCCCGCGCAGCCTTCTGGGCCAGGGCAGCACGCGCCGCAGCACGCGACGTCGGGGAGGTAGGTTGCCGTGCCGAGTCAGCACACCGCCGGCGCCGGCCGGGCGCCGGGCTTACAGCTGGGTCGTCACGGCCTTCACCTCGGTGTAGTTGTTCAGCACCTCGTGGCCCATCTCGCGGCCCCAGCCGGACTGCTTGTACCCGCCGAACGGGAGCGCGGCGTCGAACACGTTGTAGCAGTTGATCCAGACGGTTCCGGCCCGCAGCTTCTTGGCCAGCGCGTGCGCCTTGGAGATGTCCCGGGTCCAGATGCCGGCCCCGAGCCCGTACTCGCTGTCGTTGGCCTCGGCGGCGATCTCGTCCAGGTCGCTGAAGGGCGCCGCGACGACGACGGGCCCGAAGATCTCCTCGCGGACGACCTTCATGTCCGGGCGGGTGTTGGTCAGCACCGTCGGCTCGATGAAGTAACCGCGGTCGCCGAACCGGCCGCCGCCCGCCAGGGCGGTCGCGCCGTCGGAGCGGCCGGATTCCAGGTAGCCGCTGACCCGGGCGAACTGCTCCTGCGAGACCAGCGGGCCCATCTGCGTGCCCGGCTCCAGCCCGGAACCGAGCTTGATCGACTTGGCGATCTCCGCGACGCCGTCGACGACCTCGTCATACCGGCTCTGGTGCACGAACAGGCGGGAGCCGGCCACGCAGCACTGGCCGTGGTTGAAGAAGATGGCGTTGGCCGCGCCCTCGACCGCGCCGTCGTCGGCATCCTCGAACACGATGTTGGGGCTCTTGCCGCCCAGTTCCAGGGTGAGCTTCTTCAGGTTGCTGGCCCCGGCGGCGGCCACGATCAGCTTCCCGACCTCGGTGGAACCTGTAAACGCCACCTTGTCGACGCCGTTATGCATGGCCAGCGCGGCACCGGCGGTCTCGCCGAAGCCGGGCACCACGTTGACCACGCCGGCCGGGACGCCGGCCTCGGCGATGAGCTCAGCCAGCCGCAGCGCGGTCAGCGGCGTCTGCTCGGCCGGCTTGAGGACGACGCAGTTGCCGGTGGCCAGGGCAGGCCCCAGCTTCCAGGCCGCCATCAGCAGCGGGAAGTTCCAGGGGATGATCTGCCCCACGACGCCGAGCGGCTCGCGCAGCGTGTAGGAGTGGAAGTTGGCGCCGGGCATGTACGGCACCGAGATGTTGATCGTGTTGCCCTCGATCTTGGTGGCCCAGCCCGCCATGTAATGGAACAGGTCAGCGGCCAGCGGTACGTCGGCGGCCTGGGCGACGGCGAACGGCTTCCCGTTGTCCAGCGACTCCAGCTGCGCGAGCTCGTCGACGTGC
>Ga0208589_1000099_pt1 | contig 39990 bp, 37 predicted proteins | sample NGESurshal092012_2_FD_184486 | JGI IMG/M metagenome (GOLD analysis project Ga0208589, IMG submission 184486) | Arctic peat soil microbial communities from Barrow, Alaska - NGEE Surface sample F53-2 shallow-092012 (SPAdes) | ecosystem: Environmental > Terrestrial > Soil > Wetlands > Peat ...
TACGCGGCCTCCCTGCTTGGTTTAACTCTTCCTAATAAAAGACATTAAACCACAAGGAGGCCCGTCGCGCGCGGGGGCGGGGGAATAATTCGGGTTAGCAGCCGGCGGATTTCCAGCATCTCACAGACCGCCAGCGCAGACTTTCCCTGCCAAATTTTCCTGGTATTTCGCCTTCTCTTCCGCATGAAACCCGCTCCACTGATCTGACTTGACGGAACCCACTTGCCGCTGATCCCTATATTGAGCAACAAGCGAGACTTTGGCAATTAGATTATTGCCGCCTATGCAAGTTTAATACCGCACAATTGCGCCAAAACCCCGACACATTTAATTGTGTCGATATCAATGCAAATGATTATAGAACAAACCCTTACACCAATTTCATGGTCATCGCATAACACTTTCAATTGAAAAAGTTGTCCAATGTGTCCACTCCCGCAGCCTGATCCGAAGCTGAAAACTGAACACTGAACACTTCAAACTCGCCCTTCAGGGCGCAACAGTCTCACCCTGACCTTATCGCTCGGAATCAGCTTCCCCGCATTGATCCGCTCCTGCGGATCAAAAGCCCGCTTAACCCCCGCGAACTGCCGCATCGTCGCACGATCAAATTGCCGCGGCATCAGATGAATTTTTTCCACCCCGACGCCATGCTCGCCGGTGACGGTGCCCCCGACCGAAAGGCAATATTCCAGCACTTCCTCCGCCGCCCGCAACGTCTTCTGCATATCCGCTTCGTTGCGGTCGTCGAACAGAAAGATCGGATGCACGTTTCCGTCGCCGGCGTGAAACGCGCTGGGGATCTGCAATCCATACTTCTTCCCGATCTCGTCGATGCGCGCGAGCACCAAAGCCAGCTTGCTCCTCGGCACGCACGCATCCTGCGTGCAGTAGCTGTGGCTGATCCGACCAATGGCCGCGAACGCCCCCTTGCGCGCCTTCCATAATTTCTCGCGCGTTTGCGCGTCGGAACTGGTCTTTACATCGATCGCATGATTGCGGCGGTGAATCGCCACTAACTCCGCCAGCTCTTCATCGAGTAGCGCGTCGATGCCATCCAATTCGGTGAGCACCAGCGCCTGGGCGTTTTTGTCCAACCCGAGGTTAAACGCGTCTTCCACAACTCGCACCATCTTCCCATCGAGCATTTCCATCGCCGCCGGCAGCATTCCCTGCGCGATGACCTGCGAAACCGTGTTGCACGCATCGCTCGTGGAACTAAACAATCCCACGCAGGTTCTCACCGCCGGCGCCTTGGGCGTCAGCCGCACCCAGAGCGAAGTGATCAGTCCCAGCGTCCCTTCCGAGCCGCAGATCAAGCCCGGCAAATCAAACGGCCCCGACTCATGACATCCATTGGCCGCCCCGCAGGTTAATACGGAGCCATCGGATAAAACCATCTCCATCCCCAGCACATGATTGGAGGAGACAAAATCCTTGAGCGTATGAATCCCCCCCGCGTTGGTGGCCGCGTTCCCGCCGATGGTGCTGACCCGCTGGCTCGACGGATCCGGCGCAAAATGCAATCCCGCCCCGCCCGGCAGGGTCGCCACCGCCTCCGAGAGTTGAGCATTACGAACCCCCGCCTCCACGCGCGCCGTTCGGTTGGGCAGGTCGATGTTCAGGATGCGATCCATCCGCACGGTGCAGACGATGACCCCATTTTCAAACCCCACGCACCCGCCGGCCAGACCGGTCCCCGATCCGCGCGGAACAATCTGCACCCCATGCCGCGCCAGCAAATTCACAACCCGAATAACCTGCTCCCGCGAATCAGGAAAGACCACCGCCGCCGGCCGCGACCGCGCGATCGTGAATCCGTCACATTCATACACCAGCAATTCCGCCGGATCGGTTACCACCTGCCCGGCCGGAAACGATTCGACAAGTTCACGAAGCACCGGCGACATGCCCGCCGATTGTAAAGGGGAATGCGATGGTTTGGCAGGACCCAGAGGCGATCGGCAATGGAAACGCCCCGAAAGGCCTGCCATCCCGAGAAAAATCGCTACGACTGATACGCCCAAGCCGACGCCAACGGATCGCAATCTTTGGCTTTCGATGGGCTTTTTTTGCCGGAGCAATATCTGACTGCCTCACCGTATGGCAAATCACAACTCAATCCGCGTCCCCAGCATCTTCAAGAATTTTCCAATCCAATCCGGATGCGCGGGCCACGCCGGAGCAACCACCGCCGTGGACTTTCTATTTCGCAAGATATTGGTTATTATTAAATGGATGAACTCGGGAACCCGCCAAACCCCCACCCAGTTTCCAACGCCTCCAAGAATCGTGCGCCTGCGTCCGGAGCGTGCCCTGATGACACACATTGGCCGGTTCGTGATTCTTCCGATTTTCGCACTCCTGGGCCTTTTTATCAGCGCCTGTCTTTGCGTCAGGCTCTATGCAATTTCATATGGAACGCCCTTGCAGTTGACTCTCGGCGAGCCCCAGGTCGTCCAAAGCAAGCACATCAGTTATCGAATCCCGTATCAATATTCGCTGAACGGCATTGAACGCAAAGAGTCACAGGATGTGACCGCAGACGTTTTTGGTCAATTCAAGTCCGGCGACCATGTAGCGGGAAAACTAGTGGCCTGCCGGGCTATATTTATAGCATTGCCGATTTCGGCGACAACAATCACGACACGACCATTTTAATTTTGGGAACTGCGGGAGTAAATGTCTTTGTGGCCTTCGTATTCTACGCGATTCTGATTCGAGCCGTCCGGATCAAGCGCCTTATTGAGAGCGGAGCGGTCGCCGGCGGCGTGGTCACGGAGAAATGGATTAATCAATCCCGAAAGGGTGGCGGCGATCATTGGGTTGCCTATCAATTTGACCCGACTGGCTCCAGTCTCACATCGTCCAAAATTCGGGTCATTCCCCGGGCGTATCATTTATGCGAGGTCGGCCGGGCCATCAGCGTGTTTTACGATCCCGCAAATTTCCGCAGGTGCGCACCTTACGAGATTTGCGACTACGAGATCATCAGCTAGCAATCACAACTCAATCCGCGTCCCCAGCATCTTCAAGAATTTTCCAATCCAATCCGGATGCGCGGGCCACGCCGGGGCGGTCACGAGATTGCCATCGACGATGGCCTGATCTACAGGAATCTCACGATAGGTTCCGCCGGCGGCGGTGACGTCGGGGCCGACGGCGGGGTAGGCCGTGCAGGTCCGGCCTTTCAGCACTCCGGCTGCGGCGAGAATCTGCATGGCGTGGCAGATCGCCGCAACGGGTTTGCCGGTCTGGAAGAAGTGGCGGGTGATCTCCAGCACCTTGGGATTGAGGCGGATGTATTCCGGGGCGCGGCCGCCGGGGAGGACGAGGGCGTCGTATTCTGTTGCATCGAGATTCGCGAAAGCGGCGTTGAGCGTGAAATTGTGGCCGGGTTTTTCGGTGTAAGTTTGATCGCCCTCAAAATCATGGACGGCGGTTCGGACCTGATCGCCCGCCTTCTTGCCAGGGCAGGCGGCGTGAACGATGTGGCCAACGGCTTGCAGAGCCTGGAAGGGAACCATGACCTCGTAGTCTTCAACGAAGTCGCCGATGAGCATGAGGATTTTTTTGGCGGGCATGGAAATCTTCCTTTTGCCTGGGTTTGAGTCGCGTCGATCTTAGGATTATTTGAATCGCGGGAGCTTGGCTACCCACTTGCGGAATTCGGAGAGGACTTGAATCTGATGGAGATCGCGCATGCAAAGCACGAATTGTTCAAATTCCGACATGTTCAGAAATGGGAAGGAGAGGCTTCGGCGGCGCTCGGCATATTGGCCCTTGTTAGTCAGATGCAGAACGTGAAGACGTTCGCCGTCAAAGCGCCATAGTTCAGGCACCCTCAACGCAGCATAAATCGGCTCTCTTGCCACCGAGCGGCTGGTAATGTCGATCTCGACCGCCAAATCAGGTGGACAATGAATCTTGGGATTGAATTTCCCCTCGATCTTATTCGCGGCCGCCACGTTTTTTATATAGAAGCACTCGTCAGGTTCCAGTCCCTTTTTCTTGGCGGGCATACTGAATGTTGTCGATCCGGCGGGAACAATAGCGATTTCGCGATCGAGACAAATCAACTCAATGAGCCGGGCGATCCAGCTCCCGAATCGCTCATGCTTCAGCAGCGGAGACATGATTTCCAACCTTCCCTCATCGTATGTAACACGGATGTGCCGATCCCCAATCTCCTCAATCAGCCGCTCGTAAAAGTCCCATGACATATCCTCCAGCACGATGTGCTGCTGATCGTCGAGGGTTAGATCGAGTTTGTCCGCAGTCGCAATCATGTCGTTAAATTGTACGCCGCAATCATCAATCCAGCCACATTTCGTCTTTCAGCTTCCGCGGCAGATACGTCTTGGTGATGAAGCTGAAATCCTTGCTGCTCAGCGCTTCCAGTTCCAGTTTCACGCCGGTCTGGAGCATGTGCGCAATTTCCTTCTGCCATTCCTTTTTCTTTTCAAACCATGGGTAGGCCATGATCTCCTTGGCGCGGCGGATGTCCTCGTCCTTCATGTTGATGGTGACGGTGCGGCTGATGCCGAATATCTCGGCGTCGAAGCTGCTCATGCCGATGAAGCGGGCCTTGGGGACGGCCATCCGCTCGCTCTCAAAGGCGAGGTTGATCGAGCCTTGCTTCACGACGCTGTAGATGTAATAGCCCCATGGGTCATTATCCGTCAGCACATAGACCGGCAGCTTTAACTCGTTGTGCATGCGATAGACCAACCGGCGCACGCCGCGCGGCGGCTGGCCCTGGCCGTGGACGATGATGCAATTGGCCTTTTCCCAATAGCGGTCCTGATTGAAGCGGTTCCAGACGGCTCCCTTTTCTATCAGCAAGATGTATTCTGCATTGCACTTTTTGAACTGGATGACATCTTCCTCGACGATGGACGGAATCGCCCAGCCGCCCGAGCCCATGCGGCGGCCGTCGATGGTATCGCCGTTGTCGACGAGCGTGAGATTGCCGACCATCGCGCCGCGGTTTTCGGCGAAAAGCCCTAATTCCTCGCGCAGGCTTTCGAGCGTTACTTCCAGGTCTTCGATGATCGGGTCGCTCTCGCTCTGATCATCGAACGTGTTTTCCTTCGTCCCTTCGATGGTGTGCTTGGTGTGATAGTAAAGATCGCGGATGCTGGTGCTTTTTTCCTGATCGGCCAGCTCCTTGCAGCCGGATGCGATGAGCATGGTCTGCATGAATTTCTTGGCCTGGCCCAGGTTGAAGAAATTCCGGCGCTGGGCGGCGCCGCCCATGGTGATGATCTTCTTTTTCAGATCAAACCTGGCGTTGGCCAGGGCGCGCGTGGGGATATCGAAGCCGGGGTCTTGATTGGTGCGGGCCGCCTTGACGACGACATCGGCCATGGACTGGAGCTTTTTGGAGGTTTCCTGGTGACGCTTTGCGGTTTTGGGCATTGAACTTCCCTGTCAATAAAAGATGTTGAAGCTACCGATGTGATTTCACGCCGCACTCGTAACGGATGATTTCCTCGCGGAGTTGGTTGGCCAAGCGACTCAGCGACCACAACGACGTGCGGTACCCCGGGCCGGGTGACGGATCAGCTTTTGATTTCTCGATGAGCTTCTCCAATTCACGTAATTTGATCTTTGTGTTTGCCAATTCACAATCGTCTTGTAAGTCTCTCATAGAATCACCTCGATCATTCCCTTCGGCACAAAGTGACGGTCGGTTCCAAACATCGTTTTGACCAGGAATTCAAATGGAATCGCAGCGGCAATCTGCAATGAAAGGAATGGCAAACCATCTCGCAGTTCCTTTACTTCGATTGAACCATCATCAAAATTAGATCCCTGCAGAAGCACGCAGTCCACATCATTCGGCTCCCGCTCATCCGTCACGAAACTGCCGTTGATCATCAACCTCTTAATTCCCGCACGTCGCGCCATCGGCAGCAACCATTCTAGGGACTCAAACTGCGCCCGGCTAATTTCAGTTTCCCTGCCGAACCGCTGCCGCACTTCTTCCATCGTGGCCACATGAATCCCCGGCGGCAGGTATCCGCGCTCGTCAAATGGCGGAATCACGCCGCTTCCTCATTGAACAGGGTTTCCGGCTCCTTCGACTTTGACGCTATTCGTTTAATCGGCACGGACGATGGTTCAGCCGGTGCAGCGGGCGCGGGCGGCGGCTCCGTTCCGTCGGCCGCATCCGGCACCGTCGTCGCCGCCGCTTCCACCACCACGACATTCTCATCCGGCTTGGCTTCGCGTGTCTTCGCCCTGATCGGATTGCCGTCCTCATCAAACTGCACATCGGCGCTGGCGGTTCGCTTCTTGGCGATGGCCTGTAATTCCTCGAAGAGTTTCTTCGCATCCACCTTCGTCATCTTGTCGCAGGCCATCACCACTTCGCCAATGTAGCGCTCGAAGATGTGGCGGCGTTCGCCTTCGCGGGCGATGCGCTGGCGTTTGCGGACATAGGCGTTGAGCTTCCGCCCGCATTCCTGAATCGCCAGCTTGATCTCCTTGCGAATTTCATCGTAGTCGGCGATGGCTTCCTTGCTCTCGCTGGTAAAGGGAACCCACACGCTGGCCATGTGTACGAAGATCACCAGCGGGCCTTCGGGCATTCCGTTACGCGGCTGGCTTACGCCGTAGTTGCGCCAGTTGGTATCGATCATGCTCTTGGTGATGCAGCACGCCGACGGCTGGTACAGCAGCGGCACGCGATTGGCAAAACGAATGATGCGCGCGGAATCTTCAGTCGGAAGCTGCCCGCCGAATGCGAGGGCCGCTTCGATCTGAAACGGATTGCCGCGATAAACCGCCGGCTCGCGCGTCTCCGCCGTATAAAACTCGGCTTTGATTTCTTTCAGCAGTCCCTTGAGAATCTGCTGCGGCCCGATCGGCACGAGGCAATCCGTGGGCGGGGCGATGATCTTGGTCTCGCTGATGGCTTTGTGCAGCCGGTCGGCGTCATCGCGCGCAACCTGCGAACACCAGGTGCCGGTGGTCATGCCGGCTTTTTCGCAAATCTCAACGGCCACCTTATGACTGACGCGGCTGAATGCGTCTTCGAGAAATCCGCCGAGATGCTTGTGCTCGGTCTCCTTCAACATGCGGATCAGCACGCCCAGCTCGACACCGTATGGATGCGGTTTGATCGCCTTGGGAGATTCGGGAACCTCATTCACCTCGCGGGGGAAATCGCGGTGAACGCCGTCAGGGGCGGTGTAATGGACGAGCGCGTGCGGATTGGCGATGGCGGTCTGCTCAAGATATTCATCGACGCTGGCCCGCCCGCGCTGAAAGCGGGCTTCGAGCGTGATGATGACCTCGGTGCCATGCTCCATCTCCTGCTCCGGCTGCGACGCCGGCAGGCCCTCGATCAACCACTTGTCCAATTCGTGATCGGCGATGATCTCCGGCCGGTTTTTCTGCGTGTCCATCTGCAATTCAAACCGATGGGCCGGCTTCTTTTTGCCGGTGCGGCTGACGATCTCGACGGACTGACCCGTGGTTAGCAGGCCGTACATTCCGGCAGCGCTGATGCCGATGCCCTGCTGGCCGCGGCTCATGCGCAGGCGATGAAATTTGCTGCCGTAGAGCAGGCGGCCGAAGACGTTGGGGATTTGAGCCTTGATGATGCCCGGCCCGTTGTCGCGGACGATCACCCGAAAGCGCGTGGCGTTCGCAATGGATGGCGAAATCCCCTCCGCCAGCGGCGGCTGCTTTTCATCGGCCTTGGCCTTGGACCCGCCGTTGACGGCTTCGATCTTGATCCAAAGTTCCGGCAGGATTTGGGCTTCCTCGCAGGCGTCGAGCGAGTTATCGACGGCCTCTTTGACAGTGGTAAGCAGGGCTTTGCGGGGATTATCGAAACCGAGCAGGTGGCGGTTCTTGGCGAAGAACTCGCTGACGGCGATTTCCTTCTGCTTGCCCGCCATGGTTTCGGCGGTTTCACGTTGAGCGGGATCGATTCTGCTTGCTTTGGCCACTGGCGCGTCCTCCATGACTGTTGAAGAGGTAATGTTAACGCGATGGTTCGGCGGGGCAAGCGGTCCGGCGTCGGTTCCATCGGATTAAAGGCATTTGCTCTACTTTAAGTTACCGCAAGGTACATGTAGATTGGCCACTCGTTACCGACGCTTATGGTCATTCGAACCCTCATCGCAGTCATTCTGATGGCGGCTGCAATCGCTTCCGCGGCTGATGCCGGCCCGACCGAATGGCGAGCCGGAAGCGGCTTGTGGACCGATGCCCACCAATGGTCATCCGGCCTGCCGGATCAGTTCATCGGAGCGAGCGTCCGCGGCGACGGCGCTGTTGTTATCCTCAAGGGATCATTCGTCGCCGGACAGTTGGAAGTCGGCATCAACCCCGGCGACCATTCGAGCGTTGAACTCGATGGCGGCCAACTGCTTTTACGACAGGATTCTCTCCGCATCGGCGAATACACCGGCAGCGAAGGGACTTTCATCTTAAAAGATGGAGCCGTGCATTCGGTTATGGACGTCTTTGTCGGCGCAGCGACCGGAACAACCGGCCGCATGACTCGCGCCAGTTTGATCATCCGAGGCGGAACTTTTCTAGGCCTTACTCTCACCGTCGGCGAAGGCCTGGGCGCCGATTCACTCGTCTCCATTGAAGGTTCGCGGCCAGTGGCGATCCACGCGCTGGAGTTCGTTTCGATTCTGGCGTCGGCCGACCCCAGCGGGAAGGCTGGCGATTCGACTCTCGCGTTTACGCTCGACGCCAATGGAGTCACGCCGATTACGATTCAATCCCGTTGGCGAGGATTGCGGATTGAACACGACGCGGGAAGCCACTGCCGCCTCCGCATGAGCTTGAGCGCACCCCCGCCGCGCGAGGATGTGACGCTGGTCGCCGCTCATGTCCCGATCCAGGGAACATTCGATGACCTGCCTGAAGGAAGCGATATATCCGCCGATTTCGGCGGGCACACATATCATTGGACGCTGACGTATCACGGCGGCCCTGACAAAAACGATCTCGTTCTCATCAACCACAGTGAATACGCCGCCGATGTTCCAGCGACGCATGTTCGTCCGCCTCCCGAAATCCCGACTCCGATGTGGCAGGACAAGCCCGTTTACCCGCTGGCAATTGAGACTGGCGTCCCGGCTTTTCCAGGCGCGGAGGGCTACGGCGCGTACACGCCAGGCGGACGAGATGGTCATGAGTTATTCGTCGATAATCTCAACGACTCCGGCCCGGGCAGTCTGCGCGCCGCGGTTGAAACGGCCGGACCACGAACTGTGCATTTCCACGTTGGCGGCGTGATTATTCTCAAATCCGCGATTATCGTTGAGAATCCATTTCTAACGATTGAGGCAGGGAACGCACCCCAGCCGGGCATAATGCTTCGCCGCCATGGCATCGAGGTTCATACTCACGACGTTGTTTTCCGCCAGTTTAGAATTCGCATCGGCGACGACGACGTGCGCACCGATGACAAAAACATCCGCTATGACGCCGGCGACGGAGAATATGCCCTCTACTTCACGGAGGGGGCCAGCAATTGCATCGCCGATCATTTGTCGCTGAGTTGGTCCACCAACAAGATTCTCTCAACCACGAAAATGAGCGACCGGATCACCGTGCAATGGTGCATTCTCAGCGAGAGTCTGAATCTTCTAGGGCACGGCTACGCCTCCATCGCCGGCGGCAACCGCGTGAGCTGGCATCACAACCTGTTCGCTCACAACAACAGCCGCAACGTGCGATTCCAAGGCGCGGTCGACGCCGACTTCCGCAACAATGTTATTTATGACTGGGGTGAAAAAAGCGCGTACGGCGAATTTGACCGGCTCAACTACGCCGGCAACTACCTGAAGCCTGGACCTTCCACGACGCAGAAGCCGCTGCTGTTTCATGAGGGCGTAGAATTCGTGACCGCAGGCTCACTTTTTTTCTCCGGCAACATTCTTGGGGGGAGCACAACGGCGACGAGCGACAATTGGCGCGGGACCGGCTTCTATTACGACCGCGCTCGGATCGCGGCGACCCAACCATTTCCCGCGCCGCCGATCACAATGGAAGCGGCGGGAGATGCATTCACTCACGTGCTGGCCGATGCGGGCGCGATACTGCCGAGCCGTGATGCGGTGGATAAGCGGGTTGTCGAGGAAGTGCGAAATGGAACGGGGAAGATTGTCGATTCAGTGAAGGCCGCCGGCGGTTGGCCGAAGTTTGGAAATTAGCGGCTTTTCGTGCCGTTGGAAGGGAATCAGTCCAAAATCCATGTATACTGAGCGATCCTAATGAAAACACTGGCAGACGTCGAACTTAGAGAGAACGACCGCCTAGCGGTGATGGCCGCCGCGGAGATTCTGCGCCGGGATTTCCCTGTGGAACGGGTGATTCTGTTCGGATCCAAAGTCAGGGGTGACGACGATGCGGAATCGGACATCGACCTTTTATTGCTGACAAGTCATCCCGTGGATCACGCCATGCGAAGGCGCATGACTCATACTGTCTTCGATCTTCAGCTATCACACGACGTGGTCCTGAGCATGATGATTGTGCCATCGGCGGATTGGGAGACCGGCGTCTACCGCATTCTGCCGATCCGGGAGGAAGTAGATCGGGAAGGTGTGGCGGCATGAGTCAGGATCAGGCCAGAAATCAATGGCCAACCAGCGCCACATCATCCACCCGCACCCATTCATTCGCGTGCGCATCGGAACTGATCGACACCCGGCATTTTCCGCCGGTGATCTTGATGCCGGGAATGAAAATCTGTGTCCATGCGCTGATTTCTCTGGCAATCGAAGAAGACATATCCGCGCCGCCGAAATTACTCGCGGCCAGGACAGCGCTCTTCTGCCCGCCGCTGCTTTTCACCCAGGCGCTAAGCGTGTACTCGCCGTCGGGCAGCCCGGAAATATCCTGGGACATGGTCGCTTGATAAGACGCGCCGTAGGACTGCTGCATACAAAAATTGCCGGTATGAGCCTCGCCCTTGCGGGAGTTGCCGTTGGGGTCGGCGGCGGACGTATTCGAGACATTTTTCCAACCGGCGAGTGCGCGCTGGGAGACACGATCGGCTTCGAAGCTGGGATTCATCACATAATTATTTCCCGGGCCGACTTTCCAGGTGCCGGTCGTCGCGTCGATCTCCCATTCACTCAGCGAATTGAAAACGGGTGCCGTGCCGTCGAACGACAGCGGACACCACTGGTTGTAGCCGATGCCATTGCCGCCAAAATCGCTCCAGCGGTCGCCACAGAAAACAACCGTGCTTTGGGCGGACCCGTTGACGTTGAAGAAAAAGCCGGTCTGGGTGACGTGGCTGAAATCGACGGCGGTGTTGGTCATTACCGATTCAGGGCCGTAAGGGCCACGGATATTCGTCGCGGAAATCACATAAGTCGGCGAGGCGTTCCAGCCGTGCAGATTCGAAGAGCAGAAGTAGTAGCGGCCCTTGTATTTGAACATGCAATTGCCTTCACGGCCGGCCCCGCTGAAAATTTCCGTCGTCGGCTCCATGGCCAGGAAATCCGCCGCTCGCAACGGCAACACATATAGATGACTGCGGCCGTTCTTATTTGAGCAAATGACATACGCGCTGCCGTCGTCGTCCTGGAAAACGGTTTGGTCTCCGGTCCCGCCGTTTGCAATGAAGGAAAGATCACTCTGTTCGGCGGCGAATTTGAACGGGCCGGCAGGTGTGTCGCTGGTGGCGAAATATTCGCCGCGGGCGCGGCGGGCTGCTGCCCTGGGCGACGAGAACATACTTTTTTGTTTTCGCGTTATAGGCAACTCCAAGGCGGCCGAACCAGCCGCGGCCGGCTTGATCGGGTTTGAGTGCGTCACCTTCAAATTTCCAGTGAGCGAGGTCCGTGGAGGAATAGCAGGTGACGGATTTGAATCCGGTGCTGCCGGTGTTCTGGGCCGGAGGGATGAAGGCGGGGTCGGCCGCATAGCGGGCGGCGCCGGTGTAATTCACGCCGTACCAGTAGTATAGGTTCCCGACTTGCAGCATCCCGCCGCCCTGAGAATAAATGTTGTTGCCGGAGGTGTCCTTCCAAAACGTGTCGTTCTGTATGTTGGCGGCGGAGGAGATGCCGGCCAGGAGCAGGAGACTGAGAGTCGCCGGGGGAGCCACGCGGATGATCATAGTTTGGAGTCTATTGCCGTGTTCAAATTGATTCCAGCGCGGCAGCTTGTGGGAAAGGGTCTAACGCTGATTCTTGGCAAGCTTCCTCTATTCCCCCTCTCGCTCAGGGCGAGGGTTGGGGTGGGGGTTCTTCCTTCGTGCCGCCAAGAAATTGCTCCAAACCCGCGGGAAATTGGCGTCGGCGAAAAGCACTTCGTAAACGCCACCGCCAGCCGTGTGGATGGCCATGTGATCAATTGAAATTCTGGTATCAGCCCCCTACGGCTGCGCCGCGGGCGGCGTGCTTGCCCCCGGCGTGTGGCGGACGCGGTAGAGGACGTTGTCCTTCATCGCCAGGTATTCGAGCGTATTGCTCATATCAAACGTGAGGTGAGCGGGTTCGAAGACGGCGATGGTGTCAAACGCCGGGCCGGGCTGGGCATCCACGACGACCTGGAATACCGGGCCGTCCTTCACGCCGTAGGCGAGGTGACGGCTGTCGGGGCTGAAGACGGGCACGTCAACGCCTTCATGCTGCGGGCCTTCCAGGTCGTCGATGACGGCCAATTGGCGGGCGCCTTTGATGGCGACGAAAGCCGTATGGCGGCCATCGGGGCTGAAGACGAATGAATCGGCGACGATGTCATCGTAATCGACGGTCTCATGGCCGTCGATTACGGCCAGCACGCGCTGGTTGCGGGTGGCGATATAGGCCACATGTCTTGCGTTCGCACTGAATATGATCGAACCCTCGCGGATGGAGTCGTAGGGCTGCTGGGCGGTCTGATCGACGACGACGAGTTCCCTGGGCGTTTCCATGGCGACGTAAGCCAATCGGGAACTGTCGGGGGAGAAGAGGATGGAACCGTCGCGGATGCGTTCAAACGCCGGGCCTTCGAGGAGGCCGCGGACGACGAACTGCTTCCCGCCGCGCGCCGCGACATACGCGATGCGCCGGCCGTCGGGGCTGAACATGGCGGAGCCTTCGGCGATGGCGTCATAGGGCGCGCCGGGGCGGCCGTCGAAGAAGAGGGCGACCCTGCCGAGGTGCTGGCCAACCCACGCGAGATGATGGGCATCATCGCTGATAAATCCGCTGTCGATAGGCCCATCCACGCGCGCGACGGCTTCGGACTGCACGGAAACGCCGGCATCGTGCACATGTTCAGGCGGGGGCGATTCCTGCGCCAGACACCTGCTTGCCAGAAGCAGCACAAATAGGACGCAGATTCTATGGGACATTCAAGACTCCGAGGTTCGCGCGACTGATTTGCAATGTATGTATGCCGCGCGAGGAACAGAAGAGCAAGCACCCGGGATTTGAATTGGGCGACTGTCGCCGAATGCCCACGCATGCCCACGGAAGCCCATCCATGGACTTCCCACAAAGCGCATGTGTTCGCAAACGCGGGGTCTTACTTCTTCACCGGCCCCAGCGGCAGAACGGTCTTTCCATAGACTTCATTCAGTACCTGCGCCAGGCCCGTGTAACAGGCGGATAATCCGCAGAAAATGCCTTCATAGCCGACCATCGACTCGAAACCTTCGGTGGCGGTACTCTTTTGGAAGGCCAGATAGTGAACAATGGTGAGTCCGAAGAACAGAATCACCAGCGATCCAAACACCACCATCAGCGCGACGCTGAGGCGCAGAGTGCCGAAGAAAAGGCCCAGCGTGAACAGGCCCCAGACGGCGAGGTAGCAGCCCATGGCCTTGTCGTCGGCTTTCCACGTCGGATTGATCTGCGGCAGCACAATCAACCCCACCAGCGTCAGCCAGAACCAGCCATAGGAACTGAATGCGACCGTGCCGAAGGTGTTGTTCTTCTTCCATTCCATCGCCCCGGCGGTCACTTGCGCCAGTCCGCCATAAAAGATGCCCATGGCCAGGATCATGCTGTTAAGGCCAAAGAACCCGGCGTTGTGCAGGTTCAGCAGGACGGTGGTCATGCCGAAAGCGAAAAGCCCGAGGGGGGCGGGATTGGCGGTGGTATCTTTGATCTGCGTCACATTGACATCGGACATGGCGTGTTCTCTCTTTCCCTGGTATTGCGGCGGTTTCCATGACAATACGACATGAATGGTCGCATGTTTAATCGGGCTGCGGGGACCAGTCAAATTTGACAGCGCGTTTCATTTCCAACGGAGTGAGAACAACGGCAAGTTGCCTGGGGAAGCGGGACTGAAATCCCAAGAATTGTGGTTTGGCGGTCGGGTATTTATGAATTGAAACGATTTTCACCTTTACCATGGCATTTCATGGGGTAAAATAGTTATATTGCCCGCCCGGAGTCCGGTTAAGGACGTTGGTCGGAGCCGGCGGCGGGAGTCGTTCCTACCTGGCAGGTGTTGACGGAACACGCGCTTTGGTTGTTGTCGTTAGACCCGCCCCGACATGAAAGCCTTCGTAAAGGACTGACCTCAATGGCAAAGCAACAGAAGAGGTTGGGAGAGATTCTCATTGATTGGGGAATCATCTCCCAGGCCGAGGTCGTCAAAGGCCTCGAGCACGGCAAGGCCAAGAACCTCCGCATCGGCGAAGCACTCATCGCAACCGGCAAATGTACCGAGGCCAACGTCTATAAGGCGCTGGCTCAGCAACACAACCTCGAATACTTCGATTTGGAGAAAAGCGCCGTCGCTCCCAATCCGTCGTCCATCATTCCTGAAGAATTAATGCGAAAGCATCTCATCCTTCCGCTCTCCATGGACAACGGCCGCCTGAAGCTGGCGATCCACGACCCACTCGATCTGGAGATGCTCGACATCCTTCGCTTCCGCCTGAACAAGGAAGTGCGGACGGTGCTGGCCCCCAAGGGGCGCATCAAGACGATCATCGACGACCTGTTCCAGGCGTCGGCCCCGGAAAACAAGACCGTCGACCGCACCATCGACCGCCTGCGCGATTCACTCGACAAGTCGCTGGATAAATCGCTGGACAAGTCGGTTGATAAATCCATCGACCTTGCCAGCGGCGAAGAGGGAGGCGGCGGCGGAGAAGGCGGAGACGCCACCCAGCGGCCGATGATCAAGCTGGTCCGCGAGATGCTCAGCGAAGCGGTTCGCGTTCGAGCCAGCGACGTTCATGTCGAGCCGATGAAAGACCGCGTTCAGATCAGGTACCGAATTGACGGCGAGTGCGTGGTGCGCGATCTCCATCTGCTGCCGCGCATGAAGGCCCCGCTCATTCAGCGACTCAAGATCATGGCCGGCATCGACATCGCCGAAAAGCGACTGCCGCAGGACGGGCGCATCAAGCTCCAAGTCGACAAGACCATGATCGACTTTCGCGTGAGTTCGCTGCCGGCTTATCACGGCGAATCGGTGGTCTGCCGTATTTTGCGGCCGGATTCCGTGCGTATCGGCGTCACCGCCCTCGGCTTCGAGGACGACGACTACAAGGCATTCCAGAAGATCATCAAGCGCCCCAACGGCATTTTCCTGGTGACCGGCCCGACAGGATCGGGAAAAACCACGACGCTGTATGCCGCTTTGAACGAACTCAACCGTCCCGACCGCAAGATCATTACAGCTGAAGACCCCGTTGAATACAATTTCATCGGCATCAATCAGTGCCAGGTGAGAGAGGCAATTGGACTGACCTTCTCGAAGATTCTGCGCGCCATGTTGCGCCAGGCGCCGAATATCATTCTGGTCGGCGAAATCCGCGATAAAGAGGTGGCGGAAGTGGCGGTGCAGGCGGCGCTCACGGGCCACCTGGTCTTCAGCACGCTGCACACCAATGACGCGCCGGGCGCGATCGCGCGTCTGATTGACATGGGCGTCAAGCCATTCCTGGTGGCCAGCAGCATTCAGGCGGTCATGGGACAGCGGCTCATTCGCGTTCTATGCCCCAAGTGCAAAGTGCCGGACAACGCGCCGGACGAAAAGTGGCTGCGAATCGCCGGCTTCAAACCCGGCGACATCAAACCGGGGCAGATATTCAAGGCCAAGGGGTGCGAGCATTGCACCCAAACCGGTTTCCGCGGCCGTAACGGCATCTTTGAATTGATGGTGATGAACAACGAAATTCGCACCCTGGCCTTTGAGCGGGCGCCGAGCATGAGGATTCGCAAGGCGGCGCTGGCTTCGGGGATGAAGTCGCTGCTGCAGGACGGACGAGCGAAGGTGTTGCGCGGCATGACGACAGCCGAGGAAATCGTCAAGGTGGCGCAAGTCGAAGGTGTTTTGCCGGATTAAAATCATATGTCTTCAACGATTCAAATTGATCGATTGCTTGAAACCGTGGTCCGCCGCAAGGCATCGGACCTTCATCTGGCCGTCGGTCGCCCGCCGGTGCTGCGACTCAACGGCCAGTTGCGCGACTTGCAGACCAAGGTTCTGGAACCGGAAGACACGCAGGCGCTGATGAAGTCGATCACCCCGGAGCGCATTCAACAGGAATTCGAGGAGAAGGGTTCGGGCGACTTCGGCTTCGCCTTCGGAACCGCGGCGCGATTCCGGGTGGCGATATTCAAGCAGAAGGGTTTGTGCAGCCTGGTGCTGCGGCGAATTCCCAGCTCGCTGATGACGTTCGAGCAGATCGGCCTGCCCGACAAGGCGCGCGATGTTTGCCGCCGCCCGCGCGGCTTGTTTCTGGTCACCGGGCCGACGGGTTCGGGCAAGACCACGACGCTGGCGACGATGATCGACTACATCAACACCAACTACGACCGGCACATCATCACGATGGAAGACCCGATCGAATATTACCATCAACACAAAAAATCGATCGTGGTGCAGCGTGAGATTGGGGTTGATGTCCCCGATTTCTCCGAAGGGCTGCGCCGCGCTCTGCGTCAAGACCCCGACGTGATCCTCGTCGGCGAAATGCGCGACCTCGCGACGATTTCCGCCGCCATTACCGCCGCTGAAACCGGCCACCTGGTCTTCGGCACGCTGCATACCAGCGGCGCCGCCAGCACCATCAACCGAATTATTGACGCCTTCCCGACAGACCAGCAGGAACAGATTCGCGTGCAGCTCGGCAACAACCTGATCGCGGTTATCTCGCAGGCGCTTTGCCCGCGGGTTGACGTGGAAGGCGTTTGCGCCGCATACGAATTCATGTATCTGACGCCCGGCATTCAGAACCTGATCCGCGAAAACAAGGTCTTCCGCATCGACAGCGAAATCCAGACGGGCAAAAAGTTCGGCATGCAGCTCCTGGACGACACGCTTTTTAATCTGTTCTCGATTGGCAAAATCGGCAAGGAAGAAGCCATCGACAAGAGCAAGAACCCCGGCGCCATGATCGATAAGATGAAGCGCGCCGGTGTGGATACCGGCGACATGGATGCGGATTCTCTTGGCGAGGACGATCCGGCGGCGGCCGCGGCGCCCGGCGGCGCCCCGAAAACGCCGGCGGGTCCGTCGGGCGGACAAAGCGACGCCGACAAACAGGCCGAAATGGCCAAGAATCGCGCACGAATGCTCGGCCAGAAACCGACTTAGAATATTTAGGAAGACGAAAGCCACAGAGAACGCACAGAAAGAGTTCTAGCCACGGATGAACACAGATGAACACAGATAAGAATTTCAAATTCTGTAATCTGAATTATCTGTGTTCATCTGTGTTCATCTTTGGCTAATTGAATTTGTGTCCATCCGTGGCCAAACGGATTTTCAGGAGTTGATGATGTCACGAACCAGCCCACCGGTGAATCCGCCCGCGCCCCCGCCGGGCGACGAGCCTCGCAAGCCCGGCGGCATGCCCCCCGTCGAGCAGCTTCAGGGCCGCCCCATCGGACGCGTCCTGACGAAAATGGGCCGGATCACCCGCGATCAGGTCGTCGAAGCGCTGGAATTCCAGAAGAAAAAGGGCGGACAGCTCGGCCGCATTCTCGTCGACATGGGCTATGTCGCCGAAACCGATCTAAACATCGGCCTCGCCGCCCAGCGCGGATTCGAGCCGATCAGCCTGGACAACATTGATATCCCGAAGGAGGCCATCGACGCCGTTCCGTCGCAGTTGGCAACCACCGCCAAAGTCCTGCCCATCAGTTTTGATCCCAAGACCAAGAAACTGGTTGTCGCGCTCGCCAGCCACGAAAACTTCCGCGCACTCGACGATCTGCGGACGCTGATGGGTTTCACCGTGGTCGCCAAAATCGGCAACGCCGACCTCATCGACAAGCTCCTCGGCAAGTACTACCACGCCGCCGCCGAGGAGATGAGTTCGATCATCGGCAACATTCAGAATGACAAATCCCTCGCCGGGCTGAAGGACCGCGGCGCGAGCATTGATATCGCCGACCTGGCTCAAGCCGCCGACAGCAACGAAATCCGCAAGCTCATCAACCTCGTTCTGTTGCAGGCCATCAAGGACAAAGCCTCCGACATTCACTTCGAGCCGTTCGAGGGTGAATTCAAGATGCGTTACCGCATCGACGGCGTCCTTTACGAGATGCTCCCCCCGCCGGCCGAAATCGCGCCGGCCATCAGCAGCCGTATCAAGGTTATGGCCAACCTCGACATCGCCGAGCGCCGACTGCCGCAGGACGGGCGCATTGAGTTGAACGTCAACAACCAGCAGATCGATTTGCGCGTGAACGTGCTGCCAACCATGTTCGGCGAGTCGGTCGTGATGCGCGTGCTGGACCGCGCCAACGTGAGCCTCGACCTCGACAAGGTCGGCCTGCGTGAAGACGAACTGGTCATCATGCGCCAGCTCATTCACCGGCCCAACGGCGTGTGCATCGTGACCGGCCCCACCGGCTCTGGAAAGACCACCACGCTCTACTCGGCTCTGCGCGAGTTGAACGACCCCAGCAGCAAGCTCATCACGGCCGAAGACCCGATCGAGTATGACATCGACGGTGTCATTCAGTGCCAGATCAAGCCTGATATCGAACTGACGTTCGGCCGGATTCTGCGAGCCATGTTGCGTCAGGACCCGGATGTGATTCTGGTCGGCGAAATCCGCGACCACGAAACCGCGAAGATCGCCGTCGAGGCGGCGCTGACGGGCCATCTGGTCTTCACCACGCTGCACACCAACGACGCGCCCAGTTCCATCGCGCGTCTGATGGACCTGGGGTTGGAGCCGTTCATGGTGACGGCGGCCATCGAGGGAATCATCGCCCAGCGCCTGGTGCGAAGAATCTGCGTCAAGTGCAAAACCCAGATGTTCCCGACCGACGAGCAACTGATGGAACTGGAGTTGCGTCCGGCGGATGTGGTGGGCAAGAAGTTTTATTACGGCAAGGGGTGCGACAGTTGCAACAAGACCGGCTACCGCGGCCGACAGGGCTTGTTTGAGTTCATGCTTCTCGACGACGACATGCGTGAAATGATCATCAAGCAGGCCAGCACCCAGGTCCTCCGAGCCGAGGCCCGCAAACGCGGCATGCGCCCGCTGCGGCAATCGGGATTGCTGGCCATTTATGACGGCGTTACTTCCATCGAGGAAGTCGTGCGCGAAACGCTGATGGAAGAAGATTGATCCGGCAACCCATGCGGGCGTCGTTTGAGCGGGTCGCTATTCATCGGGCATCCTTTGATCCGGCAACATTCAGACGGCAACGCCGCTCTGGACACGCCGTATAATGGATGTGCCGATATCTGTTGACCCGCCCTTTTTTACCTGAAAGACAGGTTTTCGGCCGTTGACATACCGTTGATACAACCGTTGAGGAGCAGTTATGGCGACTTTTACCTTTGAAGCAATGAATAAGAGCGGCCAGGAGGTCAAGAACGAGATCGAGGCCGAAAACCACGAGGACGCCATCCAGCGCATCCGCCAGCAGGGCCTGTTCCCCACCAAAGTCCGGGAAAAATCCGCCAAAAAATTCGGCAAGAAAAAGAAGGGCGCCGATGCCGGCGGTGGCGGCAAAAAACGCAAGATGCCGATTTCCATCGGCGGCGTCTCGCGCAAGAATCTCGTCGCCTTCACCCGCCAACTCTCCACGCTTCAGGACGCCGGCCTGCCCATCCTCCGCAGCCTTCAGATTCTCGAAGAACAGCAGAAGCCGGGATTGCTCAAGGCCATCGTCGGCGGCGTCGCGGATGAGGTTGAAGGCGGCGGAACCCTCTCCGACGCCATGTCGAAATTCCCCAAGGCCTTCGACAAGCTCTACGTCAACATGATCAACGCCGGCGAAGTCGGCGGCGTGCTCGACATCATTCTCCAGCGTCTTGCCGATTTCATGGAAAAAGCCGCCAAGCTCAAAAAGAAGGTCATCGGCGCCATGATTTATCCGGCGGTCGTCATGGGCATCGCTGTCGGCATCGTCTCCATGATCATGATCGTCGTCGTTCCCAAGTTTAAGGACATTTTCAAATCCTTCGGCGCCGAGCTCCCCGCCATCACCCAATATCTCATGGATTTCAGCACCTGGTTCGGCCCCGGTTTCGGTTGGGCGTACGTGCTCTTCACGCCCGTCGCAGTCGTATTAATCAACCGCCTCATCTGCCTGAGCAATGGCGGCCGATATGCCATGGATGTGATCTGGCTGAAGGTTCCCATTCTCGGCGGCATCCTGGGCAAGACGGCCGTCGCCCGCGCCACGCGAACGCTGGGCACACTGATCGGCGCCGGCGTTCCGATTCTCGACGCCATCAACATCACCAAAGAAACATGCGGCAGCGAAGTCTACAGCCGCGCCTTCACAAAAGTACACGACGCCATCCGCGAAGGTGAATCCATGGCCGATCCGCTCCGCGCTGCCAAGGTCGTTGACACCATCGTCGTCAACATGGTGGACGTTGGCGAGGAAACTGGCGAGCTTGACAAGATGCTCCTCAAGGTCGCCGACAATTATGACAGCGACGTGGACGTGCTGGTCGGCTCACTCATCAGCGTTCTTGAACCCTTGATGGTGGTCGTCCTCGGCGTGCTTGTCGGCTTCATCGTGATGGCCCTATTCGCGCCGATGATCTCGCTGATCGAAAATATGTCCAGTCCCAAACATTAATGGCGACCGATGCTCCGACAGCGATTTTGGCGCAAGTGAATGGCTTTTGTGCGAGGATGAAAAGTTGTCGCGTGAAACGTGAAGACCTGATGCGTGATGTCAGGCATCCGCGCCGTCTCGCTTTCACCGCCATTGATCTGCTCACCACGATAGCCGCCCTGGTCATCCTTCTGGGAATTGCTGTGAGTCTGGCCCGCTACGTCCGGGCCAGCTCAGCGGACGATCTGTCCAAGGACATTCTCCGCCGGCTCGATGAAGCCATGGCCCGCTATGTGCGGCAGAACAACGGACAGCCGCCAATTGCTCCGCTTTTGATCGCCCCTGATCAAACGACCATTGACGAAGGCGCGCTCGACCGCCAGGCGCTGGTGAACAACCAGTTTGTCTTGCGGCTGCTCAAGAGTTTTCATGTCTTCTCCGAGGACCAGTTCAAAAACTTGCCGGTTTCGTATTACGACGGCCTGACGGCGCGGGACGCCTGGGGCAGCCCGATTGTGTTCATGCCGCGCGAGCACGCGGCGATTGGAATGGCCGCCAAGGGCTGGTTCTTCTTTTCGGCCGGCCCGGATCGGGAATACGGGACGAAGCAGGATAATTTGTATAGTTATGAACTGCCGGGGGTGGCGGCGGGGCCGTGAATTTACAGTGGGAGCAGTAGAACCATTTAAGGCACTGCCTTGAATTCAAACACCACTCCGTTTTTATTTGCAAATTCTACATCAAGCCCGCTGTCATTTATCGTGCCGTGAAATGTCAGATATCCGTTATCCGTGGATCCATGCACAGTCGCGCCCTTCTGCGTCCACGAACCTTCGATGACTTCGTTCTCATTCAAATAAACATTGTGGTCCAACATTTTAAAAGAGTTGTTGGCGTAAAATGTAATGCTCGACCCGACTAAGTTCGACAAAGGAGCGCCATCAAGCCACTGACGTCCGCGCCATAACGTCCCGCTCAGAGGGTTCGCTGCTTCGACTTTAGCTTCCTGCTGCTGAACCGCACTAGCGGCTTCCTGCAGCAATACCGGCTGGACCGAGGCCAGCCTCTTCGTCGCTGCGTCCGCAACATCCGGCGATTTTGAATTGCTCAAGTTCTTCAATATGGCGGCGCTTTCATCAAGATGCCCGGCAGCGCCCAGAGCCAGCGCTGCCGACATTCCCAAACCCTCCCGCTCGGGCACCTGCTTGAAAGCTTGCGAGAAGCCGGCCGCCGCGTCCTCGAATTTGCCCGATTTAACCGCTAATTTGGCCTGATCCACCAACTCTCCTGTTGGAAGACTGCCGCGGGACATCGCGCCGTCGCTCTTTGATGCAGCCGAATCGGCTTGGGGACTTGTAATTCCGCCTTCGGCTGGAGTGGCCTGAGGCGGTGATAAATAAGGGTTTTGCCCCCATGGGTTTGTTGAATTGCCTGCCATTTGGTTCTTAAGGTCGGATGCAAATTGATCCTTAAGTTGCGAGTCGCCCAGGTACGGGTTGCCTCACGTGTTGGAATGGTCGTGCGACGCAATGCGGGTGATTTGGTCGATGGTGATCGTCGGCCGTGAATTGGCGGTGAATGCACTCCAGCCGCCACATGTTTCACCCCGCTTTAGCGAAACCGGCATGACGTCGGAATGATCGCCGTCTTTATCCTTATATTCGAAATTAATGGATGTAATAGTAGCGTCCCCGTCGTTGCGGAATTGCCAGGTCCAGGTGTTCGCCGTGCCGGCCACGCGCGCAATGCTCACCGAAACGTCTCCGCCAAGCGGAAGCCAAAGGCCGGTCCAGCCTGCCGCCCAGGTATTCGCTGCAAAAGCTCCGAACAAAACAGCCGCAACCACATATTTGCACGCAAATTTGTACACGACGCCCCCATGGGTTGATGTAATCGTCTTCCAGCAAGCCCTGTCGACCGGCCTGGAAGCCGACGATTGCACGCGGGTTCACTGCTTCCACGATTGCCACATAGAGCAGCATATTGCCCGTCTAGGAAATTCTCAATATCCTAAAAATGGGGTGGTTGCGGTCGCATCGTTGTTCAGACTAAGCTTGGGAGCGAAGGTGCCTTGAAGCGCAACGACATGGCGGAAAAAAAGGGGGCGGTTATGTCTCAACTCAGCCATGCCGATTACGCGGCGGTCCTTGAGGCCGTGCGCGAGATTCACGCCCACGGCAACCTGCAAACCTTTCCGTATCGCATCATGCGCGTATTGGCAAAACTTGTTGCGGCCGATTCGATGGCGTATGAGGAGCTCAACCCCGCCCTCAATCAGATGATCGGCTTCTGCATCCCTGATGAAGCGCGGCCGATGAAGTTGCTGAAGATGTTCCAGGAAGTATATCTGCCGACGCATCCAACGTTTCAGGGATATGTGCGGCAGAAAGTCATCGAGCCGCGATCGCTGGCTGATTACCTGCCGCGTTCGCAGTTCGTGAACTCCGGCTTGTACAAGGACTATTACAAACCGGCCGGCGTGGAAGACCAGCTCGCGGTTTATCTGCCGGCGCCCGATCCCATCCTGATCGCAGTTGCGTTTAACCGGACGCGGTGGCGATTCAGCGAACGTGAGAAGGCCATGCTCGATCTGGTCAAGCCGCATCTGATGCAGGCGTACTGGAACTCTAAGATCGTGACCGACCTTGCGAACTCCAAAGTCGCCGCCGGCTCAATGAAAGCCGGCAATTTGGGACTACTCTCCGTCGGCGAAAAGTGCGAAATTCGCTGGTGCACGACGTTCGCGTCCATCGCCCTGGCCGAGTGCTTTCCAGACTGGAAGCGAAACCCCGCGAAGCTGCCTGAGAAGTTGGCCGCGTTCGTGCGAGCCCATCGCGCCGCGCTGGCCGGCAATCCAGATGAACTGGCGCACACGCTGCGCGTGCCTGGAGCGGATGGCCGTAACGTGGCGATGCAATTCATACGCGGGCCGGCCACGGCGGAATACTTGATTGCGATAAAGAGGGAATATTCGGAGCCGGCGGAAGTCACGGTCAATTTATCGCCGCGCCAGGCGCAGGTTCTCGACCGTCTGCTGGCCGGCCAGAGCGTGAAACAGATCGCCAGTGCTTTGTCGTTGCGCCTGCTGACTGTGCAGACGTACGTGAGGGATTTGTACCGGCGGATGGGAGTGAGCGGAAGAGGGGAATTGATGGCGAAGTTTGTGCGAAGATGAGGGAAACGCGGGGGTGCGGGCCGCGATATGGGGGATACCCTGATTTTAGGATATTGCGTCAAATCCGCAGGGCAAGCTACCTTGCACTATCAACGCGAGCGTCGCATGTGTTGCGAAGATCAAAGATAGAGCCATTCTGTAAGTTCCCATATTGGAAGGTGAAATATGAAGTCTGGGTTCACCGTTATTGCCGCGGCGGTTCTTGGCATTGCCACATGCAATACTTTGGGGGCGGCGAGCGTTCTTGTGGGCGGCTTGGCGGTCCTTACCACCGCGCAGCCGGGCGGCACCAATACCGTCGTCACCGAAGCCACGGCGGGTTTTCGAGATCAGAATCTCAACGTCGCCACATTGAGCGAAAACGTGACGATGGGAACATCAAATCTCTCGCCAATCGGTATCCATATCGTCGCTAATGGCATTAATTTCCCAACTTTACCGGTGCTGCAATCTGAATTGCTGACCGGTCATGTTGTCTCCGACGGCAGAGCCGTTGTTGCAGCATATACCAGCGCAAGCGGCTACGAAAACGAATTTGTGCCAAACGGCGTAAACTATGGTCGTGTGGTCGTGGGCGGCAACACCGCCGAGAGCACGAATCTCTTTGGGCCGTCTTCCGAATACCTCATTCTTCCTGCCTCAAATGGCGATGCAGTTATCGCCCAAACCAGCGCCATGGGGCTTGACGCCGCTGGATTCGGAACGGCGATATTTTCAATTGCCGACGCGCCAGCCGCAAGCATATCCAACGACTCGGCGTTTTTGACGCCTATCACCGGGCCCGTGGATCCATCCGTTCCGGTGCAAGTGCAATTCGGCGTCGCGTCACTCACGTCTTCACGAAGCCTTGTCCAGTTCCCGAATTACGGCAATGCTCCCTTCACCTCAGCCTCTGCTTCGCCGTTTCGAGACCAGGTCGATTTCATCGGCACATTGCTATTGAACGGGGCCCCAATCGGTGGCTTCGACTACCCGATCAGCTTTGGCGCGGGCAACGCCACGACACAACAGGAACTTTCTGATGATCTGACGACAGTTAACGTCAATTTCTTGCAGGGAACTTCGGTTTTGAAATTGGATTGGAGCGTCGTGGAAACGGCGTACGATGCCAGCGGCAATCCCACCACCACACTCATGGAAAGCGATTCGACAAGCGAAATCGTTTCCGTGCCTGAACCAGTGAGCGCGTCGCTCCTGGGCACGATAGGCTTCTTCCTTCTGCTGCGCCGCAAGCGACGAAATCCGGGCGTTGTATGTTGATCGTTTCCTTCGGCAGTAGCTGTCGTTCGCGGCACAAAGAACCCCCACCCCAACCCTCCCCCTGATTACAGGGAGAGGGGGAATGTGGGGAAGTTTTGCCGCAAAATGTGGTCACGGCCATTGCGCCGCAAATCTTTCATTTCCTTTGAACTTTCCCCCTTCCCGCGCAACCTATACCCCAATGAAGGACGCCGCCGAGCGGCTTTATTTGCGGATGCTCGTTCTTCGCTGTCAGGCGGGGGACGAAGCGGCGCTGAGCGAACTGGTCGCGCGGTACTCGCCGCGCGTTCGGTTTTTTCTTCGCAAGCTCGCCGGTGATGAGGCGGCCGACGATCTGCTGCAGGACACCTGGTTCGATGTCGTTCGCAAACTTAATCGATTGAAAGACGCGGACGCATTCGTCGCCTGGCTCTACCGAATCGCACGCGACCGCGCGTGGCGCGAATTGCGGCGGCGGCGCGTGGCCTTTGTCGCGCTGGATGAATCATCCGCCGGACAGGCGGCGGCGGTCGAAGAGGAATTCGGGCCGGAAGACGCGCAGCTTGTTCGAGCGGCGATGGATGAACTCGTTCCCGAGCACCGAGAGGCGCTGGTGCTCCGGTTCGTCGAGCAGATGAGTTACGAGGAGATCGCCGACGTGGCGAATTGCCCGGTGGGCACGGTTCGCTCGCGGATTTTTAATGCCAAGCGGGCGCTGCGGACCATCATTCAGAATTCAACGATTCAATAATCAACCGAAAGGAAAACAGTCATGAGTGAAAACGACATCGGCAACGCCCTGCTTCGGGGCGAAAATGAAATTGATCTGAAGGCCCTCACCGAGCGCGTGCTCCGCCGCGACCGGCGGCGCGTCTGGATATTGGGAGCGGCGTGCTTCGTGGCGTGGATGCTGGTCGTCATGCTGCCGTGGGCGACCACCATGCCGGCCCTGGGCAAAATCGCCAAGCACATCGTGGAATTGAATACTCCGCCGGCCGGCGCTGTTCTTACGCCGCCGCAGCAGAGCGAGCGGCAAACCACGCTTGATATTGCGCAAGCGTGCAAGCAGGCTACCATCGCCACGTTCCTGGGCAGTCTCTCGACGATGTTCGTCGCGTCGCTTTGCACCGTGCTGCTGGTGACGACCTCACGCCGCGCGACGCTGCGGCAGGTGAATGCGCGGCTGGCGGAGATTTCGGCGCAACTCAAAATTCTGGCTGTCAAACCCGGCTGAAACGCATCACACTTCCCAGTAGATGCGATATCGCTCGTGAGCGATCCGATAATAGGGAACCAGTCGTACGTCAGCAGGATGACCGATCCCCGCAGTCATGAATGTCTGCGGCGCATCCGGCACAGGGGCAATATGTTCCAGAAGTTTGGCGGCATCGCCGGTAAGCGATGGCGCTTCAAACGGCGTATTCAGCATCGCCCCGTAAGTACGCTCATTGACGATGGTATCCGCGCCGGCGGCGATCCCTTCATTGCCCAGCGCGCCGGCCAGCACAATCGGGCCGTGCATAAACGCGACGATCCGCGGCGCGTTCGGAAGCGGAACAACGCGCAGCTCCATCGGCAGATCGATCTCCACGGCGTCTGCGGATTTCCATGTCCGCTTCACGGCAATATACGAGCCGGGTTGCGTGGAAGTAATCGGTCTTTCGCCGTTGCAGGTGATTGACACTTTCGCGCACCATGCGGGGTGGCGGATTTGCAGGGTCAGTTCGACGGGCGAGGCGGTTTCGATGCGAAAGCTGGTCTTCGGCGATTGCGGGAATTGCGTGGTCTGATGAAGCGTGAGGCCCTTTTTCTTCCAATTGACCGTGGAGGCGATGAACAGATTCACGTAGAGATTCTGGTCATCGTGGAAGTAAATGGAGTCGCCGTACTTGGCGTGGTTTTCCATGCCGGTGCCGGTGCAGCACCAGAATGAATCAATGGGCGTGCAATAGAGCTTCATGTAGCCGGGGCGCGTGCCCTGAAAGTAGGTCATCATGCCGGAGTCGGGGTCTTGCGAGGCGAGTATGCCGTTGAACAGAGCCAGTTCGTAGTAGTCGGCATACTGCGGCGCGGGATCATTTTCGAAGAGCGCCCGCGTGAGCTTGAGCATGTTGTAGTCGCAGCAGGTCTCCATGTTCTTCGCCGAATCGACATGTTTGGCAAAGTCGGTTGGCGGGAAGAAATGTTCGCCGTCGCCGTGGCCCCCGGTGCAGAAAGAGCGGGTAGTGACGACATCGCGCCAGAAAAAAGAAGCGGCGGCGGCGTAATTGGATTTGCCGGTGAGGGAATACAGCCGCTGAAATCCAATAATCTTGGGGATCTGCGTATTGGCGTGCAGGCCGCTGAGAATATCGCGCGATTGCGAGAGCGGATCGAGAACGGCGCGATGGCAGAATCGCTCGGCGAGGGCGAGATATTTCGCATTGCCGGTGAGGGCATAAACATCAGCGAGAATCTCGTTCATCCCGCCGTGCTCGGTGTTCAACATGCGTTGAAAGAGTGCATCGGTAATCGGGGCGCAGAAATCCACCGCCCAGTCGGAAAGACTGATGAGCACCTGTTTGGCGTCGGCGTCCAGACAATTGAAGTAAGCATCGCGCAAACCCGCGAAGATCTTGTGCATCGTGTACCACGGAACGCCAACCAAACGTCGTCCCGTAAGAGCAGGAGCGAAGACCGCTTCGCCTTCGGGAAAGGCGCTGACCAGGCCCGTCTTGGAGGCCTGCTGACAGGCCAGAAGTTCGCTCGTGATATAGGAGACGCGATCCTTGAATGTCTGCTGCTGCGTGGAGGCATACATCATCGCGCAGGCCGAGAGATAGTGGCCAAGGGTATGGCCTTGGGCGCGAATGTCGGCCCAGGTGGCGACGGATTCCCAGCCGCCGTATACCTCGGCTTTGGGTTGCAGCCCCGCATTCACGCGGAAATTGTGCAACATCCGGTCGGGATCAAGCGACAACAGATACCTGGCGTCGCGGAGCTGGGCGTCTTTGAATGGGCCGTCGTTCAGTTGGACATCGGGGAGCGAGAAGGGAATTACGCGCGGCTTGACCGGCGCAATCTTGTCGGAGGCAGGGGTGGTTGTTGGCGCATCGGCGGCAAGGAGGCCTCGCGGGAAGCAAAGCCCGATCGCGGCAACGCCGGCGGCGGAACTGATGGTCTTGAGCGCCTCGCGCCGCGATAATTCAGGCGTGTTATCGGACGGGTTGTGGCGGTGGTTCATGGATGGCCAGCCTACCGCGCATCAGCCGGTCTGCAATGGATTGAAGGCCATGATCACACCCCCATCTGCCAATGCTTAATCCCGGCGAACGGGTGAATCAGCATGATGATGTTCAAGGTGAGATTGTCGTGGATTCCCCAGGCCAAGCCGGCCTCTATCACAATGACCAGACCGATCGTGGCCCAAATCGGTAGTCGGCTGGCGAGGAAAAATCCGAACATGGCAAACGAAATATCCGACATCGAATTGAGAATGCTGTCGCCATAATAGCCTTGCGCCATGGTCTGGCGATAGCGGTTGATGATGAAGCTGGAATTCTCCAGAACTTCCCAGGAGCATTCGAGAAATACGGCCGCCACAAGACACAATCCCAGCGGCCATTTCCCCCGACCAATCAGGCGTACGATTGCGAAGAGTGCAATGCCATGAATGATGTGCGTGAAGGAGTACCAATCGGCCAGTTGCTGGGAATTCTCGGAACTGTTTACATCGCTGACCCAGAGAAGAATCCGGCCTGAAAGCGAAAGCGGATGGCGGCCCATCGCCAGTTCGAGGGAGGCGGCCAGCGCCATCAGGGCGATGACGATGAGCATATAGTGCCGGAAGGACAAGCCAGCGCGTGGTTTTTGAACCTGCTGATTTTTCACATTTCCTTTTACCATATTTTTGGAATGGCGGAGTATAAGCTAGAGCATTGCACTACACCCTCCAGGGCAATCGCCTTTGCGCGAAAATCCACCTTCTTATCCCCTCTCCCAGTACTCAGGGGGAGGGTTAGGGTGGGGGTCGAGTGCCAAAGAATTCCCAAAAGCGATTGCCCTGACACCCTCGGCCCCAAGTCCATCAAAGAGCGGACGGTATGCGGCCGGCGCCAGCATGTTGCGCAGGACGGCGTTCTTTGACGAAATCGAATCTCCAATGCAAAATGCCCTGCGAGGTTGCGCATGATGCCATCAATGCTTGAAAATGAGAAGTTGGACTACAAGGATATCGCCCGGCGATATGTGCGGACACGGGCGATCACCTTTAAGTTGAATCAGAAATTGGTGGGCCTTCTCTCGAAGGGGATCATCCAGCAAGCAGCAAAGCAGATTGGGATTCTCATCAAAGAGACAATCGTCTTTCGCAACGAAGATGAGAGCAGTGTTCTGATGGATTTCGCCATACATGAATGCCGGGTAGACGGGAAGAATGCCTTCGACCGCTACCTGTTATTAAACCCTCCGGCGCCGGACTCTGAGGAGGCCGCCGTATTTGCGTCGGTTCAGCGTGGATATTTCTCGGTGTTCGGCGTGGAATCGGTGGTGCCGGGCTTCGGCGTGCATGTGCGCGATTTTGTTAACAACGGGAGTCATTTTTTGGCGGACAAGGGATTCAGCCAGACGGCCGAGGCGGGTTTGGTGGTGGCATCGCGTGTTTTTCCCTTTGCAGACTATCTGATGACCGGAGGCGCGGGATTGCCGGTCAATTCCGCCACATTTCGGCAGATCATCAAGATTTTGCCGGATGTGGGAAGCCGAAGTGGCGGCAACGAACCTCGCCGAAATCACCCCGAATTCAATGCCGAGGTTATTCGTCTCTGCCTCAGCGCTGTCGGTGCCCCAAAGATCCGCTATCAAGGCGTTGAGGAAGCAGGGACCGATATGCAGGCGGAGGCATTCCCCCGGCGGCAGACAGGACGCAATGAGCCGTGTCCCTGCGGCAGCGGGAAAAAATACAAGAAATGCTGCGGGATATAATCGGCGGCGGCATTGCGTCATCGGGCGTAACGCACCTTCCGGACCGGGTGAGAGAAGAACCCTCCGCACTCGTCTTCGACATGCTCAGGGCTGGCCCCCAAGTGCCGCTCGAAGTGCCTCGCGGCAGGCAGGGAGACGGTGAATGAGCGCACGGGCCGCTAAACGGCAATATTCTAAAATCCGAAATGTTCCTCGCGCGGTATCCCCTTACCCTCACTCCTCCACCCGCACCATGCTCTTACCTTCCACCATCATGCTGAAGACCATCGCTATATCGGCGGCCCGGAGGCGGATGCAGCCGAGGGAGGCTTGCTTGCCGATGCTGTCGGGGTCGATGGTGCCGTGGATGCCGTAACTGCTGCGGCCAACGGCTTGGCCGTCGACGCCGGTCAGGGCGATCCAATAGCCGCCCAGGGGATTCTTGGGATCATCGGCGTCAATCGGTGAGCCGCCTTCAGGCGGGTAATAAGTAGGATGGAGCAGTTTGGCGCGCGGGCCGATGGCCCATAGGCCCGTCGGCGTGCCGTTGTCTTTGCCGAGGCCCACGGGGAAGGTCGTCACATACATCGAGCCTTTCGCGCCGGGCAGGCCGCCCAGGTAGAGGTCGATCGCGTAAGCCGTCTTCCTCACGTCCGCGAAAAACGGGCCTTGAATCACCTTGATTGTCGAACCGGCTCGAAGCCGCTTGGGATCGAGGTGGTTGATCTGGGAAAGCAGTTCCCATGTTGTCGCATGAGCAACGGCGATCTTCGCCAGCGAATCGCCAGGATGAACCAAATAGGCAATCGAGTATGCATCGCCGGGCAGGAGTCGGGTGGAGAAGACCAGGCTCTGGTTGATGTCGGCGAGCATCAAGCGAGCCGCCTGCGCATCGGCGGCGGGCAGCTTGCCGGACTGGAGGGCCTCGTTCAGGCCGGAGCGGGCGTCGAGCAACTCGCCGGCGTCTAGGCGCGCCTTGGCATCGGCGAAAACGCCGTTGCCGGTGACGATGGGCTGCGTGGTCGGCGCGGCGGAAGCGCCGTCGGCTGAGCCAGTGGTCAGAAGCTTTTGCCACGCCGCGGAATCCGAAGGCCTGGTTGATGCGGACGCGAGAGCGGCGGATTGTTCAGGTTTGGCGGCGACATCCGCCGGCTTCATCGTCGCCGACGCAGGCTGCGCGACGGCAGGCAGCCCCGCCAGATTTTCCGATGTGCTGGTCGGCGTGCTGGTCTCAATCGGGGGAACCGCTGCAATTGCCGCCACTGCGGGCTGAGTCGTCGCGGAGATGGGTTCAATCTCCATCGCCGAGAGCGTTGAAAGTGAAGCGGCCGGCTGCGCGTTGGAAGCGGTCTTTACCGGGCGCGATGCGCGTATGACGCATATCGACGCCGCGACAACCGCCACAACCATGAGTGCGATGAAAACCCGACTGATTCGTCGGCGAGAGCGTTTCATGAGAACCTCCATGTTCTCTAAAGAAAATCGAATTCAATTTAGCCACAGATGAACACAGATTCACACAGATTCACACAGATCATTCGGGAAAATGCAGATTGAAGTTTTCAAATTTCAAATTTCAAATTTCAAATTTCAAATTTCTTATCTGTGTGCATCTGTGTTCATCTGTGGCTAAAAAACTCTTACATAGCCTGAATGCAGTTGGTCGCGAAGCGGCGAATGCCGCGATCCGTGACCAGCATACTCAGTGGCATGTCATGGTCAAGAACGGGGATCTCGGGGACGATTTGTTCATCGAACGCCAAACCACAGGAAAGGCCGATGAATTCGGGCTGCGCGAGGAAGCGGTCGTAAAATCCCATGCCGCGGCCGATGCGGTAGCCGTTGGTTGAAAAACCCAGGCCGGGAACAATGACAATATCAATGAAGGCGACGGGAATCGGTTTGCCCGCGATGGGTTCGCGGATGCCTTTGTCGGTGGTGGTGATGCCGGTCTGAAGGCTGGTGATTTCGGTCGGCAACATGCGCCGCTGATCCCAGCTTACCTTGGGAACCACAACCGTCTTCCCCGCCTGCCAGCATTTCAAAACCAGCGGCGTGGTGTCGATTTCCTGATGCATCGACAAATAGAGCATCACAACTCGGGCGGCCGCGAATTCAGGGCTGGCCGCGATGAGGCTACATGCCGCCAGACTCTTGGCGGCGCGTTCGCTTGCCTTGATCGCCGCGAGTTTGTCTCGCAGTTGAGACCGGAGCAGAGATTTGTCCAATGTTACCGGCATACCTCGTGTCCTTGGTTCCTCTACCATACAATACGAACGCCGACCCTCGTTCGTTCTACCTATAGACTAAGCCTGCCGCCAAATGTTAGCGGCCGCATAACCAAATTCCTGAATTACCGATGGACTTTTACGATTCTCCAGAATCGCCTGGGGTTTGGGGGTCGCCTCTGTCGCGCTGGCGTGCAAGCCCTTCGTGTCCTCGATCCGTCGGCTCATAGTATACCTTATCGACCCCAAGATAGTCCTGCTCAACATGCCCTGAAGGCGCGTCATGCGGATATTGATACCCCTGGCCGCTCCCAAGTCGTTTGGCGCCAAGGTAATGCGCATCTTTCAGATGCTTGGGAACTAAAATGGACCGCCCCTCTTTTACGTCTTTCATAGCCGCCCAAATTGCCTTGGCGCAAGAATTGGACTTGGGAGCCGTCGCCATATAAATCGCCGCCTGGGCTAGGGTAAGCTGGGCTTCGGGCATGCCGATGCGCTCGACGATCTCATAAGCGGCGGCGGCGACGCAGATTGCCTGCGGGTCGGCGTTGCCGATGTCCTCGCTGGCGAGGATGGCGATCCGCCGCGCCACAAAAAGCGGGTCTTCGCCGGCCGCGAGCATACGCGCGACCCAATAAACCGCGGCATCGGGGTCGCTGCCGCGCATGCTCTTGATCAGCGCGCTGGCGACGTCGTAATGCTCATCGCCGGTTGAGTCGTAGACGATCGCCTTGCGCTGGATGGATTCTTCCGCGACGGCGAGCGTGATATGGATTTTCTGTTGGTCGGATCTTTCGGGGGCCTTTTCTTTTTGGAGAGACAGCACCGCGACTTCCAGAGCCGACAGGGCGCGGCGAGCGTCGCCGTCGGATTTGGTCGCCCATAAATCCAGCGCCGCCGCGTCCAGTTCGATGGCGAGTTCGCCATAGCCGCGAGTTTTATCCGCGACCGCCCGGCGCACACACCGCCGGATATCATCTTCCGAAAGCGGCGAGAACTGGAATATCTGGCTGCGGCTGATCAGCGGCGAATTGACGGCGAAAAACGGATTCTCCGTCGTCGCCCCCACCAGCAGGATCAGCCCATTCTCCACATCCGGCAGCAAAATATCCTGCTGAGCGCGATTGAAGCGGTGAATCTCATCGAGAAATAAAACCGTCCTCCGCCCGCCATTGGCGAGTCGATCCTTCGCCGCATCGAGAACCGCCCGGACTTCTTTCACACCGACAGCAGCAGCATTGAGTTGTTCGTAATGGCATTGGATGGTATTGGCAATGACCTGCGCCAGCGTGGTTTTGCCGGTGCCGGGCGGCCCGTAAAAGATGATGGAGGTCAGCCGGTCGGCGTCGAGCATGCGGCGGAGGAGTTTGCCCGAACCCAGGAAATGGTGCTGGCCAATGAATTCGTCGAGGTTTTGGGGGCGCATGCGAACAGCCAGCGGCGCGACGCGCTGCAGGTTCTTCTGGCGGGATGCGGAGAAGAGGTCCATGGATTGAGTATTCTATCGTGAAAAATATAATATTGTCGTGTCGGAGATCATTACAATTCCGCGCATCCACCTCGATACGAACCACATTATTTACATACTTCAATGCCGCCAAGGGAAATATTGCCAAGTTGCTTCTCGTATTCCGGCTTATATGGCCATATCCCGCGCCATACTTCATGGTGAAGTGAAATTGCTGTTTTCCCCGGCCTCGTGCCTCGAATGGGTGGAGGGCACTCATGATTCGCGACGGATAGAGGATATATCTTCATTCTTCGAAACTTCGGTTCTCCTTGAAGAATGCGACGCAAACCTCACATTCCTGTCAGAGCTTTTGGAGGAGACTCGCCGGCATTTTCCATGCCTTGCACTGAAGAGCGTATCGCCAATCAGGGCCATAGCGTCAGTGCCTCGCGAGGTAATCGAACTGGCAGAGTACCACCCTGAATTCAAACGGCTTCGAGGCCTACCGCCGGTTGAAAGCCCAGGAATAAAAATCGGAGTGCGCCAATGGCTACAAGGATCGGCAGGTTTTGCAAGCCGAAATGCGGACGCAATGAATGAGCGTGTCCAAGGTTGGAAGTTCGCAATGCAATCCACGCGGGACAGTTTCCGCCAGAACAACGCGAAATTCATTCCACGCGAGGCAAAAGTGGAATGGGCGTTTCGCCAACAACTGAGCGAAGTCCTAAAATCTGTGAACCCGGACATAGATCAGAATCGCCTTGCGGAACTCTTGGACGTTGATCGCCTACCCGCATGTTCGCTGTACGTTAATTCAATATGGAGGTATGCGAAGGCAATCAAGGATTACGGTCCTGACGAAAATGACAGCGATGATTGGTCACAGGTTCCGGGCATTGCATACGCGGACTTCTCTCTCATCGAAAAGAGCCTGCGCCATCATCTAATTTTGGGCGATCCTGAAGCGAAATCGAGGATATTCAATGATCCCATTGAGTTTGCACGGGCACTGTCTCTTCCAATGGAATGACCTGTGACACGAGGACACGAAGCGACGCAAGAAAATCAGAGAAGATTTACCACCAATCGATACGAATTCACACGAATCAGAAAGGAGCAAGCCTAACTCCACTCTGACCCCTATCCCAATCGAAGAACGCTTTCGCCCAAGGAGCAAAAAGACCGACTAGGAACCTAATCGCGCGACAAATTCTGCTCAACATTCGTAAGCCAAAGCAAGCCGCTGTGAATTCTCAATTTGCGCGTAATCTCCACCAACGACTTGTGGACTTCTTCCAAGCCTGGTTGATCCAGCAGATCGGTTGCCTGCACATTCCATTGAAGCGTGCCGTCAGAACCAACGTCCTCCCAGGCGTCGAAGAGAATGAAGATGTCGCTTGATCCCGTCATCGACATCCCGTGCAAGTGGAAGGTCGCCATTCGGTAGTCTGATTCCGGCGCAGTTCCGCGCTGGACAGCCGTGCGGAATGCATCAAGCGCGAACCATTCCGGGGCGTTGATGCGTAGAATCTGCCGATCTTCTTGCGTTATTTCCATAGAGCCTCCCTCTGCGGCATCATATATTGCAAGCCGAAATGATACACGATAAATCCCATTAATTGAGCATAGCCGTGGTTTTTGGACTACGAAGGAACCCCCACCCCAACCCTCCCCCGGAAATACCGGGGGAGGGAGTAAGAAAAAGGCTCGCTGCAAAAATTTCTGGCACGCCGATTCAGAATGGCGACGTAATTTCGCATTTTCCGCGAGAATGCCGAAGATAAGGCTATGCAGAGCCGGGCCGGGCTTTTCTCTTGGCGAACGATCCCGTTCGCATTCGCCGCGGCGATCATCATCGCCGCCCCGCTATCCCTGCTGGCCTTCCCCCACGCCATTTTCCACCGTGACTGGGAAAACAATCTCTGGATGATTGAATATGCACGGGTGTATTTCCTCACGCACGGCGGCTTTCCCGCCACCTATGACGTGGTGCAGCATGTCGGCATCACCCAGCCGATTTTCTACGGGCCGTTGCTGTATCCCTGTCTGGCGGTTTTGAGCTTGCCCTGGAGCGCGAGCATCGGCGTGCGCATCGCGTGTTCAATCGTCTGCACATTGCAATTCATATTGGTCTTCAAACTCGGACGGGCCGTTGGGGCGAGCCGAATCAAATCCATCGCGGCGGCGGCCCTGGTCTCGTGGACGATCTATCCTCTGACCAATCTTTACAACCGCGGAGCGCTGGCGGAATTTCTGGCCACAACGCTTTTGCTTTGCGGCATCATCGCGGCGGGAGTGGCGCTGCTGGAGGCGAATCGACGGCTGCGAGCGGGATGGGCGCTGCTGGGGACAATCTGCGGCGCGATGGCGGTCGCATCGCATGGGCCGACCGCGATTATTGGCGGGTTTTCGGGAGTTATTTTTACGCTGGCCGCCTTGTTTGATTTTCGGCATTTCGATGGAGGGGGAACCCCCACCCCAACCCTCCCCCGGAGTACAGGGAGAGGGAGTAAAACACGGCATCGCGTCGCCGCTGTTCTGGGATTGATACTCATCGCGGCAGTGATCGCTTCGCCGTGGGCTTATGTCGCGGCTCGGTTTTCGCGCAACCTGGCGATCTCAATTCCGGGGCAGGTTTATTATCCGATGGCGGGGAAATGGACGCGCTTCGGAACGCTCGACGACTGGCGGACACGTCTGAATCCCCTGCCGATTGAGTCGAGCCATGCGCCCGACCCGCGCACGACCATCGCGCCGACCACCGACACGCCGAACGTTGATACGCAATGGAATGCGCCGCTGGCTCTTTTGGCGGCGTGGAATCTGCTGCTGCTCTTCTGCTCAGACAAACGACGAATTTTTTCGGCGCTGATCTGCACTTCGCTGGCACTCGCCACGGCATGGCTGGCTTTGTCGATTTCGCCTGCGTTGCAAAACCTGCTGCCGATTGGAATTGGAGCGGCTATTCAATTCCCGTATCGGCTGGTGAGCCATGTGAATCTGGCCATGCTGGTGTTGCTGATGGCGACCTGGTTGGCGCAGCGCGGGCTGGAATTGCCAGGAAAATGGATCGTCGCCGATCGCGCGATCCTGACGCTGGCGATTGGACTTTCCGCGACCGCGCTGGCGATGAAACTCAGCCACGCGGCGGCGACCATGAACCCGCAAAGCTCGGCCGCGACGGACCTGACGCAATTGCCGCCGAAGTTTATTGCCCAACTTGATTACTCGCTGGTGGTGCCCGGGCGCGCGGTTCCGCCGGAACAGGCGTCAGATAAAATTCTGCTGGATGTCCCCATCGGCCGCGGGCCGCAAACGGAAGTGCAAAGCGTGCATGGCGGGATTGCCGGCGACCATTGGGTCGTCACCAGTATCATGAATTTCCCGTGGAACCGGCTGGTCGTGGATGGAAACGAAATTCCGTTCTCGGAGGTCTACAATCTTTACTATCACGAAACCGTTCACATGAATTCCGGGGACCATAGCATCGGCTATGAATTCGTCCCCGACCCCGCGTGGCTGATGCTCCGCCGCGCGTCGTGGATCACGCTTGACCTCGCTTTGGCCGCGATGGTCCTGTGCTTTGCCCTCGGCTCGAAAAAATCACAGCGGCCACAAATAAATTCAAATCCGATTTAGCCACAGATAAAATTCAGACGTGAATACAGACAAAGGCAAGAATTTATTGCCACAGATAAACACAGATAAACACAGATAAGATGCAGTCACGGAAATCTGAATTTTCAAATTCCCATCTTTGTGAATCTGTGTTCATCTGTGGCTAAAACTCCGCTCTGTGACCTCTGTGGCTGACGAATCCGGGTTAGTAAGCCTGGGCGAAAAGCACTTCCACGTCCGTCTCGGTGCCCGTGAAGATGCACGGGCCGCGCTTGCCGGATGGCTCAAGCAGAATGCAGCGCACGGTGGCCTTGGTCTGGTCCTTGATGGTCTTCTCGATCGCCCGATCGGGATTGAAGAAGCAGCGAATAAACCCGCCGTGTTCCGTGAGAAGCGATTTCAGTTCGTCATAGCTGGCGGCCGTTCGCGTATTGGCGTCGCGGAAATCAGTGGCGCGTTTGAGCATGGCCTTATGACTTTCGGCCATTTTGTCGCGCAGCCACTGCGCCGTGACGTCGGCGACTGGAACAATTGCCTTGTCGCGACTCAGGCGGTTTTTGAGGACGAATGATCCGCCCTCCACGTCGCGCGGGCCGGCTTCCATGCGGAAGGGCACGCCGCGCTGCTCCCAATGGTATTGCTTGTCGCCGGGCCGGGCGTCGCGCCAATCGACGACGATCTTCTGACCGGTGGTCTTGTCAAAAAAGTAGCTGGAGATACCGTCGGCCGAGAGTCTCTTGGCCGACGCCGCGACTTCCTGCTCGCCGACGAGTTGAACCAATAGCTTGTTGAGGAATTCGGCGACCTGCGCTTTTTCGACGTCGGTTTTGAAGATGGGAACGATGGCCGCCACCACCGGCGCCGCGTAGGGCGGAATGATCAGCCCTTCGTCGTCGCTGTGAGCCATGATCATCGCGCCGATGAGCCGCGTGCTGACGCCCCAGCTTGTGGTGTAGGCAAAATGTTCCTGCTGGTCGCGGCCGAGGAACTTGATCTCAAACGCCTTTGCAAAATTCTGGCCGAGCAGGTGGCTGGTGCCGCATTGCAGAGCCTTGCCGTCCTGCATGAGGGCTTCGATGGTATACGTCGTCACGGCGCCAGGGAATTTCTCGGCGTCGGTTTTGCAGCCCTTGATGACCGGCAGCGCGAGGAAATGTTCCGCGAAGTCGGCATACACATCCAACATGCGAAGTGTTTCCGATTGCGCTTCGTCGAGCGTTTCGTGGGCGGTGTGGCCTTCCTGCCAGAGGAATTCGGCCGTGCGCAGGAACAGGCGCGTGCGCAATTCCCAGCGCATGACGTTGCACCACTGATTAATCAGCACCGGCAGGTCGCGGTAACTCTGAATCCACTGCGCGTACATGTGGCCGATGACGGTCTCACTGGTGGGCCGGATGATAAGCGGCTCTTCGAGCTTGCCGCCGGGGACGAGGCCCTTTTCGCCTTTTTCCAATTTTGAGTGGGTGACGACGGCACACTCCATCGCGAAGCCTTCAACGTGCTCAGCCTCCTTGGTCAGGAAACTCTGGGGAATCAGCAGCGGGAAGTAGGCGTTGACGTGGCCCGTTTCCTTGAAGCGGTGATCCAGATCGCGCTGGATGGCTTCCCAGATGGCGTACCCCTCCGGCCGGATGACCATGCAGCCTTTGACGGGGCTGTAATCCGCGAGCTGCGCGGCTTTGATCACGTCGAGGTACCACTGGTTGTAATCGTCTTTGCGGGTTTTGATGTTTTTAGCCATTTCGGTTCCTGAATTCGTCTCGTGAAATAAGGTCCGGAACCTTACCATAAGAATCAATCAACCGGGAGGACGAGTGAATACAATTTGGATGGCGTGTACAGGGCAATCGCTTATGACCGCAAATTCACCTTCTTATCCCCCCTCCCTGTACTCAGGGAGAGGGCAGGGCAATCGCCTTTGTGCGAAAATTCACCTTCTTATCCCCTCTCCCTGTACTCAGGGGGAGGGTTAGGGTGGGGGTCGAGTGCCAAAGAATTCCCAAAAGCGATTGCCCTCAGCGGGAGGGTTAGGGTGGGGGTTGAGCACCATGTGTCGCCCATAAGCGATTGCCCTGATGGCGTGTACATGATCCCGGCGGAATGACGTGAAGCGCGGGCCGGCCCGGGTAAAAACGGAGGGCTGTGTCAACGTAGCCAGCGCGAACCGATTCCACGTTCTTGGTTTGCGATATCGATGCTGCTCCTCTTATTTCGGGAGCCTTCCGATGCCAATCACAATTATAGAGCACGCCGATTAACCCCAATACCGTTCAACGGCCATTCCAAAAAATCGCGCCTCCGGCCATGATGGTTTTGTCATAAATCACTTTTGGCACGGAGGCTACGATGTTTCGAATC
>Ga0208589_1000100_pt1 | contig 39983 bp, 34 predicted proteins | sample NGESurshal092012_2_FD_184486 | JGI IMG/M metagenome (GOLD analysis project Ga0208589, IMG submission 184486) | Arctic peat soil microbial communities from Barrow, Alaska - NGEE Surface sample F53-2 shallow-092012 (SPAdes) | ecosystem: Environmental > Terrestrial > Soil > Wetlands > Peat ...
GCGGTCCCCGCTCGGTCCCCACCCGGTCATCGGCGTGGCCGCGACCCTGGCCCGGTCGAACAGCAGCCGGGAAAGCTCACCAGGGCTCAGGCCGAGGGGCTGGGTGTCGACCAGCAGCGACCAGCCGCCCTGCGGCGCGATGGCCGGATAGCGGGCGAGCTGGCGCAGGACTTCCTCGCCGCGCTGCTGCCACTGCGCGGTGGCCGCCGCTACGTCGGCATCGGAGTCCGCGGCGTCCAGGGCGGCGGCTACCGCGCGCTGCGCCAGCCCGACCTGGCAGACGACGTTGGTCAGGCCGACGAGCCGGATGTCGGCGACGATGGTGGCCGGCCCGGTGACCCAGCCCACCCGCCAGCCGATCATCCGCAGTTCCTTGGACGCCGAGCCGACGGTAATGGTGCAGGCGGCCAGCCCGTCATGGGCGGCGGGATGACAGGGGCGCTGGCCGTCGAAGCGGATGCGCTCCATGGCGGCGTCGTAGATCAGCCAGGCGTCGTGCCGCTCGCATGCGGTCGCGAGCGCGGACCAGTGCCGGTCATCCAGGACCAGGCCGGTCGGCATGGCCGGTCCCATCATCAGGACGGCCGCGGTGCGCGGCCCGACGGCGGCCGCGAGCTGCTCGGCGTCGACGGTCCAGCCGTTCGTCCCGGCCCGGGCCGGGACGAAGCGCGGCACGCCGCCGGCCAGCCGGACCCGGTTGACCAGGCCGGCGTAGATCGGGTCGCACAGCACCACCTCCTGCCCGGGCTCGACCGTCGCAAGCAGCGTGTTGAGGATGCCGTTGAGGCCGCCCGCCACGCTGACGCACTCGGTGCCGGGGTCGTAGTGGCGGCCAGCGATCCGCCCGACGTGCGCCGCCGCTGCGGCCAGCAGGGCGCGGTGTCCCTGGAACGGCAGGTAGCTATTGGCCGTGTCATCGTCAATGGCCGCGCGGGTGGCGGCCAGGGCGACCGACGGCGGCCGGAGGTCGGTGTCGAGGTTCTCGAGCCGGAGGAGCTCCGGGTCGCCGGCCGCGTCAGCCGCGTCGCCGATGACGTCCACCCCGATGCCGGGAATGTCCCGCAGCCTGCTCACCGTCATGTTCGCTCCCGCGTCCTCGCCCGGTCCCGCGCTGTCTGGTCCTACTCTCCCCGGTCCTACCGGGAGACCGGGACCACGCGCCACGCGGTCTCGGTGACGATGACGTGATCCAGGAAGCACAGGCCGGTGACGGCCGCGGCCTCGGCCGCCGACTGGGTGGCGGCCAGGTCCTCCGCGCTCGGCTCGGGGTCCCCGGACGGGTGGTTGTGCGCCAGCGCGAAGCTCCGGCCGTCCCGGCGGAGCACGGCGACGATGATCTCCCGCAGCGGGAACAGCGTCTGGTCGGTCCCGCCGTCGGAGATCCGGTCGGTCCCGATGACGCGTAAGGCCGCGTCGCAGGAGATGACGATCAGCCGCTCCCGGTCCCGGTCCCGCAGCATCGGCTCGGCCATGGCCGCGATGTCCGTGGTGGCGCGCAGCCGCCGCGGGCGGCCCGCGGCGGCGCTGCCGCGCCGTGCCAGCTCGAAGCCGGCCACCAGGCTGGAGGCCTTGGCCGTGCCGATGCCCGGCATGGCCGACAGCTCGGCAGCCGTGGCCCGGCCGATGGCGGCGACCGAGCCGAACCGGCCCAGCAGCGCCTCGGCCAGCTCGTGAGCGCCCTTGCCGCGGACGCCCGTGCTCAGCAGCAGGGCCAGCAGCTCCCGGTCGCCCAGGGCCTCGGCACCCTGCTGGGCGAGGCGCTCGCGCGGCCGGTCGCTGGCCGGAACCTGGGACATCAGCATGACCGGAGCGTAACCGGGGGTCCGACAGCCGGGCTACAGCAGCACCTCGTGCACCGGCTCGATCCCGGCCAGCGGATGCAGCGTGATCTCACCGATCCGGCCGGCGGCCGACACGTCCGCCGCGGCGGCCGCCAGGGCGTCCACCTGCTCCCGCGGGGCGGTCAGGATCAGCCGGGCCACGGACACTTTCATCGGCATCCTGGCCTGCGACTTCGCCCGCCGGACCGCCGCGATGGCCGCCGCGGCGGCATCCAGCACCGCCGTCCCCGAGTCACCGTCGGCACCGGCCAGCAGGCCGGCCGGGTCCGGCCAGGGGGACCGGTGCACCGAGCCAGGCTGCCACCAGGACCACACCTCCTCGGTGACGAACGGGAGAAACGGCGCGAGCAGCCGCAGCAGCACCGACAGCGCCGCGCGCAGCGTCGTCACCGCCGACGCGGCCGGCCCGGGCCCGTGCTCGCCGTAGGCCCGGGGCTTGACCAGCTCCAGGTAGTCGTCGCAGAAGAACCAGAAGAACCGCTCGACCTGCTCCAGCGCCACCGCGTGGTCGTAGGACTCGAAGGCGGCCGTGCACTGGCGGGTGACCGCCGCGAGCCTGCGCAGCAGCGCCCGGTCGATCGGCTCGCTGACCGGCGGGTCCATCGCTGGCGCGCTGATGCCGAACACGAACCTGCTCGCGTTCAGGATCTTGACGGCCAGCCTGCGGCCGATCTTGAGCTGGGCCGGGTCATAGACCGTGTCCACCCCGAGCCGGGCGCTGGCCGCCCAGTACCGGACCGCGTCCGTCCCGTACTCGGCCAGCATGTCGGCCGGCGTCATGACGTTCCCCGCCGACTTGGACATCTTCTTCCGGTCCGGGTCCACGATCCAGCCGGAGATGGCCGCGTTCCGCCAGGGCAGCACGCCCTCCTGCTGCTGCGAGCGCAGCAGCGTGTAGAACAGCCAGGTCCGGATGATCTCGTGGGCCTGCGGCCGCAGGTCCATCGGGAACACCTGGCCGAAGATGTCCTCGCTCGTGCTCCAGCCCGCGGCGATCTGCGGCGTCAGCGACGAGGTGGCCCAGGTGTCCAGCACGTCCGGGTCGGCCGTGAACCCGCCGGGCACGTCCCGCTGGTCCGGCCGGTAGCCGTCGGGCGTGTCGGCGGCCGGGTCCACCGGCAGGTCCGCGTCGGCCGGGAGGATCGGGCGGCCGCGGTCGGGCAGGCCGTCACTGCCCAGCGGGTACCAGACCGGGATCGGCACGCCGAAATAGCGCTGGCGGCTGACGAGCCAGTCCCCGGCCAGGCCGTCCACCCAGTTCTCGAACCTGGACCGCATGTGCGCCGGGTGCCAGGCCAGCTCGCCGCCCCGGGCCCGCAGCACCGCCCGGAGCCGCTCATCCCGGCCCCCGTTGCGCAGGTACCACTGACGGGTGCTGACGATCTCCAGCGGCGCCTCGCCCTTCTCGTAGAATTTTACGGCGTGCCGGATCGGCTCGGGCTCGCCGCGCAGCGCCCCCGTCTCCCGCAGCAGGTCGATGACCTGGCGCCGGGCGGCCCGGGCCGGCTGCCCGGCGATCTGGGCGTAGGCGGCCAGCCCCGCTCCGGCGATGCCCGGCGGCGGCGAGGTCAGCAGCCGGCCGTCCCGGCCGACCACCGGGCGCGTCTCCAGCCGCAGGTCGCGCCACCAGATCACGTCCGTGGTGTCGCCGAAGGTGCAGACCATGGCGATCCCGGTGCCCTTGGCCGGGTCCGCCAGGCGGTGGGCCAGGATCGGCACGGGCACGCCGAACAGCGGCGTCGTGGCGGTCGTCCCGAACAGGCGGGCATAGCGCTCGTCGTCCGGGTGCGCCACGAGCGCCACGCAGGCCGGCAGCAGCTCGGGCCGGGTGGTGGCCACCACGACCTCGTCGCCGTCGCCGTCGCTGAACGCCAGCCGGGCGAAGCTGCCGCCGATCTCCCGGTCTTCCAGCTCGGCCTGCGCCACCGCCGTCCCGAAGGTCACGTCCCACAGGCCCGGCCCCTCGGCCTGGTAGGCGTCGCCCCTGACCAGGTCGCGGAGGAAGACTCGCTGGGAGATAGCCTGCGCGCGGTCGTCGATGGTCCGGTAGCTCAGGTCCCAGTCCACCGACAGGCCTAGGCGCTGCCACGCGCCGGCGTAGGCGTCCTCATCCAGGGCCGTCAGCTTCCGGCACAGCTCGACGAAGTTGCGCCGGGAAACCGGCACCTGCTCAGGCGGCGAGACCGGCCGCCCGCCGGGCCGCGCGGGCGGGTCCAGGCCGGGCTGGTAGGGGAGCGAGGGATCACATTTGACCCCGTAGTAGTTCTGCACGCGCCGCTCGGTGGGCAGCCCGTTATCGTCCCACCCGACCGGGTAGAACACCTCTTTGCCGCGCATTCGCTGGTAACGCGCGATGGTGTCGGTCTGGGTGTAGGAGAAGACGTGCCCGATGTGGAGGGATCCGCTGGCCGTCAGCGGGGGAGTGTCGATGGCATAGACATCATCGCGGCGGGCGGAACGGTCAAACCTGTACTACCCGCTCCTTAGCCCAGCGCCGCGTCCACTTGTCCTCGATGCCCGCCAGCGTCGGCTTGTCCGGCACGGCAGCGCCCGCCAGAGGGCTGGCCGCCAAGGGACTGCTGGTATCGGTGTTCATGGCACCTATCGTAGCCGGGCCGGCCAGGCGCTTGCCGCGTCATTTTGGCCGCCGACGGCCGCCCGGCCGGTTGCGGAGGATTAGGCGAGCCAGCTTAATAGGATTAACTCGCCGGAATCCGCTGACACCAGCACATTCTCAAATGCTTTTCCAAGCGTGTCAGAATGATCGTCGCGATCGCAGGCTCTATTCTCGGGTAAGAACGGCAGGGAGGCGCGCGAGGCTGCCGCCGGGGATCAGGAGGGGACGCGCTTGCTGCAGAAAATTTTCTGGACGCTCGTGACGATTTTGGTACTCGTCTGGGTTGTTGCCAACCCGACCAGTGCGGGCGATTCTGTCCACCACTGGGTTAACGGCGTCATTACATTCTTCAGTCACCTCTCTGCCTGATCAGCCAGGGTTGGCGGCAAGCTAGTGCTTCCTCCAGGAAACCGGCGAGGTCGAGGTGCTGACGCACGTCATCCAGGGTCTTGCACTCGGCGACGAAGTAGCCGTCGCAGGTCACCCGCAGCCACTCACCGTCCCGGTGGTCACTCGTCAGGCTCAGCCGGATGAGGTTTATGGTCCACCGGCCGTCCGGTGAGGGCGGTCAGGCGCTCCGCCAGGACGCTACCGCCCCATTTCTCCCTGTCCATCACGAGCAACTTAATTAATGGTAGTTCCGGCACAAACGCGACCTGAAGATCAGTAATGCCCTGGCACCGGATGTGCTGGTCCCGCTGGCGACGGCGCCACCAGTACCGTGCCCGAGCATGCCACTACCAGCGGCAATCCATGCGGTTACGAAGATCACGATCTACGGCTTTGTACTAGAACTGGACGCGACCTGCGGCAAGGTGCTTAACCATCGTGTCGGAGCCGGCGTCACTGGAGTCCACGATCTGATAGCCCTCGGAGGCGTACAGCTTCTGTGCGAAGTTCTTCCGCTCGACGCTGAGGCTGATCTGCCGGATGCCCGCCGAGCGGGCCTGCTCGGCGATGGCCCGCAGCAGCGCCCGTCCTGCGCCCCGGCCGCGCCAGTGCACGGCCACGCCGATAGCCAGTTCCGGTACGTCGGAGGCAACGAATCCGTATCCCGGATCGGCAGCCGGAAGGAAGCGAAGCCATGCCGCGGCAATCCGCTCGCCGTTCGCCTCGGCGATCACGCCCAGATCGGTGTCACGCGGCCAGCCGGCAATGTAATGCGCTGTCTCGGGCGTCGAGAGCACACGGTTCCGGCTCTTCTTCTTCTTCCATTCAGGTGACCAGTTCACCGCCTCCACGAGCATGTCGGCCATGAACGTGCCGTCTTCGGATGTCGCCCGTCGGATGATCCAGGGGCTGTCAGCCACGGCCGCGAGGCTACCGCATCCAGGGCTCCAGCCTGGGAACACGGTCGGGCCGCGGGCCGCGTCACCCGGCATCGATGCGCACCGCCGCCGTTCCGGTAAGTCCCACACGATGAAGGTAACGATCGACGGCTGGATCGCTAGCGGGATAACGGGCTGTCATCGCGCCGAGGACGCTGAGCGCATCACGAAGCGCCGCGACATCATGGCTGCGGATGTCATCGGCTCCGTTGGCGGCCTTAGCTCATCGGGGAGGTTAGCTCGTAGTCTGAGCCGCCACGACAGCGCAGCCGCAGCGGCGGGATCAGGCCTCCGTCCATGCTCCCGAGGCTGACGGTGACCGGGTGCCCTTGTCTGGCCTCGTCCACGTACCGGGTGATGTCACGCTCACGTATCCCGAGCTTGGCCAGGTGCCGGCGCACGGGCGCGTCGTCCGTCGCCAGGACCACCAGCTCATCCATGGCAACCAGATACAGCGGCTTGCGCTGCTCAGATCCCTGACGCAGCTCGGCGCTAGGCTCAACTCGTCAACGGAGAGGAACTACATGCAGACACGGATACTAGGAACTACTGGGGTCAAGGTCAGTCCGCTGTGCCTGGGCGCGATGATGTTCGGCGCCTGGGGTAACCCCGACCACGACGAGTCCGTCCGCATCATCCACCGGGCGCTGGACGCCGGGATCAACTTCATCGACACCGCCGACGTCTACTCCGGCGGGGAGTCCGAGGAGATTGTCGGCAAGGCACTGGCCGCCGGCCGGCGCGACGACATCGTGCTCGCCACCAAGGCGCACGCGAGCATGGGCGATGACCCCAACCAGCAGGGCAACTCCCGGCGCTGGCTCATCCGTGAATGCGAGAGCAGCCTGCGCCGGCTCGGCACCGACTACATCGACCTCTACCAGATTCACCGGCCTGACCCGTCGACCGACATCGACGAGACGCTGGGCGCCCTGAGTGACCTGATCCGGGCCGGGAAGATCTGCTACGCGGGCAGCTCGACCTTCCCGGCCTCGCAGATCGTCGAGGCTCAGTGGACCGCCCAGCGCCGCGACCGGGAGCGGTTCGTGTGCGAGCAGCCGCCCTACTCCATCCTGGTCCGGGGCGTCGAGGCCGAGATCCTGCCGACGTGCCAGCAGTACGGGATGGGTGTCATCCCGTGGAGCCCGCTGGCCGGCGGCTGGCTGTCCGGCCGGTACCGCAAGGATGCCGAGCTCCCGGTGAGTAACCGGGCGCAGCGGCTGCCGCAGCGCTATGACCTGTCGCTGCCCGGAAACCAGGCCAAGCTGGAGGCGGCCGACCGGCTGGCGCGGCTGGCCGAGGAAGCCGGCCTGTCGCTGGTGCAGCTCGCGATCGCCTTCGTGCTGAATCACCCGGCCGTCACCGCGCCGATCATCGGGCCGCGGACGATGGAGCAGCTGGAGAGCCAGCTCGCCGCCGCCGACGTGAAGCTCAGCAGCGACGTGCTGGACCGGATCGACGAGATCGTGCCGCCGGGCACGAACCTCAGCCCCGGCGACCGCGGCTACGACCCGCCCGCCCTCGCCGACCCCGCCCTCCGCCGCCGCGGCTGACCGGCGGCGCGGCTAACCGACGGCGCGGCTAAACCGGAGGATCCTGCCCTCGCCGGACCGTCCCGGATACGGTGGCACCATGGCCAGCGCCCCGGACTCCAGCGCAGCGGACCTCGAGCGGGAGAAGGAGGTCGCCGCGGCCGCGGCGGCCGCGCTCGTCGAGGACGGCATGACCGTGGGCCTGGGCACCGGGAGCACGGTGGCTCACCTGCTGCCGGCGCTGGCCAGGCGGGGGCTGTCGGTGCGCTGCGTGGCCACCTCACCCCGGACGCAGGAGGCGGCCCGCGCGCTGGGCCTGCACGTCGAGCCGTTCGGCGACATCGAGCGGTTCGACATGACGATCGACGGAGCCGACCAGGTCGCCCCCGACGGCTGGCTGGTCAAGGGCGGCGGCGGCGCGCACACCCGGGAGAAGGTGGTGGCGGCAGCGGCCGACCGTTTCGTGGTGATCGCCGACTCCAGCAAGCCCGTGCCCCGGCTCCATCCGCCCGTGCCAGTGGAGCTGCTCGCGTTCGGGCTGGCGGCGACCATGCACCGGCTTGGGTCGGTGCCGCGGCGCCGGGACGTTCCGCGGAGCCCCGACGGCGGGATCATCGCCGACTACGAGGGGCCCTTCGAGGACCCCGCGGTCCTGGCCGCCTGGCTGGCGGGCACGCCGGGGGTCATCGGGCATGGCCTGTTCCCGCCCGAGATGGTGTCGACCGTGCTGGTGGGCCGGGGCCAGGATGTCGAGCGCATCGACATTCCCCGCTGGCCCGCCATGTCCGCCTGAGCCCGGCCGCATGAGCCAGCCGGGACACCTCAGCGGACCCCGGCCGTGGCTGGCCCGGCGGCTGTTCCCGCTGCTGGCCACCATCGGCCTGGTGCTCGTCGGGATGGCGGATACGGTCTGGTGGGGACCTGGCCTGGTCGGCAAGTCAGCCTGGTCCCTGCCCGACGACCTGTGGGGGACGATGGTCGCGGCGCAGCGGCTCTGGCACCTGCACCTCGGCGGCCTGTATACGCGCCCGACCCGGCTGGTCGGCTTTCCCGGCGCGGCCATGATCCTCGTCCCGGTCGTCGCCATCCTGGACGCGGCGGGACTTTCGCTCCAGATTCAGGGCCCGCACAACCCGCATCCGGGTGCCTGGCTGCTGGCCGGGCCCTACGAGACCGCTATCTCCGCCGTGGCGCTGTTCGCCGCCGATGCCCTGGCCGAGCAGCTGGGCGTGTCCCGGCCCAGGCGGGCGCTGCTGGCCGCCGCGGGGGCCGTGGCCCTGTGGGGCGTCTCGGTGCGCTGGGGTCACCCCGAGGACGCCGTCGCGGTGGGCCTGCTGCTGTACGGCATCCTGGCGCTGTCGCGGGGCCGGCAGGCCCGGTCCGCGTGGCTGATCGGCGCGGCGGCCGCCGTGCAGCCGCTCGTGCTGCTGGCGCTGCCCGTCATCGTGATGGCGATCCGGCCGGGGCGCCTGCCCGGCTTCCTGACCAGGGCCGCTGTCCCCGGGGTGCTGCTGCTGGGCGCCGCCGCCGCAGCGAACTGGAGCGCCACCGTCAGCGCCGTGACCCGCCAGCCCAACTGGCCCGCCATCGACCATCCCACTCCCTGGTTGTTCCTGGCTCCCCGGCTGGCCCATGGCGCGGTGGCCTCCGGGCCGGCCCGGGTGCTGGCCATCCTGGTGGCCTGCGGCTGCGCCGTCGCCGCCGGGCGCGGCTGGCGGGCGGCCAGGGACTGTGCGCCGTGGGGCGCGGGAACCCTCCAGGAGCTGCTGTGGTGGGTGGCGGTGACGCTGGCGCTCCGCTCGGTGTTCGAGCCCGTGATGGTGGCCTACTATCTGTGGCCCGTGCTGGCCGTCGCCCTGATAACGGCAGCCAGGAGCTGGTCCCGCCTCATCGCGACGGCCCTCGTCGCGGCGACGCTCACCTTCGCCTCCCAGCTCACCTGGCGGGGCCCCTGGACCTGGTGGACTCCGATGATCGCGGGCCTGGGCATCACCCTGTACCTGGCCCGGCCCGGCCGCCGGGCAGATACGGAACCCGGTCCGGATGATCATGAACCTGGACGGCTCATGCTGCGAATACCCCCTGTCAGCAAGCTGTCGAGAGAGACGAGACGTCCATGCGGAGCCCGCGATGAGCCCGAAGCTGACGCCGCGCTGGCCGGGATTCCTGGCCGCGGGCGTGGTAACGGCCATGATCACGCTGGCTGGCTGCGCAAGCGCCGCCCCCGCGGCGCCTAGCTCCAGCCCGTCAGCCAGCGCGACGCCAGCCAGCTCGGCGCCAGCCAGCTCGGGCGGATCCGGGGCGGCCGGCGCCAGCCAGTTGGTCACGATCACGGGCAACAGCTCGCTGCGGTTCGCGCCGATGACCGTGCATGTCCGGACGGGGACGGTCAAGATCACCCTCAAGGACATGGGCTCGTACCCGCACAACATCGTCATCCCCGGCCTTGGCGTGACCTCGGCCACGGTGACCGGCGCCCCCGGCTCGGGCAGCGTCTCCTTCACCGTGACGTTCAAGCATCCCGGCCACTACGCGTTCCATTGCCAGTACCACCAGAGTGCCGGCATGGTCGGTGCCTTCGTGGTCTCGTGATCAGGCTCGCGACCGGGCCGGCCAATCCGGCGGGCACCGAGCGGCGAATACCTAGGGTGATGACGCGAATCGGGAGAGAATTCGCCGGGGATGGCGGCCAGGCGCCGGAGCCGGCCGACGCCGCGCTGATGGACCTGATCGCCGGGGGCGACCAGGAGGCTCTGGCCGCCCTGTACCGGCGGCACGGGTCGGCCTGCTACCGGCTCGCGCGGCAGATTACCGCGAGCGTCACGCTGGCGGAGGACGCCGTTCAGGAGGCATTTGTCGGCCTGTGGCGGGCGCCGGAATCGTATCTGCGCGGCCGCGGCACCGTGCGCAGCTGGCTGCTGGGCCTGACCCATCACAAGGCCGTCGACATGGTGCGCCGGGAGGCGGCCGAGCAGCGCCGCCAGGATGCCCAGAAGGTCCAGCAGACCGTCGACCCGCCGACCAGCGAGGATCCGGCCGCCGCCGCCTGGAACGAGATCCAGGCCGCGGAGATCCGGGCCGCGCTCCTGGAACTGCCCGAGCCACAGCGCCAGGCTTTGACGCTGGCCTACTTCGGGGGATATACCCAAAGTCAGATAGCGGAGCTCACCGGCGTGCCCCTGGGCACCGTCAAGACCCGGATGTTCGCCGCCATGCGACGGCTGCGGCTCCGGCTCGCCCCGCTCGCCGGCCTGCCAGGGGAGGGGGCACCGTGACCGACGCGACGCAGGAGCACGCTCACTTCGATGAGCTGGCCGCCGGTTACGCCCTGCACGCCCTGGACCCCGAGGACGAGCAGCAGTTCCTGGCCCACCTGGCGACCTGCCCGCGGTGCCGGGACGCGCTCAGTGACTTCACGGAAGTGGCGGCGGCGCTGGCCGACGACTGGTCGGCCGTCGAGCCGAGCCCGCTGCTCGGCCAGCGGATCATGGCCGCGATCGCGGAATCGCCCCCCGCCGGGGTGACCGACCTGTCGGCGCGGCGGGCCCAGCCTCGCGACCCGGCCGAGTCTCACCACCCGGACCAGGCCCGCAGCCAGCCGCGGCACCGGAGCCAGCACCAGCACCGCCGGCGGCTGGTCACCATCGCCAGCGCCGCGGCGGCCGCCGTGCTGGTGGCCGGCGGGGCGGTCTGGGGCGGCCTGGCAGCGACCGGCGGCCCGACCACGCCGGTGGCCGGCCACGCCGGCAGCTGCCTGACTCACCGGACGTGCCCGCAGGTCGTGCTGACCGACTCGCGCACCCACGCGACCGCCGGCCAGGTCATGATCGTCGGCCAGACAGTCTGGCTGGTCCCCTCCGGCCTGCCCGCGGACAACGAGGCGCGGTACGTCTACGTGCTCTGGCAGATCACCGGCGCGCACACCCCGCTGGCCGTCGGGTCGTTCGACGTCCGCGGCCACGCCGGCCGGCCCGTCCGGATCGGCTCGCTGGCCGTTCCCTACCACGGCACCTGGGCCTTCGCCGTCAGTCTCGAGCCCGGCCGGACCATCCCGGCGCACCCGTCGCCCCCGGTCGCGCTCGGCCAGGTCACCTCCTAGCCGAGGCCGCCGGCTGAACCGATCCGCCGCTGGCGGCGAACCTTTCGGACGGACTTCCCCGATCCGAAGGTGAGATCTCGATGCAGAACAAGACCCTTATCCGCGGCAGTGTCGGCCTGGCCGCGCTGGCCCTGGCCGCCACCGCCTGCGGCAGCAGCGGGAGCTCCGCAAGCAACAGCTCCTCGCACTCGGCCTCGCCGAGCAGCAGCATGCATGCGTCGATGACGCCATCGGCTGGCACCGCCGCGATGACCAACACCGCGGCCGCCCAGCTCTACGCCGGGCTAGACCAGCTCCTGGTCGAGCACGTCGACCTGACCGCCAACGTGGTGCAGACGGCGATCACCAAGGGCGCGACGTCCGCGCAGACCAAGGCGGCGCTGGCCGCCCTGGACCTGAACACCCAGGGACTCGGCAAGGCCATCGGCAGCGTCTACGGCACGGCGGCGCAGACCCAGTTCCTCAAGCTGTGGCGCGCGCACATCGGCTTCTTCGTGAACTACACCCTGGGCGTGGCCGGACACAGCCAGTCCCAGGTGGCGACCGCGAAGAAGGACCTGGCTGGCTACATCACGCAGTTCAGTACCTTCGTCGCCGGGGCGACCAAGCTTCCCGCCTCAGCGGTGGCGGCGGACCTGCAGGGCCACGTCTCGACGCTGGAGACCGCCATCAACGCGATCGTGGCCAAGAGCCCCGACGCGGGCCAGAAGATCGAGATGGCCGCCATGCACATGAGCGGCACGGCCGAGGTCCTGGCCAAGGGCATCGCCACCTCCAAGAGCATCTCCGGTAACGTGACGGGCGCCAGCTCAACGCTGCGGGCCGCCCTGACCGGCCTGCTCATCCAGCACGTCGCCGCGACCGCGTTCGTCGTGCAGACGGCAGTGGCCGCCGGCGGCAATCTGAGCAACCCCGAGGTCAAGGGCGCGATCTCCGCGCTGTCGGACAACACCAACCAGCTCGGTGATGCCATCGGCAGCGTCTACGGCCCGGCGGCGAAGACGCAGTTCCTCAAGCTGTGGAACGCCCATATCGGCTTCTTCGTCAACTACACCCTGGGCGTGGCCACCAAGAACACCGCGAAGACCAACGCGGCTAAGAAGGACCTGGCCGGCTACATCTCCCAGTTCGCCGCCTTCGTCGCCAGCGCGACCAAGCTTCCCGCTTCCGCGGTGGCAGCGGACCTGCAGGGGCACGTGACCACGCTGGAGACCGCGATCAACTCGATCGTGGCGGGCAGCCCGGCGGCCAGCGCCAACCTGCAGGTGGCCGAGGACCACATGGCCGGCACAGGCGCGGTCCTGGCCCAGGGCATCGCCTCGTCGATGCCATCGAAGTTCGCCTCGTAACAACCGCACGCCGGCATCGGGCCCGGCCAGAGCCAGCCAGGCTCTGGCCGGGCCCGCCTGGGTCCGGCTCCAGGGCTGCCTGCAGGGAATAACTGACTCGGGCCGGAAGTCCGTTTCATGTTAGAACTGGAACCGTGGGGCGTCGCTGGAGACCTGAACGCGCGGGGCAGATCAGATGGCACTGACGAGCCCCTTACTGGCGGTTGCGCTGGGCACGACGGTCACGGTCCTGCTGGCCGGGATCCTGCTCGGCTGGCGGCGGCTGGCGGGCCGCGGCGCGCGCCGGGTCGCGCTGCGGGCCATCGGCCTGTGCGCCCTGCAGGCTAGCGTGCTCGGCCTGGTGTTCGTCCTGGTCAACAACTCGCTGGTCTTCTACTCCTCCTGGTCTGACCTGGCGGGATCCGACACCGGCGGCGGGACGGTGCACGCCGCGGCGGGCGGCAGCGCCGGTCCGGCCGACTCACTGACCGTGCTGAGCCGGTCCGCCGTCACGGTGCCGGGCCTGCCGCGAGTCGGCGGCCGGCTGGACAGCGTCCGGATCCACGGCGCGCTGTCGGGACTGACCGTGTCCGGTCATCTCTTCCTGCCGCCCGGATATGGCGGCCGCGCCAGCCGCCGTCTGTTCCCGGTGATCGTCGTTATCAGTAACCGGGGTGCCGACCGCTCCGCGCCGTACGGGGCGCTCAGCCTGGCCGCCGCCGCGGCCGCGCAGATCGCCGCCGGCCGGCTGCCGCCGGCCATCCTGCTCTTCCTGCCCGCCGGGCTGAGCTCGTCCGACCAGGGCTGCCTGAATCAGCCGGGCGGCGTCCAGGCGCAGACGTTCTTCGCCCAGGACGTTCCGCGCGTGCTGCAGACCGCGGCGGCCGCCAGTTCCTCGGCCAGCCAGTGGGCGCTGCTCGGCGACCAGTCGGGAGGCTACTGCGCGCTGCAGCTCGCGCTGGACGACTCCGGGGTGTTCTCGGTCGCTGCCGCGCCGCCCGCCAGCTACGCCCGCCCGCCCGGGCCGGGCGCCGCGGGCAGCCCTCAGCTGAGCCAGCAAGACGACCTGCTGTGGCAGCTGCGGCACCTGCCGCCCCAGCCGCTCTCGGTGCTGGTCGCCGGCCCCGGGGCGGCCCCGGGCCTCGGTCCGGCCCGCGAGCTCGCGGCCCTGGCCCGGCCCCCGATGCACGTGGCGTCGGCCAGCCTGGCGCCTGGCCGCTGGCCGCTGACCCCGGTCCTGGACTGGATCGGCGCCGTGCTGCGGGCGCCCGCGCCACTCACCGCGGGGCCGAGGTAGGAAGGAGCGGCGATGGGACTGGACAGCGGCTTCTTCGAGGTCGTGATGATCGCCGCTGCCGCGGCCTCGCTGGCCGCCGTGGTGTGGCTCTGGCCCAAGGCGGCTGCCCGGGACCTCACCCACGCCGCGGCCCGCCTGGGCCTGATCGCGGGCAGCCAGCTGCTCGTGATCGCGGCGTTCCTGGTCTGCCTGAACGGCTACTTCGGCTTCTACGGCTCCTGGGTCCAGCTCCTGGGCGGCGCTAGCCCGCCGGCGGTGCCCGCCGCCGCGAACCGGCCGGGCGCGGCGGGCAGCGGCCCCGGCGGCCGGGCCCGCTCGCTGGTCATCAACATGACCGAGCCCGGACCGCTGCCCGGTGGTCAGGTGCTGCCCGCCGAGGCCCCCCAGTACGCCGCGCTCGGCCCTGGGCTGCGCCCGCGCGCGGTCGCCGCGCCGGGCCTGCCGCCGCCGCTCCCGCTGGGACCGCCGGGGCCGGACGTCGCCGGCCTGAGGCCGCGCGCCAGCACGAGCGCCGCCGTTGTCGGCCGCCTGCTGCTGGTATCGATGATCGGCCAGCGAACCGGGATCACCGCCCGCGGCGACTACGTCTACCTGCCGCCGCAGTACTTCCAGCGCGCCTACGCCCGAGCCCGGTTCCCAGTCGTGCTGGCGCTCACCGGGTATCCGGGTGCGTCCTGGAGCATCGTCAAGCGACTCGCGCTGCCCTCCGAGGCGGCGAGCCTGGTCGCGGCCGGGCGGCTGCCGCCGGCCGTCTACGTGATGATGAACGTGTCGGTGGCGATGCCGCGCGACACCGAGTGCACCAACATCCCGGCGGGCCCGCAGGTGGAATCGTTCTTCGCCCAGGACGTGCCGCGCGCGATCGAGCAGTCGTTCCGGGTCGAGCACCAGGGCGCGGCCTGGGGCCTGATCGGCTACTCGACGGGCGGGTACTGCGCGGCCAAGCTGGCCATGCTGAACCCCTACCAGTTCCGGTCCGCGGTGTCCCTGGCCGGCTACTACGCCGCGGTGCGAGACAGCACCACCGGCAACCTCTACGGCGGCAGCCTGGGCTACCGGCACGAGAACGACCTCGGCTGGAGGCTGGAGCACCTGCCTGCCCCGCCGGTGTCGCTGCTGGCCACCTCCAGCAGGGTGGGGGAGAAGACCTTCCCGGGCACCAGGGCGTTCCTGCGGCTGATCCAGCCGCCGATGCGGGGCTACTCGCTCATCCTGGCCCAGGGCGGTCACAACTTCGGCACCTGGCAGCGGGAGCTGCCGCAGGCGCTGACCTGGCTGGGCCGTCAGCTCCAGCCGGCGGTGCCCGACCAGCCGCAGCAGGTCCTGCAGCACAGCTAGCGAGACGGCCAGCGGCACGGGTCGCGGCACAGCCAGCGGCTAAGTCAAGCCGCGACTCATCACAGCTGAGTCACTTTTCGGAGTCAACCTGTTACTCTCTGTCCTCAGAATCGTGTACGCGGAGCTGCGGCACGTGACGAGGCGCAGCGGCTACCTGGCGGCGTTACCGCCGTAAAGGAGCCGAGCTAGCGGGGGGGAGCTCGTGACGATGTGGCTAGGCGACGGACAGGAACCGGGGGCCGGACTGGCGGCACAAGGCGCGGCCGCGCTCGGCTACGCCCCGGCGCAGGAACCCGACCTGACTGCCTACCGGGCGGCGGTGACCGACCTGGTCGCCTCGTTTGAACGCAGTGGCGCCGGCGCCAGTCCCCACATGGCGGTCCGGTTCCTGTCCGGCCGACTGGCGGTGCCCGATATCGCGCCGGTCCTGGTCCAGACCCCGCAGGGCGCGGCCGGGGCGCTGGAGCGGCTGCTGGCCGAGGTCCGCGGCTACCGGCCCAGCGCGCGCAGCTCGGCGGCGAGCCTGGCCTCCCTGACCCGGATCTCGCTGCTGGCCCAGATCGACGCGATGTGGTGGGGCCGGGAGAGCGCCTACCCGACCGACGACGCCGTGCTGGACGCCCCCGACCTGCTGGACCTGGACGCGCTCCGGCAGGGCGGCCTGCTGCGGTTCCAGTACCGGCACCAGGCCGGGTCGCTGGTCGGCCGCGCGGCCCGGTCGGTCGAGCGGCGGGCCATGCCCGGCCGCAAGCCGATGACGGCCGGCCTGTGGCTGGCCCGGGCCCGGCCGCAGGCGGTGGCCCTGCTCAACCAGATCGCCGGTCAGTTCGCCGAGCTGGCGCCGCGCGGCACGCCGCCGCTGTGGGTGACCAGCCTGGCTCGCAGCGTCGAGCACCAGCGGCGGCTGCGGGCCCTCGGCTATGCCGCGCTGCTGCCCAGCTCGCATTGCGTGGGCTGCGCGGCGGACGTCGAGATGGCCTGGTTCGGCCGGTTCGGCGCGCAGCAGGCCCTGCAGCGGGTCCTGCTGGAGCGCCAGGCGCAGGGCGACATCAACGTCATTGACGAGGGCCAGGTCTGGCACGTGTGCCTGCGGCCCGGCGTGACCTACGGATCGCGTCTGGTGCCGGTGTCCCGGGCGGGTGGCTGACTGATGTGCGGGATCGCGCTCATCCTGGGGCCCGGGGTGGGCAGCACCGGGGCTGGCAGCACCGGGGCTGGCAGCACCGGGGCTGAGAGCCCTGGGGCCGACGACGAGGTCTTCCGCCACATGCTCGGCGTGCTGGCCCCCCGCGGCGAGTCCCTGGAGGTGGCCCGCCAGCCCGGCCTCCTGGCGGGCACCCAGCGCCTGCGGATCGTCGATCGCGCCCACGCGGTGCAGCCATGGACCTCCGCCGACGGCGAGGACGTGCCCAGCCGGGGTGCGCGCAGCCGCTGGGTCCTGTGCTACAACGGCGAGCTCTTCAACTACCGCGAGCTGCGGGCCGAGCTGCTGAGCCTGGGCCGCTCCTTTCGCGGCGCCAGCGACACCGAGGTCGTCTTCGAGGCGCTGCGCCAGTGGGGTGACCAGGCCGTCGGCCGGTTCCGCGGCGAGTTCGCGCTGGCGCTGGCCGACATGGCCGCGCGGCGCGTGTACCTGGCCCGCGATCCGCTCGGCGTCAAGCCCCTGTACTGGGCCCACCGCGACGGCCGGCTGCACGTGGCGTCGGAGATCAAGGCCCTGGTCCCGCTGCAGGCACCGGTCCGCGAGCTGCCGCCGGGCCATCATGGCTGGGCGGCCGCCGACGGCGAGCCGCGGATCAGCGCCTACGTGGACCTGCTCGCGCTCGGCGCTGCCGCCCAGCCGGTCACGGACCCGGGCGAGGCGGCCAAGCTGGTGCGGGCCGCGTTCGAGGACAGCGTGCGGGTCCGGGTGGACACCGACCTGCCGGTGGGCGTGATCCTGTCCGGTGGCCTGGACAGCTCGCTGACGCTGCTGAACGCCGCGGACATGCACCCGAACTGCGTCGCGTTCACGGTGGGCGCGCCGGGCAGCGACGACCTGCGCTACGCCCGGCGGCTGTGCGCCGACCTCCGGGTGCCGCACGAGGTGATCGAGATCTCGCCCCGCGAGATCCGGCTGGCCGCCATCCGCGAGGCCATCGCCATGTCGGAGCTCACCGAGTACGGCGACATCATCAATGCCGTGGCCTGCGTACCGCTGTTCCGGCGCATCCACGACGCCGGGATCAAGGTGGTGCTCACCGGAGACGGCTCCGATGAGCTTTTCGGCGGCTACCCGATGTACGACCGGACCAGCCCCGAGCAGGCCCGGCGGCTGTTCCTGCACAAGATCAGGAACCTGGCCCGGACCGAGCTGCAGCGCGTCGACCGCATCAGCATGGGCCACGGCGTCGAGGCGCGGGTGCCGTTCCTGGACCTGCCGCTGGTCGAGCTGGCCATGCGGCTGCCCATGGGCCTGAAGGTGCGCGACGGGCAGGAGAAGTGGATCCTGCGCGAGGCGTTCGCGGACCTGCTGCCCGGCTACGTCCGCGAGCGGCCGAAGAACCCGATGTCGCATTCCTCGGGGCTGCATGAGCGGGCCCGGCTCTACAAGCCGCTGTTCCCGCGGCTGCACCGCGGCCTGGGCTACGACCTGTGCGCCCCCGTGCGCCGCGACTTCTCGCTGGTGCTCGAGGCCAGCGGCAACGACCTGGACCTGGCGGTCCGCCGGATCGCCGCGCGCGGCGACTACACGGCGGCCGAGCGGGCCAGGGACCTGGCCGGCGCGCTGAAGTGGAACGCGGCCGCCACGGCCCGAGGCTGGGCCAGGACCGCGGCGAAGGTGCGCGACGCCGCGGCCCGAGCATGACCGGAGCGCGGCCTGAGGCGATGTGATCGCAGGACCCGCCCGGCGGGCGCGCCGCCGGGCGGTCCTGGACACCGTCACGCGCCGCCAGGGATCACCTGGCACGGCATCCGCTAGGAGCAGGGGCTGCCGAGCCCGGATGACCTCACGTGATTGGCCATCGGCTGGCGGTAGCCGGCCTGTCCGGACCCCTGGTTGAATGCGTTGGCCGTCATGTGCAGCAGGTACTTGCCGTTGCCCAGGCAGTACCACGCTCCGCTGTAGCCGGTGTAGTAGTACAGGCGGACCGCGGCGGCGGCGCCGTTGTTGTAGACCGAGTCGACGGTCCGGCAGGAGCTTGACCACGAGGAGATGCTGCTGCCGGTGTTGTAGCAGATGCTGCCGCCGTTGCCGTACCTGTAGCTGCAGAAATGCGCGGTCCCGCATCCGGCGGGGTTGCCGGCTATCGGGACTGCTCAGGCGGCATAGCGGCGGCCGCGGACGGCGGCGCGGAGTACAGGAAGCGCCAGGGAGTACAGGCGCGGGGGGAGCACAGGCGCGCGGGGAGCACAGGGGCGCCCTGCGGCAGCAGGGCGCGGCGCCCTGCGGCATCGGTCGGTGCCTGGCGCCCGGGACGGCCAGATCCTGAAGCCTTTTGGGGGTCCAGACCCACAAAAGGCTTCAGGATGATCGGGCTGGCGGCGGTGGCGCCTGCGGACGCGGCTGGGGGCGGGGTGGCGGCGACGACTCGCGGACGCGGCTGGCGGCGGAGGCGGCCGGCGAGGTGGCCGGCGAGGTGGCCGGGGCAGCGGGGCGGGAAGTGTCCGAGGCGGCTGGGATACTGGACAGGTGCTGCCAACTTCTCAGGCTCCGCTCGTCGGGCGCTCCGGGGAGCTAGGCCGCCTGACCGGGCTGCTGGCCGCCGCCGACGCCGGCCAGCCTGTCGTCGTGCTGGTCAGCGGGGACGCGGGCGTCGGTAAGACCCGGCTGGTGACCGAGCTCGCCGCGGCCGCGACCGGCCGCGGCTTTACGGTGCTGTCGGGCCGCTGCGCGGAGCTCGCGGACACGGTCCCGTACCTGCCGCTCGCCGATGCGCTCCGCGATGCGGCCACCCGGCCGTCGGCGCGCGGTCCGCTGCTGGAGGCGCTCGCCGCCCGCCCGGTCCTGTCCCAGCTGCTGCCCGACCGCCAGGCCCTCCGCCCCGATGGCGGGGACCTGCCGGGCATCGCCCGCCAGCAGCTGTTCGGCGCGGTGCTGGGCATGCTCAGCGAGCTGGCCGAGACCGCCCCGGTCCTGCTGGTCCTGGAAGACCTGCACTGGGCTGACCGCTCGACACGTGACCTGGTGACGTTCCTGAGCCGGGTGCTGCACCGGGAGCGGATCGCCGTGGTGGCGACCTACCGGACCGATGACCTGCACCGCAAGCACCCGCTCCGGGGGGTCGTCACCGAGCTGCTGAGGCTGCCCAGCGTCACCGCGGTGGACCTGCGCCCGCTGGACTCCGCGGCGATGTTCGAGCACCTGATCACGCTGTCCGGAAGCCAGCTCGCGCCGCAGGTCCTGGCCAGCGTGATCGACCGAGCGGAAGGCAATCCGTACTACGCCGAGGAGCTGCTGGCCGCCGGGCCCGGCAGCGCCATGCTGCCGGCCGGGCTAGCGGACCTGCTGCTGGCCCGGACGGAGCGGCTGTCGGCCGCGGCGCAGCGGGTGCTCCGGGTGGCCGCGGCGGCGGGCCGGCACGTCGACGACGAGCTGGTCATGCGGGCGAGCGGGCTGCCCGCCCGGGACTACGAGGACGCCGTGCGGGAGGCGGTCGTCCTGCAGCTGCTCGTCCCCGACGAGCAAGGCCTGTCGTTCCGGCACGCGCTGCTGCGCGAGGCCATTTACGCGGACCTGCTGCCCGGCGAGCGGACCCGCCTGCACGCACTGCTGGCGGAGCTGCTCTCCGAAGACCGCCTGCTCGCGGCGGCCCCGGGCGCCATGGCGGAGCTGGCCTACCATGCCCTGGCCAGTCACGACATACCCAGAGCGTTTGCCGCGTCGGTGCAGGCCGGCGCGGAGGCCGAGCGGCTGGCCGCGCCGGGCGAGGCGCACCGTCACTACGACCTGGCGCTCTCGCTGTGGGAGCGGGTCAGCGAGCCGGCCAGCCTCGGCGGCATCGAGCGGGGGGAGCTGGCGCTGCGCTCGGCCCTGACCGCCGCCGATACCGGGGACATCAGCCGCGCCGCGCAGCAGCTGCGCAGCCTGCTGAGTTATCTGGGTCCGGGCGCCGACCCGGTGCTGGTGAGCCGGGCCAACGAGCGGCTGGCTTACTTCCTGCTGGACCTCGACGAGGATGCCGCCGCCCTGGCCGCGGCCCGCGCGGCGGTAGCGGCCCTGCCGCCGAACGGGCTGCCCGCGGATGACCCGCCTGCGGACGGGCCGGCGCCGGACGGGCGGCCGGCCGAGGGCGAGCCGGCTGCGCAGCTGCGCAGCAGCGTCCGGGCCAGCGCGCTGGCCACGCTGGCCCGGACGCTGATCTCCGAGCAGGACACCAGCCAGGCCCGCGCGGCTGCTGAGGAGGCCCGCGCGGCCGGCCGGGCCGCGGGCGCGCCGTGGGCGGTGGCCGACGCCCTGGTGACGCTCGGCCTGCTGGCCGAGCGCAGCGGCCGGATCAAGACGGCCGTCGCCTCGTACTCGCGCGCGCTGGCGCAGGCGCGCCGGGCAGGAGTGATCGGGGTGGAGCTGCGCGCGGCGTTCCAGCTCGCCCGGATTCACCTGGAGCGCGGCAACGTGGCCGCCGCGAGCGCCACCGCGCACGAGGGCATCCTGCGCGCCGACGAGGCCGGCCTCACCATGGCGCCGTACGGCTTCGACCTGCAGTACCTGCATTACCTGGCGCATTTCACCGATGGCTCCTGGGACCACGCGCAGGAGATCGCCGACGGGTTCGCGGTCCGGGTGGCCAGCGAGGCCGAGGCGCGGCTGTCCGCCATGGCCCTGTTCATCGCCGTGGCCCAGGGAGCTGACACGGTGGACGCGCGGCGGCCCTGGCTGGAGCCGTTCATCGCCCGCGATCAGTTCGTCGAGTACATCGTCCGCGGGCTGCTGGCCGAGCGCGCCTACTGGCAGGGCGACATCCAGACCGCGGCTGCGGAGTCGGAGGCGACCGTCCGCGCGGCGACCGCGTGGGGCGGCCCCGGCGCACCGCAGCTAATCCGGGCCGCCGCGGTGTGGCTGGCCGCACTCGCCGACCAGGCCGTGCAGGCGCGGGGCCGCGGCGACGCGGCCGCGGCGCAGGCAGCCGTCCGGGAGGCGGGCCGGGTGGTGGAGTTCGCCAGAGCGGGGGCCGGCCACCATGGCCGCGCGCGCGCCGGGCTCGGCGTGGACGGGCAGGGCTGGCTGGCCCGGGCCGAGGCGGAGTGGCGCCGCGCTCAGGGCGACAACGATCCCGGGGCATGGCAGGCGGTCCTCGACGCGTTCGGCCCCGGATTCGTCTACGAGGCCGCCCGGTCGCGCTGGCGGCTGGCCGAGGCACTCGCGGAGGCCGGCCGGCGCGACGAGGCGCAGCGTGAGTGGACGCTGGCCGTGGCCGCCGCGGACGACCTGGGCGCGGTGCCGCTGCGCGAGGCGCTGCGCGAGCTCGGCCGGCGGGCCCGGCTGACCGTGGCGCGCGCCGGCCGCGCGGCTCCGCCCGGCAGCGCGGGCCGCGGCCCGCTCGCGGGCCTGACCAGCCGCGAAGTGGAGGTGCTGCGGTTGCTCGCGGTCGGCCTTTCCAACCGCGAGATTGCCGCGGCCCTGTTCATCGCCCCCAAGACGGCCAGCGTGCACGTGTCCAACATCCTGGCCAAGCTCGGCGCGTCCACCCGCACCGAGGCGGCCGCCATCGCGCACAGCAACGGCCTGGAGCCGGCCAGCACCGGCTTGCCCGCCTCCTGACTGCCGCCCCCGGCCCTTTGCGCGGGCGACCCAGGCCCCGGCCCCGGCCCGTCAGCGCCGCGGCTGCGGGGCGGTCTCCGAGCCGCCCGGCTCAGCTGCCGGGCGCGAGGGCCTCGAGGATCTCGGCCGCGCGGGCCGTGGCGGCGGCCGGATCCGCGTCGGGGGCACCGACCTGCCGGTCCCAGTTCAGGTCGTAGAAGACCTCCGTCACGCCCTGCTCGGCCAGCTGCTGGGTGTCGGCCCGGATCTGCTCGTAACTGCCCGACAGCGGCACCCGCTGCCCGTCGGGACCGGTTTCCTCGGTACCCGCACGAACCACGCCTCGGCAGATGACCCGCAGCGCCGCCGGGTCGCGGCCCGCCGCGGCCGCCGAGTCCTGGACGATCTTGATCAGCTCGCCCACCCGGGCCAGGTCGGTCCGGCTGGAGGTGACCCAGCCATCCGCGAGCCGGCCGACTCGCTCCAGCGCCGGCCGGGCCATCCCGCCCAGCAGGATCGGCGGACCGCCGGGCTGCACCGGCGGCGGAGCCATGGTCCCGCGCGGGACCTGATAGAACTCGCCTTCGTACTCGCTGACGCCCGGTGTCCACAGGGTGCGCAGCACCTCGATGAACTCCCTGGTGCGGGCTCCGCGCCGGGCCATGGACGCCCCGGTCAGCGCGAACTCCTCCGGCATCCAGCCGATCCCGAGACCGAGGTCGTGGCGGCCGCCGCTGAGCACGTCCAGCGACGCGGCCTGCTTGGCCAGGTAGCCGGGGGAGACGTAAGGCGCGTTGATCACCGCCACGCCCAGCCGGATCCGCGAGGTGACCGCCGCGGCGTAGGCCAGGGCCGCCATCGGATCGAGCACGCTGTGATACACCGGCTCCATGCTGGCGGCCTTGTCCTCGGGGATCAGCAGCCGCTGGAAACTCCAGAGCGACGCATACCCCGCCTCCTCGGCCCGGGCCGCGAACGAGGCAAGGTTCTGCGGGGTCGCCCAGGCGCCCGACACCGGCGCCCCGAAACCGATCTGCATCGTCGTCACTGTGCTCACCCAGCTGATCCTAAGGGCAACTCCATCGGGCTGACCCGGGTGCCGTAGGCTGCCGTTCGGCTTACAGAGAGGGAGTGGATCATGCAGTCGGATCCCCGCACGTGGATCGCCGCCCTGCGCAACTCGCACGAGCGGCTGACCGGCCTCGTCGGGGAGCTGATTCCCGAGCAGATCCGGGGCGGGTCCTACTGCAGCGACTGGACGATCGCGCAGGTCCTGTCGCATCTGGGCAGCGGCGCGGAGATCGGGCTCATGATGCTGCCCGGCGCGCTCGGCGAGGGCGAGCAGGCCGCCCCCGACAGCTTTCCGCCCGTCTGGGATGTCTGGAACGCCAAGACCCCCGAGCAGCAGGCCGCCGACTCCCTGGTCGCCGACGAGCGGAACGTCGAGGCGATGGAAGGGCTGTCCGACGAGCAGCTCAGCCGGATCAGCATGTCGTTTTTCGGCGGCATGATCCTGGACGCGATCGGCTTCATCCGACTCCGGCTCGGCGAGCATGCCCTGCATACCTGGGACGTGGCCGAGCGGCTGGACCCGGCCGCCACCGTCTCCCCGGACGCGGTCGACCTGCTGATCGACAACGTGCCGGAGTTCCTGGCCCCGCGGCTCGGCAAGCCGCTGGACGAGCCGTTCGCCGTCCGGATTCGGACGACCGACCCGGACCGTGACTACCTGCTGGCCACGACGGACGCGGTGACCATGACCGAGTGGCCCGAGGGCGGCACCGGTGCGCGCGTGGGCGAGGTCACCATGCCGGCCGAGGCGCTGCTGCGGCTGGCCTACGGCCGCCTTGACCCCGAGCACACCCCGGCGACGGTCACCGGCGATCCGGCCGACCTCGACCGGCTGCGCGCGGTCTTCCCCGGCTTCTGACCAGCCCGCCGCCGTAGGCTAGCCCGCCACCGTCGGGCGCCGCCCCGGCTCAGCCGAGCCCGGCGATGGCGAGCTTGGCGGCATCCCGTGCGCAGCCCCAGGCCAGCGAGACGCCTGCGCCGCCGTGGCCGTAATTGTGGACGATATGGCGGCCACCGGAGATGGCCTCGGCCTCCAGGCGGATCCGCGGGCGCGTCGGCCGCAGCCCCACCCGGTGGCCCAGTACCGTGGCGCCCGCCAGCCGCGGCTCGGCCGCCGCGCAGGCGGCGAGAATCCGCTCGGCCGTGGCCGGATCCGGTACCCGGCTCCAGTTTCCGTAGTCCTGAGTCCCGCCCAGGACGACCGTGTCACCGTGCGGGAACAGGTACGTGAGGTCGTCGGGATCCGCGCCCTCGCCCACGAAGAACTCCGTGATGCCGGGATTGGCCACCACTACCGTCTGACCGCGGACCGGCGTCACGGACGGGTCGGGCACCAGCGCGTGCGCGCCCGCGCCCGGGCAGTTCACGATCACCGGAGCGGTGCAGCCCTGCGCGACCTGTGCCAGCGTCGCGAACGAGCGCGGCTCCAGCAGCTGGCCGCCGGCCGCCAGCAGCCGGTCGCGCAGGTAGGTGAGGTAGGCCGGCATGCTGGCCAGGGGCGCGGCGAGCCGCCAGCCGGCCGCGTAGCCCGGCGGCAGGTCACGCGGATCACACCGGGCGTACTCGATGGCATCGGCCGCCTCGGCTCCGGCGGGCGCCTCCGGTGCGTCGGGCGGGGCGTCCTGCGGCAGGCGGACGGCCATCAGGCCCGCGCAGATGCTGACCCCGGTGGTCACGTCACCGGCCAGCTCGACGAGCACCCGGCGCGTCTCGTCCGCCCACCCGGCCACGCGGTCATCAGCGCCCACCAGGTGCGTGCCCCACAGCGCCCCCGCCACCACCGAGGTCGTCTCATGCGGCAGCTCGGCGCCCTGGACCGCGACCGTCAGCCCGGACTCGGCCAGGCAGATAGCGCTCGTCAGGCCGGACACCCCAGCCCCCAGCACGAACGCGTCGGGGCCCGGAGTGCTCACGCCGAAAAGATACCCGCTGCTGGCTGCCGTCCTCGGGTCCGGTCGGCCCGAGGCTAGTGAGCCGCCGGGCTGGTGACCCGGGCGCTTAGCGACGTTACTAGCGATCTTGGCCGTTAGCCGGAACCCCGGCTCAGCGCGGCGCCGCCGCTCGGCCGTCCATGCCTAGCCCGACGACCCGTACTGGATCGGCACCTTGACCTGCTGAGTCTTGCTCCAGGTCGCCCCGTGCTCCGAGGTCGCCCCGGGCTTCCAGGTCACACCGCCCTGGCCGGAGGGCAGCCGCCAGACCGTCAGGCTGCTGCCGGCCGCGGCGAGAGCATCGACGCCGCCGCCGGCCGGCAGGGCCAGCGTGACCGTCCGTCCCGGCGGCAGCCTGGGCAGCTGCTGCCACGACGCCCCGGGGCCGGCCAGGAGCTCGCCACGGCCGCCGCTGAGCACCACGATCGTGCCGCCAGTGCTGCCGAAGGAACTGGACACGACCGAGCGGCCCCGCAGTGGCAGCGCCGGGGACAGCGTCCAGGTGCTGCCGGTCGTCCAGGCCGTGAGCAGGCTCGCCGTCCGCCCGGTCCCGGCCTGGAGCACCGCCGTCAGGCGGCTCCCGGTCCGGGTCAGCCGCAGAACCTGCGTCGGGCGCGCGCTGAGTGACCCCGGCAGCGGCGGCCCGGCCGCATGCCAGGTCCCGCCCTGATAGGCGAAGACTCCGGCCGTGCCGGGGCGGGCACAGATGCCGCCCAGGACCGGGGGCCCCGAGGGCTCGAACGCCGCGGCGGTCAGCCCGGTCAGCTGGCAGGCCCGGCCCGCGGGGGTGGCCCTCAGCGCCCTGGTGCTGATCAGCGTGGTCCAGCTCGAGGTCCCGCCGCCGCGGGACAGCTCGGCGCTGCCGCTGCGGTTCAGCGCGATCAGCTGCCCGCCGCGCGGGCCGGTCGCGAGCGCGTCGGGAACATTGGCCAGGCCGGGGTCGGGTGCGCCGACGGACCAGGTCCGGCCCCCGTCGGGCGTGCTGGTGATGGGGGAGAAGTCCAGCAGCAGGCTCGGGTGGATTCCGGCCACGAGCGACTGGCCGGCCTGCACGCCCAGGGCGATGGCGCCGTTGGTGGCGACGTCGGGTGGCGTGGCGAGCGCCCAGCTGGCCCCTCCGGCCGGGAGCTTGAACAGCTGCCAGAAGAGGTTCGGCCCCGATGCCGCCCCCATCGGGATGACGGCCCAGGTCGTCTGGCCGGCGGACAGCGAGGTCGCCAGGGGCAGCGACACCGGCGGCCCGGCCGGTGCCGCCGCCCCGGCGGCGACGCTGCCACACCCCCCGGCCAGGACGGCGATCGCGGCGCACGCCGCCGCGCAGCGGCCCGGGCGCATCCTGGCTCTGCTCATCGAGCGCTCAGCGCCTGCCGGGCGTAGGTGGCCAGCTCGGTGGCGAACGAGGACTCCGTGGCGGCGGTGCCGGGCCCCGGGTCGAAGTTGAGTTCCTGCCGCAGGCGCCCGGACGGGCCGATGACGAAGGCGACGTCGCTGTGCCCGAGCATCGACCCGCCGGGCAGGGTTTGCGACGCGACCCCGTACTGCCGCCACACCGGCTGCAGCTGGGCCGGAGTGCCGGTCAGGAACAGCCAGTTCCGCACGCCGGTGAGCTGCTCTTCCCGGTCAAACGCGCGAGTGTAAGCGATGCTGCGGTACAGCGGATTGAGGTTCACGGCCACGAGCTCGACCTTGCTGGCGTCGGCGCCGAGCAGGATGCCGGCCTGCCGGAATTCCTGAGCCTCCAGCGGGCAGTCGGTCACGCACACCGGGTCGAGAAAGGTAAGCAGCACCGTCTTGCCGCGCAGGCCCGCCAGCGTGACATGCCTGCCGTTCTGGTCGGTCAGCGCGAAGCCTGGCGCAGCGGAGTTGAGCGGTGCGCTGGCGCCGCCGATGGCCTGGGCCAGGATGGCGGAGGCACTGGGGCTGGCCTGCGCGGCGGCCATCGGGGCGGCGCCCAGGAGGATGACGCCGATCGCGCTGACGGACAGGACGGTCCGGGCCCCCGCCCCGGCGAACGACGTCGAGAGGGCGGCCGGCCTGATGCGCGCTCGCCAGCCCGGACGGGGGACACGCTCCTGCATCCCTTCCCGGGCTGGCGCTGCCCCGGCTGGCGCCGCGACGGGGGCGGGAACCGCGGTCAGGCACAGGTACGCGGCGACCGCCAGCAGCCCGACCGGGATCATGCTGTTCGGGTCGGTGCCGAGCCCGCCGAAGAAGCCGAAGTCCTGGACCAGGACCCAGTCGGCCAGGCTCATCGCCACCAGCGCGATGACGGCCGCGCGGATCAGCCAGGGCCGCGACCGGGCCGGCCCGGGCAGGGCCGCGATGACGAACGCGGCGCCGAGGACGGCCAGTGCCGCGACGACGAACAGGTTGACCGCGAAACCATGCGCGCTGACGACCGTGCCGAAGCCGGAGACCAGCCGGGACAGCGCGGACGGCTGCGGCGTGCCGGACATCGACTGGACCATCGAGGTGAGCGATCCTGGCTGGCCCCGGAAGGTCCCCTGCCAGTACCCGCGTCCGGGCCAGGCCTGGAGCAGCGCCATGCCGAGCAGGAACACGCCGGTCCCGCCGGCGAACAGCCTCGGCAGCCAGGGGCTGCGCCAGGACCTGGCGGGCAGCGCGACCAGGGCGCCAGCCACGCAGTAGAGGAGGGCCGCGCCGGGAGCGCCGGTCAGCCAGCTCAGGCCGGGAGCCAGGATCCCGCCGAAGGACTCGCCGAACACCCACACGACCAGGCCCCAGGCGACGCTGGCCACCCCGGCCAGCCGGGACAGCGGGCCGCGCGCCGCGCATAGCAGCCACAGGCCGATCCCGACCTGAATCCACACCGCGGCCGCGCCCGCCTGGACCGGGTGATAGGACCAGGCCATCCCGGCCCAGTTGACTAGGTGCTGCACCCAGTGCGGGGAGCTGCTGGCGCCGGGCTGGATGACCTTCGAGGGAAGGCCGACGGCCATGGCCGGCTGGGCCTGCAGGATGCCGTCGAACAGCCACAGCAGCCCGAAGCCGACCCGCAGCAGCGCACGCCACCGCGGCTCGGCCGCCACCGCGACCGGGGGTGCCGCCGCCGGGCGCCACTCGCGAATGGCCACCCAGGCCACCGACAGGACAGCGAAGATCAGCAGGGCGGCGATTCCCTGGTGCAGCAGCGCCGAGCGGAACGCCGCGACCACGATCGGATCGTTAATATTCAGGCCACTGGTCATGCCCGGCATAGCATCCGCCGTCCTCCGCGACTTGCCGCCGTGCGCGCGTCCGCGCAGGTACCGGCCTGCTCACCGTACCGATCGCGGGCCGTCGGCGGCCACGAGCCCGGTGAACGTGAGGAATATGTCATGGCCTTTCCGCTTCCCGGCGGTCCGCCGCGGCGGACCCGGTCACCGCCGGCGGCCCAGGAACGCCGCCAGGCCGTTGTTGTCGGGGCTGGCAATGAACGCGCTCCGAACCGTCATGAGGATCTCGTCGGCGTGAGCGAGGCAGGCCCACGCCGCGTCCCCGCCGGAGTCGGCCAGCTTCACGTCCGCCTGGTTCGGGCACGCCCGGCCGTGGGACTCGCCGACCTGGCAGGTGACAGTCGTCCCGCCGCGCTCCGCGACCAGGGCGGCGGCCTCCCTGAGCAGGGAGAAGTGCGACGAGGTCTCGTCATCGTCGGCCGGCGGCTGGGACGCCGACCGCTCGCGCTGGCCGAGCAGCAGGGTGTTGCCATCGGGATCCGTGACCCGGACCTCGCCGCCGAGCGCGTGCGGCGGATGGCCTCCGGCTTCCACCTCGACGCCGGCCGCGCCAAGGGTGGCCATGACGGCATCGAGGTCATCGAAGAAGAAGTAGAACAGCAACGGCATCGGGGGAACGCCGAGTGGCGGCTGAGTCGTGGCCAGCAGGACGAAGTGCCCGTTGTGCTCGAGGTAGCACCATCCGGCGGTCGCCGCCCGGCCGGCTGAGTGCTCGCGGAAGCCGAGCAGTTCGTAGAAGGCGCGGGAGGACTCGATGTCACTGACATAGGTCACGGCGACCATCGACTGCACGGCGGGCGTCACGGGGACAAGATACGCCTTGCGGGCCCTGACGACGGCTGGACTCGATCCAGCTCAGCGCCGCTAGCGCAGCGCGGAGGTAACGGTCAGCGCGACGATCACCCCGGCTGCGCCCGCGCCGAGCAGGGTGACGACTACGCCACGACGCAGCCCTAGCAGCAGCACCAGCGCGCCGCCCAGGACGGCGTACTGCCAGGGATGGGTGAGCGCGCGAGCCAGCGGGATGGCCGAGCCGAAGATGGCGCCGATGGCGGCGGGCCCGGCACCGTCGAGGAAGCCGCGAGCCCGGCGGTCGCTGCGGATCTGGTCGAAGCGGCGCGCACCGAGCAGGACGAACGCGAACGACGGGGTGAATGCCACCACCGAGGCCAGGATCCCGCCCGCCAGGCCGGCGGCGGCATAGCCGACGACGGCGACGGTCTGGACGACCGGGCCCGGGGTGATCTGGCCAAGGGCGACGGCGTTGAGGAACTGCCCGCCGGTCATCCAGTGGTAGTGGCTGACGGCGTCGGCTTGCATCAGCGGAATGATGACGAATCCCCCGCCGTAGGACAGCGCGCCGACCTTGAACGCCACCCACGCCACCGACAGCAGCACCCCGCCGCCGATCGCTCCCGCGGCCAGCAGCGGGGCCGTCACGATGGCGGGCCGCCGGGCGCTGGGCCAGCCGCCCGCGGCAGCCTGGGCAGCCAGCTCGATCGCCCCGCAGGCCAGGAGCGCCAGCACCAGCCAGGCGCCGATCGTCGCAGCAGCGGCGCCCCCGGCGATCAGGTAGGCCAGCCAGCGAGCGGTCCGCTGGCGGCGCTGCCAGCTGGCGCCGACCAGGCCGGCGCCCGCATGGATGGCCACGGCCGGGACGGCGGCCCCGGCGCCTGCCCCCGCCCCGAGGACCCACAGCGGCGGGGACTGGCCCAGGAACAGCGCGGCCAGGCCAAGGATCACGATCAGGCCGGGAACGATGAAGGCGACGCCGCCGGTCAGCGCGCCCGGCCGGCCGCGGAGCCGCCAGGCGCACCAGATCGCCAGCTGGGTGGACGCCGGCCCGGGCAGCAGGTTGCAGACCGCGATCGCGTCCTCGAACTCGGTGGCGTCCAGCCAGCCGCGGCGCTGCACGCACAGGTCACGCAGCAGCTTGATGTGGGTCGGCGGGCCGCCGAACCCGATACACCCGATCCGCCCCCACTCGCGCGCGACCGTGGCCAGGGAGACGCGCGGCGGCTCCGGCGGGATCTCATCCGGGGCGCGCGGGTCCCCGGGACCGCTCATCGGCGGCTCATCTGTCCGGCGCGATCATGTCCTCGGTCATTCTGCCAGCCGTCCCCGACAGCCCCGGCGCCCCCCGCCCGCCCCCCGGTCCTCCTGGGTGATCACGACCGTTTCGCCGCGCTATGTGCCGAGAAACGGTCGTGATCACGTTGGGGATGCGGCTCCTGGCCGGGTGGCGTCCGGCTTGAATTCGGCGGTACCCCCAGCGGGTTTAGTGAATACCCCGGCCGGGTTCCTCAAATACCACGGCGGGGTTCTCCGAATACCCCGCCCGGGTGCTGACGGCCGTCAAAAGCCTGCGTACTAGCCACTTGGGCTGCGCATCTTATTGCCTGGACACAGCTAGGGAATCTAAGCTGGAATCGTCACAGTGGCAGGCTCGCTGCTTTTCTGGCGCCAGTTCCTCACCTATTGAGGGCCGGCCTTTTAGGCAAGATGACCGCGTGGGAGGCATGCCGTGACCAGTCAGGCCGCGGCCGCCCAGGACGCGGCCCCGGCGCAGCACCACGGCGACGCCCCCTGGGCGCAGCCCGGCAGCGACACGGCCTGGGAGGCGCCGGACGCCCGGCGGTGGCTGCAGCTCGGCCTGGCCGTGATCTGGGTCCTCGACGGCGTGCTGCAGTATCAGTCGGCCATGTTCACCAGGGCCTTCAGCCAGATGCTGGCCCACGGCGGGTCCGGCAACCCGGCAGTGATCGCCGGGCCGGCCCAGTGGGCGGCCCGCCTCATCGAGCACTACCCGATGTCGACGAACGCCGCCTTCGCGACCATCCAGCTGGCCCTGGGCCTCGGGATCGCCTGGCGGAGCACCGTCCGGATCGCGCTGGCCGCGTCGGTCGTCTGGTCGGTGGCCGTGTGGTGGCTGGGCGAGGGCCTGGGCGGCGTGCTGACCAGCTCGGCCAGCCCGGTCACCGGCGCTCCCGGAGCAGTCATCCTGTATGCCCTGCTCGCCGTGCTGCTCTGGCCCGCCGCGCGAGACCATCCCGCGTCCTTCGTGGCCGGCCGCCCGCTGGGAGCCGGCGCCGCGCGCGGGGCATGGCTGTTGCTGTGGGGCAGCCTGGCCTACTTCACGGTGCTGGCCGCCAACCGGAGCGCGCAGGGACTGCACGACACGGTAGCCGGGATGACGGCGGGCGAGCCCGGCTGGCTGGCGTCGGTCAACCGGGGCGCCGCCGGCCTGCTAGCCCACCGGGGCCTCCCGGCGGCCGTGATGCTCGCCGTGCTCCTCGCCGGGATCGCGGCGGGGATCTTTCTGCCGGCGACGGCGGCCCGGGTCACGGTCATGCTCGCGGTCGCGGTGGCACTGGTGATCTGGGTCGTCGGGCAGGATCTGGGCGCCATCCTGGCCGGGCAGGCCACGGACGTGAACTCCGGGCCCCTGCTCGTCCTGCTCGCGCTGGCCTTCTGGCCGCTCAGCGCCGCGCGGGCCGAGGGGGTGCAGGGATGATCCGGCCGCTGTGGCTCGGCCAGGCGTTCGCGGCGGTGGTCGTCGCCGTGGCGCTGTTCAGCATCGGCCGGCTGATCGTCTCCCGCCGCCGGGGCCGGCCCGGCGAGCTGGACGGCGACGGCGTGCACATCCTGATGGGCGTGGCCATGACCGGGATGTTCGTCCCGCGACTGGCTGTTCTGCCCATCCCGGCCTGGGAGATGATCTTCGCGGCCGGAGCCGCCTGGTTCGGCTGGCGCGCCGTCCAGGTCCGCCGCCCGGCCTGCCGGGGCACGGGGTACCTCAGCGTCTCGGGTCGCTGCTGCCGGTATCCGCTGCCCCACCTGGTCGACTGCGCCGCGATGCTGTACGCGCTGTGGGCCGTGCCGGTCCTGCGCTCGGAGGCCAGGGCACCGGGCGGCATGAGCGGCGTGGCGGGGGCCGCCGGAGGGACGCGCCTGCCGGCCCTGGGCCTCGTCCTGGCCCTGTGCATCTGCGGCTACGTGGTCTGGCTCGGGGACCGGCTGCAGCCGCCCGCGCCGGTCCGTACCGCCGTCGCCGCCCGGCCTGCCGGGGCGGGCCCAGCTCAGCTCGGTTCTTCGCCGGGCGTGCCCCTGGCGGGCCGTCAGCTGCTGGCCCCGCGCCTGGCCATATGCTGCAAGATCGCGATGGGCCTGGCCATGGGCGTCATGCTGATCGATCTCCTCTGACCGTGCGGGCCCCGGTCCAGAGCAGGCCCGACGATCAGGCAGCATGAAGGGGTGACACAGGTTCTCGATTCCGGCGGACCGGGGGACGTGCGGGCCGCGCCGCTGGCGCTGCTGGCTGATCTGGTCTCCGACGGGAACGTCACGATCCTGAGCGGAGCCGGGCTGTCGACCGAGTCGGGTATCCCGGACTACCGGGGGCCGACCGGGCTGGCCCGCCGCGTCCAGCCGATGACCTACCAGGCGTTCACCGCCGCCGCCGCCGCCCGGCAGCGGTACTGGGCCCGCAGCCACCTGGGCTGGCGGCACATCGCCCGCGCGGTCCCGAATGCCGGCCACCGCGCGGTCGCCGAGCTGGAGCGACGCGGCCTGCTGGCCGGGATCATCACGCAGAACGTGGACGGACTGCACCAGGCGGCCGGCGCGCGGCAGGTCGTCGAGCTGCACGGGAGCCTGGACCGGGTCCGCTGCCTGGGCTGCGACGAGCGCACGCCCCGCGATGACCTGGACCGGCGGCTGCGCGCGGCCAATCCCGGCTGGGTCGCCAGCGTGACCTGGGTCAACCCCGACGGGGACGTGGTGCTGCCCGACGACCAGGTAACCGGCTTCCGCGTGGTGGACTGCCTGGGCTGTGGCGGCCTGCTCAAGCCCGACGTCGTGTTCTTCGGCGAGAACGTGCCGAGGCCCCGCGTGGAGGAGTGTTACGAGCTGGTCGGCCGGTCCGACGCCCTGCTGGTGCTCGGGTCCTCGCTCACGGTGATGTCCGGTTACCGGTTCGTGCGGCACGCGGCCAAGGCGGCCGTGCCCGTCGCGATCATCAACCAGGGCGGTACCCGCGGCGACGCGCACGCGATGATCACCGTCGATGCCCCGCTCGGGCAGACGCTGACCGACCTCGCGGCGCGCTCGGCTTAGCCAGCCAGTCCCGAGCCTGGCGGGCCGCTGACGCCGAGGGAATCGTTACGACCCTGGGTTCTGGGTCTGGCTATGCCGCGGCGTCCGGGCCGCCCTGATCCGGGGCCGGCCGCCGGGCTGACGGGCGGCGCCCGGCCAGCGCCCAGGCCACGGGCAGCAGCCCGGCCGCGATCGCGGCCTTGATGGCGTCGCCGGCCAGGAACGGGGTCAGCCCCTCGCTGATGGCAGTGCCCGCACCCAGGTGCGCGTAGAAGGCCAGCCAGGTCACGCCGACCGCGTAGATGATCACCTCGGCGGCGATCATCGCGGGTACCGACCGGAGCACGGAGCGGTCCGCGCCCCGCTCGGCCAGGTAACCGCAGAGCATCGCGGCCAGGAAGAACCCGATGATGTAACCGAAGGAGGCGCCAACGTAGCCGGAAGCGTGACCGGCGAACCAGGGCACCCCGGCGATGCCGGCCACGGCGTACAGGGCCATCGCGGCCGCGGCGCGCCGCCAGCCCAGGGCCGCCCCGGCCAGCAGGACGCCCAGTGTCTGGCCCGTGATGGGCACGGGGGTGAAGGACAGGTGAATCGACAGCTGGGCAAGCAGGCCTACGAAGCCGGCGGCCCCGACCACCAGGGCCACGTCCCGCACGAGCGTGCCTGGCAGCAGGTCAGCAAGCACCAGCGGTTGCGGGCGTCGTAGCGTATCTGATGGCGACATCGAGCCGAGCCTCCTACGGAAAGGCAGGATCAGGTGGAGCCGGACGAGCTGCGACGCTACCACGAGGCAGTCGCGACATTCCGGGCGCTCAGCAGCATACCGAGCCGGCCGGGGGAAGCTGGGGCTGAGCCGCCCGAGCCGGGCGCCCCCGCGCCTGCGCCTGGCGCTGACCTGCTGGTGCCCGACGCGCTCGGCTTCCTGCTCGGACGCTGGCGGCTGCACCGGCGCCTGGTCGACCATGCCGCGCGGTGCAGCGGGACGTTCAGCGGCATGGCGCAGTTCGCTCCTTCGGGCAGCCCCCTGGACGCTGGCCGCGTCGGCGTGCCGGAGCTGACCTACCGCGAGGAGGGCGAGCTGCGGTTCGGCGGGCATCGCGGGCCGGCCAGCCGGAGCCTGGTCTACCGGGGCCGGCCCGACGGGACCGCCGACGTGTTCTTCGCCGATGGCCGCGACTTCTACCATCTGGACCCGCGCTCGGGCGCCTGGCGGGCCGAGCATCCGTGCGCCGCCGATCACTACGCCATGGCCGGGCGGGTCCTAAGGAGCGGCGAACTCGAGGAGCGGTGGCGGGTCCGCGGGCCGGATAAGGACTACGAGATAAGGACGACGCTGGTGCGCGGGTAGCTGCCTGGGGGCGGCGGCGGATCGGGCCGGTCATGCGCCATGTTCACCGCCTGGCCCGACGTAGCCGAGGGCGCCGACCAGGCAGCGGCCAGTGACCTGCTCGCCTCCGCCATCGCGGAGCGGTACTTCGACGACCTGATGCGCTGGCTGGAGGCCAGACCCGGTGAGCCGGAGGAGTGGCAGCAGGCCGCGCAGTTCGGCGACACCCTGCTCTGGCTGACCGCCGGTGAGCTGGCTGAGCTGGGCAGGGCGCTCCCGCGGTTCCGCATGCCTGACGGCGCGCCCAGGTTGACCATGGCCGGGGGCGGCGCAGCTGAGGAAGGCCTGGTCGACTCGGGCGGCGTCGAGGCGGGCGCGGGCGGGTAGAGGCGGGCGCGGTCGAGGCGGGCACGGGCGCGGGCGGGGTAGCTGATGAGCGCCAGGGGCGCCAGCGGCCTAGCCGGCCATGCTGAGGCGGGCGAGCGCGGCGCCATAGCGGATGGCGACCAGCTGGCCCACTGCGGCATGCGATCCCAGCGGCGCCGCGCAGGGAGCGCCGACGGCGGAGCTGACGGCCTCCAGATCCCGGCGGGGCGTTTCGGGCCCGATCACGCACGGCGCGATAACCGGCCGGTCCGCCCCAGCCTCACGCAGCCGGGCCAGCGCACTGTCGATGCTGGCCATGTCATCGATGGACGCCGGGGCGGCGGGCATGGTCAGGCGGGAGGTGAGCAGCACCGCGGCCACGCCTGCCGTCGCGACCGCGTCATCGCCGCGGTCCGCGAGCACCAGAACGCCGTAGGTGGAAGTGGAGATGGAAAGCCCGCGCGATCGCGCCTGACGGGCCAGACCGGCCTCGGCCAGCCGGGCGTGGAGCGCCTCGGCGATCAGGGGATGCGGCCCGAGCGGTGCTCCGAGCATCACCTGGCTGCCGGCCTCGTCCACGGCGCGGGCCAGCGCGGCGTCCGACGCGGGATGCGGGCCTGCCAGGAGCGGGACGATCACCCCGTTGAGCGGATGCTCCCCGGTCGGCTCGGAATCGAAGTTCAGGCAGTCCGCGAGGCGGAATGCCTCGCCCTCCAGGAAACCCACGCGGATCTCGATGCCTGGGCAGGAGGTCTCGGCGATGGCGGCGATCTCTTCGACCACCGTGGCATAGTCGCCAGAGGCGCTGCCCGGCACGGCCAGGATGAGCGACGGCGCGTCGGAGGCGACACTGAGCCGGTGCGGACTGCGATGACGGCCGGGCCGCGACCGGCCGATGCGCCGGGGCAGCGCACCGTTCCCGCCCCGCTGGGGCAGCGCCTCGCCGCCGCGCTGCGGGAGCGAGTCGGCATCCCGCTGTGGCAACGGTGCGGTGCCGCTGCGCGGGGGAAGGGAGTCGGCTCCGCGTTGTGGCAGGGAGTCGGCTCCGCGCTGCGGCAACGGTGCGGTGCCGCGCGGGGCCTGGGCTTCGGATCCGCGCTGGGGCAACGGTGCGATGCCGCGCGGGGGGAGCGATTCGGCTCCGCGCTGAGGCAGGGCCTCAGCTCCGCGCTGCGGGAGGGGCTCGGCTCCGCGCTGCGGCAACGGTGGGGTGCCGCGCGAGGAGAGCGAATCCGCTCCGCGCTGGGGAAGAGCCTCGGCTCCGCGCTGCGGGAGGGCCTCGGCTCCGCGCTGTGGGAGGGGCTCGGCTGCACGCTGGGGGAGCGAGTCGGTGCTGCGCTGGGGGAGGGCCTCAGCTCCGCGCTGGGGGAGCGAGTCGGCGCCGCGCTGCGGGAGCGACTCGGGTGCGGGCTGCGGCTGGGGCGCGGCTGCACGCTGCGGGAATGAGTCGGTGCCGCGCGAGGAGAGCGTCTCGGGTCCGCGACGGAAGAACGGCTCCCTCTCCTGCCGAGACGGGACCTCGGCGCCGCCTGGGAAAGATGGCTCGGTGCCGCGCTGAGATGGTGGCTCAGGGCTGCGCTGCGGGAATGAGTCGCTGCGCTGTGGGAGATGCGGGAGCTGGGGGAGAGGCTCGGCATCCTGCTGGACCGCTGCCTCCGGGCGCGGCGGAAGCGGCGGGACGGGCGCGGCGGCGCTCTGCCGGAGGGAGTCGGCGGTGCGCTGCAAGAGCGAGTCGACCCCGCGCTGCGGCAGGAAACCCCCGCGCTGGGGCAACGTGCGCTGGGGCGGCAGCTCCGTGCGCGGTGGCAGCGAGTCCGCTCGGCGCTGGGGCTGGGTCTCCGCCGCGAACTCGTCCGGCTCTCCGCCCCCATCTGCAGTCGGCGGCACCGGGCGCTGCGGCCGCTCAAACAGACTGCCGCCGCTGGGCCTGAGGATGGAATCATCGAGCGCCGGCGGCATGCGCCGGGGCGGTGCCGCCGGCTCCTCCGGTGGCTCGCGCCGGGGCAGCTCTCCCGCGTCCGGGCTCTGGTCAGTCACGCTGACGTATCGTAATCGCTGGTGGCAACACCTTGTCGGCCTTCCGAGATCTTCATACCTTAGATCCGCGAGTCACCCTTTCGCGTTACTGCGTCGGCAACATGCTGCGGAACACGGCTACGAGCGCACTCTTCTGCTCCGGGCTGAGCCTGTTTTCGGCCTGGATGGCCTCCTCAACCGTGGACGGCCGGGGGTGCGCGGCTTCCTCGCCCGGACGGTCATGGCGAAGCAGCCCGGCCTGGGCGAGCAGGGTCTCGGCCGAGACGTTGAGCGCGCCAGAGATCAGCCGGATGACGCGCACCGATGGCTGATGCAGCCCGCGCTCGATCTGACTCAGGTAGGGGTTAGAGAGCCGGGTTTGCTCAGCGAGCTGGCGCAGCGTCAGGTTGGCCAGCTTGCGACGGCTGCGAATGAAGGCGCCGAGCGTCTCCATCTGCGAGTCCCGGGGTTCGGTCATGTCTTCCTCAGGACGGCGTGGCCTAGGGCTCAGCCCACGGGTGGACTAAACGAAGTGATGCGCGGCGGACCGGCCTGCCGGTCCGCCGCGTCGCAGGTCACTCGTTGGTGGTGTCGGAATTCTTGCTGCCAGCGTTCTTGCGGGTGCTGGTCCTCTTCGGGTCCGTCTTGCTGGCCGTGGGCCTGCTCGAGCTGCCGCTCGCCTTGCCCGTGCCGCCGTCGCTCGCCTTGCCGGAGCCGCCGGCCTTGCTGGTCCGCGAGCTGGTGGCCGTGCCGGCGTCGCTGGCCTTGCTGGTGCTGGGCTTGCTCGCGCTAGTGGCCTTGCCCGTGTTCGCCCCGGTGGCCGTTCCGGTGCCGGTACCGCTGGCCGTGCTCGCGGCGGCCTCATCGCTGGCGCTCGTCGCGCCGGCGGGTGTCGTCGCAGCTGAGCCGGTGTCGGTGCGGCTCCGCATGGGCACCGTCTGGCGGAACCCGGTTCCCCGGCGGCCGCCGATGGACGGGCTGGCCGGGACGGCCTCGCTCGCATCCGCGCTGCCCGTGGTAGGGGAGTCGCTAGTGGCGTGCTGGGTTCCGGCATGACCGTTGTGCCCGGTGATCTCTGCATCGCCGGCTGGGCGCGCCGAAGTCGTCCCTGGCATGGTGATCCCAGCGGTCTGGGCCGCGCGGCCCAGCTGGGTAACGCCCTGCGCGAGCAGCGGCCCGGTGGCCTGCATAACCTGCTCGGCCAGCTTGCGCTGAGCGGCCAGCACCTGCTCGGCGACTTCCTGAGCGGTGACGATCACCGTCTCGGCGCTCGGTAGCCGGGATGGCCCGGCCCACCTGGACAGCGCCGGGCCGGGCAGTGACGGAAGCTTGATCGTGGGAAGCTGCGGCCGGAATGCCTCGGCCGTCGCAGCCAGGGTCCGGACGACCTCGGTGACAATCTCCTGTCCCTTGCGGGCCTGCTCCTGCCCCCGGCGGACCTGCTCCTGCCCTTTGCGGGCCTGCTCTTGTCCCCGGCGGATCTGCTCCCAGGCCTGCTCCTGTCCCCGGCGCACCTGCTCCCAGGCCTGCTCCTGCCCCTTGCGCGCCGCTATGACGAGCTGCTTCTGCAGTTCCTGTCCGACAGCTCGAGCGTCGATCATTGAAGTCCTCCTCGGTTTTGCAAACTATACCAAGCAGAGCGCGCAATATGTCAAGCAAGGAGCCGGTCGGCCTGTGGACAACTCCACTGGCCGAAGCCTCTACCTTGCCCCGAACTGTGGATACCCATCGGTGGTTCGGCTTGGGCTGGTGCCCACAAGCCCAATCCGAACCGCTCATGAAATGCCTTCTAGACAGCACCCGGAAGCCGTGAGTGGTGTGACTGACGGGGACAGGGAGGAGCACGGGGCCGCTGGGATATAGGACGTGGTGTCCAAGGGCCGTGCGTGCGGGTGCCGGGCGGAGTGACCGCCCGTCCTCGGGGGACGGGCGCTCCCGGATCGGCCGTCTCTAGCGAAGTTAGCCGGGCGCCGTCGGCGGCCCGGTGGGGGTCGCCCGGAAGTGTGGCGGGGGTCGCCGAGAAGTGGCGGGCGGGGGTTGCCCGGAAGTGGCGGGCGGGGGATTGCCTGGAAGTGACAGGGCGGGGGTCGCCCGGAAGTGACAGGGCGGGGGCCAGCCGGGAGGTCGCGGGCGGGGGCCAGCCGGGAGGGTCGCGGGCGGGGGCCAGCCGGGAGGTCGCGGGCGGGGGTCGCTGGGAGGTGGCGGGCAGGGGCGCTGGGAGGTGGCGGTGGCTGGGTGGTGGCGGGCGGGGGCGCCGGGAAGCGCCGGGACGGGGGCAGCCGGTGGCTGAAGGGGCTCGGGCTGCGCGGTGGCCGGCAGTGGGAAAGGGCTGAGCGGGAATGGCAGCAAAATGCAGAGCAAATGGCGGGAGGTGTCGGGCAGAATGGTCGAGTGATTTGGGCAGGCCGCCAGGCCGCCGGGCGGCCGGACATGGTGGGCTCGGGGCCAGGCGGGCGGTGGTGTGGTTTAGGCGTCGTGGGGGGCGGCTGGCTTGAGTGCTATCAAGTAGCCAGCGAACAGGACGCCGCCAATGATCAGCGTCAGCCGGGTCCACCGTGGGGCGCTGCGCCACTTGAAGCCTGCTAGGAGCATCGCCGGGACGGTGAGGACCGGGATGACCGCCAGGCCGACAGCCGAGACGATGACGGCGAAAATTGCAGTGCGCTCGCTACTGAAAGCGCCTTTCGGAAGTAACGCCACGCCTTGAGGGTAACTCCGAATTTGCTTGACCGATAGGTCCTGTAATGGAGCAAAGAAACGCTGGGATCCCCCTTCGGGGCTGGAGATGTTTCCCCCGTGTTAACTCATTCTCGGGCAGGCATCGACCGTATCCTGGAT
>Ga0208589_1000101_pt1 | contig 39917 bp, 31 predicted proteins | sample NGESurshal092012_2_FD_184486 | JGI IMG/M metagenome (GOLD analysis project Ga0208589, IMG submission 184486) | Arctic peat soil microbial communities from Barrow, Alaska - NGEE Surface sample F53-2 shallow-092012 (SPAdes) | ecosystem: Environmental > Terrestrial > Soil > Wetlands > Peat ...
CATCCACCTTTTTCAAAAAACTCGCCGCGAAAACCTCCAAAAAGCACTCTGACGGAATATTCCGACCAAAGCCACAACCGCCATGCGGAAACTGCCAGGGTGACATCCACCTTTTTCAAAAAACTCGCCGCGAAAACCTCCAAAAAGCACTCTGACGGAATATTCCGACCAAAGCCACAACCGCCATGCGTCCTACTCAGAGTCATTTAATATTAAGCGCGTACATAAGGAAGCTGCCAGGGTGACATCCACCTTTTTCAAAAAACTCGCCGCGAAAACCTCCAAAAAGCACCCTGACGGAATATTCCGACCAAAGCCACAACCGCCATGCGTCCCGCTCAGAGTCATTTAATATTAAGCGCGTACATAAGGGGGCGCAGTGGTTTTTCTAAGAGCCTCCCACCGGCCTTCGCCTGCCAAAATGGCGTGGAATATTCCGTGCCAGTAGGTAGAGGAGGACACTTATTTTCTTCGACGTCCGGCCGCCCCAAAGCCCACCGATGGCCATCGGTGGGAAGCAGTATGATCGGAATATGCCATCCGTAGTAGTAGAGGGACAATCTTTTTTATCGAGCCGTCCCCAGCGGCAACGCCCTCCGCCGACCACCCGAAAAGATGGAATAATTTTGGTCAGTATATAGAGGGACTCACTTTTCTCGATCAACCATCCCCAACCCAAAGGAGAACCTCAAAGGAGAGCCCGTGAATCAATGGAATAACTCTGCCTGATGACTTTTTTCATCCCTTTCCCCCGGCTGCAAAGCCCCCAGCCGCTGCGTGTCAAATTAGCCCGGCGTGAATACACGCCCTGCCGATCGCGCAGTCCAAGGGCCGGCGCGCAAAACCCCACCAATTTCAGTCCCCCTCCTGAGGCTCCGCAAGAGCCTCGATCCTTACTGCGTTCTCAGTGCCTGCCCTGAGCGACAAGTCGAAGGGCCCCTGACTGAGTGAACAAAGCGAGGCGGCGACTTGCCCTGAGCGGTGAGTCGAAGGACTGAAGCGGCCTGCAATGATCCTATGAGTGTCCCTAAAGCATCATTGCCCCGCAGGCGGACCTATGCGTCAGGAGATGAGTCTGGGATCGACTCATATCGCCCCTTCTGACATGAGCGCCGGTTCCGCTTCCCCCGCACGGTTCAATTCAAGTTACGCGAGGCCGCGCAATTGCGTGGGATCAAGGCAGAACGAGGACAATCCGAATCAAATCCGGAAGATTTACCGCCCGCCGCAGATTACTGCGGCTCACGGCGCAAAGATCGCAAAGAAATTCTTCTCAAAGGTTTCTTCTTCGCGCTCTTGGCGTCTTGAGCGAAGCGGGCGGTTAAATTTGTACTTCCGGATTAGCCACCAGGCGCTGCTCGCGAGTCTAACGCCGTTCGATGGCCTCGCTCGGATTAGTCCCTATTACACGCGGTACGCAGTGCAGGCGACTCGAACTCGACCGCACTGCTATAGCCAGACAAGCGAATCGCCATCCACCACCGCGCGTGGCGACGACGTGTCTGACCGACGACCCCAAAACTCAGGCGGCGGACATTTCCCACTGTGCTGGTTGCGCCGGAGGCGTTCGAGCAAATGGTGAAGTGGACGGCGGCGCAATTTGCGAAACGCTAAGTTGCAGAGGTCCGGGCATTCGCTTTTTGGTATTTCCCCCTCTCCCGGTACTCTGGGAAAAGGCAGGGGTGAGGGTTCTTCCGTATGTCAAAAACAGTTGATATTAGGAAAAAGACTCTCACCCTATCCCTCTCCCAGAGTACCGGGAGAGGGGACCAGAGGTAGAACCGCCGCAATTAAAAGTTGCGGCCAAAACTTCTTGGTTCCATTCCATCAACTTAACGAATCGCAGCTTATCCCCCCCGCGCCGGCACGGTCGCCGGTCGCGTCGTGCCGCCGCCCCTTCGGCCGAATCCGCCAAAACCGCCGCCGACTCTCGCTTCCAGCGGCAGCTTAAAATCATCCGGCTGCATATCGGGATGAGCCGGATCAAACGTCCCCGCCTCCGGCAGAATATCCGCCGCCAGAGCCAGTTTATTTTGGCGGATGCCCTCCAAAATGCAGCGGGCAAATAGATACCCGCCGTAGCTGGTTTGATGGAGGCCTTCGACATACACGCGGCGATCCAAAGTTGTCCCCAGGGCCGTATCGAGCGCGACGCTCATGGCGTTCAAGTCGATCATCGCCACGCCGGCTTCCGTTGCGGCTTCGGCGGCGCATTTGGGATAATCGCCCAGGCCCGCCGCGTTGATCTCGCCGGTGCCGAAAGTGATCTTTGTCATCGGCGTCACGATCACCGGTATCGCCCCATGCGATTTCACTTCGGCGGCGTATTGCTCCAGATACTTCTTGTAGTCGGTGTGCGGCTCGGAGTAAGTCTGCGCCCAGTCGCCGTCGGGAGCGGGCCAGATGCCGTTATGTCCCTTCTTGTTCAGATCGTTGTGGCCGAACTGCATAAAGACGTAGTCGCCCGGCTTGACCACGCTCATCACCTTTTGCCAGCGACGTTCGAGCGTGAAGCCCTTGACGGTGAGGCCGGATTCACCGTAGTTCGCGATGGCGACGTGATCGTCAAACCAGCGCGGCAGCATCATGCCCCATGTGCCGTACGGCTCGCGCGGCTGGTCGGTTACCGTCGAGTCGCTGCACAGGAACACCGTGACGGCATCGGTCACCTTGTGAATTTCCATCGCGGCCACGGCCGGATGCGCATCGGTAAACTGCAGCGTGAGCTTGTCGTCCCAGGTGAGCGAGCCGATTTCGCGCGGGTCAAGTTTGACGGACCCGCCGCCTTCGATTGCGCCGGTGCGGATGTTCACGGTAAACGTGCGGGTGGCGAATTGTCCGGCGGCGAGATGAATCCGTTCCAGCATCAACCGGCGGGCTTCGGCCTTCACGGTGGTGGTCGATTCAGAAGATTTGTCGCCAAGGGTAAGGGTAACGCGATAATTCCCTTCCGGAAGTTTGACCGAGAAAAAGAAATTCTTGTTACTGGTGATCACATTGTCGGTCGTTAGCAGAATCGGTGATGGGTTGCTGGTCGGAATCGCCACGCCCGGCGCGGGGATCATTGTGTATGGCTCGAATCCATAGCCTCTGTCCGGGGTATAAACCGTATCGGCTGCGACCGCCGTAACCCCCGCGTCGTGGCTGGAACTGCCAAAGCTGAATTTGAAATCGGTAGGGGAGGGTTGGTCGGAAGATTGGGCGTTAGCAACGGCCGCCAGTGCAAATAGAATGCCGGCGGTCCTGGAGATCGCGAATTTCATGGATGGGACATCCTTTACGGCAACGCAGTTGCCGAATGAGTGGTATTGTAAGTTACCGAAATGACGTAAGTCTGTTGTCGTTCGGCAAGTTCAAACATGAATTCAAAAGGAGACGCGATGTCGTTCAGCAAAAACAGCGTGATCAGGGCCGCTTTTACCGCCGCATTCCTCGGCTCTTTCGCGGTCGCCGCGATGGCTCAGTCAACGCAGCCCACCAGCTTCAAATACACCTTCGGCGCCGAGAAGGCCGGCTTTACCCAGGTGAAGGCAACCGACGCCTACGCCGATGCAGCAGGTTACGGATTTGAACCGGGTTCGGTGGCCACCGCCGGGTCGGGCGATGTCACGTCGAAGCAGCCGTTTTTCTTCTCGGCGAAAGTGCCGGAGGGAAATTATCTGGTCACCGTCACGCTCGGCTCCGCGGATCAAGCCGCCACGACAACCGTAAAAGCCGAATTGCGCCGCCTGATGCTTGAGCAGGTTCACACCGCCGCCGGCGAAACTGTCAGCCGCACTTTTGCCGTGAATATCCGCACTCCCCAGTTCCCCGGCGGTCAGGTGCGCCTCAAGCCACGCGAAATTAAGGGCCAGTCGGAATGGCGCGCCTGGGATGAGAGAATGACGCTCGAATTCAGCGGCGACAACCCGGCCATCCAATCCATCGACATCGAACCGGCCGGCAATCTTCCCGTCGTTTACATCTGCGGCGATTCCACTACTTGCGACCAGCCGGTCGAGCCATTCAACAGTTGGGGCCAGATGATCACACGCTGGCTCAAGCCCGATGTCGTCGTCGCCAACGAAGGAGAGAGCGGCGAAACCCTCCCCGCGTTCTTCGGCGAGAAGCGCTGGGACAAGGTCATGAACACCCTCAAGGCCGGCGATTATGTGATTTGCGTCTTCGGCCATAACGACATGAAAAACCCCACTGGCGAGCCGCCGGCGAAATACGCTGATTTTTATGCCCGCATTGTCGCCGACGCTCACAGCAAAGGGGCCACGCCGATCATCATGACCCCGGTAAGTCGCCAGTCGTTCGGCCCCGATGGCAAGATCACCAACTCCTTCGGCGGCTACCCCGACGCCGTGCGCGCGCTGGCCAAGGACAAGGGAATCGCCTTCATCGACCTGCAGAAACAGGGGGCCGCATTTTACGAGGCGATCGGCAAGGAGAAAGCGCCGCTCGCATTCGCCAACCCTACTGAGAAGACTCATCACAGCGACTACGGCAGCTACAATATCGCCAAGTGTGTGATGCAGGGGATTATAGATCTAAAACTGCCATTGGCGGATCACGTCACGGCCGATTGGAAAACGTACGATCCCTCGCATCCCGACATGCCGGCTGATTTCAAGGTGCCGCTCGATCCGAGGCAGAGCCGGATGCAGACGCCTGCGGGGAGTTAGAGACGGCATGGATACGGATGATTCACCGCCCGCCGCCGAGTACGGCGGCTAGAGACGCAGAGATTGCGGAGGGATTTCTTACTGATTGAATTCTCCGCGACTTGGCGCCTCCGCGCGCGATAATTCTGTATTCGATCACACTGACTTGCCAAGCTGCGAAGAGGATTTGTTTCAGCCAATCTAAGGAAATGAATCTTCTCTGCGACCTCCGCGTCTCTAGCCGCCGTATTCGGCGGCGGGCGGTGATATATCCCGGATTTTGATAATGATGCGCCCAAATCGTCAAAAACTATACCTCACCGATATCGCCGCCGCCGCCGGCTGAACGCTGAATTCCGATGCGCGCAGAATTTCATTCCGCTTCGATAATTTCGGGTTAGCCAGCGCCGCCAGGTCGTAGCCGTCCAGGCGGATCGTCCAATGATCCGATGGTCGGAATTCAAGGCCCATATTTACATACAGATTCGGGCCGTACGGCGTGTTGTAGCCCCGATCACTCAGTGGAACGCCGGAAGGGGGGCTGGGGAGCGATCGGACGTAGGAGGCGTAATCCTCCGCGCCGGGGAAGCCGGAATAATAGACCACGGAGCCGCTGGCGGTGAATTGCCTGCCGATGTCCTGCTCAATGGAGAATTTGGTGATCGAAGGCGCCCAGTTGGCAAGGTCATTGCCAAATCCGTAGGGCGCTGAGCTGATTCCTTCCGAGGCCGCGGGCGAGCCGTCGGGAACCGACGCATGAACCAGCTTGGAAACGCCTTCCGACAGCATCGCGCGGGTGGATTGCGTTTTGTATGCCAATTGAAAGTCGCCGCCGGCGATGTTGTAAATGCCGAGCGATGTGTCCATCAATTGGCTGGGGTTCCAGCCGATGGCGCGGTAATGCTCGTAAAACGAGTCGAGATTCAGGCTCAATTGATCCGTCAATTTTCGTTCATAGGCGACTTCGTAGTTTTGTAGAGTTTCCGGTTTGCCATATTTTGAAGTGCGTTCCCAAACGCCCCAGAGGTCTTCGTCGTCGGCGCGGCGCACGGCCTGTCCTGCGATGGCCTTGAATGTGTCAACCGGCGTCGGCTCGTAAACCAGCGTGGCGCGCGGCGAGACCAGCCAGCTTGTGAACGTGTTTTTATCGGTTCGAATGCTCAGAAATGCAGTCCATTCCTTGTTGATCCTCCACTGGTTTTCCGCGAGAAACGAGACCGTGTCGGATTCCCAGTACCGTTGCATGACCACCGGCGTTAAATCCAGCGCGTCGGATTGCGCCGGGTCGTGATACCAGATGTGCGAATACTCCGTTCCGACTGCGAGCGTGTCCGATTTGCTCGGAGTCCAGGTTGCAATCGCCTGGCTGAAGAGTTGATCCTCGTAAGAATCACGAGTCGGCACGCCGACCGTGACGCCCTCGCGCTGATCCTTGGTCAGCCAGAAGTCATAACTTTGCAGCAGCGCCAGTTTCAAATCCGGCGTTAAATCCTTTTTGAAGGTGGCGGCGGTCGTGAATTGCTGATTGGCGATGGGGCGGCCATCCGTCCAGGTTTGCAGCGAATCGCTCGCCGGTATCACCTTCGTATAGATGTCGCGGCGCGGCTGCGTATCGGTGCCGTCCTGGGTGTAGCGGGTCCAAATTTCAAACGGGCCGTCCACATAGCTGAAGTGGAATTTGTGCCATGGGTCGCTGAACGCGGGCGCGCCGAGATTTTGTTTGGGCCCGCTGTAAGGATCGCCGGCGACATTGGCCGGCAGGCCGTTGGCGGCCGCATGTGATGCGCCGATGTAATACGGCGCGGCGGCTCCCTGCACATCAGCGAAGCCGTAGTACAGGAATATGCCGGAGGTTTCGCTGAACTGCTTGCCATAGCGCACCTCCGTCGCGGTGTATTGATCCACCACTCCCTGGCGTGCGCTGAAGTCCAGTCCCTGAAAGGTCAGGCCGTTGTAGGTTTGCACGGCGATAGCGCCGGCCAAAGCGCCGGAGCCGTAAGTGGCCGAAGCCGGGCCTTCCACCACGCTGACGGTTTTGATGTCGCCGAGCAGCGGCAGATCGCGCTCGTCATTCGCGCCGTACAACATGCGATTGTTCAGCGTGACGCCGTTGACCTGATAGAGATATTTATCCTCACGGTCGCTGATGATTCCGCGAATGCCGAAGTTGTTGCCGGGCGTGTTATGGTCGATGACCTGCCCATTCGGAACGTAGATTTCCAATAGATGATTAAGGTCTCTGGCTCCGGATTCCTGGATGTCCTTCGCGTCCAACTCGGTGATATCGACCGGCACGGCCCGCGCCTCGGTCGCCGTCAGGCCGGCGGGAGTGATCACCTGCACATTGAGCAGTTGCTCAATGGAGAGATCAGTCAAATCATTGCCGTTGGATGCGGATGGAGCGGGCGCGCCGGGCCCGGACGGCTGAGTGGCGGAATTCGCCGCATTGGCCGCCGTCGCGGCTGCCGCCATCAAAAGTCCGTATGCAAAGACACTCGCCCGCTTTTGTATGAACCTCGCCATGATAACCTCGCTCAAAAAACGAGGCTGAACTGAAAACTATTAAACGCACATTTCAGTCCGCCCTTGTATCCCTGTACGACATGTGTGACCTGTACTGTCTATGCAGATCGTCCCATGTATGACGCTGCATGAGCCGTTCAGATTATCGGGCGTATAAAAATGCGGCGATGTGAGGTGGCGCGAATCTGATGGCGGGGGAATCGCTTACTTCTCAGGCGTTTTCACATGGAATTCGCGCTTCGCGCAAATGACCGCCCCGAGAACAGCAAGTACCAGACTCGCGAGGGTAAGCACCAGAATACACGTGCCGACCTGCGGATGCTCCAGTAACTTGGGATCGCGGGCGATATCCAGTTGCCATGCGTCGGCGGCGATGTTGCTTTCGCCCCACGAGCGCAACACAACGAACGACATCGTCCGGTAAGCGATAATTCGCGTGTAATAGATGACGGTGATCAGCCGCACGCTCAGCGGCAGATTCGCCAGCAATCCCTCGAAGAATGCGGCGTAGATCACGCCGACGATCAGCGTGCGCCGAGTCAGCAGGCTCATCAATCCAAACAAACAGCAATAGGCCGTGACCCCCAGGCTGTTAATCGCCGCAGCCTGCAAACAGCGAACGGCGGGGTGCGGTACATCGGGGTCGGCGAAATTGTAGTAAATCACGGTGTACATCACGCCCGTAAACACGCAGGTGAGAAAGATGACGACCGTGAGCGTGGCCAGTAGCTTCACAATATAAAGAGCGGCCTTGGAAATCGGGCGTATGAGCAGGTACGTAATCGTCTGCTCCTCCTGCTCGTCCTGGATCATGCCGGGGGCGTAAACCAGCGCGGCCAAAGGCAGAAGCCCCTGCGGGATAAACATGAAGGCAAAGACAAATTCAATCTCCAGCGGCCGCGCGCCATTGGCATTGCTTCGCACCAGCATGGCCAATCCCGCCGGCAGCAAAAACAGCAGGCACATCACCAGCCAGCGCTTACCGTGCATCTGTTGACGGATCGAGAGTTTGTACAACGCCCACAGTGATCTCATAAGGGGGATCTCATAGGAGTGATCTCATCTGCTCACCAAATACTTGAAGACCGCTTCGAGGCTGTCGTCATCGGAATAGACTTCCTGAATCTCCGTCTCCGCCTCATTCGAGATCGCCGGCAGACGGCTGTAAAACACTTCGGGAGCGCGCGTCTCAACCAGGATGCCGTTGCGCTGAGGAAGAATTTCGATTCCTTCCACGTCGTCCCATGCCACCAGCTTCGCCGCGAGCTTGCGATATTCCCGGCAGACCAGAACGATGCGATGCGGATGCTTGTCGATCAGGTCACGGATCTCGCGGACATTTCCCTCCGCGACAAGCCGGCCGTGATTAAGCAGCACCACGTTCGGCGTGAGCGATTCCACTTCATGCAGCACATGGCTGGAAACAACCACGCTTTTGCCCGCTGCGCCCATGCGCTGGATGATTTCCATCAGATCGCGCCGGGCGACCGGGTCGGTGCCGGTCAGCGGTTCGTCGAGAAAGACCACCTGCGGATCATGCACCAGCGCCTGTGCCATTTTCGTGCGCTGGCGCATGCCTTTGGAATATCCGCCGATGGCGCGATTCATGTGGCGGGTCATACCGACGGATTCAATGGCCTTGGCCGCCGCCTCGCGCGCTTGCGGCCGTTTCATTCCCGCCAGAGACGCACAGGTGAAGATGAAATCCCAGCCGCTCATCCATTCGTAGAATGCGTCTTGTTCCGGGCACAGGCCGATGAAACGGTTGAGTCCGGGATTGGCCCACACACGCTGATCGAGAACGCTCACCGTTCCCTGGCTCGGCCGCAACTGGCCGGTGGCCAACTGAAGAAGCGTGCTTTTGCCCGCGCCGTTGGGGCCGAGAAGGCCCGTCACGCCCGGCGGAATGCGCAGGCTCAGCTTATTCACGCCGATGACGTTGCCATACCACTTGGAAACCTCGTGGAAGACCACAACGCTCGATAATGGGGGAGCCACGCTGTTCATCGGAGTCGGTCCAGCGACCGGATGCGCAATTGAAGAACGCCGATGGAAACGACGGATAGGCCGGCAAGAAGCTCAGCCGACCAAATCCACGGATATTGCGGCCCGGACATCCTCATCAGGTATGCGCCCTGTTGTTCGGGCGGGAGGAACGACGCCACCGTTTCCCACGCCGGTTGCGTGCCGAGGAATTGCTGCTCGAGTCGTGTCAGATTGGTCGTGTATGAAATCATCGGCCGCCAGTCGGTCTTGGTCGCCTCCCAAACGTCAGACTGGAGTTGTTGCATGTGCAGATAACCTTGCTGGCGGACATTCTGACGGCGACGAATCTCCTGACGCATTTCATCCGGCGTTTTCGGCGCCACGGTGCTGTTTTCCTCCTGGTAGGCTCTGAATTGATCGGTCCGGATTCGATTGCGCTGGCGATTGCGATTGATGTCGGTCATGGCCGTCGAGGTGACCCAACTGATGAACCAAAGCCCCAGCCAGATCAGCGCGACATACCGCGAATTCCGCGTCAGCGACGACATGGCAAGCACGAGCAGGCCGGCCGAAACCGACACCGCCAGCCCCCAGGCGATGCTGCCGACCAGCAGGCGGAACGTGTCGTGGATGAGCGATATATCGAGGCTGAAAAGCAGACCCAGCACCCAGGCGGCCGTCGCCGGCAGCACCACGATCATGGCCAGGAACCCGACGATTACCCCAAGTTTTCCGAGGAAATAATCAATCCGGCGCATCGGGCGGGACAGGTACAGCGGCAGGGCGTTGAAGCGCAAATCCTGGCTGATCAGATTCGGCCCGACCAACAGGATCAGGATCATGGAAATCTGCATTTCAACGATCGTGAAATAGTCGTAGGAGAGCGTCCAGACGACAACGCGAAAGTGTTTCGGGTCGGCAATGAGCTGTGGATACAAAAACTCAAGCATCGGGCGGATGCTCGCAATGACGGTTGATCCGCGCTCAAGCAATCCCCAGACGCAGAGCATGGCGGCCAGCGCAATCGCCGGCGACCACGCGGCCAGCAGGGCAATGCGCATGAGCCGGCCCTTCAAGGCCGACCGCACGCCCTGGCGCGCGATGGTGAACCACCGCCACGCGTGCCCGGAGGTCTGGCCGTTCCAATGCTGATATCCCTGATCAAAAATCGGCATTAGTTTTTCTCCACGGCGCTCAGGAAGACTTCTTCGAGCGTGCCGCGCTGCGGGCGGAGAAAGCGGATCTGTTCCTGCTGATCAGCCGCCGCCTGCCACAGCAATTGCTGGCCGCGGCCTTCGGGCACTTCGACGATCAGGCGGTCATCCTTGGTTCTGATTGTGCAGCCCAGCGTTTTGAGCTTTTCCGCGAACGCGGCCTGATCAATCTTCACGCGCAATTCAAATCCCAGCCGATGGGCCTGCTTCATCTCGGCTATTTTTCCCTGCGTGAGGAGCTTGCCCCCGCCGAGGACGATGATGTGCTCGCAGACCGCCTCCACATCCGGCAGCAGGTGGCTGGAAAAAAGCAGGCTCATCCCTTTGTTATGGGCAAGGTCGCGCGAGAGTTCGAGCACTTCATCGCGGCCGGCCGGGTCCATCCCGTTGGTCGGCTCATCAAGAATCAGGAGCTTGGGGTCATGCACGATGGCCGACGCCAGCTTGAGTCGCTGCTTCATGCCCGTGGAGTACGTTTCACAGCGGCGGTACCGCGCTTCGCCCAGGCCGACGTAATCGAGCACTTCGTGCGCCCGCTGCATCCCGTCTTTGCGCGACATGCCGACCAGTTCGCCCGCGTAGGCGACGAATTCCACCCCTTCCATATTGGGAAAGAGGCATTCATCTTCCGGCGCGAATCCAACCTGCCGGCGGATTTCGAGCTGCCGTGTGCGGATATCCAGCCCCAGCACCTGGCCGGAACCGTGGTCAATGGGAATCAGGCCCAGGAGCGAGCGGATCATGGTGGTTTTGCCCGACCCATTGGGGCCGAGCAAGCCGATGGCTCCCTCCGGCGCGCTCAATGAAAGATTGTCCAGCGCCGTGATGGCGCCGTAGGTCTTGGTGACATCTTCGAATTGAAACAACATCAATCGTTCCCTGCCGCCCGGAGTTGCGGGTTGCGAGCGAGTTTACGGGATTTGCTGTAAAAAGTGTATCGCATGCAACAGCCTGCCGACTCCGATGAGCAGAATCTTCCCAATGCCCCCGGATGGCTATCCGGGGGCTTCTTACACGGTTGTTACACCGCTGCAGAAATGCGAAAATTCCGCCACGGCCCGCGAACAAATCGCCACATCATCCACAAACCCAGCGTAAAGCCGTAAACACACGCCACGATCCACGGCCCGGCGATCCATCCCGGATATTTCGAGGCAACGAGAAATCCGCCGCCGAGCATGATCGTCCAGCACAGCCCGGAACTCACCAGCGTTGGAACCAGCGTATCGCCCGCCCCGCGAAGGGCGCCGCTATACAGCAGATACAGGCCGTCGGAAATCTCGTAGACCGCACAGAAAACCAGGTAAACCGCGCCAATGGAAATAACCTGCGGATCATGGGTGAAGACCCGCATCAGCGGAATTCGGAACGCGACGAAGACGGTTCCGCAGCACAGAATATAAATCATCGTGACGATCATCCCCAGCCCCGCACGCCGGGCCGCGATGTCCGGCCGCCCGCGCCCAATATACCGCCCGACCAGCGCCGTCACCGCCACCGAAATCCCATACGCCGGCAGAAAGCTGACGACCATATACCGCAGCATAAACGTATTGGCCGCCATCGCCGCCGACCCGAGCAGGCCCAGCACGCCGTTACAAAAGATCGACCAGCTCAACACGTCGCTGAACCATTGCAGCCCCGACGGAATGCCCACGCGCAGGAGCGGCCCGGCGAGCGCCCAACGCGGCCGTACATTAAACAACCCGAAACCCGTGCGAATCGACCGTCGCGCCAGCAGGAGGAGAAGCACGAACATCTCGCTGGTCACGCCGATGTTTTGCGCCCACGCCGCGCCCACCACGCCGTGCGATGCGAAGCCGCAATGGCCCAGTACGATGCACCACGCCGCCCCCGCATTCACGGCCACGCCAAAAACCGCGCCCGCCAGCACCGCATTGGCCCGGTCGATCCCCAGAAAGAACTGGCCCGCCGCCGAAGAGACGAGCTTCACGCCTGCGCTGAACAGCACGATGCGGAAATACCCTGCTTCCATCAGTGCCTGAGCGGCTGGATGCCCAAACGCGGCAAACAAAGGCCCCGCGACCGCGCGCATTGGCAGCAGCGCCAACCCATATGCAAGGCTCAGCCATATTCCCTGCCACAGGTATTGCCCGCACTTTTTGAACTCCCCGCGTCCGAAGGCCTGACTCACGAATGTATTAACCAGCACCAGTGTTCCAATGCCCAGGCTCACCAGCGCGAACGAGAGAATCCCGCTATTGGCCGCTGCCGTTGCCGGCGCCTCGCCGAGGCGCGACAGCATCCAGGTGTCGATGAATTGCATGACGGTATACGACGCCATTTGTGCCATCGTCGGCAGGGCAAGCGACAGCAATTCCGTCAGGGGCGAGGCGTGGGTGTCAGGCTCGGACATGGGGATAGTTCTAACTTGAAATGCGTGAGATTGCTTGGCTTAGGGTCCAATGCCAATTCTTGGCCATTTCCCTTTATTCCCCCTCTCCCTGTACTCAGGGGGAGGGTTGGGGTGGGGGGTCTTTCTTCGAGCAGCCAGGAAGCTTCGTCAGGCCCGTGCCACATCAGTAAAGTAATTGTCCATCGTCATTCGCCCATAATATGACTGGTTGAGAATCAACGCAGGTGTATTCAATGGATATAACCATTTCAGTTTCCAGCGGGACCGAAGAAGTTCTAAAACGCGGAGCGGCAGCGCGTGGAAAGGCGGTTCCAGAGTTTGCATCGGAATTGCTGGCGCGAGCTTCGGATTTGGATGCCGCGGCTATTCCGGAAAAGTCAGGCTTGGAGCAAGGGTCAAGCAGATCGGACGCATTGATTTCACAGATGCGGGAATCTTCAAAGACGCTTTCCGCTGGACACAAACTCAACGATGATCGTGACGCCATTTACGCTGGATGCAGGGAATGACTCAAGCCAAAATATGCCTGCCATGGCGCTTTAATAACGTCCTGGCGGTCACATGAATTTCGTCCCCATTGGGAGCCGGGGCCGACGAAAGAAGTTGGTTGGAAAACACCGACTTTGAATTCGTGCCGTTCGCCGACACCGGCAAAATCGCCGCCGCCGGCAATTGCGCCCCCAGCGGCGTGTTGCCGTTGGTTTTGCCCACATTTTGAGCCAACAGCAGCAGATCCTGGAAACCCACCGAACCGTCGTAATTGCCGTCGCCGTGGACCCAATCTGCGGTGATCGAACCGTTATTCTGCGCCAGAATTAACAAATCGTTAAAGTCTATCTTCGAATCCAAAGTAAAATCCGCCGCCAGCGCCGGCCGCAGAACGATTTGATTGGCCGCCGCGCCGCCCAGCGTGCCGTCATTGTTTCCATCCGCGTAGCCGATGGCCCACATGCCGCCCGTGGTTCCCTTGGTGGTCGCCACCTGTGTCTCGACGGCGGAACTCGTCAGGCCGGTTCCCGTCCATGCCCCATTGGCGTATGCAGTTTGAAGGTATCCGCGGATTGTATTGACCGGATCGACGGCGGGCGAGGCAAAATTGAGCGTGAGCATGTTGCTCTGAATATCGAGCGTACCGGTGCTGTCAATCTTCAGGCCGCTCAATACGGCGGAGCCGAACAACTTCAGTGAAGAGGCCGCTTGTATTTCGATGGGCGACGCCGCCGCAATCGAAGCGACCGAAAAAACTCCGCTGATTTGTATGGTGGAGAAGTTCGCCGCGATCGTCACCTGGTCATTCTGATTGGGAACTGCCATATGCGACCAGTTCATCGCGTTGCTCCATGCCGAATTGCCTCCGGTTCCAGTCCAGGAGATCGCCACAAGCTGCGCTTCATACGCGCCAATATCCACCGTGCCGTCAACGTAGCGCGGATTCCCGGCCAGGTCTGTTGTCACGAAGGTTGCCTGCGTCCAGAGATTTGAACCCGTGTCGATGCACGGCGAAGTTGGCAAAAGCTGAAGATTTCCCGCGCCTGAATTCGTGAATTGCGGATCGACATCAATGACGGATGTTCCCGACGTTCCCCCCTGCACGTCGCAGTTCACAACCGTCGGCGTGCCGCCGCCGCCAGTAAGCTGGCCTCCCGTGTTGGCCCATAGGATTGAATTGGCCACACTGAACGATACCGTTGTCGTGTAAATGCCGCCGCCGGAAACGGTGGCGCTGTTGCCGGTGAAAGTGCAGTTGGTCACGATGGTGCCGGGAACCTCGTTGTCCAGGCCGCCGCCGCTGCCGGAGCCGGCGGAGTTGTTCTGAAAAACGCAGTTGGTCAGGGCGACATAATCGGCGTTGTCGTTTCGCATGCCCCCGCCGCTGGTCACCGCCGTATTACCGATAAACGAGCAGCCGACGATCAGGGCAACATCTTCGTTCGTGTTATAAAGCCCGCCCGCGAAGGTTGATTTGGCCGCATTGGCGCTGAACACACAGCCGTTCAGCGCAACCGTGCTAAAGTTGCTAATCATCCCGCCGCCAAACGCCGCCTTGTTCTGGCTGAATGTGCAATTGGTGAAAACCTCCGTTGAGTTTGTCACATACGCGCCGCCGCCGGAATTCGACGCCGTGCTGTTGGAGAACGTGCAATTTGAAAAATGGGAAAGCGATGCGCTGAGGTAAGCCGCCGCCCCATTGGTGGCGTTACTGGAGGTCAATATGCAATTGCTGATCGTCGGGCTGCCGCCGGAAATATAAATCCCGCCGCCCGTGCTGCTGCTTCCCGGCCCGTTGGCATTGCCGCCGGTGATGGTGAAGCCGTCGAGGAGGGCCGTCGCGTCAACGCCGCTGCCGGTTACGACGTGGAAACTGTTGTCGGAGAAATTGCCGACAACGCCAATATCGCCGGACAACGTGGTCACATAAGTTGCTGCATTCCGCGCCGAGTTGGGATTGGAAGAACCTGCAAATCCGCCGTATAGGGCAACGCCACTGATAAGCTGGAATGTCGCGCTTCGGCTGGCGGTCGTCGTCGGCTTGTATGTCCCGGCGGCGACATCAATGGTCTGCCCAGCCTTCACGGCCGCCAGCGCCGATACCAGGGTTGCATACGCATTGGCCCACGTTCCGCCCGTGCCTAAGCCCGTGGCTTGCGAATCCACATAAACGATCTGCGTTTCAAATGCGCCAAGATCAACATTCGCCCCGTCGATGCGCGGATGGCCTGCAATGTCCATTGTAGAGCCGGTGGCATTAATCAGCGCGTTGGAGCCGGCGTCGATACAGGGCGAGTTCGGCTGAAGCTGCACGATTCCGCCGGGCGAAATGGCGAAGCCAGGATCAACGTTCAAATTACCCGCTCCGATATATCCCCCTTGAACGTCGCTAAAGCTAACGACCGGAATGCTCAGCAGGTCGCCATCAATCTCGCCGCCGGACGTTTCCACATCCGCCCAGAAAATACAGTTGGATAGGTTGGGAGAAGAGTCAGCGTTTTCGATTGCCCCGCCGGCGCCGGCGGTGGCGTTTGCCGTGAAGGTGCAGTTGGTCAGACTGCCCAGGAAATCGACGTTATCGATCGCGCCGCCCGCGCCAACCGCTGAATTCCCGGTAAAGACGCAATTGGTGAGCGAGCCGCTCGCCGCCGAATATTCGACCGCGCCGCCGTTACCGCTCCGGGCGACGTTGCCGACGAACGTGCACCCGATCATGGTCGCTGTAGCGCCCGCAGTGCTGACCATCGCGCCGCCGGAAAAGCCGGCGCTGTTGTCGAGGAACAGACACCCGCTGAGAGCGGCGGTTGCCGAGTTGGCGTTATACAACGCGCCGCCGCCATGCGTGGTGCTGGTGGCGGCGTTGGATGTGAACGTGCAATTCGTCAGGCCGCATGTGGCAACATTGTAAATCGCCCCCGCCGTGGCGGAGGAATTCCCGGTAAAAGTGCAGCTTATCAGTGCCGGCGAGGAAAGGGCGGTAATATACATCGCGCCGCCCAAAACCGTCGCGTTATCCTGGTTGAAGCTGCAATTCGTCAATGTCGGCGACGACAAATTCTGAATGTACATGCCTCCGCCGCGCGGGGCGGAATTGCCGGTGAATGTACAATTACTAAACGCCGGCGATGAATTGGCATCCAGAAATACCGCGCCGCCCGTGCCCGTTCCCTTATTGCCGTTGAAGGTGCAATTGGCCAGGGTTGGGCTTCCTCCGGAGTCGAAGAGGCCTGCTCCATTGTCGCTTTCAGAATCGCCCGAACCATCCGCGTTACCGCCGACGATGGTGAATCCATCGAGCACCGCCGTGCTGTCGGCGCCGCTGCCGGTCACGATGTGATAACTGTTGCTAAGCGTATTGTCGCTGGCGCCGATGAAGCCGGAGAGGATGGTGGCATACATGGCGATATTCCGTGCCGCCATCGGGCTGGCCGAACCCGCATACCCGCCCATGATGGTTACGCCGGATTCCAACTGAAACGTCTCGGTGCGATCACCGATCGCGCTTGGATAGTAGGTCCCCTGAGCCACCAGAATCGTGGTGCCTGCCATCGCGACGCTCAACGCGGATTGAAGACTGGGCAGCGCGGTTTGCCAGCTAATGCCGTCACGAGTCGGCCCGGGCGCGGCCGGGTCCACGAAGATCGGCGTCGTCGAAAAGTAGGGCGTCGACGCGATCCCGCTGGCAATCACCTCCAGTGAATACGGATCTGTTCCCAACGAAGCCGGCATGGTGAATTGCACCGTCTCCGGCGTGGTTCCGGTCTGCACGCCGGTCAGACTCCAGTTGTAACTTCGAGCGTAGCCCACAATCCCGGTGGCCAGGTCCGTGACCTGCACAATCGGGTAGTTGCTCGCCATCTGGTCGTCGTCCCCGTACTCACCGCCTTCGCTTGAGCCATTCAATTGAGTGCCGCTCAATGTGAAGCTGCTGTCGGCGTTGTGAACAATGCTTTGGATTGTGGGCAGCAGGTTCGCCGCCGGAGAACCGGTTGGCGTATAGACCGCCGAGCGGCTCGATCCCAATTCCGTTAATAACACCTGCCCCGTCGGCAGTGTGAGCATGGTGAAGATGTAGGATGGCTGCTGAAGATTGATCACCGACGACGACGGCGTGACGTTGGTATATACGCCGGTGGTTGGATTGAATTCGTAAATCGATGTCGGCGTGGGATAGACCACGCTTCCGTTGCTGAAATGAATGCCCGGCGCCACCGCCAGCAGAACGTCGCCGTTGGGTAAAATCGCTCCGGGCGCGTCCCCCATGGTCAGGCCATTTGGAACGCTCGGACCCTGGCTCCAGGAATTCGTCGTCGGACTGTAAAACGCGGTAAGCCCGTTGGCGCCGACAAAAAACGCGCGCCCGTCGGGAAGCAAAAAGCCCGGTCCCAATTCATAATCAACCGCTGTTGTGCTCAACATCGGCAGTGTGCCTGCGCTGGCGTCAACCCAGGTGTTGGTGGATGGAATGTATCGTTCGGCCAGTCCCGTGCCCGCGCTGATGCTGGCGAAAAGGTCGTAAGTCAGGATGCTTCCATCCGCCAGCTTTACCCACGATTCCTCATCGCTGCGATCGTTGCGAACCTTGTTCGGGCCGGTCGTCCAGAGATTCGTGGCCGGATTATAAATCTCCGTTCCATTATCGTTGATGTCAGAACAAAGGACCGTTCCATTAGGAAGAACCTCGGCTGTGTCGTCGCCAAAGTTCCCTTTGGGGTCCGGGGAAACCTCCGTCCATGTATTGGCCACAGGATCGTAGATTTCCGCCAGGGGCGAATCGCTCGGAATCGTTCCAGGCCCGGAGTATTCGCCCCCCATCACAAAAACCCGACCGTCGGGTAGCACCGCCGTGCCGCAATAAAGGCGTGCCGTGTTCATCGACGCAAGCGATGACCATGTTCCATTGATATAGCCACCGGTTGAATCGGGAGTAAGGAGATGCCAGGCGCTGCTGGTGTTGTGGACCATCACGGTCCCGTTGGAAAGCTGTATGGCAAGTCCGCCGCCGCCCCCGATTGAGTTGGCTGATGAAGTCCAGGTGCTGAAAAGCCGGCGATCTTCGAGAAGCTCAATGGCGCAGGCATCCAAACGCCCCAATTTCCGCTGGCGCGAACCGCGACCGGTGAAAGGTTTGCACAGCCTGCGCATTTCCAACGCCTCCAGGACCCAACAAAAAATCTTTCCGCGGATTCCCGCAATTCTCACGCGGCGCAGTTTTCAGTGCGCCTCACCAACACCTTCATCCAGATGCCGAAATGAATTGCAGCGACATCACGCGACAGCCGTTCATCGAGACGCCGTTAAGATGCGTCCAGCTTGCCGTCGCGGCATGGCCGTTAATTGAACCGGGAACGAATCTGGCTCTCTCTCGCCGGAATCTACCCCACAAACGATCCTAAGTCGAGAAATTCAAGCCGATTCCACCCAAACACAAACATTCTTCTCGCCCTTTAAGAAGCCTCCGGATGGCCATCCGGGGGGAATTCCCCCAAAGAATTCTCAGTTATCGCCGCCCGCACAAAACAAAAAGCACCCTCTAAGCCTTATTCACCCATACCGTTTTGACATTCATAAATTCCTTCAATCCCGCCTCCGCTAATTCGCGTCCCCAGCCGCTCCGCTTGATCCCGCCAAATGGCATGCGCGGATCACTGCGAACCACTGCATTGATGAACACGCTCCCGCAATCAATTTCCCCCGCCAGCTTCTCCGCGCCGGCCAGGTCTCGCGTCCAAAGACTCGCCCCCAAACCATACAGTGTTTGATTGGCAAGCTCGATTGCCTCGGCGGTGTTCTTGGCGCTGACGACCGCCGCCACCGGCCCGAATGTCTCCTCATCGAACACCGCCATCCCCGGCCGCACGTCGGTCAGAATCGTCGGCGGATAATAAAACCCTTCAATGCTCAGCGGAGCCCCGCCGATCAACACCCGCGCCCCCGCCTTAACCGACGACTCCACCTGACGCTGAAGATTGTCGAGCAAATCTTTGCGCGCCAGCGGCCCGACCAGCGTGGCCGGGTCCATGGGATCGCCGACCTTCTGCTTTTTCATTGCCGCCGCGAATGCCTCCGTGAATTTTTCCAGCACGGATGCGTCGACGATAAATCGCTTGGCCGCGATGCAGCTCTGCCCGGAATTGACGCATCGAGCCTCGGCGGCGCTTGCCGCCGCGAATTCCACATCGGCGTCCGCCAGCACAACAAACGGATCGGAACCGCCCAGTTCCATGACTGTTTTCTTGATTGCCCCACCCGCCGTTGCCGCGACCGCTGCCCCCGCGCGATCGCTGCCGGTGAGCGTCACCGCCGCCACAAGAGGGTGAGCGCATAATTTCTGCGCCTGCGAATCTTCGACTCGGATGGATTGGAACACGCCTTTGGTAAATCCGGCGTCGGTGAATACCGATTCCAGCGCCGCCGCGCACCCCGGCACCATCGGGGCATGTTTGAGTACCACAACATTTCCCGCCGCCAGTGACGCAGCCGCAAAACGAATCACCTGCCAGTACGGATAATTCCACGGCATGATGCCCAGAATCACGCCCAGCGGCTCAAAACGCAGATATCCTTTTCCGCCGCTGGTGGCGAGCGGAATTTGCTTCAACATCTCCTCGGCGCTTTGTGCGTAGTGTTCGAGCGCGACCGCGCACTTGCTGACCTCAACTTCGCCCGCCGAGAGCGGCTTGCCCATCTCTCGCGCCGCGATCGTCGCCAGATTGCCGCGGCGTTGCCGGAGCAATTGCGCCGCCCCCTTCAGCTTGCCTGATCGTTCAGAGACCTTCCAATCTCGCCACTTCTGAAAGGCGGCCGCCGCAGTGCAAAGTTTGGCTTCCACGGTCTCAAGGGAGTCGAAGGCGACTTCGCCGATCAATTTCCCGTTAGCCGGGTTAATGAGTTTGGTCATTCAGATTTGATTGTAGCATCAGTGGCTCCTCAATAAGAGGCCTGCCGATCGAGAACCCTTTGTTTGAAAATTCTGACACCAAGGCGTGATGCGCCCACCTCGATCCCTCAACCTTTCTCCCTCCCGCCCTCTCCCCTCATCCTTCCCCGTGTCGCGGGGAAAATGGAGCCGACCAGGATCGAACTGGCAACCGCTGCCTTGCAAACCCGATTTTTTGACAAACGAAAAACTCCAGAATCGCTTGTATCTACAGCATTTTATCCACTTCAAGAGTGATTGCAAGTCATTGCAAAGAATGTTGAGAGTTTCCTAGGGAATTCGGTAGTCGGGGTTGCGCAAAACGGTATATACCGTTTTGGGAAACCGCATGATTCTGATTTATATGCTCGAATTTACGTTGCGTGAGGCAGGCTGTCCGGCCCCGGTGGGCGTTGGCCTTCCAACGGATGATCTTTAAAATGCTGTTGGTAGGCTGCAAGTAGAACGCGGTCGATTCTGAAAACACCTGGGGCCTGAGTCTGCTCTACGCAACCCTTAAGCTCCAATCGGGTCAAGAGCTTCCCATGCTGAGTAGCCATTCCAGCCGTCCACTTTTTGGCTTGTTCATCGTTTGCGCTGATGCCCGTCGCAAGCTCCCTCATGCAGCGTCTCTCTGCCGGGTTTAATTCTGATAGCCTACTGATGATCGTTGCGGCAATCTCTTCTGAAAATGGCGGCTGCTCTGCCTTTAGCGCTCTGTGCCGCTCCTTTCGCCACAACCCGAAGGGGACAATGAGAAAGTAAAGGGCAAGGCAACTGAAAATGATGGCGGAAGGCGGAGCGGCTTTTGCGACGCCAGCCCAAACCGTCAAGAATATGGCCAGTGAACCGCCAGTCACGCCCGCCTCCCAACCCTTCCACAGGCTATAAAAGTATTCCCGGAAATCTCGCATCTTGTGGCTGCTCCGGTTCTCAACATCGGAGATTTGCCGGAAAACTCGAAAGTAAAATCTGGCAGGTCGATCATTGGTTCTATCCGTTATGGTCACTAGCGCCGATCAGAATCGCCGCGTGGCGCCTGAGTAGTCGGGATCGCCCTTGCCGCGGAGCTTGCGCTCAAGATCGTTAATTCGCCGGCTCATCACCATCAACGCGCTGCGCTGCTCATGGTGTAGAGCATTCCACCACGTCCAGACGATTTCAGTATCTGCGTCCCACCCGCATTTGCGGCAGTCCCAATACCGACGGCTGATATGCTTCGGGTTGACCTTGCCCGTCTTGTTCACTCCCCGCATGAGCACAAGCCGTGCATGGCGGGGAAGCCGCTCGGGGCGGCCCATGTCCTCCGCCGTCGGCCTGGCGGTGACTGTGCGGCTGCCGGCAGGAACACGAACGCGGGTGATGGCCTGGGCCTGGGGAATGCGGTGGCGGCTCTTCCTCGCTCGCCGGCGGGCGGCGTGCGTGACCGGGCGGCGTGTCTCCACCGTTGGCGATGCGATCTCCATCCGCGCTCCCTCAGAATGGCCACCAGACCCACCAGCACGAAGCGGACATGCCGGCCGTCCCGGCCCCATCCGATGGCGCGTTCGTGGCGGGCCTTTGGCGGCTGCTGACGGCGGTGGCATCTGGCCCAATGCCCACTGCGCCATCACCGGCCCGGTCTGCGGAGAGACATCCGCTTCGCATGAAGTTCCGCGTTGATCCTCATACGGACGTCGTGACAAAGATCAGGGGGCATGATGTCGGCGTACTGAAAGATATCCGCGATCAACGCCTTCGGCCCGGGTTCCATCGCGGCCCATCCGTCGATGACGACCTGCAGGACCGGGTCGACCGGCGGCGCGGGTGTGGGGGTTGGGGTGTCCATGATTATTTTCTCCTGGTGGCGCGGTGCGATGAATCAGAGCGCTTGCCGGCGGAGAACCGCTTGTACGGCGGCGGCCTGCTGCGAATTGAAACGCGATGGCATTGCAACGCGGCGGCTGGTGGGGGTCGCGGATGATCTTGCTGGCGGGTTCGCCGCCGATGTGGATGACGATGGCGATGGGGCCTGCGGTTTCAGGAATTCATCCTCAATGCTTTCAACGCTGACGCCTCTGATTCGAGCGAGCTGGCCCATTCGGGACATGCAATATCCCGCGTAGATGGCGGCGGTGGCAAACGTCGATTTGAGGGCGGGGTTTTTGTGCCAGTCGGATTCGAAAGCCTTCTCCAACTTAGCCTGGCGGGTTTCTTCGGCTTCCTCATTCAAGCCGGTGGAGAAGTGCTTCCGGCTCGCGCTGGCCGCCGCTGCGTCTTCGGGGAATGCTGAACGTGCCAGCCGCTCGGACATCTCCGGGCTGTATCCCATGTTGTTGTAGAACTGCACGTTCTCCTTGTGCTTCTGCGCCGCGTTGGAGGTTGCTGTTGTGCTCATGTTCGTTCCGATCTGCCGGCCGTGCCGGCGGTTAATACTTTGAAGTCCAAGGTGTTCGACATCCATCGTCTTATTCGCTGGGCCTCCCGCTGTGTCCACGGCGGAATCGGCCTGTGACACCAATCTCGCCGCCGGGTGCATCTCTCGATCAGCGAAGCGGGCCTGCCGACGAAGACGGCGAGGGCCTGGAGGCTCTCGATAAGTGGCGGGGTTATTCGTCTTCGTGCCATCCTGTGTGATTCCATCGTAGGCGATCAGTCGATCATCGTTTTAAGGCGTTCGGAGGCGGGGCGATAAGAGCGGCGAGCATCTTATCGAGTATTTCAGTTTGCTTGCGGGACTCACTCAGGTTGGGATCCTCACTGCCATGCTGCCGGAAAAAGGCCTGCTTCTGGGCGCGGCCGCCAATCGCGCTGCCCGCGCCCTGCGAGTTCTCGACGCCGGCGAAGGGGGAAATTGTCAGTCCCTGCCTTGCCGCCGCGCCCAATGCCGCGGCCTGCTGGGAGCCGAGCGTTCCCAATAACTGGCTGGCGGCCGCCCGCTGTTCGGCGCTGGCGGAATTATCGCCGGCGATGCCGGTCAACCTGGCGGTCTCTTCCGCGAACTGCTTCTTAATGCGGAACTGGGCAAGGTCGATGCCGGCGCGGCGGTCTCCGGCCGATGCAAGGCGCTCGAGTCCGCCCGTCGCGGCGTCCTGGAGCATGTTGTTCAATGCCTGCGCCTGCACCTTCTTTTCGCTGGCATCAAGCCCGGCGATCTGGGCCTGGATGCCCTCGCGTTCGGTCGCGTTGGCTTTTTCAAGAAGCTCCTGCAGCTCGCGTTTGCGGTCTGCGAATTGGCCCGCAATCTCCAGCCGCTTTTGATCGGCATCCACAAGGTGATTATTTGCGGCGACTTCATCACCGAGGGCCGACAGCCGAGCCTTTGCAACCTGTCCCTGTACATCGGCTGCCCGGTTGGACTCCGTTCGACCGGCGGTCGCTTCACCACCACCGAGGGCCTGGGCATTGAGACCGAGCATGGTGGCGAACTGACCGAACGCTCCGCCCGCCTGGCCGGCCGCGCCTTTGAGGTCAATCGTCCCGGCCTGCAAATCCTGCCGGATGGTGTCGATCCGCTTTGCAAAGGATTCCTCCACCGTCCGATTCTGGGCGTCGAAACTCATCTTTAACTGCGAGATATCCGCGTCGTAAAATTCGCCGTTCAGGCGGAGCAAGTCCTGATTCGCTTTTACGCGGCTGCCGGCGATCTGCTGGGCAACGTCCTCATTCAGTTTGAGAAGAGCGCCGTCGTACTTCCGCTGCGATTCCAGCAATTTCGCATTGGCTTCGTCGGCGGCGTCCTGCTGCTCACCGAGATACTTATCACGCGCGGCCTTGATCTCCTGATTTTGCGTCGTCATGCCGATGTCGAGCATCTTCCGGGTTTCGTTGGCTTTCTCGATGGCGTGGGCTTCGGCTGGGATGGGGGCACGCTTTCCGCTGAAACCGAGGGCGCGGTCGACGGATTCGTTTGCTTCGCGATCGCGCCCGAGTGAATAGGCGGCGGTCTGGGCGCTGCCATGCTCCTCCCGCAATTTGTTCAGTTCCGGCTCATACCTTTTTCGGATTGCATCGATTTCAGTTTGCAGCGCAACAGGAGCGCCGCCTTCGTCGCCCCTGGCGGCCGCGATATTTCCTCGGGCCATCGTCAACGCCTGGCGGAGTTGACCCTGCTCCAGCGCCGCGCCTGATGTCCCGATGAGCGCTTGCACGTTGAGGGATTTCTCATGCGCCTCTGCGATTCCCATGTACTCAAGCCGAACACGGGACAGGCCCGCCCGCCATTGGTCCATGGCTTCGCCGGTCAATTTACTAAGTTCATTGATCCGCGTAATCTCCGCCTGCTCTCCGGTGAAGAATTCACGAATAAACTGGCCCGCATCGGCGATCTGCGCAAGGACCGGAATCGACTTCATAAGCCCGATGGCAATCTCGCCCGTCCCCGCGCCCTGCTCTGATAGCTCACGGACCTTAATCAGCCCCTCGCTGAGCGATTTGACTCCCTCCACCGCGGCGGCGATGCCGATCAGCGGACCTGCGCCGCGGAAGATTTCACTGACTTCGTGGAGGGCGGAGCCGCGCCCGAAACTTCCCTTCAATTCTTCGACTCGCGCGTGCAGGCCGGAGCCTTCGTTCTCGGCTTTAACCCGCTTGCTGTCCTTGATCAGCGCATCGCGCACCTTCGCCGAATTGGCGATAGCGCCGTCATCCTTGGCGGCGATGCGGTAGGTAAGATTTTGTTCTGGCATGGCTTTCCTTTCAAGTTAGCAGTTGTATTACCATCGGCCTCGATAGTTGAAGAGGTAGTCCGCGGGTAGATTCTCGTGCTGCTCTTCCTTCCGGCGCGGTGCCGTCGCGGCCGCCGCTGCCGGCGAGCCGGTAATCTTCAAACCCCCAGCGGCGAAGCCGGCGAGGATGGCCAGTACGGTCGCGTCGCCGAAATGGTTGACCCTGGAAATTTGCTCCCATCGCGTGGTAACGCCCTTGCCTGGAACATAGATTTCGACTTCCTTTTCCGCTGCGAGGTGCTTGCCGTAGGACAAATGATCGGGCGAGTGGAAGATCGTGAATGCTCCGGCACTCCCGACAGGCGTCTTCAAACGTGCGTGCATGAAACTTTTCCAATGGTCCGCGTTGAATTCCAAAAGCCTCGTGCCGTCGATCAGTTGGGCGACCTCATAATTCTCGCCGACGCCGATTACCTTGCTGCCGGTCTGTCGCACAAGGCGGCGATTTCCCATCGACTGCCCATATCCCTTGCTGGCTATAAATCCGGCCCCAGACTCTGCACAAAAGGAACTGACGGCGCTCTGTAAAAACCCGGCGTCGACCAAAGTCAGAGCCGGCACGATTCCGGCGAAGCCCGGCTTGATGATTTCGTCGCGAAGCTGGCGCAGTGCGTTCACGACAGCGGCCTCAACGGCCATGATTTGTTGAGGCACTTCGATTTTCCCATACTCTAAAACGTGAACGCGGCCGTTCGTGCCGAGCGCGATGGCGGTCCAGTGACAAAGCCACGCGCCGACGTCGCAGCCGACGGCGATGATCTGCGTGCCGGCGGGGGGAACGCCTTTGGTTTCTGTCGTCATCCTCTGGGTTATGACCTGCACGGCGTCAAATCCGGTGACATCGACGGTGCGGGATTTCGGCGGGACGGCCCAAATAAACTGACTCAGCGCGCGATCTTCATTTTCTTCGTCGGGGGAATTCTTGGCTTTGAATTCTTTCTGCCCGATCTCCGACATGGGCATCAGCAGGTTATTCGCTGCCGAATATCTAAACGCGAGCGTATTCGTCTTCGGGGCCGGTCCGATCACGTTGCCGTCGGCGTCGAGTTCCTGGCCCTTGTGGACGAGCCGCGCGTCCTGGTTGGCGGCCGTGCGGTCTTGCTCCGTCCACGGCGCGGAGCATATGGGGCAGGCAAAATGCGACTGCTGGCCCGCGGCGATGATGTTGGTGGCAGTTTCAAATCCGACGAAGTGTTCACGCTCTGGCGTGACGAATTTCCGGCATTGGGCACAGCGGATCGCAATGCGTGAACGTGTGCCGCTTTGATATTCGGTCCACGTCCGGCCTGTCGTCGTGGAGACCGTGCATTCGCCGAAGACAAGCGCGCGATTGCCGTATGCGAGTGTCCTGGCCTCAAGCTGGCTCATGGGATCCGCTTCCCTGCTCGTTGGCCCTGCTGTATCGAGCCCATCGGTTTCCGACACCAGAAGAATGCGGCTGCTCCAGCCAGCGCGACTTTTGTCGGAACCTCCGCCGGTCATCCACCGAATCATGGCGTTGTTCTGGAAGCGGATGGTCAAGCTCGCGCCGCCCTGGCTGCCGGCGCCCTCAGTTGGCAAAAGGTTTCGATATCGCGTGGCTTCGATGATGGTTCGCAGGTCCGCCCACTTATCTTTTATCAGGGCTAAATCCGGCAGGCCGATGACGATGCTCTCTTGAAGCTCGAAAAGGAAATAGCAGGCGGGGATAAGGAAGCCGCAAAGTGATTTGCCGCTCTGGGTGGGTCCGACGATGAAGTTACGGCGAAACTGCTGCGACTCGACGGCTGCGAAATACAGACCGAAAATCGGTTGCCGTGCGACCGAGAATTTGCGGCCGCGAAATGGCCCGGACGGCAAAATGATTTCCTACTCCGCGAATTGCCGCATGGTGCGGATGCGCGGAGTGCGGGCAATCCTGGTCGTCTCACCGAATAATGATTTGATGGCGGGGCTGCTCATCGGGTGGGCTCCCTTTCCAGTGAGCGCGCCACGCCGGCCTCGGCCTCGGCGAGCACTTCATTCAAAATCTCCGATGCCCGGTTTCCGAATTCGCGCTGCAATAACTCGCCGGCCCTGCGCAGCGCGCTGCCATATTCACGAAAAGCCGGTTGCAATTCCGAGAGGCGGATTAGTTCGCCGCGCTTTTCGGCAAGTTCAAGCTCTGCCATAGAAGCGCGGGCGGCGCGATACTTTTCAAGCTGTGGTGAGGCCGCGCCTTGGAGCAGGGGGTCTGGTTTCGCGGCGGCTTTCTCGATTGCCTTCTGAACATGCGCGTCGATTGCGCCCCTGGCCCGGATTCGAACTTCGCCCCGCTTGCCGGCATCGGTAACATCTTCCGGCGCGATGAGCGGGCGGAGTTGTTTGTGAAATCCCTGCGCGGTCATGCCGAAGATCGCCGCCATCGTCTTCAAATCAAACCAGCCGCGGCCGGCTTTGGATTTCGATTCCTTCTTGGATGTTGGAAGTGAAAACATGCTCATTACCTCGAAAGCGTGTGAAGTTGGCGGAGCGCTGCGAGCGCCGTCTGGAAATCACCGATGGCGAGTGCCTTCTTGTAGATTTCGCGCGTTCCTTCAAGGACAAATCCCATAAGCAACATCTTGTCCGGCCGGCCCTGGGCGGCAATCTCCCGCAGAGCCTGGGCAATCAGCGGCGCGGCCTTGACCCGCGGCCACCGCTCGGCGACGGCCTCAACAATGTCCTGTTGCGCGTGCCCACTAATTATCCACGACACGATTTCCACCAACGGGTCTGCTGGGCGGCCGGCATGGGGATTCTCCTCGGTCTTGTTGGCGGGCTTGGCCTTTACGATGGCCGTGGTGGATTTCATTTCGTGCCCCCCGTCGTGTTCAGCACTTCCTCGATCCAAGTCCTGTGAAATTCATACAACTCCGGCGATTGAGTCAGCGCGAATTGTTCAATGTTCCTGCACGACCTCAGGTTTGCCGACGATTCCCAAACGAAACGGCGGCCATCGGTCATGTGGAAGCCCATCACCTTTGCGTGCGACCGGACAGCGGCAAGGCGCTGGCGCCGCTGCGTCAATCCGGCTGATAGGACCGAGAATTCTTCCGGGCATGATCGTTGAAAGTAGACGGAGCAAATGAACGTCACGACGTGAATGCGGCCGTCGTCGAGCATCGCGAGCAACTCAACGGCGTTTTGACGGTTGAAGCCCAACGTCGCGACGATCAGGTGCGCGATTGTTGCCGGCTCCGCCAACCGCAGCACTGCCGGCACCATGTCCCACCCGTGGAAATTTCCCCTCATCACGCAATGGGTAGTTGCCTCCATCTCCGGCAGCGCCCCCAGCTCACGCGCCGCGTTCGCAACGTTGAGCCGATGGAGCATTTCCCGTTTTCCGCCCTGGCGATTGAGAACATGCCGATGCGAAAGTTGCTGGTCTTCGGCACCGGCGCCGGCCGGCGGAATGAGGAGAGAATTGGTTCGCAGGTTGAGCATAAAAACGACGGTGTATAAACCAACTCCAAGAAACGACTTAACGCGAGCGAAAACAAACTGGCCGTATTTGATCCGCACAGGCGGGTAGGGGTCGGCGGAGAACCTAGCCCCCCCCAGGGGCCTGGCCCCCCCTCGCCGCTATCGCAACGTCGCTTGTTGGGGCTGCCGACGTTGCTCCGCGCGAACCGCCTGGCCCAACTGCGACAGTTGCCTTTCATCATCCGCCGCCCCGACAGGCTGCTGTTCGCGTTCCATTGCGAGATTGGCCCGCCGCGCTGCATCGCGCTGTCGCGCTTCCGCGACCTTCGCATCGGCGACTGCAACGGCTTCGGCGATGCCTTCGTCATCGGTCAAGCGGCGCGCCATCACCACCGGCGCGGACGGGAGCAGCGGATCAGGCGGCAGTTGTGCCAGTGCGTCCCGGCGCTTGCGGAAAGGTCGAAATGCAATTTCGGCCTGCGCGACTGCCTCCTGTAATTTTGTTTCGGTCGGGTTGCGCCGCTCTACCATCGCGGCGGTCTCGATCCGAAATGCGGCAGCGGCTTTTTGCGCCTCGGCAAGTGCGGTCTCGGCATCACCGGCCCCGGCGAGTTCCTGCTGCAATCGCAACCGATCCGCGCGCCAGGCCCCTGCGGCTTCCACTAGGCCGTCGGCGATGCCGGCGGCCGCGGCGACAGCCATCACCTCAAGCCATTCCCCGTCAGTAAGTTTTTGGCCCGCGGCTTCTCTATCCAGATAGTTGCCGATCTGTTCGACTGCCGAGAGCACGCGCTCTTGCCGTTTTCTTCTAAACAAGGTGCTGATATTCACGTTCATGCTCCTGCCCGATTAGGGCGTTAAATTTCAAAGTGCCGGCGGCGGGGCAAAAGAGGCCGCAAAACCCGCCGCCGGCCACGCGATGATTCAAGTCATTTCATTTCAATAATTGCGTTCGCTTTGTTCATGGCGCTTAGCCGTTTTTCTTTTTCCACCAGACTCAATATCTCCGCGGCGATCACCTCCGCCGGCTCATTTCTCAGCGGGTGGTCATCCGCGGCCCTGACGCGCGCGATTACGTCGTCAGTCGTATCCGCGCCCTGGATCAGGGCCCACGTCATCGATTTCGGCGTCGGCGGCAACCGCAGCGCCACCATCACGATTTCCGCGTGATAGATGCTCAAGCGCGTGAGCGCCGGCAGTTGGGGAATGACCGGGCTGGCGTTCACTCCGCACCAGCATTTCGGAAACTTGGCCACGAACATTCAATCAACATCCCGATCTCCTGCATGCGCGAGACGACGCTGGGCCCGACGAGCCTCTCGAAGTCCTCAGCCGTCTGGTTTGAAATTAAAATCGTGTGCCGAAGCCGGCCATACCTTCTGTCAACGAGCCCGGTCAAAATCCTCGATTCATGCTCACTGCCCTTGCTTTCGTGAAGTTCGTCGATCACCAGGCCGCCGTAACTGATGAGATTTTGAACGATGTCATATTCCGACTTCGATTCCGGGCTGGAATAGCTGGCCCGGATTTTTGAGAACAGGTCGGCCGCGACGGAGTATTGCACGGTCTGGTCACGCATCACCAACTCCGCCAATAAGCAGGCCGCAAGCTGCGTCTTGCCGGTGCCGCGTGCCCCGACCAACGCGAAAATTTTGCGGCGGTCGAGTTCTTCTCGCGCCGACTTGAAAGCCCGGCCCCAGTCTCCACCGAATCGGTCGCGCAGTTTGACGTTTTCCGCGTGCAGCGTCGGCACATTTGAATTTCGCCAAGCGCTAGCCCGATCAGCCAGGACCCGTGGCGGTGGCGTCGGCCGTGAATCGGTGAACTCGGAGCTTAATATTTTCTGGGTATTGGCCGCTGAGGTTGGGGCCGGATCGACCGCTGTTCGCGTTGCCATTGTGCGTCTCCTTCATTTCAACTTGCAATTCCGTTGGTTCGGTTTCCCAGGGCGCTTTGTTTAACCATGTCAGGGGCATCGGAATGAATTCGCCGCCGTTCTTAAGCCAATCGCTGCAGTTCGTCTTAAACCATTCGAGGGAAGATAGGATCGCGCCGGAACGATCTTCGAGGTGGCGGCCCGTCCAACGCTTCAGGCACTCAGCTTTTCCGGTCTTTCGTTGGTGCCGCGGCCAGGATGCCCAAAACTTTGCGAAGCCGGCCGGTTCCGCTGGGCCTGGATGTTTGCCGGTGCCATTGACTGGCTCTGGGCACGGAAGGAGACCGTCGCGGTTTGCCGACTTCACGCGGTTTGCGATCTCCTTTTGGATCTCCTCCGCATCATCGAAAAAGCCGCGCGCCCTACCTGTGTCCTTCATTGTGACCTTCATTGTGACCTTACGGGCGCAGAATCCGCGCCCCCTTTTTGGCGGAATCCGCGCCCCCTCTCGCGCCGATTCCGCGCCCGGGTGCGGAATCCGACCGGGCGCAGAATCCGCAGGGGGCGCGTCATTCGCGCCCGGTATCAGCAATCTGTAGGTGGCGGCCCGATTTCCGCCGCCGGCATCGACAATCTGCAAAAACCCGAGTTCGACAAGGTGCGCACGCGCCCGCCGGACATGCGAATCTGAAGTGTGACCAAAGAAACGAGCAATCCGCAGTGTCGAAGGAAATGATTCGCCCGCCGGGCTGGCATGGCGTGCATGAACCAAAAGCACGCCAATTTCGATGGCTGTCAGTTGAGTGCCGAGGTCGCGATCGATAATCATGTTGATAAAATCGAAAAGGATATGCCGGGTCTTTGCCGCCGATGCCGGCTCGGCGGAGTTGATTGCATTTGGAGGATTTGTGCTATAATCTTTCATGTGTTCGTCGCCGCTTCCCGCTATAACGGGGGCGGCTTTTTTTTCGCCGCGGCGGCATGGAATGTTTAAGCCGTCGCAAGGGTGCTGCTGTCGGCCATCCCGATTCCTTCAGCCTGTAGAGCGTCCGATGCACGCGCGATCGCCTTACGCCGCCGTGCCGCCGTGACAGGCGCCGGCCTTCCGCCATTGGCTTTCGCTTGTGCGACGGCTGCGAAGAATTCGCGGAGCGCGGATTCGGTGGTGACCGGGGTTTGCCCCACGGATTCAACGGTTAGATGCACGCCGCAGATTCCGTTTCTCCACCATCGCCATACCGTGACAGGAGATAACGTGCCGCCGGCCCTGCGGCTCGGCAGCCAGGGCAACTGAGTCGCTTGACGGAACGTTATGCGTTGTTCGCAACTGTTGTTGATTGACATGATCGGCATGATTGGGCGCGTTTCCGGCGCTGTCCACTGATGCGAATCAAGAATGTCCCTGAGTGGGGACGAGTGGGGGCAAGTGACCCTCAGTTTTTGCAGTGGGCTTTATCTTCGAGGCGTTTTCGGATCGCCGGATTAATCCTATTCAGACGCACGGTATAGCGCTGGCGGGATTTTCTGATGATGCCGGTATCGGCAAAAAATACCTTTGCGGCCTTGCCGTCGCGGAGATTTGCTGCTGATGCGATATCCGTCAGGGACAGCGGCGGATGCAGCCATTCGCCGTCGGCTTCGTTGGGCGGGACATTCACGTCGTCTTTTTTGGGGAGTTCAGCACGGCATCGCTCGACAGTCTCGCGACATGCCTCTGCCCGGCGTCTTGCTATCGTGACGTTCTCGATTGCCGCGTCCAGCCTGGCCTTGGCGCGATTCTCCAAACTAAATTGTTGGACGTGATGTAGGTCCAATATGCTCGTGTCCGGCGCCCTTCGCTCTATTTCAAGCTCGAGTTCTTTTGCCTGAAGAATGGACTCCGCCTGTTGCAGACGCTCCAGCGCGCTATCGAGCCGGTCGCGCGGATTTGTGTCGGCAGGCCTTGGCGCCTTCGGCCCTGCCGCTGCGTCGCGCAGTGCGGCGTATGCCGCCGGCGGGAAGTCCACCATCACGACCGAAGTCGATGACGCTGGCAACCTTCCGTTGGATTTCCGGTTGGGATTGCTCTGTGGGGCTCGTGTCTTTTGAATGTCACTGCTCATGTGCATCACCATTTTTGGGTGAGGCCCCGGCGGCGGTGTCGGTGATGCCGGACACGCGCCGCCAGAGCCGTAGGCCGGTGATCAAGCCGGCCGTCCCATGTTGATATTTTAACCGATCTTCGCCGCGACGTTCCTGGCGGTCTCGTCGGAACGCTCCGCGTAAATTTCGGCGGCCTTCATGCTGGCGTGGCCAAGGGTGGCTTGTGCCGCTTCAAGTCCAAATTGCCGGCGGATCGCGGTAGCTGAAAGGTGCCGGAGTTGATGGGGGTGCCAGCGGTGGGCGGACTTCCACTTGGCGATCTCGCTTCGCCAGCCCGCAAGCTGTCCCGTCTCCGCCGGCGTCAACGGATTGTCGTTCGACTTCACGCGCGACACGAGCGCCGCCCGCCGGTCCTCGCTCAACTCTTTGGGAGGAGGAAATGCGGTGTCGCATCCGCTGGCGATCGCGCGGCGATAGGCGTGAACGTCGTAGAACTCGCCCGGCTTCTTGCGCGGCATTGCCTTTCGGTTATGGCCGGTGCGGTTGCCTTCGTTGATCGGAGTCTTGCGGGTGCGATTCTGGTGCATCTCGGCCATCGCTTCGGCCGGGCTAAAAACATGCGCCGTCGGGTCTATTTTTAAGAGAAATGGCTTTAACGCATCTTGTGCCTTGGGGCCAAGGTGGATGATCCGGCGGTGGCCACGATAGTGGTTTTTGTGTGTGGCTGGCTTATACGTCCAGATCTCGCCCGTCTTGTCGAGCTCTCCGATTTTCATTGAGCAAATTTCTCCTGGGCGGGCGCCGGTGAATCGTTGCATTTGTACCATTGACCTTACGACTGTTGAAAGATGGGGAAGGGTTGCGTCGACAACTGCGTCGGCGACGGGTTCGACTGCCGCGGATTCCTTTGCCGCGCTTTTGCCGGCCTTTAGGCCTCCGACGGCGCATAATGCTTGATGGACGGATGGAGGTACAAGCTCGCGGGACACAGCCCATTTGAAAACGAGCCGAATTTTTCCGATCTGAGAATTGACGTAGGTGCGGCTCCACCCCTTGCCGATGAACACATTCCGCAGTGCGTCAAGTGCCAACGGCCCGAAGGATGTCGCGGCGTTATCCCGGTAGAGCCGAACGAGAGGATCGAGCGCCGCCTTAAAATGAAGGTGCTGAATCGTGGGTTTGCCGGCGGGCTCGCGATAATATTCCTTCGCGTAGGTCCAGAATTGAAGCACCAGCTCCGCCACCGAGATATCGCCGACGGTTTGGGCCAGTCGTCGGCCGTTCGCAAGCCATTCGCCGATGATGCGATCGTATTCGGTCTTGCTGGCTTTGGATCCCCACGGGCCAAGGTAGAAATCTCTTCCCTCGATTGTGACAACGCCCTGCCCGCTCGCCCGATGCTTCCGGTAGGCGGGGTTCAAATTGGAAAGTCGCGGCATAGCCTTCTCCATGAAGGGCCAAAGCGGTAAATACCGTTTTGGCAATCGCGATTCATGTCGAAAAACCGAAGTGGCTCATCGTTATAAGTCTTTCATTTGCAATCAGTTCTGCTTAATGGAGCCGACCAGGATCGAACTGGCAACCCCTGCCTTGCAAAGGCAGTGCTCTCCCAATTGAGCTACGGCCCCAAAAAAAGGTTTGAAAAGTGTGAAAAGTGTGAAAAGTCTGGATTCGCTTTCTCACCTTCGCACTTTTCAAACCTTCTCCATCACTTCCCCACTTCCTTGAAATTCGTCCGCTTCGATACATTGTCGAAGTTGGCCCAGGTAAATTCAACCCCCTGGGAAAGTTGCTGATCTTCGGTTCCGGCCAGCATGGATTGTAGCATGAGTCGCTGGGAAGCGTCCTGCCACTGCGGGCGGGCCTGATTCAATTCGATGACGGCGATTTCGCGGTCGAGCGGTAAATCGGCCTCCAGAACGTCGTGGCTCGTCTCAGTGGGGGGCGTGGTCAGAAGCTGCACAGACTGCTGGGCCAGCGACCGCGCGGAAGCCGGCTGCAAAACCATGCCGGGAATTTTATCGCCGTTGGACGAAATCTGTGCGGGATTGAAGAAATCAGTGGTGATGACTTTCGGCGCGGGAATCAGGTCGTGAGCGGCCGCCTCGACGCCGGCCGTCTTGGCCACGTCGCGGAATTTGGCGGCACGAGTGGTGATGGCGTCCCAGGCGATTTGCGTCTGGATATCGGCGATCACCTGCTTGCGCACTTCGTCAAGCGGCGGAAGATGCGCCGGGTCCATGGCGGAGAGACGGAAAACATAATATCCGTCAATCGAATTGGGCGGCGTGCCCGTATAGACAGGCTGCGACGGCTGCCACAGCGACAGGCGCTCATTAACAGCCTTGGCGGCGGCGGATTTGAACTGATCGCCCGATGAGGTCGCGTAGTCTGCGAATTTCTGGTTGGCGGCGTTAAATGCGGTGCTGATGCCGGGAATCGATTCCAAATCCTTGGAACTCTTCCAGTCGCTGTCGGCGATTCCGAGAATCGGAAGCACGCCGATGTCCTTCTGAATCGAAGCGGCGAGTTCGCGGAAGTAATCGTCGGTATTGAACGCAACGCCGACCGACGTCTTTGGCGCCGGAAGTTTTTTATCTGCGGCATCGTGATAGGCGACCCAATCCGAGGAGAGCTGGGAATTGAGCCGGTCCTGAATGCTGCGGGCGATGTCGCTCACCGCCGCAGCGTAAACGCGGTCATAAACCCGCCCCAGAACATCGGGCGGCAAATGTTCCCAGTCACTGGCGGCAGGCTGAGTGGAGGGGACAGTTGTCGGCGTGGCAAACTCCGCGGGATTTTTTCGGTAGAGCCGGCGGGCTTGAATTTCCCATTCGATCGGCGTCGGGCCGGCGGGAGCGGGATCAAGGCGCGTGATCTGCTGCGTAACGGAGTCAATCACCGGCTTCGATTTCATGACCGTCGGCTTGAGATCGGCAAACGTAAAGCCGAGGTATTGAACCTTCACGCGGTCAGGCTCCTGATAGCCGAAGCCGAGGGGATCGAGCAGAGTCGTCTGGCCGGCGAGGTTCTGGCCGAAGCGATCGTACTGATTTTGGACTTGCGCGGCGGTGGGTTGGGTTGCCGGAGTGTCGCTGGCAATGGTGAATTCCACCGCCTTGATGGAAATATCCTGCTGAGTGACGGCCAAATCATGCAGCGTGCGCGGCTGGCTGGTTTTGAAGGTAGTGCTGACGCGGTCGAGAAGATTGCGCACCAGCAGCAGATCGTAGACGGCCTTCTGAGCCAGATCGTAATCCGGGCTGTCATCGGTGGGGAGGTTGCCGACGTGGCTGGTGAGCAGGTCTTTGTAGGTGTCGGTGCTGACGCCGACGCCGAGGTGCTCGGCCTCCTTGATGAGGAGTAGGAAGCTGTTGGAGCCGGGGCTTTGGTCGATCTCCTGAGTGGCCTGCCCGAGTAGAACCGGGGCGAGGAGCATTTGCTGGGCGTCGTTCTCTCCGCTTAAATACACAAGGCGGTGACGGACCAGTTCCCATTCATTTTTGGTGCTGTTGAGCTCGGCTCGGGTGATTTTATTGCCGTTGTAGACGGTGGCGGCGGTCATCGCGGCCATCTGCGCGGGGGTGCTGCGGCCGGCAATATTGGGGACAAACCAGAGAACCATCAGCACGACGCTGACGAGTGCCATGATCTTCTTTGAGTTGTCACGGAGATATTTGCTCATCTTCATGCGGACAAATCCTTCGAGCAGGCTGAGCCTGCGGCATTAATTGGCGGGAGCCTGGGCTGTAAGCCGGGTGATTTCATGGCCGGCCAGCCGGGATTCCGGGCTGTCTTTGTATTCGCTGGCGAGCTTTTGGTACAGCGCCAGTGCCGCGTGCGGGTCTTGCAGCTTGGTTTCCTCAATCTGCGCCGCCTTCAGCAATGCCCTGGGGGCACGGCTTGAGCCGGGGCCGTCGCGGAAATGAACATACACGCGAATATAGGCTAATGCGACATCCTTCCAATTATCGGCTGACGCGCCCGGAAGGGTTTTGGCTTCCAGCGCCTGGGCTTGCAGAAAGAGCGTTTCGGATTGATGGTCGGGATCGGTAATAAGTGAGCCGGCGGAATCGATGAGTTTCAGCGCCTGATCAAATCGGCCATTGCTAACGGCGGTGCGGATGAGCGCCAGGCGCGTGTCTTCTTCAACAGCCTGCATATCAGCAGGCAACGCGGGGTCGGCTTCCAACTGCCCCGCGACGATGTCGGCACCCGCCGCGTCGTGGCGGCCATTGAGCACGTCCAGCAGCAAACCAAGCATCAGCCGTCGGGGGGCGCCGGTGGCGCTGGCAAGATCGGATTGAAGTTCCTTGGCGGCAGCCGCGAGTTCGGGGCCGGGTTTGGCGGGCAGGATCGGCCGAAGTTTAGCCCCTTGGCTCGGGTCGTGATTGACCAGGCGCACCCACGCAACAACCGCCGGAAAGAAACGGTTGGCGTGATTGGCGGCGTCCAACTGTCGCGGGACGATCCAGTCTTTCAGCCATTCCTTGTCGGTCGATGACATGGTCTTGGTGAACCCGTCGGCGGCCGCTGACCATTGCTGCTTTTGGTAGGCATCGATGGCGGCATTGAAATCGGATTCGTCGTCGAGATGCAGGCTGACGACATCCGCGACAGAACGCGATTTGAGATCTCCGCCCAGGCTGTAATACACCTGTCCGGCTTCGATGCGGTTGATGTGAACGTTATCGAAAGTGAGATTTCCTACGGTGATGGAATCGGCGCGTAGCGGCCGCGCGCCGGCGGTGAGGAGCACCAGCCAGAGAATGCAGGAGAGGGGGGTCGAACCCCTACACCTTTCGGTACAGGATCCTAAGTCCTGCGCGTCTGCCAATTCCGCCACTCCTGCTGTAAAGAGTGGAATTATTAAAGCCGAATTTATCGGGGAAGTATAGTGCGGGTTTCGTAGCTGGCAAATGGATCAAGTGACGCAGACCACGCGCCCTCGATTTGTGACAAGGTGTCACCTCATTTCCCCCTCACTTGGTACTCCGGGGGGGAGGGTTCGCGTGGGGGGGGCTTAAATCGTCCCACAAATTCTGGCCACACCTTATATAGACGGGTGCCAACGCATCGCTGAAAGCCGCTGCCAGTGCGTCCGCGAGGGTACAGAATCACACGGACGCAATTCCCTTTACCCGGCTTTGGGCGGCGGGAGTGACACGCGGATATTCGCCTCGCGGAGTTGGCGGTCATCCAGCGGGCTGGGGGCGCCGCTCATCAGGTCGGCGCCGCTCTGCGTCTTGGGGAACGCGATCACATCTCGAATGTTGGCGATGCCGCGAAGAATCATGATCAGACGATCCAGCCCCAGCGCGATTCCGCCGTGCGGCGGGGCACCGTGAGCCAATGCGTCCAGCAGGAAGCCGAACTTCTGCTTCTGCGACGTGTCGTCGATGCCCAGCAGGCCGAAAACCTTTTGCTGCATTTCGATGCGGTGGATACGGATGCTTCCGCCGCCAACTTCGCTGCCGTTGACGACGATGTCGTAGGCCTTGCTCTTGATCGACTCGACGACCGTCCGATCTTTGCTGTCGAGCTTGGCCAGGTCTTCATCCAGCGGGGCAGTGAACGGGTGATGCGTGCTGGTATAGCGCTTCTCCTCATCGTCCCATTCAAACAGCGGGAAATTCACCACCCAAACCCAGGCGAATTCGCAACTCGGCGGCATCTTCAGATCGCGCGCCATCTTCAGCCGTAGTTCGCCCAATACCTTGTGTACGATCTTGGGCTTGTCCGCGGCGAAGCAGAGCAGGTCGCCGTCTTTGGCGCCGATGCGTTCGATGAGTTTCGCCGCGACCGGCTGGAGGAATTTTGCCACGCCGGTATCGAGCGCTCCATTGACGACTTTCGTCACCGCCAGACCCTTGGCTCCCAGGCCCTTTGACCATTCCGCCAGCGCGTCCGTCTCCTTGCGGCTCATATTTCCACCGCCGGGAACGGCGATCGCCTTCACCATTGCGGCGGATTTGAAGACGCCAAAATCCGTGGTCTGGCCGATATCGGTGACATCCGCCAGCTTCATGCCAAAGCGCAGATCAGGGCGATCCGAGCCATAAAAGTTCATCGCCTCATCGTAATCCATGCGCTGGATGGGATAGGCGATTTCCTTATCCAGCACTTCCTTCCAGGTCCGGCGCAGCAATCCCTCCATGATGGTGATGATGTTTTCCGCTTCAATGAAGCTCATCTCGACGTCAAGCTGAGTGAATTCGGCCTGCCGGTCGGCTCGCGGGTCTTCGTCGCGGAAACACCGGACAATCTGCATGTACTTATCGCAACCGGCCACCATCAGTAGCTGTTTGAACAACTGCGGCGACTGCGGCAGCGCGTAAAAACTCCCCGGCATGAACCGGCTCGGCACAATAAAATCCCGCGCCCCTTCCGGCGTGCTCTTGGTCAGGAAGGGCGTTTCGATCTCCCAGAATCCATGGTCGGCCAGATGATCGCGCATGATGCGCGTGACCTGATGCCGCACCCGCAGTGTTTGCAACATGGCCGGCCGGCGCAGGTCGAGATAGCGGTATTCCAAGCGCCGCTCCTCGCCGACCTTTTCATAATCGTCCAGCATGAACGGCGGCGTGGGACTGGTGCTCAGCACTTCGAGCGATTTGACGCGAACCTCAATCGCCCCGCTCGGCAGCTTGGGATTAACCGCCTCCGGCCCGCGCGCTGCGACCTCGCCGCTGATGCTGATGACCCATTCCGACCGCAGCTTGCGGCTTTCATCGTGAGCGGCCTTGCCGCAGGTATCGTCGGCAAAGACAAGCTGCGTCAGGCCATCGCGGTCCCGCAGATCGACGAAGACGAGACCGCCGTGGTCGCGGTAACTGTGAACCCAGCCGGCGAGTTTGACGGGGCGGCCGACGTCGGTGATGCGGAGTTGCCCGCAGGTGTGAGTGCGGTATCGCGTTGCGATGGCTTCCATGTGCGTTCCAATGTTGAGTTGATAAAGGTGAATTCTGAAGATAACGGCAAACAATAAAGCCGGCGCGGGCGACTGAGCGCGCCGCGCCTAGCGGTTTATTTCCGCCAGCATTTCCGGGTCGATAGGCATGGGGGCAGTATATGCCGGAGGCGATTGCAACGGAAGTGGATGGATTTATAGCAATTCAAGGAATTCCTGAACGGAAAGTCCGGCGTCGCGGATCAGGGCGCGAAGCGTCCCACGATCCAATTCGCGGTGATCGGGGACACACAGATTGACTGGACTCTGCGCCTTCACTAAAACCATGTGGCTACCCTTCTGCCGATTGAATACCCAGCCCCCGCGCTCAAATGCTCTGCGGCTGAACGTCCGCTGATTGCTGGAAGTGGAGGAATCCCTAATACCCTGACTCAAACCGTTACTAATTCGACGTCCTCAGGTGCGCTCGGCCTTTCGACTTTATCCTGTTCCGTTTCCAGCCACGCCTCAATGGCCTCGCGAATGTTTGCCATGGTTTCATCGCGAGTTTGTCCCTGCGACCAGCAGCCTCGAAGAGCTGGAACATGCGCGACAAAACCGCTGTCTTCTCCAGGTTCGATCACAACTTTTAGAGTCATTTGTGCCTCTTGGTTTCGTTCCTCTATCTTAGCAGCCTGTGGCAAAAGTCCCGCGCGGCCAGGCGAAGTGGATTTTGGCCGCGAGCCAGACGCGACGACGAAGCGTATTGCAGCCAAATACGCTG